>Ga0116202_10002948_pt1 | contig 10200 bp, 6 predicted proteins | sample LakKivw325mmetaG_FD_94479 | JGI IMG/M metagenome (GOLD analysis project Ga0116202, IMG submission 94479) | Anoxic lake water microbial communities from Lake Kivu, Rwanda to study Microbial Dark Matter (Phase II) - Lake Kivu water 325m metaG | ecosystem: Environmental > Aquatic > Freshwater >... | reverse complement strand
GTGCTCCACGTCGGCGTACTTACGCATGATCTCGGCGGTGATGAAACCCTGCTCGCAGTTCGGCAGCGTCACGTCCGTGCAACTGAGCACGTGCACCACGCGCAGCTTGCCACCCGATTGCTGCTCCAGGTTCTGCAGCTCGTCGTGGAAGACGATGTCCTCCTGATCGCTGCTGCCGTAGAGTAACAGCAGTTCTGCGTCCAATCCGCCGTGCACGATCTCGCGCGCCATGGAGCGGAAGGGGGTGATGCCTGAACCACCCGCCAGGCCCACGATTTTGCGCTGGTCTCGCAGCGGTTCGTGGTAGAACCAGCCCAGCGGCCCGGAGGCTTGCACGCGCGTGCCAATGCGCCATTGATCCAGCATAAAGGGCGTGAAGAAACCCTCACGCACGCGGCGCACGCTGATCTCGTAGAAGCCGTCCTGGCCCAGCGATTCGAAGGGCGCCGAAGAAATGGAATACGGACGCGTGATGCGCGCTCCGGCCACCTCGGCTTTGATGCTAAGATACTGCCCGGCGCGAAAGTACGGCAGCGCCTGCGTGCCCCTGGAGCGATCCGGCATGAGGCGGAAGGTGCGCGTGCTGGCGCTATCGTCGTGCACGCCGCTGACGATCATGTGCAGGCGCTCGGGGTGCAGTTGCTGCGCCAGCAGGTTGACGGGATGCACCGGCAGCGGCGTGGCGGGCGCGCGGGCGATGCGTTTTTGGCGCGCCTTGGGCAGTCCCTGGAAGGCCAACAGGTCAAAGATGGATCCTCGCACGCTGACTTTCATGCCGCCACCCCCTTCTCCGCCATCAGGCTCTGCAAGGTCAGCAACCCTGCTACCTGGCCCGACATGAACGAGCTGCTGTAACCGTGGCAGCGGAAGCTGTAGCCTCCGCAGAACTCGAGTCCTTTGATGTACTTTTCTTCGTTCATGGCCATCATGCGCGGGATGAGCGAATCCCACGGGTCGGGCTCGTAGCCGTAGATGGCGCCGCCGTGCGAGCCTGTGTAGCGCGCGTAGGTCAGCGGCGTGGCCACCTCAATTTCCTCGATATGCCGGCTGAGCGGCGCGCCGGTGCCCTTTTCGAAATCTGCGATCAGGCCGCGCGCGATGCGGTTCTTGGTAGCCACATAGTCCTCGGGCTTGACGTCCTTCCAGGCCTCGGGGCGGAATAGCGTGGTGATGGCCACGATGCAGGTGCCCGGCGGCGAGGCGTCCGGGAGGGCGCTGTTGAGACACGACGAGGCGGTGGCCTTGGGCGCGTCCAGGGTCTCGAAGCTCTTGTACAGCCGCGGCGTGTCCATATGGGCGTACACAAAATAACTGTACTCCTTCAGGCCCAGCTCCTGCGCCGAAGCGTCCAGACCCAGGTAGACGGTGAACGCAGACACGGCGTCCCTACGCGCGTTAGTTAGCTTCAGGGCGGTGGGCGGCACTTCGGACTGCGGGGCGATCAGGCGATTGTAGACCAGGGTGGGCGAGGCGTTGGAGACCACGTGGCGCGTGGTAATGCGCTCACCTTTGGAGGTAATCACGCCCACAACCTGACCGCTTTCCACCAGGATCTGCTCGACGCGCGTGTTGAACTCGCTCTCGCCGCCCAGCTCGCGCATGCGCGCTTCCACCGTGGCGGTGAACTCGTGCGAGCGGTGGCGCGGGATGAAGCCGCTGAAATCCACCAGCTTGGCCATCATGCCAGCGAAGACGGTGAAATTCATGCGGTCGGTGGGCGGTCCCAGGTAGGTGAACGGGGCATGCAGGATCTTCTGCGCCTGCGCCGGGATATGTATGGCCCTGGCCACCTGGTCCACTGTGTAGGGCGCGGTCTTGAGAAAGTTGGCGTACTTGCTGGTCAGCACCTTGCGGTCCGGATGGCCGCGCGACTGGCCCAGGTAGGTGAGCGCGTCCACGACCTCCATCCACAAGTCCACATAGTCCGTGACGGCCTGGCGCGAGCCGGGGACGGCCTTTTCCACGGCGTCAATATAAGGCTGGCGGCCGTAGGGGATGGTGACGTCCAGCTCCTCGCCCGGATCGGTCAGGATCAGGCGGAAGCCTTCGGGGATCTCAAACCAGTCCAGGTGGATGCCCAGGTCGTTTTCGAGGTAGGTGCGCACCCCTCCGGGATGAGTGGGTGGTCCGACGTCGGCCACCAGGTGCATGGCGCCTTCAAACTCAAAGCGCCCGCGCACAAAGCTGGTGGCGAATCCGCCGGGCAGGTTGTGCTGCTCCAACAGCAGCACCTTGACGCCCTTGGCGGCGAGCTGCGCGGCGGCGCTGACGCCGCCGTTGCCCGCGCCCACCACGATGGCGTCGTAGGAACGGTGGAGCTGCTGCGGGCCAGTTGGGTCGGGCATGGGAACCTCCTTGGTCGGTCTCCGGTTGCCAGTTCGCAGTTGGCGGTTTGCAGTTCTCTGTTGGCAGTATGCGGGCGGCGATCCGCTCGCATGCGAGCGGATGCTGAAATGGTAACACACACGGCAGCGCGATAGTTGCGCTTACCATGACCGCTCGTCGCGCCGGACGAGCCCGGCCGCAGGAGACTGGGCAGATTGTACCACACCCACGCCCGTTGGGCGAATCGCAGATGCGTTGACAAACCCAGTGCGTGGGGTAGAATGGCTATGCGGCGTCATATAGACGAGGCCGCGCGAGCTGGCCGCAATGCCTCGCCACGGAGCGGCGACCTGGCGCACCCAGCGCTTTCTTCGGGCCGCAGCATGCGGCGACCAATGGACACAAGGAGGCTCCAAATGCGTTATGTAAATCCAAGGCGCATCATCGTAGTGGCTCTGATGCTGGCCATGACCTTGCCAGGGCTGACATGCGTGTCCGCCCAGACGGAGACATGGATTGCGACCGGGCCGGAGGGCGGAGGCGTGAATGCCCTGGCGGTGGACCCGCGCTCGCCCGCCACGCTGTACGCCGGAAGCCGGGGGATCTTCAAGAGCGCCAACGCGGGCGGAAGTTGGAGCGTCGCCAACGCCGGCCTGCCGGACGTGGATGTGAACGCCATTGCGGTGAACCCACAGTCCTCGGCCACGCTGTATGCCGCCACCAGCAGCGGGGTCTTCAAGAGCATCAACTCGGGCGCAAGCTGGACGGCGGCCAGCACAGGACTGTCGGGACAGGACGTGCGCACCCTGGCGATCGACCCGCAGACCCCGGCCACTCTGTACGCCGGGACGAGGGGCGCCGGTCTGTTCAAGAGCAACAACGCGGGCGGCAACTGGACGCCCGCCAACAGCGGCCTGACGGCGCAGCAGGTCTGGGACATTCAGGTTGACCCGCAATCCCCCTCCACATTGTACGCCGCTACCTCGGGCGGAGTGTTCAAGAGCAGCAATGCCGGCGGCAACTGGACACCCGCCAGTTCCGGCATCAGCTACCTGTACGTGGTAGCGATTGCGGTGGATCCGTACTCGCCCAGCACGCTCTACGCCGGGACTTCGGGTGAGGGCGTATTCAAGAGCGCCAATGCGGGCGGGAACTGGACGCCCATCAATACCGGTCTGGCGAGCCTGGGCGTGACCGACATTGTGTTGAACCCGCGCTCGCCTACCACGCTGTACGCCGCCACCTGGTTTGGGGTCTATAAGAGCATCAACGGCGGCGCCAACTGGACGGGCGCCAGCAGCGGCCTCACAGGCACGCCCAGCGCCCTGGCGATTGACCCGCAATCCCCGGCCACGCTGTATGCCGCGAGCAGCGCTGGGGTCTTCAAGAGCACCAACGCTGGCGGTGTCTGGCGAGCCGCCAACGCCGGCCTGACCAACACGTTGGTCTTTGCCACGGCAGTCGATCCGCAGTCGCCGCAAACGTTGTACGCCGGAACGTATGGAGGGGTCTTCAAGACGGCCAACGCGGGCGCAAGCTGGGCTGCCATCAACAGTGGCCTGTCAAGTCTGATCATCTCCAGCCTGGTGACTGACCCTCAATCCCCGGCCACGCTGTACGCCGGCACCTCGGACGGGGTGTTCAAGAGCAGCAACGCGGGCGGACAGTGGAGTGGCATCAACAGCGGCATGGCTACCACGGGCGTAATCGCCTTGGCAATCGATCCGCAGACGCCGGCCACGCTGTACGCGGGCACGTGGGAAGGGGCTTTCAAGAGCACCAACGCGGGCGATCAGTGGACGCCCATCAACACTGGCCTGACGGACTCGAATGTCTTCGCGCTGGCGATTGATCCAGTGACCACGACCATTCTGTACGCTGGCACGCAGGTCGGCGGGGTGTTCAAGAGCATCAACGCGGGCGCCGACTGGGCTCCTGCGGGCGGGGGCCTGCCAGAGGGCGCGGTCTACGCCTTGGCGATCGACCCGCAGTCACCAACCACGCTGTACGCGGGCACCTGGGGCAACGGGGTCTACAAGACCACGAACGCGGGCCTGGAGTGGCTTCCTGCCAACACCGGCCTGACGCAGGGATACGTCTCGGCCCTGACGCTGGATGTGCAGTCTCCGTCCACCCTCTGCGCCGGGACCACCACAGGCGTGTTCAAGAGCATCGACGCGGGCGGAGAATGGAACACGCTGAACACCGGCCTGACGGCCATAGACGTGCGCGCCGTGGCCCTGGACACGCAATCCCCGCCCACGCTCTACGCCGGAACGCGTGGCGGCGGGGTGTTCAGGCTCGCGAACGTGCAGGCGAGGTTGTATCTGCCCGTGATGCTGAGGGGATTCGTTCCCCAGTAGCCAGTTACCGGTTCCCAGTTCCCAGTTGCCGGTTTCCAGTTTCCGGTCTCCAGTGGTCAGCCTGGAGACCGGAAACTGGATACTGGTTACTGGTAACTGCTCACTTTGCCGCTATCGGCATGTACATCTTCATGGCGTAGACCTCGTTGCTGTAGACCATCTCCCAGCCGAGGTTGTCCAGGGGCATGACGCGGAAGTAGGTGTGCGCGTTGGGCATGTCCCGCACCACGATTTCGGTCTCATAGCCCGCTTTGGGCGCTGTGGCCACCAGCGTGGTGGGATGCGTGCGCGGCCCGGCGTAGACGCGGTAGGCGGTGACGTCGGTGGCGCCGTTCCAGCTTACCTTCAAGAGCGTGGTGGTCGCGTCCGGGCAGGTGACCGTGAGGCGCGGTACCTGCATGGGGTGGCCGTGCCACGGGAAGCGGAAGGCGCGGTAGCTCATGGCGCCGCCGCCGAACAGCAGCTCAAGTGCTATGCTGCCATCCGGCTTGACCTCTGTGGCCCTGCCGGCGCTGCCCCATCCGATGACCGTGTTGCCGTTGGGCAGCCGCTGCGCGTTGCCCATGGCCCAGGCGTTGATGTCGGGCGTGTTGCGGTACTGCCAAACCCGCGTGGCAGTCAAATTGACCTCGTCGAGATCGTACTCCACCGCACGCGAATACGCTGGACGCAGGTTGGCGCGGTTGTCGAACAGCGAGATATTGCCGTTGGGCAAGCGGCGAATGTCGTGCTGGGTGTCAAAGAACTCGGTGTCGTTGTAGAGGGTGAACTGGTTCATCTTGCCGCCCAGACGCCACATCACCGCGCCCGTCTGACGGTTGATCTTGGTGATTTCGGACAGGTTGCGGCTGGAGATCATCAGATTGCCATCATGGTCCGGCTCGACAGCGTTACCGTGGATGAAGTCCAGGCGCGTGCCGATGAGGTTGATCCACGAATCGGTGAACTTAAAGTGGTCCCAACTGCGCCACTCAAAGACCACGTTCTTGGCCGGGTCCAACTCCTGGACGATCAGGCCGTAGGCCGTGGCCGTGGGCCAGCCGCCCGCCACGATCTTGCTCATGTCCACCGGCTGCTCGTCGTAGATGATCAACAGCGCGTTGCCATTGGGCAGCAACTGCAGGTCGTGGTTGTCGGCGTAGTAGCCGTGCCCGGCCGACCACCGGTCCACGATGTTGTATGAGCTGTCCATGACATAGTACGTGCCGTTCAAGTAGTAGCTCAGCAGGCCATTGGGCTGGCGCTTAAAGTCGAGCGCAAAACCGCTGATGAGGCGGTGAAAGACCGGCTCGCCGGCGTCGTCCAAGATCAGTAGGTAGGAATCAAATGCGTTGTAGCCACCCACCAGCTTCCACAAGCACAGGAAGGTGTAGCCGTCGCCGGTTCCATCGGCTTGCGCAGTGACCGTGACCACAGGCATGCCGGACGGCCAAGCCGCGGGGACTGCTACCCCGGCGCTTTGGGCGGGGTTGGCCAGAGCAGCCAGCGCCTCGGGGGGCAACTCGTAGGCCATGGAGACCTGCAGGTCGGTCGCCTGCGGGGCGCGCGGGGAGACAGCAAAGTCAAATACGCGGCCTTCCACAACGTCTCCGCTCTGCGTGCGCAGGCCCTGGAGCAGGGTCACGGCCACCGTCTCGCCCGGGGCAAAGGGCGCGTCGGGCTTGAAGATCACGGTCTTGCCATCGTCTGCCAGGAGCACGGAACCCGGATGTGGCCCGCTGAGGTTACCGCTGACCTCAAACAGGCTGGCCTGCACTGAGTCAGGCGCGACAGGGTCGCCCTGACGCACGGCGATGGTGGTGTGGGGAGACACAAGCTGGGCGCCAGGCACAGGATGGATGTACTGCAGTGGCTGCGGGCTCTGGGCCGCAATGGGCGACGAGAGCACTGTGAGGGTAAGAGCGAGCAGGACAAGGGCAAGGGACACGGGCAATACGAGCCATCTTCTCATTCCACTTCCTCCAAGCTAGGATGTCGGACGAGAGCCGGGCGAAGAGCGCGGGCGCGCGATCCGGCCTGCGAGTGCCCGGAGCATTCTAGCGCAGCATGCGCATGCGGTCAAGGCGCGCCCGTGCCAAGCATCCGGGAATGGATTCCTGCTGGTAGTGGCGGCTTCAGCCGCGAGAATGGCCAGCCAGGCCGGGCAACGCAACGCCTGAAGCCGTCACTACCCCTCGCACAGGAATGGCTGAAGCCATCAATACACTTTGCCTTGACTTGTCGCCATTCCGCAGTAGACTGACGCGGAAAACCGACCCTTCCGAAGGTTGACAACCTTCGGAAGGGTGTCTGCGCGAGAGGAGCCCGACATTGACTGCATTCTACCTGATGCGACACGGGCAGGCCGACTTTGGCCTGGCCGACGAGCGCCGGCTGCGGGGAGCGGTGCGCGAGCTGGTGCCGCTGACCGAGCTGGGACGCCAGCAGGTGCACGCCCGGATCGAAGAGCTGCGCGCGCTGCGGCCCGAGTGCATGCTGTCCTCGCCGCTGACGCGCTCGCTGCAATCGGCGGCCATCGTCAGCCTGGGGCTGGGCCAGCCACTCACGGTAGAGTTCGACCTCTACGAGTGGATCCCCGACCTGACCTTCACCCTCGACCTGCAGGAGGCGTCACGCGCCGCGTTCCGAGAGGCGCAGTCTCTGGGCGGCGAGTGGCCGCCAGGCGAACAACGCGATTGGGAGCCTTACTCTTCGGTGCGGCGGCGGGTGGGGGCGGTGCTGGAGCGCTACCTGCACCTGCAGCGTGTGCTGGTGGTGTGCCACAGCGTGGTCACCATTGCCATGGGCGGGCCCATCCTGCAGCCGGCAGAGTTCTGGGCGTACGACCGGTAGTGGCGGCTTCAGCCGTGCTCTTGCCTTCAGAGAATCAGGTCTCTAATCCTGTCGACAGAGCGCCACAAACCTGGTTTCAAGACAAGAAACCAGGTTGGGGAAGGAAGGTTTGGCCTGAAACTTGGTTTCTTTTCCGGGAAACCAGGTTTCTAGTCGTTTCTGGAGAAGGCTACAAACCTGGTTTCGAGACAAGAAACCAGGTTTGCGGCTTGCTGGTTACCAGGTTTGGGATGGGAATGGCTGAAGCCAACACTACCCCGTCTGGGGTTCCGCCAACACCCTAGCCCAGCTCCGCGCCAGCCATGCATTTCCGCGGATGAGTTCTGTAAAGTTGCACTGCACCGCGCTCAGGATGGCCTCGACGGTGGTGTTCCTGGCCGCGGCCAGGCCGCGGACAACTTCCTGCACCAAGGCTGGCGTCCCGGGCGCGCCGGTGGATGCGCTCGGCCCGCCGGGATCGTCGGTCTCGGTCAGCAGCCGCGCGAGAGGGATCTCTCGCGCAATTTGCTGGATGTGTGGCACGTGCAGCACCTCGATGCCCACCGTAAAGTATGCTCCCCTGGCCACCCATTGCCTGAAGATGTCCAGAGGCCCCGAATACCAGTGGACGATCTCCCCGTGGACGTCGTGGCGCTCCAGGAGCTCCAGCACTTCCCGCTCGGCCCCCTTGGTATGCAGGCAGACGAGCTTGCCCTGCTCGCGGGCCGCGCGCAGAAAGTACTCGAACACCTTGCGCTGGTCCGGATAGGCAGCGGCGTCTTCGACGAAAAAGTAGTCGAGCCCGATCTCGCCGATCATGGGAGTCTGCTCGATGGCCGCATCCAGGTCCTGGAGACGGTCTGCGTACTCCTGCGCGGCCCAGGGATGCACGCCAAAGATGGGCAGGACCAGATGGCATCTCTCGGCGATTCTCAGGTTGTGCTGGTAGGAGGGCAGGTCGATCGAATTGCTGACGGTCCAGATGCGGTGCTGCTCGATCTCGACCAGGGCAGACGCCAGCGCCTGTGCGTTGATCAGGCCGTACCTGTCCACGTGCGAATGGGCGTCAATCCACATGTTTACCAAACCCCCGGCAGCAGACGGTAGCGCACGCGCTGGGCATACTCGCGGTAGCCGGGAAGCTCGGCTTGCAGGGTGCGGTCCTCCAGCGCAGTGCGGATCAAAAAGAACACAGCGTCGACCGCAGCGGGGATCAGGCCCCAAGCCGATCCCAGGAGCAAGGGAGTGGCCAGCCACATGCCGATGTAGCCCAGGTAGCCCGGATGGCGCACGAAGCGGTAGGGGCCCCCGCTGGCCACGGCGTGGCCGCGATCCGTCTGCACTTTGACACCGGTGGAGAAGAAGGGGTTGGAGGCCATGCCCCAGGTGAAGAGGAGCTGGCCCAGGACCATCACCACCGCGCCCGCCAGGTGCACGCCCAACGAGAGCTCCGGCGCCCAGCCAAAGCGCTCGTCCAACCCGGGCACGATCAGGCCCGCCAGCGCAGGGACGATGCTCCAATTGGTGAGCGTCTTATCCCAGTCCTTGACGTCCTTCCTCGACCTGCTGCGCTCGACGATGACGTCTTTGGGCAGGACCAGGACGTTGAATACCATCAACGCCAGGCTGATCCCGACGTAGACCCAGGCCCACGTCCAGCGCAAGGTGCCGGCGCTGACAAACAGCAGGGCGACTACGAAGACCTGCTGAGCGATCACCGCCAGCACGCGGCGGCGGATGGCGCCACGCTCCTCGGCGGCCTGCACGTCCGCGGCGGAACCATTCTGAGTCATCTCGCACCTCCCGTGTCTGATACCCGTTTCTCATCCGGAGGCCCACCCCGTCATGCGAGGCGAACGGCAAGGGGCGATGCTGCCTCGCTCTATCCGGCTGCGCGGCGGCGCCACAGGCGCAGGCTTGGCAGCTTCCAGCCGGCCTCGCCGCCGACGCGGATGTCGCGGTGTTCGAACTGCCACCAGGACAGCGCGGCCAGCACCAGGGCGGCCAGCAGCAACCCGCCCAGCCAGGTCCAGTTCAGGCGCTGGAAGGCCGCCTCGGTCTCGTAGTAGTTCAGGGGCGAGAAGCGCGCCAGGGGCTTCAGGCTATCCTTGATGCGCGCCATCGAGCTGATAAAGTAGCTGGCCACCACCACCAGCCCACCCAGCGAGGCCGCGGCGCCGCGCGACGGCAGCCACATGCTGAAGAACAGCGCCAGGGTCAGGAAGACCATCAGCACGGCCCACAGCGACAGCAGCGGCCGGGCGAGCGCGACCGCGTCGATTTCCAGACTGGACCAGCTCGTAGCGATGAGCGTGCCCGCCCAGACGACAACCAGGATGAGCAGCGCGGTCAGCGCCGCCGACAGCAGCAGGCCCGCGAACAGCCGCGTGCGGCTGACGGGGTGCGCCGCCACCAGGTCCAACCGGCCGCTCTCCTCCTCCCCGGACAGCAGGCCGCTGCCGGCCAGCACAGCAAAGATGCCCAGAATCACCGGGGCCAGCGAGAGGAACTCGAACGAGAGAAAGGCCTCGGGGCTGAACATCTTGTGGATGTCCACGCCACCGAAAAAGGCCATCAGCTCTTTGGGGTAGCTCAGGACCAGTTTGATGACTTGCTCCTGCTGCGCGGCGATCGAATCGTAGACCGAGACCACCATGAAGATCAGCGCGGTCATGGAGAGGCCCCAGCCGATGATCTGGCC
>Ga0116202_10002947_pt1 | contig 10201 bp, 11 predicted proteins | sample LakKivw325mmetaG_FD_94479 | JGI IMG/M metagenome (GOLD analysis project Ga0116202, IMG submission 94479) | Anoxic lake water microbial communities from Lake Kivu, Rwanda to study Microbial Dark Matter (Phase II) - Lake Kivu water 325m metaG | ecosystem: Environmental > Aquatic > Freshwater >... | reverse complement strand
TCTCTAACCTCCTGTGGGACTCGGACTCATTGGTCTTAATACCCCTTGTCAGAGATGCGGTCTATCAGCCCCGATTTGGCTTTCAGGCCGCATCTCTGACTTTCTTATTTTCAAGGTTCTTTCCCTTTCTGGCACAAACCCCGCTTTTTGGGCGGGGTTTGTCTTTTTTTCATCAAAAATCCCCGCGGGTGCGGGGTTGGAGTTTTTTCAACCGATATTGATTTGTCTGATTTTTCTGGGCAGGCAATCTTTTCTTTTTGCCAACCCTTGTCTTTATAGCATATTTAAAAAATTTTGTCAATAGTCTCGGCAGTTGTAATTACTGTCAGATAATATTGAGGTTACATTTTTCCGGCCAGATAGGCGGTGAATTCAGCTAAGCGGGTGGCATAAGCCCATTCGTTATCATACCAAGCAACTACTTTTATCAGATTATTATTGGCCATGGTCAAATTTGAATCAACAATGGCCGAAAAGGAATTGCCGATATAATCAGAGGAAACCAGTGGCGCGTCCTCGACCCCAAGAATCCCTTCAAATTTGTTTTCTTGGGAAGCTTTTTTCAGGACAAAATTGACCTCTTCAGCCGTCGTTTTTTTCTCCACCTCGCAGATCAAATCGAGCACGGAAACAGTCGGCGTCGGCACGCGAAAAGCTAGACCATCCAGTTTTCCCTTTAATTCCGGGATAACATTGCCGATGGCTTTAGCCGCGCCAGTGGTCGTAGGAATAATATTTAATGCGGCAGCCCTCGCTCTTCTTAAGTCCCGGTGAGCTAAATCAAGAATCCGTTGGTCATTGGTATAGCTATGAATGGTTGACATAAATCCTTTAACAATTTTGAAGTTATCGTTGATGACCTTGGCAATCGGCGCCAAACAATTAGTCGTGCATGATCCCATATCAACAATATGCTGCTTGGCCGGATCATATTTCTCCTCGTTTACGCCCAAAACAAAGGAGGGGATTTTCTCCGGGTTTTTGGAAGGGGCCGAGATAATGACTTTTTTTGCGCCGGCTTCCAAGTGCTTTTGGCTGCCCTCGTAATCGGTAAAACTGCCAGTGCATTCCAAAACAATATCAATGCCCATCTCTTTCCAAGGCAACCAGGAAGGGTCTTTTTCGTTAAAAACTCTTATTTTTCTGCCGCTGGCTGTACCGTCAACCAAAAGCTCATTTTCGGTGGCTTTAACAGTTTTCTTGTAGCTGCCGTAGAGGGAATCAAATTTCAAAAGATAAGCGAGAATCTTTGGCTCGCTTAAGTCGTTAATGGCGACCACTTCAAGGCTGGGATGGTCTTCGATTATTTGTCTTAGGGTCGGCCGGCCAATTCGGCCAAAGCCATTGATGGCAATTTTAATAGCCATATTTTATTAATCCAAATTGCCAAATCTCATTGGTTATTTGGCATCTGGGTTTTATCATTAACGATTATCCGTCTAATTTTAAAAGTTGGGAAATCTTTGGTTTGTTAAATCCTACCACAATTTGGTTGTCGATCTCTACCACGGGCACCCCCAGTTGACCCGATTTTTCGACCATTTCATGAAAGGCCGCTTCGTCAATGGAAACGTCAATATCGTCAAATTCAACGTTATGCATCTTAAGAAATGCTTTCAAGGTATTACAATACGGACAAAGTTTAGTAGAAAAAACGCGGATTTTTGGTTTGTTCTCTTCCTCCATTTTTTATTCGCCAATTTGGCTTACTAAATCTTTAACTGCCTCGCAGACGGTCGCCGGCTGATTATTGGTCAACTTGCAGATTAAGGCGGTTAATACTTTCGTTTCTTCGGCTTCGCCGCTATTTTCACCCGAACCAACCCGAAAATATTTACAGCCAAAAACAAGCGTTGGGATGCCGCCCGTACTGTATTTTTCAAAAACTTCCTGGTCTACCTGGGAATCCATATTGATATGAAGAGAAATTAATCCTTCAAATTTTTTGGTCACTGCTTCGACAAGCGGATGCTCCCAGCGGCAGTGAGGACAACTGTTCGAACCGAAAAAATAGATAAGCGGCTCATTATTCTCCTGACAGACCGATTCGTTAGCAATGAAAAAGCCGCCAATCGTCTGACCTGCTTCTGCTGCCGGAGGATTCTTTAAACCTTCGGCGACGGACTCAGCTTGAGGAAAAAAAGTCTTCCCATCTCGGGTGATATAGGTATCAATTTCATTACTTCCCAAACCAATTTTCACTTTGTAAAGGCAATTCTCTTCACTAACGCCCTTCAAGGTTACTTGACTTTTCCCCTTTAAAAGAACTTCGTTAATATATTTTACCGCAATGTCACCAGCCGCCGCTGAAGAAATTGCCTCGCCCGGACATCTTTCAACTACCTTAGAACGATTGAAAATAGACACACCGGCAATGACAACTCCAACTAAAACTAATGCAATTGGCGCTATTTTTTTTATTTCTAGTTTTGAAATCTTTTTTTTGCTGTTATCGATAACTTTATTTTCTTGGTTTATTCCTTCTGCCATATTTTTATCACCGGGAATATTTCTTCATCTCTTGATGTGGAAATACGCCTTCGGGAAATTTAAATAATAATCTATTTCTCTCAATGCCTTAATATATACCATATCTTCTGCCGAAAGTAAACCCCCTCGATTAGGGCTGCGCCAATCTAAGTATCTTGGGCATCAATTCTGTTTGCCTGAAGACACCTAGTTCTCCTTTCTGGCAACTCTTTTCCGAGAATTTTTCTTTACCCTTCTTAGTTTTAACGACGGAGGGCTTTCTTTTTTTCTTTGCCAGTCGCGGTAAAGAAATTAAAACCGGACAGGGTCTATCGCAGTGCCGTTTTAATAGGGAACAGGTAGAATGATCGCTCGTAATCACCATCAAAGTATTTTTGACATTGATTAACGGTGTCAAATTTTTATCAATTTTTTCAATAAATTTCTTCTTCTCATTAAATTTACCGTCTTCAGCCAAACTATCAGTGGCCTTAATGTGAAGAAAGACGAAATCATATTTTTTCAAAGCATCTTTGGCGGCTTTAATTTTACCTTTAAGATTGGTATTAATGAGTCCGTTAGCGCCTTTTACATTTATCAAATCCATGCCTAAAATTTCACCTATTTGCCGATAAAGTAATTTTCCGGCAATGCAAGCAGCAGTTAACCCGTATCTTTCTTTAAAAGACGGTATTTTTAAAGCAGCGGAGACCCCCCTCGTTAAAATATAATTGGCGGGCAATAATCCCAATTCTTCTCTTTTTTTGTTTAAGGGGTGTTTGCTTAAAATAAGATGAGATTTTTCGAGAAATTCGTTAAGAATCTTGGCCGTAAAAATCGCGGCCTCGCTTTTATCGAGCGGCTCAATTTTCGCCACTCTTATTCCTAATTTTCCATAATGGGGGTCGCCATCAGAAATATTGGCGCTTAGTCCCCTGCCGCGCATCATAATTGCCAGACGGTACTCCCCGGCATTTTTTAGAAAAAACTTTATCCCCTTAATTTCGCTGCCATTTAAGCTGGAGATTAAGGGCTCGGTGTCGCTAATTCGGCCGGCCCGCCGATCAATTATCTCTTCAGCATCGTTGACGGTGGCAAAATTACCCCGCAAGGCAATATCACCTTTCTCAACTTCCATGCCGGCACCGAGTGCCGTCAGAATTCCTCTTTTCAGCTGATAAGCTTTAGGGTCGTAACCAAACAAAGCAAAGTGACCTTCTTCCGAAGTAGGAATCGCACCGTAAAACACGGGTTTAGTCAATCCGCAAACGCCCCTCGCCGCCAGCCAATCAAGATTGGGTGTCTTTGCCGCTTCCAGCGGCGTCTGGTTGCCCAATTCAGGAATCGTCTCATCACCAAGCCCATCAATGACTATTAAAATAATCTTCATAATTTCAAGCGTTCAGTTCTTCCTCAATTCTTAAAAGCCGATTGTATTTTGCCACTCGCTCGCCTCGAGCTGGTGCACCGGCCATGATCCAACCGGTTCCTAGTCCGGTAGCTAAATCGGCGATAAAATCGTCATTGGTCTCGCCGCCGCGATGCTTAACGAAAACCTGCCAATGATTTTTCCTAGCTTCGCTTGCCGCTTCGAGCGTCTCGGTAACTGTACCAACCTGGTTCGGTTTAAGGATAAGTCCATTACAGGCTGATAGCCGTTCTGCTTTCCTGATTCTCTCAATGTTGGTTGTTAAAAGGTCATCGCCAATAATAAATATTTTCTTCCCCAGTTTTTCGGTCATCATTGTAAATCCTTCGAAATCATCCTCGCTAAAAGGATCCTCGATGGCAAACAAAGGATAGTTTTTCACCATCCCGGCGTAGAAGCTCAAAAGAGCTTCTTTGTTTAATTTTTTTCCCTCAAAATGATATTTTCCGGATTTAAAGAAAGTTGAGGCCGCCGCATCAATAATAATCTTTACCTGACGCTCATAGCCGGCTTGGTTGATTGCTTCAACGATTAACTTTAATGCTTCTTCGGTTTTTTCCAGGGCTGGCGTAAATCCGCCTTCATAACCGACATTGGCCGCCGCTTCGTCGCCAGTTTTTTCTAAAATTGAACCTAAACAATGATAGATTTCTGTCCCTCTTTGAAGCCTTTCCTTAAATGAATCCGCTTCCGGTAAAATTATAAATTCCTGAAAATCTAATTTGTTTGACGCATGGCGGCCGCCTTCAATAACTAAGAGGCAAGGCCTCGGCAGAAGGGGCTTTGTGCCGGCTAAATGACTGAGATAGCGATATAACGGCAGTCTCATTTCTTCGGCAGCCGCTCGGCAGACGGCCAGAGAAACAGCTAAAATACTATTGGCGCCTAAGCGAGATTTATTTTTTGTTCCGTCAAGTTCAATTAAGGTTCGGTCAATTCTTTCCTGGTCAACGACATTTTCTCCAATAAATTTCGGGGCAATTATTTCATCAACGTTTCTGACGGCCGTCAACACCCCCTTCCCCCGATATCTTTCTTCGTTATCCCTTAGTTCAACTGCTTCGGTTTTTCCTGTCGAAATACCAGAGGGAACACTAGCTCGAAATAAGCCCAAATCGGTGAACAAATCAACTTCCACGGTCGGGTTTCCTTTTGAATCTAGAATTTCCCGCGCCTTAATCTTTTTTATCCTCGAGTTTTTAGAAGTTTTCATATCCTAATAGTTATTTTAAATTCTCAAGGTAATAATAGGCGGATAAAGCGGCTTTGGCGCCTTCTCCGCCAGCGATAATAATTTGTTTGTCCCTAATATCGGTTACATCACCGGCGGCAAATAAACCGGGTGTTTTGGTTGAACAGGTTTCGGGGTCAATCTGGATTTCGTCTCTTTCGTTAAAATCAACTAAATCCTTCACGAAACCAGTAGCCGGCAGAGATCCTATTTCTATAAAAACTCCCGCCACGGGGAGCTCGTTGATTTTTTGGGATAGTTGGTCTTCATAAACTAAAGAGTTAACAAAATCTTTGCCGCGAATTTCTTTAATTTTCGCATTACAGATGACCTCAATTATTTCCACGGCCTTGGCCCGTTCCTGATTAATTTCATCTGCTTTTGGTTTTGCACCTGCCTCTACTAGATAAACTTTCGGGCAGTATTTAGCCAGCTCAAAGGCAGCCATAAACGCTGAATTACCACCGCCGGCAACAGCAACGATTTTCCTGGCAAAAAGTGGACCATCGCAGGTAACACAGTATGACACGCCACGACCAATAAATTCCTTTTCTCCGGGAACCTCTAGGGGTCGTGGATCGCGGCCAGAAGTGATAATGACGGTTTTGGCAGTATAACGGTCTTTTTCAGTAGTTCTGATTTCAAAAACATTACCTTTCTTTTTGATCCCTTTCACTTCCTCGCCCTCGTTAATATCAATTTCCAGCTTATCCAGCTGTTCCTTGAACTTATTCATTAAATCCAAGCCGACAATTCCTTTAAAGCCTGGATAGTTTTCTATCCAAACCGCCTTGCCAGCTTGGCTAATATAGTTTTTGGTAATCAAAAGAGTATCTAGTTTTTTTCTGGCAGCATAGATACCGGCAGTTATCCCAGCTGGTCCTCCGCCAATGATGATTAAATCGTACATAGTTTAGTTAGTAGTTAGTAGTTTGTAGTTTGTAGTTTGTAGTCCGCCATCCGCCAGTCGGCGGCGGCGGAGTAGCTAGTAGCGGTGAAGCAGAACGAAGTTCACTTCACCGTCCTGAACCGAACTTTGTTCTGGTTCAGGGTTTGTTGAATAATGTTTCATGTTTCAAGATCAGTGGGTGGCGCACGAAATGCAAGGATCATACACCCTGATAAGCGCTCTGATTTTCTTCACTTTCTCCTTATGGGGAAGCCTGGTAATCCCTGGTAGGTACACTTTTAAATCTTCTTCTAAATTATTTAAAAACTGGGCGGTCGGAGTAATGATATTACATTTTACCACGCGGCCATTTTTATCTACCTCCACGTAGGTAAAGAGAGTGCCCCGTGGAGCCTCTGAAGCCGATAACCCACTCCCTTGACTAATTTTAACCTCTTTTGCTGGTTCGGCCAATTCTCTCTTTAGTAATTCTTTAATTAACTCCTCGGTTTCTTCAAGAAAATGGAGAATTTCGATTGCCTGATAAAAGAGGTTATAAAAAACATTGGCAAGGTTTCCCCCGCTTCCCTTCTTAAAATCTAAAAATACTTTTTTCGCCGCCGGGTTAAGAAAAAAGTGATTATTAACTATCCTCGCAATCGCTCCCGGCATATAAGGTTGACCCTGATATCTCACTTTTTTAACTGGCGGGGTTTTTAAGTCTTCTTCAATCTTATTTGAATAGAAATCACCAAGAGACATTTTTTTATCGCCGATTAGAACCTGGCCACCTTGGTAAAAAGGATATTCGGTTTTTGAAAATAAAGACAAAAAATCTGTTTTTCTGCCAAAAACAGGGTAGTCTAAATTTTTAAATAAATTAATTAAAACTGAAGCTGAGTCAAAAACTTGAGGATAACTGTTTAAAAGCGCTTTTAAATCTTCTTCGTCTGGCAATTTTGTGAATCCACCGACCTTCATTGTTACCGGATGGATTTCCCTACCGCCAATAATCTTCGTTGCCTTCAAGGAAAAATCTCTGATCGCCAGCGCCGCTTTGGCTTCTTGGGGAAATTTCTTTATTAGATCTAAGTCATTCTCAATCCGAGAAAAATCAGCTAAAGACATAAAAAACAAATGAAGGGTATGACTCTGAATAATCTGGCTGGCCAAAAGCACCTTCCGGAGCAAAACCGTAATTTCCGAAACTTCAATCTCGAAAGCTTTCTCAATGGCACTACAACAGTTTAAGATATGAACCACCGGGCAGATACCGCAAATCCGACCAGCCACAATCGGCACTTCCCAAAATCGCCGGCCGATTAAAATACCTTCAATCTGTCGTAAGCCGAGCAGGGTATTTATTTTTAAGTCTTTAACTTCTCCGGTCCTGGCCACCTCTGCCCAAAAACCAGCCTGGCCTTCAATTTTGTGGATATGAGGAATAATGATTCTCTCCATCGTCTTACAAAATTCCAATCCGCCATCCGTCGCTGGCAGAGACGGACTAATTCTTAATTTCTAATTAAATTAAAGATATTTTTGCAAATCATCTTTTATACCAAAAACTTCCAAACTTTCTTCAAATTCGCGGCCTGGCTTCATCTTCTTCAAGGTTGCCAAAAAACCAGTCGGATTAATATTTTTTAAAGTTCCCCGGCAGCCATAGCAGGGAAAATCTGACGCTGGGCAGACAGCCTGACATCCTCCCAAAGTAATCGTGCCTAGGCAAGGTTCTTGTTTTCTTAGAAAACAGCTTTCTTTCCCTCGGTGGGGACATTCACGACAAACCGGTTTTTGCTCTATTTGTGGAATTTTTCCCTGAATGAGTTCTTCGGCGATTGCCAAAAATTCTTCGCCATTGATTGGACAGCCGGGAATTATTAAATCAACATTGACAAACTTATCTAGGCCTTTGATTTCTGGATTCTCAATCGCGCCTGTTTTTTTATAGAGATATCTGACTGTTTTCTCTTTGTCTTGATAATTTTTTATCTTATTGATGCCGCCTAAAGCGGCGCAATTCCCAATCGCCACCACTATTTTTGATTCCTTCCTGATTTTTTTAAGCAAACTCACATTTTTTTTAGTTATTGGTGTGCCTTCGACAAAAGCAATGTCAATTTGTATTTTTTTCGGGAAAGGCGCGTCTTCAATCAAAGGAAAATCAATTAGTTCTGTCTTCCTTAAAAAATTAAAAAATCTCTCTCCTAAATCAAGAAGAACAAACTGACATCCTTCACAGGCGGTTAATGAAAATATACCCACCTTTGGTTTATTAGCCATTGACCAGTTTGATCGTTTTTTCTGTATATTTTTTTAAATTCGCCAAATCCTTTTGTTTCAGAATCTCAATAAGATGATTCCAATGTATTGCCACCCAATCCCCCTCTTTTACCTCCGGCACCAATCTTTTATCCCAGATAATTTCTTTCTCTATCGCCTCAGTCAGTATAAACTTATTACTTTTTCTAATTATCAGCTGATATTCGATTAATAGTTTTGATATTTGTTTTTTGGAATTTGGAATTTGTTTGGAATTTGGAATTTGGAATTTGGAATTTTCCTTTATTTTCCCCCAACTGATACGGCATAAATCTCTGAGTTTATCATTTAATTTCACCCTTCCGGTGATTGATCCAACAAAATAAACATGAAAACTATGATGAGGCGGTGCTCCTTGAGGAATCCTTTCGGCTAACTCCTGAGTTTCTTTCTTTTTTAAAAGTCCCGGACGAGAAAAATCTCTTTCAACCATTTCTTTTAGCGCCTTAGAAGAAACCTTATCCAGTAATTCGTTGCCTGTCCAGTAAGCCTGGACAACTCTTTCATCAAACGGGTCTCTGATTTTGTTTACTTTGGCAATTAATCGGTAATAAGCATAGGCGGCCGGAAATCTCTTTAAAATTTCCCTGACTTTTCCCTGGTTAGTTCTTTTCTTTAAAAGAAAATCCAAAAGCGTTTTTTTATCGCTTTTGTCCTGCGGCCCGCAAAAACCCAGTTGCTGGGGATAAATTCCATAAAGAACAGCTAGTCTAACTCCTGACATAATTAGATTTAAGTTCTTTCGTCCAGCCCCATAAATGTTTCAGGCCAAAAATAAGAATAATACCCAAAGTGATAATTAAACCTCCCACCATCTCTTCCGTGCTTACTTTTCTTTCAAAAACGAAAGTCAGAATGGTGGTTATCGGCGACCCCAAAAGAAGAATGGCTGATGCCTGGTAAACAGGAATATCTTTTAATCCACTATACCAGGTCATTACATAACCAAAAAGAAAGATGGCGGTAATAACTACCCAAAAAAATTGGCTGAGATTAATTTCGGCTAAAAGGGGCAGCTGGCCGGTGAATAAAAAAAACATAAAAATAAAAACAGTGCCAAAAAACATTCTTGCCCAGGCAACAATTCTCGCGTCTAATTCCTGCAAAAGGTGTTTCGAAACAACATTTTCCAGCGCCCAAAGGAAAGTTGCTGCCAAAACAAAAAAATCACCTTGATTCAATGAGGACGGTAGCTTTTTCAAAAGCAAAGTATTTCCCAATAACAATAATGACCCGCCAAGAACAAACTTCTGATCAATTTTTTCTTTGAGAAAGACAATCGCCAAAAGTGTGGCAAAAATAAAAAGAGTTTTATGGATAAAAGACGCTTGGCTAGCACTGGTTATTGAAAGTCCTTTAAAAAAAAGGAGAAACGGGAGACTGCCGCCGATGAACCCGACAAAAATTAGGTTCAACCACTGCTTTCCTTTTAGTTTTCTTAATAATTTAATGTCCTTCAGTGCCACAATCAGCCCGGTAAGTATTAATGTCACGAGCAGGTTTTTCAGACCGGTAAAAATAAAGGGGTTGATAACGCTTACTCCAAACTTGTTTATAAAAATAGAAGCGCCGGAGATAACGGCGGTGAGAAAAACCAGAAAATAACCTTTTTTCATTTGCTGTTGATTAAATTAATGATTTCTTCTGCTTCTTTTTTGGCGATTTTCGCCACCACAAAATTATTTTGCAGCAGAACATAATCTCCTTTCTTTATTTTCTTTAAACTCCCAACGGCTTCTCTTTTCTTACCAAAGCCAGCCACAACGATTTTTTTATTGCTGACCGAAATAACCTTGAACGGAACATTCAAACACATTTTTCTATCAATTTTATTTCTACTTTATCTCAATTGTTTATC
>Ga0116202_10002945_pt1 | contig 10202 bp, 9 predicted proteins | sample LakKivw325mmetaG_FD_94479 | JGI IMG/M metagenome (GOLD analysis project Ga0116202, IMG submission 94479) | Anoxic lake water microbial communities from Lake Kivu, Rwanda to study Microbial Dark Matter (Phase II) - Lake Kivu water 325m metaG | ecosystem: Environmental > Aquatic > Freshwater >... | reverse complement strand
CCAACTGCCCCTCCTCGTAGGTGAGCACCACCGTCAGCCCGTCCACCTTGGGCTCTACCACGAAGTCCAGGTCGTCACTGCTCACCCCTTCGGGCAGGAGCTTGGAGATACGGGTCAGCCAATCGCGCATCTCCCCCTCATCGAAGGCATCCTGCAGGCTGAGCATAGGACGGACGTGGCGTACCCGCCGGAACTCCTCCAGCGGCTCCCCGCCCACCCGCTGTGTGGGTGAGTCGGGCGTTACCAGCTCCGGATGCGTGGCCTCCAACTCGCGCAGCTCCCGCATCAAGGCGTCGTACTCCGCGTCGCTGACCACCGGATCATCCAGGACGTAGTAGCGATAGTTGTGGTAATGTATCTGGCGTCGCAGTCCCTCGATGCGCGCCTCAATGTCTCCCGCGTTAGCCATCTCTCTTCTCCTCATGTCGGGCATATTGGTAGGGGTGAGGCATTCCCAAGATTATCCACCATTTACCCTGAGCGCTTGTCTACATGAGGGTAGGGTGTGATTGAACCCCTCTCCACGGAATGCCTCGCCCCTACGGCACAGAAGCCGAGAAGGGCTTCCCATCCCGATGGCAAAGAATTTGCACCACCTGTCGGCCCGAGGGCAGGACCGCGGGGATGCCGCCGCCGGGCTCCACCCACTGGCCAGCCATGTAGAAGTTCTCCAGGCCTGGCAGTGCCTTCTCCACGTGCGTCCGCATCATCTCCGGCGTCATCAGCCAGCCCTCGAAGGCCCCCCGGTGGTTGCGGGTGTAGCGCCAGAAAGTGTAGGGAGTGGCGACATCCGTCATCTCCACCTGCGCAGAGATGCCGGGGAGGTGGGCTTCCAGCCGGTCCAGGACCTCGGTGGCGACCCGCTCCTTCTCCGCCTCGTAGCGGGGCCGGTCCTTCTGCAATTCGTCCCAGTAGTCGAAGTCGGTCCCGATAAGAACCTGCACCACTGTCTTGCCCTCCGGGGCCAGCGTGGGGTCGTGGTTGAAGACGCGGAATAGGAATCCCCCGGCCTCCTGGCCGCCTATGGTGAAGGGCCGCTGGAGACGGACGGTGTTCGAGGACGGCACATCCGGGAACTGGCGCGCCACCCCGAAAGTGACGATGAGGATGGGCTGGAACAGCGGCCAGTTGTCGTACCGGTCCCGGATCGTCTGGTCCACGTATCGCCCGCCGAGCATCTGGAAGATGGTGGAGTAGCCATCGGCAGCGGAGACCACAATGTCAGCCCGGTGCTCGGAGCCGTCGGCCAGCCGCACACCCACCGCCCGGTTATCCTCCACCAAGACTTCCTCAACGGTGTCCCCGTAGCTCACCTCTCCACCCAGCTCCCGGTACCGTCGGGCGATGGCCAGGGAGAAGTTCAGCGATCCGCCCTCCACGACCGCCAAATCCCCCGCCGCCAACTGCCCCAGGAGCACGAACAGAAAGACCGTCGGCATCTGGGGCAGCCCCAGGCTGGTCATACCCCAGCGCAGGAAGGGATTTTGGATGCGCTCGGCGAAGGTATCCACAGACATGTTGTAGCGTATAGCGTACTTGAGCAGCTGGCGCATGTGCCACATCTGCTTCAGGCCATCTAGCAGCCCCATCAACTCCCGCGGCTTGCCCATACCCATGTCCATCCCCTGGCAAGCTCGGGCACCCTCCAACAGTTCGTCAATCACCCGGCTGTCCTCGGGCGCCAGGGCCTTCATGTCAGCCTCCAGACGGTCCAGGTCCGCGGTGACCTCCAGACTCTGTCCGCTGGCCTCGTCCATGAGGCGTCCGAAATGGTCGAGGTAGATGAGGCGGTTGCCCTCCAGTGCGCCCACCTCCTGGTAGATCCGATGGAGCGAGGAGCCCGGCTTGCTGCCCATCAGCCAGTGGATACAGCCGTCAATGGTGTAGCCCTTCCGCTTCCAGGCGGTGCAGACTCCGCCTGGAGTGGTGCGATGCTCGAAGATATGCGTGCGGTAGTCATTCATCCGGGCGTAGCAGCCCGTGGACAGGCCGGCCAGCCCAGCCCCAATGATGATGATCGTCTTCTCGGCCATTTGGTCCCTCCAGTAAGAGCGAGGCATTCCATGGAATGCCTCGCCCCTACATTCCCTAATCCATCCTCAACACGGCCAGAAAAGCTTCCTGGGGGATCTCCACCTGGCCCACCCGCTTGAGCCGCTTCTTCCCCTCCCGCTGCCGCTGGAGGAGCTTGCGCTTGCGGGTGATGTCGCCCCCGTAGCATTTGGCCAGCACATTCTTGCGCAGGGCCTTGACTGTCTCGCGGGCGATGACCCGCCGGCCGATGGTGGCCTGGATAGGCACGGCGAAGAGTTGGCGGGGGATCTCCTCCTTGAGACGGGCCACCAGTGTCTTGCCCCGTTCGTAGGCCTGGTCCCGATGCACGATGAGGGAGAGCGCGTCCACTGGTTCTTCATTGACCAGGATATCCATCTTCACCAGATCGCCCGGCCGATAGCCAGCCAACTGATAGTCCAGCGAGGCGTAGCCCCGAGTGCGCGATTTGAGCTGATCGTAGAAATCGGTGATCATCTCCGAAAAGGGCATCTGAAAATGCAACAGCACCCGGTGCGGGTCCAGGTACTCCAGGGGCCCCACCTCCCCACGCCGCCGGGTGACCAACTCCATCACCGGGCCAATGTAGTCGGACGGTGCCCAGACCTGGAGCTCCATCCAGGGCTCATGGATCTCGTCAATGTACTGGGGCGGGGGAAGGTCGGAGGGCCTTTGCACATCCACCACCTCTCCTTCCGTGGTCAGCACCTGATAGGCCACGTTGGGCGCGGTGGCCAACAGGTCGAGGCCGTATTCCCTCTCCAGCCGTTCCTGGACGATCTCCATGTGAAAGAGGCCCAGGAAGCCGCAGCGGAAGCCCTGTCCTAACGCCTGGGAACTCTCTGGCTGAAATGCCAGCGAGGCATCGTTAAGCTGCAGCTTCTCCAGTGCCTCCCGCAGCAGGGAGTAATCCTGCCCCTCGACGGGGTACAGGCCGGCGAAGACCATGGGCTTGACGGGACGGTATCCCGGAAGAGGCTCACTGGCAGGGGCTTCGGCCGAGGTGAGGGTATCGCCCACGGGGCAGTCCTGCACCCCTTTGAGGCCCGTGGCCACATAGCCTACCTCACCGGCCCTCAATCTCCCGGTGGGTCTCATCTCCGGGCCAAAGGTGCCAATCTCCATCGGCTCCAGCTCCCTGTCCGCCACCATAAGCAGCAGGGGCTGGTTCTGGCGGATCACGCCATCTACCACGCGCACATAGGCTACTATGCCTTTGTAGGGGTCGTAGTGGGCATCGAAGATGAGGGCTCGCAGCGGGCCGTCGGCCCGGCCCGAGGGCGGGGGAATGCGCTCCACCACCGCCTCCAACACCGTCTCCACGCCCGTGCCCTCCCTGGCCGAGACGTGCAGGCACTCCTCTGCGGGTATGGCCAGCAGATCCTCGATCTCTTGCATCACCCGCTCCGGCTCCGCGCGCTTCAGGTCAATCTTGTTGATCACTGGCACAATCTCTAGGCCGTAGTCCAGCGCCAGATAGAGGTTGGCCAGTGTCTGGGCCTGGATTCCCTGAGCGGCATCCACCACCAGCAGGGCCCCCTCACAGGCGGCCAGGGCGCGGGAGACCTCATAGGTAAAGTCCACATGGCCGGGGGTGTCAATCAGGTTGAGTTGGTAGACTTGGCCGTTACCGCTGGTATAGCTCATCCGCACCGCCGAGGCCTTGATGGTCACTCCCCTCTCCTGCTCCAGGTCCATGGAGTCGAGGATGGGTGAGGGCTGAGCCTCGCCCATCCGGATGGCCATCGCACGGTCGGAAAGTGTGCCGGTCAGTTCCAGCAGCCGGTCGGCCAGCGTGGATTTGCCGTGATCAATATGGGCGATGATGCAGAAGTTGCGGATGTGCGTTTGCTCCATCGTCCTCTCCCATCTTCGCTGAATCATAGTATACAGACTTGTGGGCAAGATGACAAGAGGACTCACTTCTACGAGCGTGCCCGAAATTGGACTTGACAACAGCCCAAATATGTGCTATGCTTATGCATAGCCTACTTAGGTATAAGTGCGAGAAGGAGAGCGGTCATGCAACTTCAGCAGCAGATTCGTAAAGGAAGCACCCCCCTACTCATCCTGTCCCTGCTGACAGAACAGCCCATGTACGGCTACCAGATCGCCCGAGAGCTAGAGCAGCGCAGCGAGGGCTACTTCGGGATGAAGGAGGGCCTGCTCTACCCGGCGCTGCACCAAATGGAACAGGATGGGTTGTTGACCAGCGAGTGGCGGACAATGGGCGGGGGACGACGGCGCAAGTACTACTTCATCACCGGGGAGGGCCGCAAAGTGCTAGCCAGGTCGGTGGCGGAGTGGACGACCTTCACCGAGAAGCTGATGCAAGTGATCAGAGGACACGGCCATGTCGAACCTGAATCTATACCTGGCTAGGCTGGAAGTCTGGCTGGCAAGACTGAGCCTCTTCGGGCCGGGGTGGCCTCGATGCGGAAACGATTGACCAGAAGCTCTGCTATCTTCTGATGGTGAGGGGAACATGACCGCTGTGGAGATAGAGCACGTATTGGCCCATATTCGGGCCCAGATGGACCTGGATAGCGAGACCGAACACGATTTGCTGGAGGAGATCCGCTCCCACCGGCCCTCCCCGAAACCACCTGCGCGGGGGCCTATTCCCGCTGCCAAGCCGGCCCGGGAACCTCGACCCGGCGAGGAGGGCTGGACACCCCCGCCGCCTCTGCCCAGCATCAACCTGGACCATACCCTGGGCCGTCTACTGCTCGTCCTGGCAGTGCTGGTGGTGCTGATTAACGTCCCCATTAACCGCTACGGCACCAGCCTGGCCCGCATCATGCCCGACACCGCCGCTCTGGCCATCCGCGATGGCCTGGTGCTCAAGGGCAGCGGCCCGGATATATACGTCTTGGAGGACAACAAGCTGCGTTGGATCAGCAGCCTGCAGGCCTTTGAGTTCTTCGGTTACCGTTGGGAGCAGGTCCATATTGTTGATGACAGTTTCTTGGAGCAATTTGAGAAAGGCCGGCCCATCCACGTTCTCCTCAAGTGGCAGGGCAGCCCTCACATCTACGCCCTGGAGAATGGCCAGAAACGCTGGATCAAGGACATCCCCACCTTTGAGGCCGAGGGGTACGTGTGGGAGGACGTGAAATTCGTCTCCTGCAATTACCTGCGCAGTCTACCCGACGGCCCGTCCATCCCCGAAGACGCTGGCCCACCGCCGCAGCCATAGGCTGGGGGCTGCCAAAAAAGCAACAACCTGCCTGCTGAGACAGGCAAGAAACCTGGTTTCTGAATCAACAAGATAAGGAGGAAGTCATGCAAAAGGAGAATTTGGAATCTCAGAAGCGTACTGTTGAATGGAGAAGGGTCTTTCCATATGGTGTGGTAGCCATAGTTGTAATCGGCGCTTCTGTCCTGTGGCTGACACTGCATTGGATCAGCTCCGATGTCAGAGCAGCTTGTCGCGAAGCTCGTCAGGAATTTGGAGGCGATTGTGTCGATGCGTTGATTGCGTATGTAAATTCAGATCAACATACCTTCGAGGAGAGAAACCAGGCGATATGGGCTTTGGGAGAGATTGGAGATAAACGAGCCTTACCAGCTCTGGAAAAGATGCTACGTACGGAGAAGCTATGTCCAAGTCCATGCAATGTAAGGACATGTATGTGTCAATACAGCGTCGAAAAAGCAATCAGGCTTTGTGAAGGTCTGAACATTGCCAGGTGGGTTTGGAGATGGATTTGAGCTGTCGTTATCTAACAACAATGGAAGCTGCACTGGGCCAACTCGACGAGGCCCGGCGACGGGAGATCGTGGCCGAGATCAGTGGCGACCTTGAAGATTAGGCCCGCTGGCTGATGCTGCGTGGGCTTACGGAGGTGGCAAACATGGAACAGGCAATCGAAGCATGGGACGATTCGGCTGAGGTGGGCGGAGAATTGAGGCAAGTGCATGGAGGGGTGACGAGGCGAGACGCCTTGCTGGCCGCTTTGCCGCCAGCGCTCTTTGGTCTCAGTATCAGCTTGCCCTTCCTGCTGATGGTCCTCATGGGCCAGTTGGTGATCGGCAGGCGGACGCTCCTCTGCTACGGGCCATCCATCAGCGGAACAGTGGTGATCGGCGTCGGCGTGGCGCTGCTGACCGTGCTGACCTTGACAGTCGGCGGCGTGGTCGCCGCAGTGCTGCGACGGCTGCCACTGTGGGGATACACCTGGACGGGGTCAGCAGTCATGGGCATCCTGTGCATACTGATGATTGCTTCCGACGACCTGCCCTATCTCGTGTCCCCGGTGATTGACATGCTGATCGCGATTGCCCTACTGCTGTTGATGGGGGCGGCCATAGGGCTGGCTTGTGCGGGCCGCTGCTGGGCGGACTGGCTGGGCTGAGCACGACCATGATCATGAGCCTGATATTGGTCTTCGGGGCCTCGACCGGTCCCTTCAGTCGTTTCGACATCGCGCTGCTGGCCGGGCCGCTGGGTCTGCTCTATGGGGTGCTGCTGTACAGCCTCGTGACCGGGCCACCAGCCCGGCGGGCAGCACTACTGACCGTCGGCGGACTCCTCTGCCTGGGGGCGATGTGGGCCATCGAGCACATCGTCTTCTGGCCATGGCGGTTGAACCACGGCCAGACGGGGCAGATATGGGCCTGCTGGCCTTCGGCCTCGTCGTCGGGCTGGTGGCCCAAAGGCTGCGGCTGAGAGCGGCGTAGGGAGGCGGCGCGGAAATGGTAACGCTGAACAGCTATCTGAACGCACAGTTTGTTCCTCAGCTTCAAGGGTCTGCGTGACCACACCCCATCCAGAGGGTATCACCCTCACACACCGGAAGGCCTCCGCCTTCCAGTGTGGCGCCAATTGGAGCTGCCCTGACACAGCGGAGTAATGAAAACTACTGAGAGCCAGAAGAGCAGCCCAACTCGCCATCGCACGGGCGTAATGGTGACCGCACTCCTGCTCATTCCAGGGACTGCGACGGTAGCCATCGAATCGCGCGCGGATAGCATCCATCACTGTGAGCCCTTCTTCCACCAACCCTTCGTAGATCATGCGCGCAGCGGCCTGGTACTCGAAGCCGGTCATCACCTCGCTGAAGTAGGGGAAGGGGGCCTTAGGACGGTCACTGTGCGGCCAACTGCAGATGAGCAGAGCACTCTCATCCGCCAGGGCAAAGGTGCGCATATGGTTCCAGTGATCATAGAGATCCTGACGAAAGTTATAGCGAAAGAGGGATCGCAGCGCGGTCTTAACCTTTTCCGGCTGCAGGAGATACCCCAGTCCCACAACGTGGGCCATGTATTGCCCCACCAACTGGTCAATGAGGCACCCGTTGCCCAGTTGAAAATCAGGATCAGCGAGGTCGGTCTCGCCCATACCTGCGCGTAGCTCTGGACGCGTCTTATCCAGGCTGGATGGCGTTTGGATCTGCTGGACATAGTATTCTCCATTGAAGAGATGGGCGTCAATATCAGGAGCAAGGCTCATAGACCATCTTCTCATAGGGAATTGCCCCGTGCTTGACCTCCACGAAGGGCTTCCCCTCATAAACCCCTACGGTGCCGTATCCACTGGCGGTGCAGAGGAAGGCACGGAAATCACCCTGGATGCTTGGCTTAATGTACAGTGCCTTTTCCACCGCATCGTACCGGATTCCCGTCATCCCCTGTAGCAAGACATACGAAGCCATAGCCCGCGCGTACCAGTGGCCGCATTCATACTCGTTGAAGGGGTTGCGCACACGCCCGTCGTAGCGGTCGCGGGCTGTGCGGACGATCTCCAGGCCCTCTTCCACGCAGCCCATCATCATCAGGTGCGAAGCGACCTGGTACTCGATGCCGGTCCAGACCTCGTTAGAGTAGACAAACGGCAGGGAGAGTTCACCGCCCTTCGGCCAGGTGCACAGCAGCAAACCCCCTTCTGTGCCCAATGCATAGGTGGGACGCTGTGGATTGGCGTGATTGGAGAGGTCCTTTCTGAAATTGTACTTGTGTACAGCGAGCAGATGGCTTTCGATTTTCTCCCGGTCAAGGACCTCACCCACACCGCAGACCACCGCCATCCACGCACCAAGTACGCCGTCGGATAGACAACCGGTACCATACTGGTATTTCGGGCCCTCCTGTTTTAACAGCTCCATGGCCTCAGGTGAGTAGTTGATATTCCAGGCCGGTTGTTTCGTGGGGTCTCCAGCCCGAAGACCACGCCACTGGATCTTCTGAGTGAAATATTCACTATCCCAAAGCTCGGACTCCATGAAGGCGCGCCCCTTCTCGAGGAGTTCCGCGTACAGCGGGACATTGTCGCCGACCGCCTCGGCCATAGCAGTGGCCGCCTTGAGTGCTCCTAGATAGAACGACGTACACATCCCGTCTGGCCCCCAGAATTCGATGTCGTATGTGTTGTGATGGGGCTCTTCTAGAAAGCCTTTGTGATCGGGGTCCCACGTTTCGATGCAGTAGTTCAGGCTCTGCTTTACCTTTGGCCATAGGCCGCGCATCCAGTCGGTATCGCCGCTGATGCGCCACTCGCGGTAGACCTTCATGATCCCACCCAGTTGCCCGTCGGAGGCGGCGTGGAAGTCGTGAGTTGTGGGCCGGATGGGGAGGCTGGCGCGGAAAGCCTGGTGCCCGTGCTCGTCCTGGTTCTCGTTGAACTCAGTCTGGCGCAGTGACCGCTCCAAATCTGGGAAGAGATGGGGCAGTGCTTGGGCATAGTTCCATACGTGCGTACACGAGCCGTGACAGCAGCCCACCTCATCGCAGCACCCCTCCCAGCACCACAACCGGCTATCAGTCTGCCGAAGCACCGTCGGCGATTTCAGGATGGTCAGATTGGCTGCGACTGCCTCGATCACCTCTGGTGGTAGGGACGTGTCGTAGAAACAGTCGGAGAACGCGGTGGTCTTTTCCCGCAGGGCATCGTAGTGCTTATGCCAGTAGTCCGTCACAGCCTCGATATCGTCAAAGACGCCTATGTACCACGGCTTGTGCTTCGGCAGATCGTCCTTGCTCCCACAGCCGCAGGAACCACCAGCGCACGTCTCACTGTCCCCGTCCTCAGGGTCTTTCCCGACGCGGATGTTGGTCTCCGGCACGTACCAGGCCAACCGCAGACGGTTCACCTTCTCCTCGCCGGGCTCTAGCCGGAATGGGACGTACAGGCTGCCGCCAGGACTTGGGTCACCCTCGGTGATGGGCCCCGCTTCCGGCGTAGCGCCGTCGTGGATGGATTTCCATACTATCGTCAGCGGGTCGAACCAACCACCCCGGAACCAGGCGCGGTTCACCTTCACGTCGGGATCGCCCACAGCAGCGCTGAGAGCGCCTTGGTCCCAGGGCTTTTCATCGGAACCGGGCTGGCACAGCACGAATCCACCCTGTGTGGATTGTACTGTGTCACCAGGCGTATCCGTGGACAGGAAGTTCTGGGCATGGAAAGAGTACACTGCCTCGACCGGTTTGTCCGTCGTGTTTACGAACCGATACTCCAGCGCTGCCACCGGCAGGCTGGAACTGTCAGCGTCGCCTGGAATGAAGGGGCTCCAGCCGATGATCTCCATCCCCAGTGGGATATTGGGGTCGTCTAGCTTCACGGTTCCAAAGGGAAAGCGCGCTTGGAATTCGGCATGGGCGCAGTGGGGAAGACCATAATGCTTGTCTCTACCTCCGCCCCCCGCGCCTGCGAAAGTCTTACCCCACGGGAAGAACACCTTCCAGGAGGGCACCGACCCTTCCAGAACCCTGGCTACGTTCGACTCCCCCTTGACACAGAGGGCGGAAAACACCAGGGGCTCGTTGAACACCTCGGGATGGCCACGCAGCGACACATGGGACAGCGCGCCGCTCCCTTCCAGACAGATCATCCCTGCCCCCATGCCGCCGAGGGGAAACGCCACGTGGTTTAGGGACGCATCTGTGTAGACGCTATTATAAGGTCGCTTTGGGGTTTCCATAGATGAACTCCTTCCCTTACTCGTCAGCCAGTTCTTCCTCCACGACCATTCGGCAATTGTTCACGATGAAGATGCCCCAGACGGCAGGAAAAATGAAGAGCAGGCCAAGGCTGAGATAGTGGATCGCGAAGGCGAACAGAATCCCCATACTCAACAGGCCCAGCGTATTGACCATGTGGCGGCTGGCGAGGACGAGTGCGTTGCGGAGTGTTGTGCGGAGATCTAGAT
>Ga0116202_10002944_pt1 | contig 10203 bp, 13 predicted proteins | sample LakKivw325mmetaG_FD_94479 | JGI IMG/M metagenome (GOLD analysis project Ga0116202, IMG submission 94479) | Anoxic lake water microbial communities from Lake Kivu, Rwanda to study Microbial Dark Matter (Phase II) - Lake Kivu water 325m metaG | ecosystem: Environmental > Aquatic > Freshwater >... | reverse complement strand
TCGCCCTCTTCTGGTATGGTGTCGGAACGTAGGGGGTCCAGGGCACCACCAGCGGTTTAGGGCTCTCCTTGCCGTTCTCTGCGTGCAACAAGGTTAGTCAAAGAATATTGTTGGCGTGAGGGATATAATTGCTCTCTCGTTCTATTGGTTCGTACCAGTACTAAGCAGGCCAATGCCGATAGGGCAAAGGGATCAGCAACAGAAATGTCCCATTGGGCCGCCTTGGTAGAGAATGGACTGTGATTGTCGGGATGGATGTCCTTTCCTAAAAATTGATCGATTGGCGGAGTCAGGTTTTTGAGGGCGGCCTAGGAGTGGAGCTCGGCCTCTGCCCTATCGATGGCTTCCCGTACGGCCCTGGCTTCGCCCCTGATGTCCTTCGCGCGGGTTATGGCGTTGCCGACTATGATGATCTTTGCGCCCGCCTTCACGAAGGCGGCTGCGGTCTTGGCGCTGATGCCGCCACCCACCGCCAGGGGGATTTTCGTCTTGGTCTTCCTGACCACGTCCTCCAGCCTGACGCCCCTCCGCTGCTGGTCAATCCCTACGTGGGGGCAGATGTAGTCGGGCGACATGGCCTCTATCTCCTCGATCTTCACCGGGTCCGTGCCAATGGTGTCGACAACCACTGCCCTGCCCAGCCGTCTCCCCTCGGCTATGGCTTCCTGGATCGTGCTCAGGTCCGATGCGGCCATTACGGTTATGGCGTCTGCCCCGGCGTCGGCGGCCAGCTTCACTTCCAGCGCACCGGTGTCCATGATCTTCATGTCGGCAACAACCTTCTTGCCGGGGAATTTGGCCTTCAGGACGCGGACCACCCTGATGCCGCAGGACTTTATCAGGGGCGTCCCGGCTTCGATCCAGTCGATATAGTCCTGGGCAGATTCGGCGACGCGGAGCGCTTCATCGAGGTCAGTAAAATCAAGGGCCAGCTGCAGCAGTGCCATCCAGGTCTCTCCAATCCTAAATCTGCAGAGATAAACAGGTGCTGATTAATAACCATATTCCCGACCGTCCGGCACATTGGTTATTAACCCTAGGAGGGAGTTCTATATGGGCAAGAGGTATGTCCGCGATTCTCAAAGATCCGGTCTGGAGGTACGCCAGGCGAAAGATGTATTTTGTGGGCATGAACGCCTCTGTGGTGGAGGCTGCAAAGATCATGAAGGGCGAGGGCGTGGGGAGCGTGCTGGTGCAGGAGGGGGGAAGGCTATCGGGATAATAACCCAGCGGGACCTCATCAACAAGGTCGTGGCAGCGGGGAAGAGGGCCACAGAGGTCAAGGCCTCTTCGGTCATGTCTTCGCCCCTCGTAACGGTCCAGAAGGACGAATCCCTCGACAAGGCGCTGGAACTGATGCGCGAGAAGGAAATCCGCAGGATAGTCGTGCTGGACAGTGACGGAAAGCCCTTCGGCATCCTGGTGGAACTGAGGGTCTGCGGCGATCTTCTGGACAGGCAGTTCAGGAGCGACGAGAAGCTGAAGTCATGGCTCGAAGAATACATCGAGGACGTGACAGAGCACCAGCTGGAGCATTCCCCTGAGCTGGAGCAGGACCGGGGCTAGGGGATGCCGCCGAAGACTGGGACGAGGAAGCGGGTGACCAGCTCCGGGTAGACGCCGAAGAGAAACGAGATGGCCGCCAGGATGATTAGCGGGACGAGCATGGTGAGCGGTGCCTCCTTCACATTCTCCGTGGTGGGCTGGGTCGGGCCGAAGAAGATCCGCATCACTGGCCAGAAGGTATAGACTGGGGTCAGGAAGGTGGCGAAGAGCCCTGCCACCGCCAGGACCAGGCTTGGCAAAGAGCCCTCCACGCCGGGCTGGAAGATGCCCGTGAACATTATCCACTCCGCCGGGAAGCCGCTCAGGGGCGGAAAGGCTGAGAGGATCATGGCCCCCATGACACAGAGCGTGGCGGTCACCGGCATCCTCTTGGCTAGCCCGCCCAGTTGCCTCATGTCCCTCACGCCAGTCCTGTAGACAATTATGCCGGCTATGGAGAAGAGCATCACCTTTCCCAGGGAGTGGCTTAGGGAGTAGAAGATCCCGCCGGCCGCGCCGAATGCTGTGCAGCTGGCCAGACCCAGTAGGGTGTAGGCGGTCTGGCCTATGGTCGAGCAGGCGAAGAGGCGTTTGACGTCATCCTGGGCGATGGTGAGGTAGGCGCCATAGACCATTGTCACGATGGCCCAGACCATGAGCGGGACGCTGAAGAGCTGGAAGATGTCCAGAAGGTTGAGAACGAAGATCCTGGCTATGAGGTACGCCTCTATGCCAACGATGGCCGCCAGGACGCCGGCTATGCAGGTGGGGTGCTCGGCGTAGACCCAGGGGAGCCAGACGTGGAAGCCGAAGACCGCCAGCTTGATGAGCATGCCCAGCAGCATCAGCAGGGCAGCCCCGAGGGCCAAAGGCGTCCCTAGGAGGAGGGGAAGGTCGGAGATCATGAAACTTCCCGTCTGGGAATAGACCATGATGGAGCCCATCAGGAATATGGCGCCGGCCACGAAGCCCCAGATGAAGCACATGGTGGCAACCCTGTGGCGCTGGACATAGCCGAAGGCATCCATGATGAAGTAGAGGGGGATCAGCAGCAGGTCCAGGAAGAGGTAGACCTCGACGAGGTTGGTGGAGAAGGCTATGCCCACCAGCCCGGTGGAGAAGAGCGGGAAGATGGAGTAGTAGAAGGCGTTAAGCGGCTTGCTCTCCCTCCCGTAGATGGCGTGGATCCGGTGGTCCAGGTAGTTGATGGAGAATATAACCAGAGCGTTGCAGACCGTGTTCATTATCAGTGCCACCGGCAGGCTGAGGCCGTCGCCAAGGAAGCCCATCCTGAGGGTGAAGAGCGTGGTGCTCCAGGCGTACTCCTCCAGGACCGGGGGGCCGCCGCTCCAGACTCCGGCCGTTGCCACCAAGATGAGGAGGTTGACATAGGCGAGGATGGCACCGACGACCCAGCCTGTGCGTTTCCCGATCCTCCGACCTATCAGGGCCATGAGCGGCGCGGTCAGGAGTGGGAGCAGGACCACCTGGGCCAGTAGGTACGGGACCCCCATCCTAGGGCACCCCCAAGAACAGAAGCGCCAGCAGCAGGGCCACCACCAGGAGGAGGAAGTAGATCATGTTGATGGAAAGGACACCGGTCTGGATCCTCCTCAGCTGCCTGCTGAAGCCGGTGAAGAGGTTCGGGATGCCGGTGTTGATGGCCCGGTCCATGGATCCCTCTATGACCCTGTCGACGCCTTCCCTGATGGCCATGGTCCACTCCACGAAGACCTTATTCAGAAGCGGGTCGATGTACCAGCGGTTCCAGAGGAACCTATAGACGGCCCCCAGGATTGGGTGCCGCTGGATAATGGCAACGGCGCTCGCCCTCTTCATGAAGTATATCCAGTAGGAGAGGGAGAAGCCGATGACTATCAGGACCAGTGAGTAGAGGAACATAACGGGGTCGATGGAGATAGGACCGGCCTCAGCCCCCTGGACCCCGGCCAGCCCCAGAGTCTCGGTCATGTAGCCCCCGAAGGTCTCCTCCAGAAAAGTGGTCAGCCATGGCCCGACGAGTCCAATTAGGACCGTCGCGGCGGTAAGTATCACCGGTGGGAGGAGCATCAGCCCGGCTGTCCCCCTTAGGGATTCGTGGCCCCTTCCCTCCTCACCCTTCCCCGCGAACATGAGCCCCATATACCTGACGACGTAGAACATGGTGATTATGGCGGTGAGGGAGGCGACGGCAAAGAGGAATACCTGTCCGCTGTCGAGGCAGGAGGTGAGGATGCCCTCCTTGCTCCAGAATCCGGAGAGGGGCGGCACACCGACGGAGGCCAGCCCGGCAATCCACAATGCCAACCAGGTGAGGCGCATGCTCCTCTTGGAGAGTCTCATCTCGTTGATGTAGATAGATCCTGAGACGTGGATGGCTATCCCTGCGCAGAGGAAGAGGGATGCCTTGTAGACGCCGTGGCTGATGAGGTGGAGTATGCTCGACGACATCCCCAGGACGAAGGAGTTGGGGCTGAACCCCGCAACCCCAAGGGCCAGCATCATGTAGCCAATGGCGCTTATGGTGGAGTAGGCCAGTACCTTCTTCAGCTCCACCGCCACCAGCGCCTGGGTCCCGCTGAGGAAGAGCGTGAGGGTGCCTGCCGCCGCGGCCACGACGAAGAAGGTCATGGCCTCCGAATAGCTTGGCGTCGCGACCCAGTAGGCGAAGAAGAAGATGGGCAGCACCCGCGCCACCAGGTAGACACCGGCCTTGACCATGGTCGCCGCATGGATCAGGGCCGAGACGGGTGTCGGGCCGGCCATGGCGTCCGGGAGCCACTCGTGGAACGGGAACTGGGCCGATTTGGAGAGGGGACCCGCAATGAAGAGCAGGCACGTGAGGGTCAGCACCCCAGGGGTCCCGCCCATCAGGGCCAGCCAATTGCCCGCCGTCTGGTAGAGCTCCATGAAATTGAAGGTCCCTGCGTAGAGGTAGATGATCAGTATGCTGGCCAAAAGGGCGACATCCCCGAAGGTTGTCATGAGCAGTGCCTTGAGCCCGGCCCTCGACGGCTTCATAAAGGCGAAGGGGGCCGGCCCGCCGATCCAGTGCTCCCTCTCGTCCCTGTAGTAGTAGCCTATGAGGCCGTAGCTGCAGAGTCCGACGATCTTCCAGCCGACAAAGAAGAGGATGAGGTTGTCAGCCAGGGTCAGGAGGAGCATCCCCCCTATGAAGAGGGACATGAGGAACCAGTATCTCCCCGCCGAGGCGTCACCCTCAATGTACTTCAGGGAGTAGACCATAATCAGCAGGCAGAGGAAGGCCACTATGTTCGCAATGATAATGCTGAGGGGGTCAACCAGCATGCCCAAGCCGACAGATCCGCCGTTGGGGAGCGAGAACCAGAGGACCTGCAGGTCGACGTAGCCGTGGTCAGAGAGGCCGGAGAGCATCAGAAGCGCCATTGCCAGCGAGAGGAATGTGGTCGCCACCACCGGCAGGCCCTTGGCCTTTGCGCCCCCCCTCTTCATGGCGAGTGGGAAGACGGAGCCCACCATGGGCAGAGCCCAGCAGAGCCAAGGCGCGAAGGTCCACTCGAGAGGCATCTAGCCCATCACCTGCGACACCACGGAGAGGACCCCCGCTGCGGATTCCTGCATCAGCCTCATCACCGGGTCGGGCCAAAGGCCGAAGATCACAATCATGGAGACCATTGCAACAATGGGGAGAAGCATTGTCAACGGCACCTCCCGGACCGATTTCACCCTGTCGGACTTTGCTGGCTGGAGCATGACCCCGATGACCCGCAGGTAGAAAGCAGAGGAAAGGACGCTGTTTACTATCACCAGGATACCCAGCCAGGCCAAGCCGGACTGGAAGGCCGCTGTGACTATGGTGAGCTCGCTGATGAACCCGTTCAGGGGGGGGAGCCCCAGCAGGGCCAATAGGGATACCGAGAAGGCCACTGCTGTAACTGGCATCCTCCGCGCAATTCCTGCCATCTCGTCCATCTGGCGGGTGCCGAGCCGGTAGATTATTGCGCCGGCGCAAAGGAAGGCGACCCCCTTCATCAGGGCGTGGTTGAATATATGGAGGAACGTCCCTGTCAGTGCCAACTGAGTCCCGATGGAGAGGCCCACCAGCATGTAGCCGACGTGCCCTATGCTGGAGTAGGCCAGGAGCCTCTTCAGGTCGCTCTGCACCAGCGGAAGGAGGTTACCAACGAACATCGTGGCGACGCTCAGGGCCATGAGCAGGTAGAGCCACTGGGACTCCACCGGTATGAAGGCCGAGAAGCAGGTCCTGCAGAGGGCAAAGACCCCCACCTCAATCACCACCCCCGAGAGCATGGCTGAGATGGGCGATGGGGCCGCCGAGTGGGCATCGGGAAGCCAGGTGTGGAGCGGCACGATGGCTGCCTTGACCCCGAAGCCGGCAAGTATGAAAAGCGAGGCCAAGAGGAGCCAGGGGCTGGCCGGCGCTTGGCCAAAGGCCTGCGCCAGCCCCTGGAAGTTGAGGGTCCCGCTCATCCCGTATAGGAGGGATATACCCAAGAGGACCGTGGCCGAGCCTGCCCCACTCATTATGAGATATTTGAATGCTGCCTCCACGGATTCCCCGCCCTCCCTGCTGAAGGCGACAAGCACGTAAGATGATATGCACATCAGCTCCCAGAACACGCAGAGGGTGAAGAGGTCGCCTGCGAAGACCACGCCGACCATCCCACCAATCATCGCCAATAGGAGTGTGAAGTAGAGCGGGACGTCGGTTTCCTTCTCCATGTAGCCGATGGAGTAGATTGCTGCCGCGAAGCCGACCCCCACAAATATCGAGGCCATCACGACCCCCAGCATGTCGACCCGGAGAAAGGCAGTGTATGCCCCGAAGATGGGGACCGAGAAGACGGCAGCCTGAGAAACATCGAAGTATAGGCTGTAGAGCGCCGCGCCGACCACGGCGAGCCCTGCCGCAGCATAGGCGCCGCTCAGGGTGCCCTTCCGATAGCGGGAGGTTGCCCACCCGACAATGGGCGTCGAGAGCGTGAAGATCAGGAGGAGGTCGAGAGGCAGGGTGAACATGCAGGTAGTCTCCATCAGCCTCTCAGGCGTTTGAGCTCCCGCACGTCCAGCGTGCCGTAGTGCCGGTAGGCGTATACGACCAGGGTTATGGCAACGGCGCTGACGGCCCCCGACAGCCCTATGGAGACGACGACAATCGAGTGGGCCAGGGGGTCAACAAAGCCTTCAAGGCCCGTTGCCAGCGAGATGAAACTGAGGTTTGCCGCGTTGATCAGGATCTCCATGCCGAATATCAGGCGGATCATGTTTCTCTTGGTTACCAGGCAGTAGAGGCCTATGCCCCACAGGGCGAATATGAAGACCAGGTAGTAGGACGGATCCATCACTTGGGAACCTCCCTGCCTATCTCCCTCAGCATAGCCAGGCAGGCGACCGCCGCAGCAAATATGGCGAAGGCTTGGGCCATGAAGTCCGTGGAGCGGTACGACCACATGAAGCTGCTGTCCCCCTCCTCGATATTCTGGCCAATGCCAATGAAACGGTCATTTGATGCCGAATAGGAAAAGGATCCGAAGGGCGACTGCAGAACAAAGGCAACCATGGCGGCTATAGCGATGACCACCAGGACGATGCCGGCTACCGAGATCTTGTCGGCGCTCATTCTACTTGATGCACTCCTTCATTCTAGTCAGCGTGAGCGCTGCCAAGAAAATGGTGACCACCGCACCGGCGTAGATGAGGAGCTGGAAGACCGCAACGTAGGGTGCATTCATGAGCCAGTAGAGGGCTCCTATCGCAATGCACATCCCGCAGAACGAGATTACCGAATAGAGCAGGTTCTTCAGTTCGATGGTGGAAATTGCCAAAATAACCGTGGTCATCATAAGTGTCATCTGCAGGTAATCGACGGGCATAGGGGGGTCCACACTGCGTCAATGCGCAATAACACAAACATTAAAAATAAGCCCTAATAAAAGCTTTCTATATGGCTTGTGGAGGCCCACGGGCATGAGTTACCCCCTAGTGGCTGTCTTTGCAATTTCCTTGGCAGTTGTTGTGTTGATCTTCCTGCTGGGGAGTAGAGGAACGGCCAAAGGAGCCACCGGCGGAGGGAAGACTGAGCCATACGCCTGCGGGGAAGATCTGCCAGCCGAGGAGTCGAAGATTGACCTCGAGAGGTTCCTCATCTATGCCGTTTACTTCCTGATATTCGACATCTTGGCATTCGTCCTGGCCACATCATCCTTCGCCACAGGGCTGATGCCAGTAGCCTATATCTCCGTGGTCCTATTGGCGGTCGGCGTGCTGGTCTACTCAAGGAGGCATGTCTAGCCATGGCCTACAGATGGGCGCGGAGGGGGTCACCCTGGCTGATCCATTTCAATACCGGGGGATGCAATGGCTGCGACATCGAGTTTGTTGCGGCCATCACGCCGGTCTACGACATCGAGCGCTTCGGGATCCAGCTTAAGGGGAGCCCGAGGCATGCCGACATACTGGCGGTGACCGGGCCGGTCACAGTCCAGATCGCAGAGCGGCTAAGGCGTGTTTATGACCAGATGCCGGAGCCGAAGTACGTCGTTGCGCTGGGTACCTGCGCCGTCAGCGGCTCTCCCTTCAAGGACTGCTACAACGTCCATGGTGGCATCGACACGGTCGTGCCGGTGGATGCCTATGTGCCAGGCTGCCCGCCGAGGCCCGAGGCAATGATCTATGGCATTGCCCAGCTGCTAAAGAAGATAAAGGGATGATATCCATGTCGGAAGTCATTGAAAAGCTGCAGAATCATCTGAAGTCGGATTTTGGGGAGGGCAGATTCGCCAGGGACCGGAGGATCTTTGTCCGCGTAGGGGCGGGCTCAATCAAGGAGGCCTTCAGGTACGCAGTGCAGGAAATGGGCTTCGACCACCTAGGCACAATCACAGGAGCCGACCTGGGAGCAGATCTGGAGGTCGTCTACCACCTGGTGGAGAGGGGTAGAAATGTGCTCTCCCTCAGCACAAGGGTACCCAAGGAGAAGGCGGTTGTGCCCGACGTGTCGGACATCGTACCGAGCGCCGCCATCTACGAGCGGGAGGTCAGGGAACTTTTAGGAATCAACTTTGAAGGCCTGCAGGGCGCATCGCTGCTGCTCCTGCCCGACGGATGGCCCGATGGAACATACCCGCTGAGGAAGGACCAGAGCTTTGGAATGCTCAAAGAGATCAAGCTGAAGAAGGGTTGATGAATGGGATACGCATCCACCATAAAGGTGCCCTTTGGGCCCCAGCACCCAGCCCTCAAGGAGCCGGAGCATTTTCTCTTTGAGGTCGATGGCGATACTGTCGTCAACGTTACACCCAGGATCGGCTATGTCCATAGGGGGCTCGAGAAGGGATTCGAGCTGGAAACCTACAACCATGGCCTCTACCTGGCCGAGAGGGTCTGCGGCATCTGCAACATCGCCCATACTGTCAGCTATACACAGGTCGTGGAGGAGCTCATGGGGGTGCAGATACCGCCGAGGGCCAGGTACATTCGGACCATAGTCGCAGAGCTGGAGAGGCTTCAGAGCCACTCGCTGTGGGTTGGAATCGTGGCGCACGAGGCCGGCTTCGACACGCTTTTCATGTACGTCTGGCGTGACAGGGAGGCCATAATGAACCTCTTTGAGGAGTTGACAGGAGGGCGCGTCCTCCACGCCATCAACACCCTCGGGGGCGTCCGCCGGGACATCACGCCCGAGTGGGAGACGAAGCTGAGGAAGGGGATGGACAGCTTCGAGGAGAGGACGAAGGATTACCTCCGCATAGTGAATAGCGAGAGGACTTTTCTCAAGAGGACGAGTGGGGTCGGGCTCCTCTCACCACAGGATGCCGTAAAGCTCTGCGCCGTCGGGCCGACACTGAGGGCGAGTGGTGTGAAAGAGGACGTGAGGGCCGACGACCCGTACATAGCCTATGACGAGATCCCCTTCAACGTTGTGACTTCGGAGAGCGGCGATGCCCTGGCTAGGACAGTGGTGCGGGTGGAGGAGATGATGGAGAGCATAGGGATGATAAGGTATGCCCTGGACCACATGCCGAGCGGGACCATCAAGGTGCGCCCGCCCAAGATTGCCCCGCCTGGGGAGGTGCTCTCCAGGGCCGAGGCCCCGAGGGGTGAGCTGATCCATTTCGGCAGGTCCAACGGCTCGGCAAAGCCGGAGCGCTACAAGATAAGGTCACCAACCCTTGCCAATATACCGGCGCTCTGCAAGACTTTGATCGGGGTGCATGTGGCCGACATACCGATCATACTCGCGGGGATTGACCCCTGCTTCTCCTGCATGGACCGGATGGCCATTGTTGACCGCAGGACTGGGGAGAAGAGGGAGATCGAGAAGTAGGTTTGGGGAACGGTTTGAAATGATAGTCTACGATTTATTTTTCCTCCTGGTCTTCCCGGGCATCCTCTTCCTCCTCTGCCTGGCGTTCTTCACCGAGTGGGTGGACCGAAAATTCTTTGCGCGGATCCAAAACAGGTACGGACCCCTCTACACTGGCCCCTCGGGCATACTGCAGCCTCTGGCGGACTTCGTAAAGCTCCTCTCCAAGGAGGATATCGTCCCCAGGGCTGCCGATAGGGCCCTCTTCACCCTCGTCCCTATCTTCTATGTGACCCTTCCACTAACGGCACTCTTCATAATGCCCATTATGGGCGAGACAGGGCTCATAG
>Ga0116202_10002943_pt1 | contig 10204 bp, 12 predicted proteins | sample LakKivw325mmetaG_FD_94479 | JGI IMG/M metagenome (GOLD analysis project Ga0116202, IMG submission 94479) | Anoxic lake water microbial communities from Lake Kivu, Rwanda to study Microbial Dark Matter (Phase II) - Lake Kivu water 325m metaG | ecosystem: Environmental > Aquatic > Freshwater >... | reverse complement strand
GGCCATGGTGGTGTGCATGAGCCGGCGCATCTGCGTGGACCTGTACCGCGAGATCGTGGCGCTGCGACCCAGGTGGCATGGCGGGCAGGACGAACAGGGCGAGCTGAAGGTGGTGATGACCGGATCGGCCAGCGATCCGTTGGACTGGCAGGCGCACATCCGCAATAAACCCAGACGCGAGGAGCTGGCCAAGCGCTTCCGGGACGCGGCCAATCCCTTCCGCATGGTGATCGTGCGCGACATGTGGCTGACCGGCTTTGACGCGCAGAGCCTGCACAGCATGTACGTGGACAAGCCCATGCGCGACCATGGGCTGATGCAGGCCATCGCGCGCGTGAACCGCGTCTTCAAGAACAAACCCGGCGGGCTGGTGGTGGACTATCTGGGCCTGGCTCCTGAGCTGAAGCAGGCGCTGGCCACCTACACCGAGAGCGGCGGCACGGGCAAGACGGCAATTGACCAGGCCGAGGCCGTGGCCCTGATGCAAGAAAAGTACGAGGTCTGCTGCGGGCTGTTCCACGCGTTCGACCGGTCCCCCTGGACCAAGGGCACGCCCGAGCAGAGGGTATCGCTGCTGCCCGCCGCTCAGGAGCACATCCTGGCTCAAGAGGATGGCAAGGAGCGGTTGCTGCGCGCCGTGACCGAGCTGTCACAGGCCTTTGCGCTGGCGGTGCCGCACGAGCAGGCGCTGGCCATCCGCGACGACGTGGGCTTTTTCCAGGCGGTGCGCGCCGTGCTGGCCAAGAGCGTCCCGGGCGAGCGCAAGAGCGATGAGGAGTTGGACGTCGCCATCCGCCGCATCATCTCCAGCGCCATGGTGTCCGATGAGGTTCTGGACATCTTTGCGGTTGCGGGGCTGAAGAAGCCCGACATCTCGATCCTGTCGGACGAGTTCCTGGCCGAGGTACGCGGCATGAAGCAGCCCAACCTGGCGGTGGAGCTGCTGCGCAGGCTGCTGGCGGGCGAGATCCAGACGCGCTCGCGGCGCAACGTGGTGCAGGCGCGCTCGTTCGCAGAACTGCTCGAACAGGCCGTGCGCAAGTACCAGAACCGCGCCATCGAGACGGCCCAGGTGATCGAGGACCTGATCCAGCTCGCCAAGGAAATGCGCGATGCAGACCAGCGCGGCGAGAAGCTCGGGCTGTCGGAAGACGAGCTGGCCTTCTACGACGCCCTGGAGACCAACGACAGCGCCGTGAAGGTGCTCGGCGAGCCCACGCTGCAGGCCATTGCGCGCGAGCTGGTGGCCACGGTGCGCAAGAACGTCACGGTTGACTGGACCGTGCGCGAGAACGTACGGGCGCAGTTGCGGGTGCTAGTGAAGCGCATCCTGCGCAAGCACGGCTACCCGCCGGACAAGCAGGAGAAGGCCACGCTGACGGTGCTGGAGCAAGCCGAGGTGCTGTCGGACGTGTGGGTGGCCTCGCCACCGTAGGGAAGTCGCACCATGAATCCCGGGCGACGCGGGGCGGTCCTACGCGTGAGCCGCTGAAAGCCGGCCTGGCTGCGAGCGAGGGGCTTCTCGGCTCTGACCAATCTCATGGAGAAAAGCAACGATGACAGAACCGGTGCCAGATGACAACTCTGAAGACGAGCAGGAAGCGGTCACGTGGTGGTGGCCAGTAAGCGGCGCGCGTTGCCCTCTGTGTGACGCGCACCTTGATTTGGTCAGGGACGAGGTGCGCGAAGCGAAGCACAAAGGCTTTCCCTTGGTAAGATGCCCTCATTGCCTTGGCCTGTTGTCGCAGTTCAGGCTGGGACCCTACGAGCTCGATCGAGATGACCCGACGGAGTACGTGTGCCTGAGCCGGAGCTCGATGCCCTAACGTCGGCCAGCAGGTCCCGAGTCCGCGGGAGGTCGACCAACAGTGGGGAAGGCCGAGGCTCGTGGAGAATCGGACCACCCGCGCCATGCGTATCTGTCGTGGCACGAGGTCGAAGGCCTATGCAAGCCATATCGCTCCGCCAACGCGCTGGATGTGGGGTTCAACGAAGGCCAGATCTATGAGATCGAACGGGCCTGACCAGATGAACCTTTGATCGATTGGCCCATCCCCCAAGAAACGAAGAGTACGTTCGGCGGGTGCGACACCGGCCCATCTCCAGCAAGTTGCGCCCAGGACACGCCGCGTTTGTGCGGCAGGACTCCGTGAGACCCCCTACCGGAGAGCGGCACCCGCGGCGATCAGAAGGACGAGGATGCTAAGACTGCTAACCAACGCCACCCAAATCAAGTCCGCCCAGCACGAATTCGCGCAGCGCCTGCTGGCGATACTGCCGGCGCGGCGCAGGCGCAAGATTGGCCATCAGGGAGGCGGATGGACGGCGCAGGTGGCCAGCAACGAGGACCTGTGGTACGCCACGCGCACCTTTCCGGCCGGTCACCCCACGTGCTACCAGAACGTGTTCGGATGGCTGGGCTCGGCGCAGCCGTACGACATCGTGGCCGAGATCGACTTTCCGCTGCAGGGCGTGAACCGGCGCATGGCGGGCGTGCTGGCCAAAGAAGACAAGACCCATGCCCTGGTCGTGCTGCACCGCGGCGGCATCGGAGGCGCACACAAGGGGGTCGGCAAAGAAGCATTTCTGGCCTGGTATCGCAGCCAGCCGGAGCGCGAGTTGGCGGAAGTGGATGAGGGCGCGGGCAAGACTGCCGCGTGCATCCTCGTCGGCGGGCTGCACGATGCGAGCCTGTTGTTGGGCATCTTCGCCCTGGTGCGCGACGTGTACGCCTTCAAGCAGTCACAGAGCAGGGACGCGCGCCAACTGTGGCTGGGCGATGCGTGGAAGGGCATGTAAGCCTGCGGAAGGTCAGGCTGAAGGGCCAGAACGCGGCGTCGAGGCGCAATTCGCAAAGCGAGGGCAGGCAAAGCCAGACCCACTCACGTGGGAACTACGAACCCTTACCGGTCAGGATCTCCACCACTCCCCGCGCTCCATCCACGCGCACGCGGCCGCCGGTCCTGAGCAGCATGGTGGCGTTGCCGCAACCCACCAGCGCCGGGATGCCCAGCTCACGCGCCACGATGGCCGCGTGCGAGAGCGGCGCGCCCACGTCGGTCACGATGGCAGCCAGCCACCCGAAGAGCGGGACTGTTGGCTTTCTCTTCGGGTGAGCTAGAGTGGAAGGAAGACCACCATATTCGCTAGATCGCCAGGCTCAGCCGCCTGCGCGACCAGAATCAGATCGCGAATACAGTCGCCAATCGAAATACGACTGGGGTGAGCGAAGATGAGGCCAGAAAAGGCGATGCTTTGACGCTGGCGATGCGTGGCCTCCACCAGGAGATCGTCATCAAAGGTCACCAGCGCGCGTTCCAAAGCCGTGGCACGATCCAGGAGAGCAGGGTCCGGCAGAGTGGCGGCATCGTCCTCCTGAGCAGTGAGGACGTCGACCCCAGCCAGACGCAGCCCCACGCTCACCGCGCGCGGGATGTGCGCGTCCGCATACAGCGCGACAGGCATCAGGATTCCTTGCGGATTCGCTTGAGCAACGCAGGTCGCGGCGAGGTCCGGCGCATGCGGTCTACGAATTGCAGGCGACGTTCGAGGTCGTCGTCGACTTCCTCCGCGTGGTCGGCATAGTAGGCCAGAGCCGAGTATATCTGCCCCAACGTCAGCCCAGGGTGCTGGAACTGCAACTCCTCGGGACTCCAGCCATAGGCCAGCTTCTCGGCCACCAGCTCAACCACTTTCATGCCCGTGCCCGCGATGGTGGGCGCCTGATCCTCGCTGACCACGATATGTTCGTAGCGTGTCGCCACAGAAGACATACACCCGCTCCTCTGCCACTACCAGTCCAGGGTAGGAGCAGGCTTCCATTATACCGCCTGGCCTGCGAATCTCCGAATGCGGGTGTTCTGCCGCGGAGACAGCGATGTGCCAACACATGCAGTGCTCCGCGCTTGTGCGACGTGGCAGTGTCGAGTAGAATCGCGGCAGCGGGTCGAGCCTGGGGAGCGGAAGGCAGGGTACATGGACCACAGACAGGTCAGGCGCTACTGGAACGCGAACGCGGAGGCGTGGACGCGGCTGGCGCGGGAGGGGTACGATACGTACCGCGACCACCTGAACACGCCCGCGTTCTTCGAGATGCTGCCGGACGTGCAGGGACTGACGGGGCTGGACATCGGCTGCGGCGAAGCCTACAACACGCGCCTGCTGGCCGGGCGCGGGGCGGGCGTGTGGGCCCTGGACGTCGCGGACGTTTTTGTGCGGCACGCCTGGGAGATGGAGGCTCAGCAGCCGCTGGGCATCCGCTACCTGGTGGCCAGCGCGGTGAAAGTGCCCTTTGCCGACGCCAGCTTTGACTTTGCCACGGGCTTTATGAGCTTCATGGACGTGCCCGAGACCGAGCGCGTGCTGGCCGAGGCCTATCGCGTGTTGAAGCCCGGCGGCTTCCTGCAGTTCTCGATCATGCATCCGTGTTACGACACGCCCCACCGCCGCAACCTGCGCGACGAGAGTGGCCGCACCTACGCCTACGAGGTCGGCGACTATTTCCGCAACCTCACAGGCGACGTGCAGGAGTGGATCTTCAGCGCCGCGCCGCCGCAGGCCACGGCCGGCCTGCCCAAGTTCCAGACGCCGCGCTTCACGCACACCCTCAGCCAGTGGCTGAACCTGCTGATCGAGCAGGGCTTCTTGCTGGAACGCGTGCAGGAGCCGCGCCCCAGCGATGAGAGCGTGCGCCAGCACCCCAACATTCAGGACGCGCAGGTGGTGGCCTACTTCCTGCACGTGCGCGGGCGCAAGCCGCGGGTGTGCATGGCGTGCGTTTGAGGGTGGCGGGGAGGAGTATCCGATGAAACGCATAGGCGTGCTTGTGGTCCTGCTGGCGGGCGTCATGTGCTTGGCTGCCTGCGCCATGCCAACTCCAACCCCGACGACCACGGCGTCCGACGTGACGCTCAAACCAGAGCCGGTGGCCTTTGAGGTCTGCGGGGAAGCGCCTGCCTGGACGCGCCCGAGCGAGGCCGAGCAAAAGGCCAAATGGTGGGACAATCCGCGCTATGCCAGCGCAGACCAGCAGTTCGTGCAGCATCCCTGGACGCACGACTTCCTCGTGGTCTACGGCAACGCCAGCGGCGAGTACGACGCAGCCAACCTGTCAGGCCTGTGGACGCTGGCAGGAGACGAGCGAGCCAAGTGCCTGGAGCCTGCGGCTCAGGACGCCCTGCTGCGCCTGCAAAAGGCGGAAGTATGGGTGCTGTTGCATCGCGTACAGAGCGTGCAGCGCATCGACACTCACTATTATGTCACGGTGGAACCTGTGGACAAGGGCGTGCAGTTCGTGCAGTTCGCCCGGCCGGAGCAGCAGGTCCCGCTGACGCTGCACTTCTTGGACGCAGGCGGCCGCGAGATCGAGACCCTGGTCGAGGCGGATAGCCTCTACTGGCCCTACCCGCAGCTGATACCGACGCGCAAGCCGTGACGTAGCATCGGGCCTTGTCCCCGTCCGCGTAGCTTCGGGCCTCGCGCCCGTCCGTGTAGCATCGGGCCGTGTGCCCGTCCGAACGCCCACCAGGGGCGATACTACGTCCGCCCGTAGCATCGGGCCTCGTGCCCGTCCGTCTAGCATCGGGCCTCGTCCCCGTCCGTGTAGCATCGGGCCTTGTGCCCGTCCGAACGCCCACCAGGGGCGATACTACGTCCGCCCGTAGCATCGGGCCTCGTGCCCGTCCCCGTAGCATCGGGCCTTGTGCCCGTCCGAACGCCCACCAGGGGCGATACTACGTCCCTCCGTAGCATCGGGCCTCGTGCCCGTCCCCGTAGCATCGGGCCTTGTGCCCGTCCGAACGCCCACCAGGGGCGATACTACGTCCGCCCGTAGCATCGGGCCTCGTGCCCGTCCGGACGCCCACCCTGTCTGGCACAGGGCGAACGGCAAGGGGCGATACTACACGCGGTTCTCCAGCACGCGGACACGTCAGAGGCGAATTCCGATTTGACTCCTGGAGCAAGCGTGTTAGAATAGCGCGCGAGAGCATGAGAACCGCATAGCCGAACAGGGCAGTCAAGGCGCGCCGTGCACCGAGGCAGGGGAAACCCAGTGGTGCAGTGCGCCTTTTTTTGTTTGGGGAGCCGGCGCCGTGCTGGCATGGCGCAAGGCCTTCAGACGGGCGTGAAGGTCGAATATTGCATGTGCGGAGGAGGGGCTGATGCCCATCGGGCAGGTTTTCATCATCGAGTCCACTTTACGGGAAGGTGAGCAGTTTGTGGGGGCCAACTATACGCCGCAACAAAAGGAAGAGATCGCCCGCGCGCTGGACGACTTTGCGGTGGACTATATCGAGCTCACCTCGCCGGCGGTCTCGCCGCAGAGCGAGGCCGACGTGCGCCGCATCGCCGCTCTGGGCCTGCGCGCCAAGATCCTGACGCACATCCGCTGCGCGATGGAGGACGCCAAGATCGCCGTGGACACCGGGGTGCACGGTGTGGACGTGGTCTTTGGGACCTCCTCCTACCTGCGACGTTTCAGTCACGGGAAAGAAATCCCCGAAATCATCGACAAGGCTTCGGAAGTCGTGTCCTTCATCAAGAGCCAGGGTTGCCAGGTGCGCTTTTCGAGCGAGGACTCGTTTCGTAGCGAAATGCCAGACCTGCTGAGGGTGTACGAAGCTGTGGACCAGATCGGGGTCGACCGCGTCGGCCTGGCGGACACGGTGGGCGTGGCCACTCCCAGCCAGGTGCATGAAGTGGTCAGTCGGGTTCGCCAACACGTCGCTGCCGACATCGAGTTTCACGCCCACAACGACACCGGCTGCGCCATCGCCAACTCTCTGGCCGCGCTGGAGTCCGGCGCCACGCACATTGACACCAGCGTGCTCGGCATCGGAGAGCGCAATGGGATCACTCCCCTGGGCGGGCTGGTCGCCCGGCTGTACACCCTGGACCGGGCCCTGGTGCAAAAGTACCAGTTGACCCACCTACGCCGGCTCGAGATTCTGGTGGCCAACATCGTGGGCATAGACATCCCTTTCAACAACTATGTCACGGGCATCACGGCCTTTACCCACAAGGCCGGAGTGCACGCCAAGGCGGTGCTGAACAACCCCGAGACGTACGAGATACTGGATCCGCACGACTTTGGCCTGACGCGCTACGTCACCATCGCGCACCGCCTCACCGGCTGGAATGCGATCAAGGACCGCGCTGAGCAGCTCAACCTGCACCTGGCGGATGAGGACCTGAAGCAAGCCACCGGTCGCATCAAGGCGCTGGCGGATCAGAAGCACCTGACCCTGGATGACGTGGACGCCATCCTGCGAGACTGGATCAACGGCCGCGTGGATCGGGAAGAGTAGGGAAAGGCAGGAGAATGCCACACACGTTGGCCGAGAAGATCCTTTCGCATGCCGCCGGGCGCTCGGTGCATGCCGGCGAGCTGGTGGTGGCGCCGGTGGACATGGCGATGGCGGTGGACTCGATCGCTCCCAGCATTATCTCCATCCTGCGCCACAAGCTGGAGGCCCGCGTGCGCGACCCGGAGCGTGTGGCCGTGTTCATTGACCACGTGGCCCCGGCGGCGAACGTGGCCACGGCGGATGCGCAGGTGGCCGTGCGTCGTTTTGCAGCCGAGGAAGGAATTTCCCGCCTGTATGACGTGGGGCGCGGGGTGTGCCATCAGGTCATGATCGAGGAGCGACTGATCCAGCCTGGCCAAATCGTGCTGGGTTCGGACTCGCACTCCACGAGCTACGGCGCTATCGGGGCCTTTGGAACCGGCATGGGGGCGAGCGACATTGCCATGGCCTGGGCGTCGGGTTACACCTGGCTGCGCGTGCCCGAGACCATCCGCATCCGCGCGCGAGGCCGCTTCCGGCCGGGGGTGGGCGCGAAGGACCTGGCCCTGCACGTGGCGCGCGCCATCGGGTCTGACGGCGCGCGCTATGCGGCAGTAGAGTACGCGGGGCTCGACGAGCTGCCCCTGGCAGACCGCCAGACGCTGGCCTGCATGACGACGGAGGTGGGCGCCAAGGTAGGCCTGATCCCGCCGTCTGGCGAAGTGGGGCGGCTGTTCCACGCACCGGACTGGCTGGAGGAAGAGTGGGACAGCGGCCAGGCAGACCTGGAAGTGGACCTCGACCAGCTCGTCCCCCTGGTGGCGGTGCCTCCGGCGGTCGACAGCGTGGTGGAGGCGAGCGCGCTCGCGGACGTGCGGGTGGACGTCGTATTCCTCGGCACCTGCACCAACGGCCGCTTGAAGGACCTTCAGACTGCGGCGCGGCTGCTTGAGGGCAGGCGCATCGCCCGGGGCGTGCGCATGATCGTGGTGCCAGCCTCCAGCCAGGTGCTGGCGCAAGCCGTGAGCGACGGAACGCTGGCCAAGCTGCTGTCGTCGGGCGCAACCATAGGTACGCCCGGCTGCGGGCCCTGCATTGGGCGCCACATGGGCGTGTTGGGGGCCGGGGAGGTGTGCGTCTCGACGGGCAATCGCAACTTTCGCGGGCGCATGGGCTCGCCCGAAGCGCGCATCTATCTGGCCTCGCCGGCGGTGGCGGCTGCGACGGCGCTGGCGGGGCACATCGCCGACCCACGCCCGCTCCTGGCGCAGGAGGAACCGGCCCATGGCTAGAGTGTGGAAATTCGGCTCGCACGTGGATACCGACCAAATCGTTCCCGGTCGCTACGCGCCGTACATGACCTCCGAGGCTGACCTGGGGCGTTACGCCTTTATCGAGGCGCGGCCCGAGTTTGCGCAGCAGGTGCGCGCGGGCGATCTGATCGTGGCGGGCAAGAACTTTGGCTGCGGTTCATCGCGAGAGTACGCGCCGGAGGCCTTAAAGGCCGTCGGCCTGGGCGCCATCATCGCGCAGAGCTTCGCCCGCATCTTTTTCCGCAACGCGCTCAACCTGGGCATCCCTACCTTTGAGGCCGACTGGACGGATGAGATCCAGGACGGCGAGGACGCCACCCTGGATGTGGAAGGCGCCAGGCTGATCACAGCGCATGGCACGTACGCCCTCGTCCCCCCACCAGCTTTCGTGCGCACGATCTGGCGCGAGGGCTCGATCGTGGACTATTTCCGGCGCTACAAGCGCTTCCCCAACGAGCCGTAGTATCGGGGCTTGCCGCTCGCCCTGCGTCTTCGCGCAGCGAACGGTCGCGCAGACGAGGTCCCGTCCGGACGCCCGCCCAACCGTAGTATCGGGGCTTGTCCCCGTCCCGATGCTCGCCCAACCGTAATATCGGGGCTTGCCCCCTCCGGCCCCCCGCCTCGCAAATACGCCGGGATGCAGACATCGCGACCTCGCCTGCGGCGTTTGCTCGCTTCGCGCAGACGAAGGATCCCAAACGACGCACGATGCCGGGTCTCGCGCACGGCGCACTTGTCCCATTCGGTCATCCGCCCCACATGCATTGAGGGCAGACGCGTGCTCCCCTGGCTTGCGCCGCTGCGAAGTGTGCAGTAGAATCGTGACGATCACGGCAGCAGTCCCCGCACATGTGCCGATGCGCACAGGGAGAGAGTGTCGATGGACCAGAACCGCCTGATCCAGATCGATCGCAGGCGCATCACCTTTGCCGCGCTACTTGTCCTGCTGTTCGGCGTTACCGAGCCCGGCAGAAACGTCTACAGGCCGTACATCTACTCCCACGGCATCTTCGATTTCTGGATTGCGGACACCATCGGCAACTTCACCGGCACCATGACCGTCATCTTCTTCGAGCTGGCCGTGATGAATCCCCCGCGCAAGCTGGGTAGGATCATGCTGGGCCTGATCACGCTCGGACTGATCGGCTACGAATTCGCCCAGTGTTTCTCGCCCAAGAGCGTGGTGGATTGGAGGGATATGATAGGCACGCTGATCGCTGGGCTGATCTCCTGGGGCGTGTACGAGCTCATAGGAAACCCTCCCGAAGGGTACACTGGCACGAGCTAGCTTTCGGCGGCAGCCTTCGGGAGGGTGAATCGGCGACCCTCGCGGAGAGTACACTGGCGCGAGCTAGCTTCTGGCAGCACCCTGTGGGAGGGGCAGACTGCAGAAAGGATGCGGATTTCTGTGAAAGCACTGATCGTCTACGACTCGTTCTTTGGCAACACGGAGCAGGTGGCGCAGGCCATCGGCAAGGCGCTGGGGACGCCCGAGGAGGTGCAGGTGCTGCGAGTCGGCAGCGTGCAGCCGGGGCAGTTGAGCGGGCTGGGCCTGCTGGTGGTGGGCTCGCCCACGCGCGGGTTTCAGGCCTCGCCGCTGACCAG
>Ga0116202_10002942_pt1 | contig 10206 bp, 13 predicted proteins | sample LakKivw325mmetaG_FD_94479 | JGI IMG/M metagenome (GOLD analysis project Ga0116202, IMG submission 94479) | Anoxic lake water microbial communities from Lake Kivu, Rwanda to study Microbial Dark Matter (Phase II) - Lake Kivu water 325m metaG | ecosystem: Environmental > Aquatic > Freshwater >... | reverse complement strand
TGCTCGCCCTGTAGGAAACTTCTCCCGGGCTGCCCCATGCGCAATCGGCGCTTATGTTTATAATTCTGCCCCATTTTCTTTTGTTTTTAATCGCTCTTTTTGCGAATTCGGCCATTGAGAGGGAAACGGCGAGAGTATTAACTGAAAAATGGCGCTCGAAACTCTCTTTTGTTATGGTTGATTTGACAGGGCCTCCTTCCCAGAGAGGTTGTTCCTCCCCCAAGAGTTCCCACGGCAGGAATGTGTCGGCCATGTATTCAGCTGCATTGTTCACAAGGATGTTTATTTCCCCCAATTCCTTTTCAGCGTTATCAAACATTTCTTTCACAAGGCAGGCATCTTTTAGGTTGCCTTCCATTGAGGCAACCCGGACTCCGGATTTCTCAATGGATTTAATCACTTCATCGATATTTTTCTTCTGCTGTTGGAAAAAGAATTCCAATCCCGGCGTGTTTTGACCCTGCCGAGAATCACTTGCCGGAAAATCAAAATCATGGCTGTAATAATGCAGGAAGAGGTTTACTCCCTGGGCGGCAAGCATGCGCGCAATTGCAGCGCCTATCCCGAAAGGATTATTGGCGCCGGTGACAATAGCCGTTTTCCCTTTAAGTCCCGTGTCAATCATTGGTGCCTCCATTTCATAGCATGATTTACAGTTATCTATTCAATAAAAAATCTATCCGACTTATATAATGTTATTTTATCCTGTTTGCAGGGCAAGTCAAAATTGCAGGAAAAGTTAATCGGTCGGGAAGGAGAATATAAAATTCGCTGTTGGTTGTTAAAGGATATGGCGGCTATTTTCTTTTTTTGAGCTTCAAAAATTCATCCACGCTTAAACCGGCTCTTTTAATCTGCGCTCTGAGGAGAGATGGAGATAATTCCTTGTGGTCGGGAATTACCAAAATCGGTGAGCCGGGGCGGTCATTATAAAGAATCATATGGCTGCCTTCCCTTCTTGCAAGGGTATAGCCTATTTCAGAGAAAACTTTTAACGCCACTTTTCCTGAAATATTGGCAAGCCGTCCCATATTAAACCGTTACCTCTACAAAGCGTGTTTCTTCGGAAGGGATAACCATATGCTTTTTTTGTGCGACTTTCAGGTATCCCTTAATTGCTTCCTGTATGTTCGCTAAAACCTCTTCTTCGCTTTTTCCCTGTGCCATACATCCGGGAAGAGAGGGAACGTCGGCAACATAGCCGTTATATTCGGCATCGTATTCCAGATAGACTTTGAATTTTATTTTTTCCATTTTTCCCTCGTTGTTTATACAATTGTAACGCACCGCAGGAATTAAGTCAATCTTTCGGGAGAAAGAATAAACATGAATAAGAATACGTTTTTAAAAAGTGTTTTTTAAATGGAATCGCTTATGGAAGTAAAAAGGGAAGTGGGAATTTTTATGCGGGGAAAATTCTTCAAAATATAATCGTTTATTTCCTTTACACTCTCTTTTGCTCTTTCTTTGAGATACATTTTCTTTCTAAACCTTTCTAAGTGAGTTATTGTAAATCCAATTATTTTTTTTCCCTCAACATCCATATGAGCAACAATATCTTCATCAATTTCTATTCCGACTGTATGCTCATTTGTCGGAAACCCAAAATAGGCAACATCCAATTCTTCATCTATGTCATGTATCATCTTCTTTTTGGTGTTTTTTATTTTCTCTGCCATACCTTCCTGCCCCCTTTTTTACCGGCATCGGTTACTTTATACCATGTTGCAATATTATACAATCCTTCTTTTTTCTTGACCACGACTACTATATAGCATTCACCTAAATGTAATAACTTAAGTTTTTCCTCTTCTACTTCAATAAAGTAATACCATACTTCTAAAGACTTGTCAATGTCCCGCCATATTGAATATGGATTTTTTATGCCTTCTTTTACAGAAAGATGTAAAACGGATTCTCCCGGATGTCTTTTTTTAACATGGGAATATGCTGCTCTTGTTAAAATTATTTTTCTTCCAAGAGGATCTTCCACATCCCACAAGTTTTTTTTCTTTTTCATGGACTTTAAAAATTACAGCTTTAAATCAATTGAAATTTCATGCTTCCATTTTACAAAGATACGATATTAAAATCAAATAAATGGCATAAAGAATTTGAATATCGGGAAAAAACAGGTGTCCAATAGGTGTCTATTTGATGGTGAAACATCGGGAAATACCGGGAAACATGGGGAAGTATGGGATGGGTCTTAAAGCGTTGACAACCGTGGAGATAGCTGTGTTTTCAGGGGTTTGGGGAAATCTGCGGGAAGTCATTACGAATGCGCTGCTCTGCCGCTGAGCTACACGGGCTTTCATCATCCAACAGGCTCATATTATATAATTTTTGAGATAGGGTGGCAAAACTATGAATACTCTCTATTCAATCTCATTAAAACCTTCTGAAAAATTGCCAGTGTCGGTTCATCATAGATAACAAACCTGATTTTCTTCACTGATTTCAACATGGGAATTTCGTTAAGAATAGTCTGCAACGCCACCTGTGCACCATCCTCTACCGGATATCCGAAAGCACCCGTGGATATGGCGCAAAAAGCAATGGATGACAGGTTATTTGCTTCTGCGACCTTCAGGCAGTTTTTATAACACAGGGCAAGTTTTTCCGCTGGATTCTCCTCCCGGTAATACACAGGGCCCAGAGTGTGTATAACATACGGATTGGGCAGGTTGTACCCTTTGGTGATAACCGCATCTCCTGTTCTTATCGGCGCCAGCGGCTTGCATTCCTCATACAGCAGTGGTCCCGCTTTCCGGTGTATCGCCCCGGCAACACCGCCTCCGGGCGCCAGTTGGGCATTTGCAGCGTTCACAACCGCATCAAATCCCTCCTGCCCCGTAATATCCCCCTGCACGCATTCCACAGTAACCTTTTGATAAATTACAAATTCAACACTCATTTCTTTTTTCGGCAATCATTCTGTTTGGCTGATGTATGCTATTTCTTGATAAAGAACCTGTATAAAGCGGAAAACAACAAATAGTCTATTGAGTGGTCAGCTGTTCCATCTTTATGACTTCAAATGACGAACCCTTGACTCTCCTCAATGCCGAAAGTTCCTCGTCATTCCATCTCGTGTCGGGTGCTCCGGTTATAAACCAGTTTCCACCGTTATCGGCGAGTATCATCCCGTACTTCTTCAGCGCCTTGAGTATTACCTGCACGGACGGCGGAAATCCAGAAATATCATAATCGGCTTTCAGTCTCACCCTCATGCCCATGGGCGGAAGATTGCTATCCGTAAAACTGCTTGCGAAATGCCTTGCCGGGAATACGTAGGCACGCCTTGTTCTCTGGCACGTAAATCTCAAGGCATGCCTTATTTCTTTTTGTATCATTACCTCGTCATACCTGACAAGTCCGGGGAATATCGGGAGTCCGGCCGCATCGGCGGACGTCCACCCCGCAGGCCTCAAGTCATTTGATTTCAAATTAAAAATGGCGCCTGAACCGGCACGCCACCTTTTCCCGCCTTCCTCCGGATGGGCGTCGTAAAGCTCGTACAGTTTCCAGCTATCCCTGTCTATTATCAGTATATGCCTGTCACCGTTGGAATTCGGACCGCCTTCTATTGGAGGATTCTGCGGAATGGGATACGGTCCAGGGTCACTCTCGCCCGAGTACTGGAAAGTCACCGGGACCCTTTCCTGTGTTCCCGGCACCACCATGTAAGGTATGCCTATGGGAGCATTATTCCAGAAAGTCCCAAAATCCGGATGAAGCCCCGTATTAAACCCTATGCCGGCTATGAGCGCATTTGAATTCGGGTCAACCGGACAACCGGAAATATCCTGGTTCCACGTATTGTCGGGAGGAAATACCTGCGCTCCCTTGAGATCGGCGCATGAACCGGCAGATATCTGTTCCGCCCCGGCGACCGGGAGTACCGTTACAAGAACAGAAGCTGCAATCAGGCCGCGGAAGATCTTAAACTTTTTCATGAATGTCTCCCCAGTGAATAATTCTCACCTCCAGAGGGATTCGTCCTGCGGGGCGATGACCCGGTGCGGAATACCCCTGCGGGGCCCGAGCATCATCGGCTCCACGATCTCACGCCACTTGAGGTAATGCGGAGTTTTCTTGTGCGCCGCCACGGATTCTTCAGACTCATATGCCTCGTAGAGGGTAAAGCGCGCAGGATCGTCCATGCTCTGCAGTACGTCAAAGCGCAGGTTACCCGGCTCCTTGACAGATGCGGCGTGATTGTCAACGGTTGCCCTGATAAACGCATTTACCAAGTTTTCTTTCACGTGAATCTCCACGGTCGTGACTATCATCTCATTTACCTCCGTATTTTTCCAGGATTCCCTTAAGAAAAGGAATATCCTCTCTAAGTTTTGTCTCCGAATCCCTGGCGTCCAGCGCCTCAAGAGAAAGGAAACCCTTGTATCCAATGGCATTGAGCTGTTTTATAATCTCTTCCCAGTCAAGGTCCCCCTTTTCCAGCGTGCCGAACTCCATGGGATAACGCCTGCCGGAAGGCACGCTTCCGCCTTCGGCCACGTAACGCGCCGACTTGACATGTACATGGTTTATATACCTTCCCATGACGCTGAACGTATAGTTTATTCTCGTATATCCCTCAAAGAGCGTATTTCCCGGATCGTATATTATGCCTATTCTTTCCGGATGGAATTTCTCCACCATTTGCAGGCATGCGTTCGGTGTACAGCATATCATGTTATGGTGCTGTTCTATGTTCAACTGCATGCCGAACTCCCCGGTCACCGGAAGCACCTCCTTTTCAAGCCAGCTGATCTGCCTGTCCATGAGCTCCCGGAATGGAGTTTCTCCCGTGAAGGCATAACTGTGACACCGTACGCGGGAGGTCTTCAGTATTTTTGCAACCTTGAAAACCCGTGCTATCTCACGGCTTGATTCGTTGAACTTGAAGTACGGAGCCAGTCCGGAGACCTCCATCTGAGCATCTTCCATTAGACGGCCGATGTCTTCTGCGGATTTCTCGGGGTCTCTTGCGTCTATATGCCCGTTTTCCCTGCACCACCACTCTATTCCGTCGCATCTGTATTTTCTTGCCAGGGCTATCACTTCCGCGGGACTTTTGTCCGCGCAGGACAGCGAGTATAACGAAACTTTCATTTTTCTCCTTTCTTGTCGTGGGATATGAAATTTTTAGATTATTATAGTCCTGTTTTATTCCTCGGTAAAATAATTTTTATTGCGGGTCTTCACTTGACAATTGTGCCGTGAGGCAGGAAGTTCGGGTAATACCTTGAATGCCAGACGATGTCTGCATTGTGGCCAAGTCCGCCGCCCTTTCTGTCATTTCCGTAACTGCCGAGAATAAAATATTCGCGCGTGGGCACGTTATCTGCGGAAATGCTCGCTATCAGGAAATCTCCCGGCGTGCTCCTCGCCCATACAAGGAAATTGTTTCCCGAGTTGAGCGTTATCTCTTTTTCTATTATCTGCGGACGGGGTTTCTTCCTCAATTCATATTCATAAACCACAATAACGCCGTTCAGGGTAATATCGCAGGAAGTAATCCCGTAATTTTCAATGCGAAGCAGCGCTTTGCCGGGATTGGTCTCAAAATCCATTTCGTAAGTTTCGGGCTTGCCGTATTCTCTTGGAAGCGGGGGAGAAGTGAACAGGGTGGTAGGAGGAATCCGATAGAAATATGGAGAACCCCAGGGATCAAGCGGTATCGTTCTGGCATACGGACCCTGCCATCCTTCTTCCTGCCTGCTCGGAGGGGTCTTCATAGTGAGATTCTGCAGAAACACCGGATAGTATCCGGTGTCATCCTTGACCGCCTCAAGAAGAAGTGAAAGCTGGGCAATCTGCGCCTTGGCACTCACTATCTTGGATTTCTGTATGACGTTACTGACAAGCATTACGGAAAGACCTGCGAGAATGAGAAAGATTGCAATGATTACAAGGCTTTCCACCAGCCAGAAACCGGCTTTTTTCCTCTCTTTCATATTCACATTATACCCGTAAAGCCCTGCTTAAGGTAAGATTTCCTGTAAATCAAAAAGAAAGGACATTATCTCATTTCTGGACGTACTTCAGGACAACGAGTTTCTTATCCTTTGACATGTTGACCCACTCGGACATGGGTATGCGGACCGTGAATTTTGTCTTCCCGATGTTGACGACAGTCTCCGATTTTGTCTGTTTTCCAAACAGGTTATTATAATACTTGAATCCCACTTCTATTTGAGGAAGGTCGTTATCAGGCCTGAAAGGCGTGGTGTACCTGAAAACCGGCGCCTTGAAAATGAGGAACCCGAATGCTGCAATTCCAAAAACGACAATATAGAACCTTGAGCTCTTGAAAATATTGAAAGATTCCACCGAATTACTTCTAATGCCCTCATAAGGAGATACATACGTCTTCCTCGGAATCTCCTTTTCCCGCATGACTGCCTTATCATTGCCTCTTTCAACAGCCTTCTCCCTTTTCTTTTCCTTCTTCGCTGATTCTTCCTTTATCCTGGGAGCGCCCTTCATCCCGGCAACAGACTCATCAAATTCTCTTTGCAGCCTCTTTATATTTTCGTCAATATTTCCTTTTCCACCGATTTCAAATTTTTCTTTTTCCATTGCAGGTATTTTTTGTTATTTCACTATAAGATATTACCGGAATTCCTCTCCTGTGTCAATTTCACGTATCTTAGGGAATGAACAGGCAAGCGGAAAAGAAAATGATTTCATTCTGCCATCAATTGTATCTTCAAAATTGGGCCCGCCTGCGAACTGAAGGCGGGAGGATAAGTTTCCCGGCTGATTCGCAATCCAGATAGATTGAGGCAGAAGGATGTTTGCGCAGGAGGGAGGCAGGTACATCTTGAGTCACAGGACCCTCAAGAGATTTCTGTACTGCATCCGCCTTCTGTCTGCCTGGGACCATGCACAGAATTCTGTCTGCCTCCAGTATGGCGGCGCACGTCATGGTAAGCGCCTTTCTCGGTACGTCCTGCGGACTGGCATAACGGGCCGCAGGATCCGGATGGTTCTTGTAATCGTCAAACTGCTGCCTTGCCGATACATCATCTATCTCTATCGGCAGAACCCATTTAGACGAATATATGTCGGTCCCGGGCTCGTTGAAAGCGATATGTCCGTTGACTCCTATTCCTATGAATGCAGCATAGATGCCCCCTTGCCCTCTCACTCCGTCAACTGCTTCTTCCAGCATGGCGCCGTATCTCCCGGCTATCTCGTCGGGAGAACTGCCAAGAGATTTGATCATATGTATGTTTGTCCCGGGTAAGCGGACTTTTTCAAAGATATGCTTTTGCAGGTACACCTCAAAAGTATTGGGATGTTTACGCGGCAGGTCCAGGTATTCGTCAAGATGGAAGGCTGTAACGAGTTTCCAGTCAATTCCTTTCCGCATGGAAAGATGCTCAAGGAACGTATCCTGCGACGGTGCCGCCGCAAAAACGCAAACTACCGGCTTCTTCTGCCCTGTCGTATAATCTTCCAGTATTCTCCCCGCTTCAGAGGCAGCCGCCGCTCCCATCCGGTCCGCATTCCCGTAAACACGAACCGTCAGTCCGCATACAGAAATGAATTCTCCGTCTTTCACACAGTTTTTCTCTGTCATAAGAATCTCCCATGAAACATCATGGACTTAATTTTAACAGGGAAAGCTTTCGTGTCAAAATGTACTTGACTTGAATCTCGATATATATTAATAGTACTGCAATCCACTATGAAACAGGCTGCAAGCAAGAAATTCAGGCCCAATGTCATATTTATATTGTCGGACGACCAGGGATGCTGGGCGATGGGCTGCGCCGGCAACAAGGAAATACGAACGCCAAACATTGACGCTCTCGCAAGAACAGGCATAAGGTTTGAGAACTTTTTCTGCGCCTCCCCTGTCTGTTCCCCGGCGAGAGCATCCATACTGACCGGAAGGATCCCGTCTCATCACGGAATTCACGACTGGCTTGCCGCCGGGGACACTATTGCCAGGTACGAACCCGCACGGAACGGAAAACGCATTGAATACCTCAAGGGACAACCGGGATATACCGATTTGCTGGATTCCGCCGGTTATCACTGCGGAATCAGCGGAAAGTGGCACCTTGGAGATACTTCGCACCCCCAGAAGGGATTTAGATTCTGGTACGTTCACGCAAAAGGAGGCGGTCCCTATTACAACGCTCCCATGGTCAAAAACGGGAAGATTTACGAGGAACCCCGTTACGTCACTGACGCCATTACAGACAACGCCATAAAATTTCTGGAAGCGAGGAAAAGAGAGGCCGGGCCGTTTTACCTGAGTGTCCACTACACGGCTCCGCATGCTCCATGGGAACGGGTACATCACCCCGCGCAAGTCTTTGACCTTTACCATAAAAATTGTCCCTTTGAATCTGTGCCGGACGGACTTCCTGTCGCCGAATGGTTTGAATACCTGGCAATGACGGGAAACGAGAATTCCGAGACAAGACGCACATGGCTCAGTGGTTACTATACGGCTGTCACGGAAATGGACAGGAATATAGGAAGGTTAATAAAATGGCTTGAGACCAACGGGTTGAGAGAGGATACGCTGGTTGTTTTCACCAGCGATAACGGCATGAACATGGGACACCACGGTCTCTATGGTAAGGGCAATGCGACATTCCCTCTCAACATGTACGAAGAGTCGGTAAAGGTCCCGTTTATAATGTCCCTGCCCGGACGTATCCCGGAAGACACCGTGAATTCCTCGCTGTTAAGCCATTATGATTTCATGCCCACCCTGTTGGATTACCTGTCTATAGAGAATCCCCAGGGAAAGCTTCTCCCGGGAAGGAGCTTTGCAGACCTGCTCCCTGGAAAAGCCATCAGGCATAATGACTATGTTGTCATTTTTGACGAATACGGTCCGGTGAGAATGGTCCGGACGAAAGACTGGAAATATATTCGCAGATACCCCTACGGACCTGACGAACTCTACAACCTTGAAAGTGACAGAATGGAGGAACACAACCTCGCGGGAATACCTGAACACTCAAAAAAGGAACGGGAGATGCAGAATGTTCTGCGCGAATGGTTCTCACGCTATGCGGACCCTGCCCGCGACGGCAGACACCAGGCGGTTACGGGACTGGGACAGACGGGATTGTGCGGCAACGGAATCACGCAAAGCTTTCAGAAATTCGGCGTTTACGCCACAACGAGGAAAAGCGCATACCTAAATGAACCGCTTCACAAGTACGTAGATGATAAATAGCACGATCAGGAAGATAATGAATTTCACCAATGAATTCATCCCTGAACCCTTGCCGCGTTTCGCCTCATTCTCTTCCGCCCTTTGCGCAAACACCTTGAAGCTGTCGGCGCATTTCTCGCTGCAGAAAATCCCCCCGGATTTCACTATCTTGCACTCGGTACACAGCGGCCTTCCGCACTGCTTGCACCTCGCCACCGAAGGTCTTCCAGTATGATAGAAGCAGTCTGCCATCTTTCACCACCCCCCTGTGCACTCTTGTACCACAGCGGGTGAAATTTGTCAATGATAATGCCTTGACAGAATGACCGTTTACGGGTATTTCTTACTAAACCATCTCGTCCCCTGAAAGTCATAATATTAGACAAAGGAGGTGGATTGCCATGAAGAACGTGAAAAACGCTGTACTTGTCGCGGTATCCCTTTTACTGATACTGTCAGGAACGCCCGCAGCGGTCTACGCGGGAACAGAACAGGAAGAGAGCTTCAGCAGGGAGGAACTCGTGCAGATGCTCTCGCCGATAGCCCTTTATCCGGATTCTCTTCTGGCGCAGATCCTTATGGCATCAACCTACCCCCTGGAGCTCGTGGAAGCAGAACGATGGCTGCGCAAGAACAAGGGGCTTGAAGGCAATGATCTTTATGAAGCACTCCTGGATAAGGACTGGGACACGAGCATCAAGTCTCTCTGCAATTTTCCCGATGTGATATTTGCTTTGAGCGACAAGATTGAACAGACGCGAAGGCTTGGAGACGCTTTCCTTGCGCAGGAAGACGAGATCATGGATGTCGTCCAGGAACTGCGCAGCGCCGCATACGAACGCGGAAGTCTGAAGTCCACGAAACAGCAGAAAGTTACCGTTGAAAATAAAGTAATCCTGGTTGAACCTGCACTTTCTAATGTTATCTACGTGCCTGTCTATGATCCGCTCTATGTTTACGGACCATGGCGGTATCCCGCATGTCCGCCGTATTACTGGTACTATCCTTCA
>Ga0116202_10002940_pt1 | contig 10210 bp, 15 predicted proteins | sample LakKivw325mmetaG_FD_94479 | JGI IMG/M metagenome (GOLD analysis project Ga0116202, IMG submission 94479) | Anoxic lake water microbial communities from Lake Kivu, Rwanda to study Microbial Dark Matter (Phase II) - Lake Kivu water 325m metaG | ecosystem: Environmental > Aquatic > Freshwater >... | reverse complement strand
GAGGCGGCAATAAAATATTTGATTGAAAGAGGAGTAAAACCGGAAGATATTAAAGTCTGTGGCCAGAGCTTTGACGAAATTCCTATTGCTGCCTCAGCTCAAAAATCGCAGCTTCTCAGGGTTTGCCAAAATTATAAAATTTTACCTTTAAATTTAGCTAAAACCAATTTTGTTAAAAGAAGTGAGGGTCAATTTAGTTTCGAGATTTCTGAAGAAGTTTTTAATTCAGATTTGATTATCAATTTACCAATTTTGAAAATGGGGAGGGTAGCCGCCTCAGAAAACATTCTAAAATTTTTGAAAAAAGAATCCTACCTCGGTCTGAAATATCTTTTTTCAGATGAGGAAATAAGAGAGGCCTTAAAGAAGACTCTGCCTACTTTTCTCACCATTGCCGATGGGGAAATGGTCCAAAAACCAGATAAGTTCACCTGCTTTTTAGGTCTGATTTTAGCCAGCTTCAATTTCCTCAATTTAGACAGGATTTTTGGCCAAATTGTCGGCCAGTTGCCAGAATACTTTAAAGAGATTAAAATTGAAGATATCCCAATTGTTGGCAGGGAAATCGAAGAAATTCAATATGGTATCGAAAAATTTTAATTTAACCTTGGTCGATATCATAACTCCTAAAATTGAGAATAAAGCCTTGGCAATAGCTAAAGATATTGCTTTAGTTTTGAGTTTTGCTATTTTGACTGGAATTGCCGCCAATTTAAAAATTGAAATAGGACCGATTCCGATAACCATGCAGACCTTTGCTGTTTTATTAGCCGGGGCTTTACTTGGTTCAAAAAGAGGAGCTTTGTCTCAATTAACCTATCTTTCGTTGGGATTAGCCGGTTTGCCTTGGTTTGCCCGCGGAGGGGGAATTAGTTATATTATGTCTCCAACTTTTGGCTACATTTTAGGTTTTGTTTTAGCTGCTTATTTTACCGGTTGGCTTTGCGAAAGAGGGTTTGGTAGGCAATTAAAAACAGCAATTTTAGCAATTTTTCTGGGGAATGTCGTTCTTTACATTCCTGGACTTCTCTGGCTGACGAAATTTGTTGGAGTTGAAAAAATTTTGGCAATAGGGTTTTACCCTTTTATATTAGGAGATTTAGTGAAAATTTTTTTAGCTGGTTCTATCCTACCAATAGGCTGGAAACTAATAAAAAGGTCGCCGAATTTAATTGATAATTGATAATTGAAAATTAATTAACATGTTTAAGGATAAAGTCGTTTTAATCACCGGCGCTTCGGGCGGAATTGGCAGAGCTATTGCCAGAAAGTTCGCTGCCTCGGAAGCAAAACTCGCTTTGAATGATATTCCTCAAACGGAAGGAACGCTTAAAAGTTTCTGCCAAGAAGTAGGCGGTAAATACTTTTTAGGAGACGTTTCCAAATTAGATGAGATGGAAAAGATGGTGGGAGATATCCAGAAAGAATTTGGCAGATTGGATGTTTTAGTCAATAATGCCGGCATTACCCAAGATAGAACCTTAGCCAAAATGACAAAAGAAGAGTGGCAGAAGGTAATCGATATTGATTTAACCGGAGTTTTTAATTGTACCAAAGCGGCTCTTCCTCTAATCATTACCAATCGGGGAAAAATTATCAGTGTTTCTTCTCTAGTGGGACTGAGGGGAAATTTCGGCCAGACAAATTATGCCGCTGCCAAAGCCGGTATTATTGGTTTTACTAAGGCCTTAGCCAAAGAAGTGGGAAGATTTGGAGTTACGGTTAATGCCATTGCCCCCGGTTTTATTGAAACCAGATTAACCGAGAGTCTCCCCCCGGAATTAAAGGAAACAATTAAGAAATTTACTCCCTTGGGGTGTTTTGGTAAACCGGAAGAGGTGGCAAGCTTGATTTTCTTTTTGGCCTCCGAAGAGGCAGACTTTATTACCGGGGCAGTAATTAATATTGACGGAGGACTGCCTTTATGATTTTCGATAAGGAACAAATCAAAAAAATTATCCCGTATCAAGAACCTTTTTTGTTTGTCGATGGCGTTGAGGAAATGGGAGAGAATAGCATCTCCGGTTTTTATCAGACCTCAAAAGAAGACTATTACTTTAAGGGACATTTTGTTGATTTTAAGATAATGCCAGGGGTTTTGGTGATTGAAGCGCTGGCTCAACTTTCAACAATTTTATTGAGAAAAAAAATTGGCAAAGACCATAAAAATTACCATTTTTTAGCCTACGATGTGAGAGACGTTCAATTTCAAAAACCAATTTTGCCTGGCGATAAAATAATTTTGAAAGCCGAAATTTTAGGAATTTATCCGACTCCTGAATCAAAAACTCAAATTGCCCACGTGAAAGCTTGGGCTCAGGTTGGAGAGGAGTTAAAATGCGAAACCAGATTTTCTGTGGCCATTGTTGATAAAAAAGAATTTGAAGAAAAATACAAAAAATAAGAATTTTATGTTGGTTTTAACTCAAAAAGAGGTTCAAAAAATTTTACCCCTGAGAAAAATTTCAAAAGTAATAAAAGTGGTTGAAGGGGCACTTTTCGATTATGGGAGAGGTCAAATTCAGTTGCCAGCAAAACTTTATTTAGATTTTAAAAAATTTAATGGTGATTTGAGGATTATGCCTTCTTATTCGGAAGTTTTAGAAATGGCCGGGACAAAATTGGTCAGTGTCCATCCAAAAAATCCAAAAAGAGGATTAAAAACAGTAATGGGAGTGATTATTTTAAATGAGCCAAAAACTGGCCTGCCTCTGGCTTTAATGGATGGAACTTATATTACTGCTTTAAGGACTGGAGCAGTCGGAGCAGTAGCCACAAAATATTTGGCAAAAAAAGAAGCCAAGACTTTAGGCGTAGTAGGAGCTGGTGTTCAGTCCCTGAACCAAATTTTGGCAATATCAAAGGTAAGAAAATTAAAAGAGATTGTTGTTTATGATATTAGAGAAGAGGCAATCGGAAATTTAGCCAAAATTTTAGCTAAAGAAAAAATTAAAATTAAAAAAGGAGATCTAAAAGAAGTTTGCCAAAAAGAAATCATTTCCACTACCACCCCAGCTAGAGAACCAATAGTCAAGACCGAGTGGATTTTGCCCGGAACTCATATTAATGCCATTGGTGCCGATGCACCCGGGAAGGAAGAATTAGACCCTGATATTTTTAAAAAAGCAAAGATTGTTGTTGATTGTTGGGAACAGGCAAGTCATTCGGGAGAGATAAATGTTCCTCTATCAAAAGGAATAATTAAAAAAGAAAATATCTACGGCGAGTTAAGAGACATCGTAACTGGCAAGAAAATTGGGAGAGAAAACGAAAAAGAAATTACCATTTTCGACTCAACCGGCTTGGCTATTCAAGACCTATATACAGCTAATTTGGTTTATCAATTAGCTAAGAGAAAAAAAATTGGAAAAGAGATTAAAATTGTTCAATAAAATGCTTGAAGAGAATAAGGTCTGTCAACTTTTAGGAATTCAATATCCAATTATTCAAGGAGGAATGGCTGGCATCTCTGAGAGTAAATTAGTTTCGGCGGTTTCTAATGCCGGAGGATTGGGAACGATTGGTTCGGGATTGATGCCAGCAACTTGGTTGGAAAAAGAAATTGAGAGAACAAAAGAACTAACAAAAAATCCTTTTGCTGTAAATTTGTTTTTACAAAATCCCAAAATAGAAGATTTAGTGAAAGTTATAATTAAAAAAGGGGTGAAAATTGTTTTCACTGGTGGCGGAAACCCTCTCCCCCTTTTTCCCTATTTTCAGGCAGCGGGAATAAAAATCATTCCGGTTGTTTCTTCCCCGCGCTTAGCTAAAAAAATGGAAGACAATGGAGCCGATGGGGTGGTGGTTGAAGGGTTGGAATCGGGTGGTCACATCGGAGAAAACACAACCTTTTGTCTAATCCCTCAGGCAAAAAATTTGCTTAAAAAAATTCCTTTAGTTGCCGCTGGCGGAATTTACGATGGAAGGACCGCTAAAGCCGCCTTTTTACTTGGTGCTGATGGAATTCAAATGGGGACAAGATTTTTAGCCTCAAAAGAATGCATTGCCTCCGAAGCCTATAAGAAGAAGATTTTAGAAGCAACCGCCGATAATATTGAAGTTGTCTTGAGATGGACAGGTCATCCTTTAAGAGTAATTAAAAATCAATGGTCAGAAGAGATGAAAAAACTTGGAGAAAAAGGAGCTTTCCCGGAAGAAATCAAAGCAGAAAAGATTGCAGGTGTTCTCGGTGGTGAGGAAGTCGAAAGTATTCCTTTATTGGCTGGCTTATCGGCAGCTGGAATATCGGAGATTAAAAGCTGTCAGGAAATCATTGACGAGATAATTAGCGAATTATGAACAGGTTTGCTTCCTGGTTTTGTAAAATATTTTTAAAACCAATTGTTGATAGAATTTTAATAAAAGAAGTTAAAGGATTAGAAAATCTTCCCAAGGGTAATTTTATTTTGGTCTCCAATCACACAAGTTACCTCGATATAATAATAGATAGTTATCTATGCGTGCCAAGAAAATTTCATTTCATCGGTCAAGTTGATGGTTGGAAGGGAATCACGGGGTGGTTGATTAGAGCCATTTACTTTCTCTCCGGAGTTATTCCCATAGACAGAAGAAATGCCATATCAAGGGAAAATGCCGTAAGGGTAGCAATTGAAGTCTTAAAAAGAGGCGATATTTTGATTCTTTATCCGGAAGGAAGGAGGTCGGAAACCGGAGAAATTCAGGAAGGGAAGGTCGGGGTAGCCAGGATTTTCTTAAAGACGGGAGTTCCCATTTTGCCAGCAGCAATTGAAGGGACCTTTGAGTTAATGCCTCTCCACGGGAAATTAAAAATAAAAAGGATTGTTAAAATTAATGTTGGAAAGCCCTTATTTTTTGAAAAGGAATTAGAAATGGCGCAAAATTTAGACGAAAATTCAGAGGAATATAATCAGATTCTTCAAAAAATTACCAATAAAATAATGGAAGAAATAAAAAACCTATGTTAATTAAAAAAATTTTAATTTCGAATAGGGGGGAAATTGCCCTGAGAATCATCAGGACCTGCAAAGAAATGGGAATTAAAACCGTTGCTCTCTGCCCTCAGCCAGGCCAAGAGCAGAATTTTTTAGAGACGAGTTTGGCAGACGAATATTACTTTTTGGAAAAAGAAGGAGCTCAGGGATATCTGGATATAAAGAAAATTTTGGAAATCGCCAAGAAGACAAGGGTCAATGCCATTCATCCCGGCTACGGATTTCTGGCTGAAAACTGGCTCTTTGCCAAACTCTGCGAGAAAAAAGGAATAAAATTCATCGGTCCCCCTCACGGCATTTTAAAAAAATTAGAAGATAAAATTGAAGCAAAGAAGTTAGCAAGAAAAATCGGGATTCCAATTTTACCAATGAGCGATGGCTCGGTCAATTCTTTAAAGGACTTAAGAAGATGGGCTCTTCAAATTCGGCCACCATTTGTTTTGAAATCAAGAAAGGGGGGAGGGGGAATTGGAATCAGGGCAATTAATGGAGAAATTTCAATTGGCGAAGTGTTTACAATCGCCTTGGGAATCAGACGCCAAATTTCTCTCGCCCTTTCAGATACCGAATTTTTTTTAGAAAAATATTTGCCGGAAGCCAGACATATTGAATTTCAAATTTTAGGAGATGGAAAGAATTTTTTACATTTAGGAGAAAGGGAATGTTCAATTCAAAGGAGATTTCAAAAATTGTTAGAAGAGTCACCTTCGCCATTTTTAGATGAGAAAAAGCGGCAGGAAATGGCAAATTCCGCCTTGAGATTGGCAAGAGAATTGAGATACCAGAATGTGGGGACGTTTGAATTTCTGGTTGACGAAAACAAAAAATTTTATTTTATGGAGATTAATGCAAGACTTCAGGTAGAGCATCCGATAACTGAAGCCAGAACCGGAATTGATTTGGTTGAGCAGCAAATTAAGATTGCTCAAGGAGAAAAAATCTCTCTTTCTCAGGATGATATTTCTTTTTCTGGTTGGGCAATTGAAGCTAGAATTAATGCTGAAGACCCTCCAAAAAAATTCCAGCCAGCAGCAGGTCGAATAGAAAAGTACCTCCCACCCGGCGGACAGGGGATTTTTTTGCATACTTTTTTACACGAAGGCCAGGAAATTTATCCCTATTTTGATTCTCTTTTGGCAAAAGTAATTTCCTTAGATAAAACAAGAGAGGAAGCGATTTTCAAATTAAAGCGAGCCTTAGAAGAAATGACCATTGAGGGAGTGCCGACCACTATTCCCTTCTTTAAAGCTCTTTTCGAAAATGAAGACTTCTTGAAAGGCAATTTTACCACTGATTTTATTGAAAAAAGCCGGATTTTGGAAAAAATATTACCTTCCCCTTCTATCAAAAAAGTTCCTGGAATCAAAGAAATAGAAGAAAAAGAAATTGCCGAAATTATTTTCCAAATTTATCAAGAATTAAAGAAAACAGAAAAAACAACATCGACAACAAACCTTCCTTCAAATTGGGTGATGTCGGAAAGACTAAAAATGTTCTCCGAATAAACATGAAGATTAAAATTAAAGACAAAGTTTATGACATCGAGATTCAGGAGACCGGTTCCAAGAAAGTAAAAATAACAGTTAATGGAAGAGAATTTTTCTTTGGAGAAACAACTGAAGCCAGAGAAAAATTTTTAGCCGCTCACGCTGCCATCCCGAAAAGAAATTTTACTAAAAAAGAAATTAAGGCTCCGATTGCCGGAATAATTTCAAAGATATTTATTAAAGAGGGAGAATTTGTAAAAAAAGACCAGAAACTTCTTATTCTTTCTTCAATGAAAATGGAAAATGAGATTGTTTCCGATTTCGAAGGGAAGGTGAAAGAAATTCTGGTTAAAGAAAATCAAAACATTAAAGGAGGAGAGGTTTTAATTGTTTTAACATAAGTTAAAATTTAAAATGCAAATTAAAAATTTTAAGACACTATCCTCGACCAATCAAAAAGCAAGGGAATTGGCTCGCACGGGTGCCTCTCCCTGGGAGGTCATTTTAGCCAAAGAGCAAGTCTCAGGTTATGGAAGAAAGGGAACGGCCTGGTTCTCCCCTAAGGGGGGATTATATTTTTCAATCATTTTGCCGAAAAGCCAGGTCGAAGATTTGCAAACCCTGACTATTTTAGCCGCTTTTATTGTTGCCAAAACAATTAAGGATAATTTTCCTTTAGAGCCTTTTATCAAATTACCCAACGATGTTTGGGTAAATAATAAAAAAATTGCCGGTATTTTAACTGAAAATATTGTCGCCCGAACCGTTAGATTCTCGGTGATGGGAATAGGTTTAAATACCAATATTGATAAATTTCCAAAAGATTTGGAAAATATCGCTACATCGCTTAAAATAGAATTAGGAAAAGAGGTTGATAATGAGAAAATTTTAAAAGCGATTTTAAAGGGATTAAAAGAACAACTAAAAACCATCAGTGAATAAAGATAAATAATCGGGATAATAATCAATTAATTTGTTGTTTGACAAATATTATTCAAACTGATAAATTAAAAACATGGAAACAGTTACCTTGCCTAAACCAAAATATGAGATTCTTAAAAAGCAAGCCTTGCTTTATGAGGAAATTTTTAAGTATTTACCAGAAAAAATTTTTGGTATAGAGACCTATTCAAAAAAACGAATTAAGGAATTTTTAAAAGAAGACAAATTAGACAGAAAAACAAGAAAACGTTTTCAAAAGATATTGAAATCCCTCTAATTTACCAATGAAAGTATTTTTAGATGCCAATATCTTCTTTGCGGCAGCTAGATCCCCGAAAGGCGGATCTGGTTTTATATTAGAATTAGCTAAAATAGGTAAAATAGAAGTTATTACTGTAAGCCAGGCGCTTTTAGAAGCAGAACGGAATATTGCGAAAAAACTCGGTACCAATTATCTTGATCGCCAAAATACTTATTACTCTTGATAAAAGAGATTTTTTAGGAAATGAAAGATTAAAAAAGATAAAACTTCCTTTTGAGATAATGAATCCGGGAGAGTTTTTAACAAAATATATTAAATAATGCTAAAAATTAAATTTTTTTAACTAATGAAAAAGAAAGTTGAAATATTGGTCAGGGCTATTATTCAAAATAAAGGAAAGATTTTGGTTTGTAAAAAAGTGGAGAAAAATTATTATTTCTTTCCCGGTGGCCACCTTGAGTTTGGCGAAAGTACAAAAAAGGCTTTAAGGCGGGAAATTAAGGAAGAATTGGGAGTTACTATCGAAAAATGTATTTTTATTGGTGGCTCTGAACACGTATTTGTTGAAGATGGAATCAAGCATCATGAAATTAATTTAGCTTTTCAGGTCTCAGTTAAAAAGATAAACCTTGAGAGCAAAGAAAATCATCTTCAATTTTTCTTACTGGATAAAAATCAATTAGCTAAAGAAAAAGTTCTACCTGAAGCTTTAACCAGAGCCATTTTAAAATGGCTGAAAAACAAAAAACCCTTCTGGATCAGCCAGATGTAAAAAATGAAAAAATATCCAAATGTTGCCATAAAAATTATATTAAAATATAAGGATAAAGTTTTAATTCTAAAACACCCCAATGGTGTATATAGTTTCCCCGGCGGCAGAATGCAGTGGGGAGAGTCAATATCGGAAGCATTAAACAGAGAATTGAAGGAAGAATTAGATTACTTTTTGAGAAGTGAACCAAAATTGTTTGATGTTTGAAATTATCTCTCGAAAAATAAGAAACGCCATAGCGTCATGATTTATTTCGTTCATCATTTGGATAAGAAACCGAAATTTTCTTCTCCCGAACAACTTAAAATCCTCTGGTTAACAAAAAGTAACTTTAAGCGGATGAACATTATCGAGGACAAAAAATTTCTCGATAAAATGTTTAGATAATAAAACAAATAATTATGTTAAAAGCAGTATTTTTTGATTGGGGCCTGACTTTCGTGAATGGTTTTAAAAAGGAAAGAAATAAAGAAATCAAAAGGATTTTGAAACCATTTGGTATTGGCTGGAAAGAATTTAATCTTGTTTATTTGCGACCATTTTACATTCTGAGGTCAGCCGGAGAAATAAAAAGCGATAAAGATTTCGAGATTGCTATTCAAAAAGCGACCAAGAAAAAAATTCCGGTCAGAAAAATTATTGGAGTTGCTATAAAAAGCCAGATAATTCCCCGTTCTCATATTAACCTTGTCCAGAAACTGAGAAAAGATTACAAAGTTGGAATTCTCTCTAACAATGTTGAAAATTGGGTGAAGAAAGTAATGAAAAATTATAAGATAGAAAGCCTGTTTGATGCGGTTATTATTTCTTCAAAAGTGAAAGCCAGGAAACCAGACGCCATAATCTATTACCAGGCCTTAAAAAAACTTCGGGTAAAACCAGAAGAAGCGGTCTTTGTGGCCGATGAGGTTAGTGAAGATTTAGTAGCCGCCAGCGGCCTGGGAATGAAAACTATTTGGTTAAAAACCAAAGAAAAAAGCTGGTGGAAAGAAAGAAATGACAAGGTTTTAAAAATCTACCAACCTGACGCCGTTATTAAAAATCTAAAAGAAATAATTCCAATAATTAAAAAACTATGATAACCAAAACTTTTGATGGAAGGAAAATAGTAATAAGGACAACAAACCAGTCATTGGGCTTTATAAAAAATTTGGCTTCGAAAAAGTTGCTAAAATCCCAAAACAAATTCAATACAAAGGAAAATTAATTGACGAAATAATAATGCTTAAATATTTGTAAAATAAGTAATTTTGGGGTATATTCAAAATATGCCCCGTTAGAAGTCTGTTTTTATTATGATAAGGACTTTTATCGGGGTAGAGAAAAAGACATTACTAATACAATGTTCTTAGGGTTGTGAAAAAATTTTAAGAATAAAATTTTTTCACCGAGGACTTCTAACGGGGTATGGCGTTTGAAAAAGAGATTGAAAAATTAAATAAAAAAATGAAAGAATTGGAAAGCCCTGAGCTGATTGAAAAGCAGCATCAAAAAGGGAAATTAACTGTCAGAGAAAGGATTAATCTCTTACTTGACCCTGATAGCTTTTTGGATTTGGACCCATTTGTTGAGAGTCGTTTTAGTAATTTCGGTTTGGGCAAAAAAAGATTTCCCGGCGACGCCGTAATCTGCGGTTCTGGGAAAATAAATGGCCGCCAGGTTTTTGTTTTCGCTCAGGACTTTTCAAAAATTGGCGGTTCCTTAGGAGAAATGCACGGCAAAAAAATTGTTAAAGTCTACGATTTGGCCCAAAAAACTGGCTGTCCGATTATCG
>Ga0116202_10002939_pt1 | contig 10212 bp, 9 predicted proteins | sample LakKivw325mmetaG_FD_94479 | JGI IMG/M metagenome (GOLD analysis project Ga0116202, IMG submission 94479) | Anoxic lake water microbial communities from Lake Kivu, Rwanda to study Microbial Dark Matter (Phase II) - Lake Kivu water 325m metaG | ecosystem: Environmental > Aquatic > Freshwater >... | reverse complement strand
TTGCCACAGGCCCCGACGAGGGAGACCATGACTATGAGTGCCCAAACCATCCAAGCTTCCATCTCAATCACCATGTTTTATGAAGTTCATTCCCCTGAAATCCCTTATGAATCTAACCTTTCTCCTTTTTCTCTATCTCCTTCAACAACTCCTTCCGAAGATAGTTTATCGTATCGGCTATGAAGCCCAGAGCGAAGGACTGTAACCCCGTGATCAACAGGAGCACCCCCAGAGTCAGCAGAGGTATGTGAGGAGAAACGGACCCAGTCATCAAGAACACAATCAGGATGTAGAGGCTTATGAGGAAGCCAATAAACATCATGATCAGACCTGAAAAACCGAAGAGCAACATGGGAGAACTCAGAAACAGCGACCGCATTTTCGTCGAGATCAACTCGAAGAACCCCCTCATGAGCCGCATATAGCCATACTTTGTCTGCCCGAATCTTCTTGGGAAGTGCTGAACCTCCACCTCGCCGATCCTGAACTTCTGATCCTTCAACACCGCCAAAATGTAGCGATGCAGATCACCCAAGAAGACGACATCTTGGAAGACCACTCTCTTAAAGGCCTTGAAACCACAGTCGATGTCATGGAGACGAAGCCCGGTGACAGCATTAGTCATAAAATTGTATACTCTGGAGAAGAATCTTCTACCAAACGAGTCCTTCCTCTCTCTCCTCCAGCCATTAACCACATCATAGCCTTCCTCGATCAACTTCAGAGAACTAGGAATATCCTCCGGCGAATACTGTAAATCTGCATCGATGAGAAAAACCACATCCCCCTTTGACGCTTTCAGGCCGGTCTCTATGGCAACAGTCTTGCCAAGATTCCTCCTGTGATGCACCGCCTTAACATTCTTATACTTCTTAGATAAAGCGTCTGCCACATCACCCGTCTCGTCTGTGCTTCCGTCGTTTACAACTACGATTTCCCCTCGACTCCTTTGCTCAGAAAGAACCCTTACTGTTTTCTCCACCATCTCTCCAATGCTCTCCGCTTCATTATAAGCTGGAAAGATGATAGAGACAAACATTGACAGCTCATCAACCTTTTTAGTATATAATGAGATCATAATGCCCTTAAATAAAACTGGTCAGCTCCTTCTGTAGGTTCGCACTCAACTTGCCCCCTTCCAAGCAAGATCAAACAACCACACGAAGTTTAAACGTAGTGAGCGCGGTCTTCTAAACTCCATCAGCACTATCCATCGATCGACATGCGGGTGTGCCAAAGCAGAAGTCAATCACGTGCTCTTAATAAGAACTGGAAGACTCCCTTATTACTTTAAGGAGACACGCAAAAGACAGAAACCTTAAAAATTATAAAACTCCAAGTGAGCTTGCAATGTGCGGCATCTGTGGATTGAGTTGGCAGGATGTGGCGTTATGTAGAGTTATGGCAGACATTCTAAAGCATCGCGGTCCAGATGACGAGGGATTTTACTTTGATGACAAAGTGAGTTTGGGACATAGGAGATTAAGCATTATAGACTTAGAGTTGGGGCATCAACCTATCCACAATGAAGATAAAAGTGTCTGGATAGTGTACAATGGAGAGATATACAATTTCAAAGAAATTAGAGAAGGTTTAGAAAGAAACCACATCTTCTATACGAACTCTGATACGGAAGTCATAGTGCATGCCTATGAAGAATTTGGACTTGACTGTGTCAAAGTATTCAGGGGGATGTGGGCATTCTGTATCTATGATAAGAACAAGAACATTCTGTTCTTATCAAGAGATAGATTCGGGATAAAACCTCTTTACTACCATTTTGATGGTAAGAGATTTGTCTTTGCCTCTGAAATAAAGGCGCTGTTGGCGTATGTCAAGGCGCAACCCAACGATGAAACAATATATGATTTTATGGTGAAAGGTAGCCTAGAGCACAAGGAAGATACCTTTTTTTCTGGGATCAAAAGGGTGTTTCCATCGACGAATCTGATATACAATATTGGCACAGAGGAACTCAGGAAAGAGAAATACTGGGACATAAAGACAGCCGGCTCAGAGATAGAGTCATCTTCGCTAGATGACGAACAATACGCAAAAAAGTTCTATAATATATTCGTGGACTCCGTAAAGACGCATTTAATAAGCGAGGTCCCATTGGGAACTTGTCTGAGCGGCGGGCTGGACTCGTCTTCAATAGTATGCGTGGCTAATAGCATATTACTCTCAAAACCACATGAACAAGTCGCCAAAGCCATAGGGGAAAGACAGAAGACGTTTTCAGCTGTCTACATCGAGAAGGACATCGATGAGAGAGAATACATCAAAAAGGTCATCGAAAAGACGAATGCTGAAGAAAACCATGTTTTCCCATCCGGAAAAGGGTTGTTTAACGAGATCGAGAACATTGTATACTACCAAGACGAACCTTTTCCGTCAACAAGCCCGTATGCTCAATGGAAGGTGATGAATCTTGCGAGCAGCAAAGTGAAAGTTCTGTTAGATGGGCAAGGAGGCGATGAATTGCTCGCAGGATACGTCACGCATTTTCGGATCTATTTCAGCCAGCTTTTGAGAGAGAGAAGGTTGCTAACACTCATCAAAGAGATCGTGAAGAGTTCAGATATAATCTTCAAACATCCCATAGCAAGATTGCGAATCGAAATCATGAATCGTCTGCATTTACGTGCTCGCGCTATGACAAGTGTACTGAGCAAAGATTTTCTCGACAGCTTTTTCAGCAAGTCAGGTCCAAAAACCAAGAAAACAAACGATGTCGCATCTGCGTCATATGACGATTTGTTGAACGGTCACGTCCAGAGTCTGCTACGATACGAAGATAGGAATTCCATGGCATTCTCAGTTGAAGCCAGAGTCCCCTTTCTCGATCACAGGCTGATTGAATATGTGTTCTCTCTGCCAGCGAATCAAAGAATAAAGAACGGCTGGACGAAGTACGTCTTAAGGAACGCCATGAGAAATGTGTTACCTGAAGAGATAAGAACGAGAAGAGACAAAATAGGATTTGCAACTCCCGAGAAAAAATGGTTAATTGAAAACAAAGAAAAGATCAACGAAATCTTGAAATCGCAAAGCTTCATGAGAAGAAAATATTTTGACCAAAAAGAGGTTATGAGAAGATTTAACGAATTCTTCAATGGTAGAGAACACGACACAAGCGTATTCTGGAAAATAATCTGTCTTGAAATTTGGTTAAGGGTCTTTGTGGATCAAGATACGCGAAGAAATGTTTAACGCCTTCGAAACAGATCGTTCTACTTTCTCGATGTGCCGCGCACGGAATGTTTCCAACCCGGTTTCCAATATCCAATCTTAATCTTTCCCGAGTAAAACATGTCTTTTAGAGTTCCACATATTTTGTCCGCAGCTCTACCATCGCCGTAGGGATTTGGCACTGTCGCAAGTCTCTTCTTCAGAGTTCTATCGCCCAGCAACGTCTTGGCTTCCCTTACTATCCTATCATTCTCTGTTCCAACCAGAGTGTTTGCCTTCAACTCAACTGTTTCCAGCCACTCAGTACTCTCTCTAAGCGTAATACAGGGGAACATGCAATAGAAAAGCCTCCTTTTGCATGCCTCCCGAATCCGTTAGTACGACTCTAGAATTCTTCATCAGCTTCAACATATCAAAATAGCCAAGTGGATCGGTCAGTATTACATTTGATGCCTTTGTTAGGGTTTCCTTGAGATTTAGCTCCTCCAGCCTCTTTCCTGTTCTGGGGTGAACCGGAAAGACGATCTTAGAGTTTTCCAATCTCATCAAGGACGTTATGATTTTCTTCAGCCTTTCGGGGTTGTCCACATTTTCGGCTCTGTGTGCTGTGAAGACTAGGTACGTCTCTTCTCTTAGATTCATTTTCTTGAGGATCTTGGAGTCGTCTATGTCGTCCTTGTGCTGTAGAAGCGCATCGTACATCGTGTCCCCTGAGAGGATAACGGTTTCCATATTCATACCCTCGCCTTTGAGATTCCTTACTGCACTCTGGGTCGGTGCGAACAAGACTTGAGAGCAGCGATCTACGAGAATCCTGTTTACCTCCTCGGGCATGGATTTATCATATGACCTCAAGCCCGCTTCCACATGGCACACGGATACCTGCATCTTGATTGCGGCTAGGGCACCGGCTAGTGTTGTGTTGGAATCTCCGAACACTATAACGACATCTGGCTTCAAATCAAGGATGACTCCCTCAATTTTCAATAGCATCGAAGCAGTCTGCCTTGCATGCGAACCACTACCTACACCCAAATTGCGAAGCGGGTGAGGCAGGTCAAGTTCATTGAAGAAAATCTTCGACATTTCAAAATCGTAGTGCTGACCGGTATGAATGAATTGCAGCTCTATTTCGCGATCCTCTCTGAGCAGACGCAAGATTGGCGCCGACTTGATTATTTGAGGTCTGACGCCCACTATCGGCATTACTTTCATTACATGTCATCCACCGGAATATCTTTTCGCCGATTTCCTCGAATTTTGCACATACTGCGCGCTTCTGGCTCTATATGATGAGATGCACGGAAAATATAAAAAGACAGTGGGCAAGCGACTTTATAGAAGCAAGATGGTGTTCTCAATAGTGATCCCTGCCCGGAACGAAGAAGAGAACATTGGAAAGCTAATCAGAAGCATATTTGATCAATCGTACAGGCCAATCGAGATCATCCTTGTCGATGATGGCTCAAATGACGATACATTAAAGATTGCAAGAGATTTGAAGAAAGAGCTTTCCTGCAAAGACTTCACAATCAATATCTTCGAAACAGGAAAAGACACCCCTTTCAAAGGAGCTTGGGCTGCTCGGAACCTCGGCGTAATTGAAGCCAAAGGAGAATACATCCTCATCAGCGACGCTGACTACCAACTCATACAGAAGGACACATTGACTAAGATCGGAGAGGAGCTGGCTGACAACCAAGTAGTGAGCTTCTACTTAAGGCCCATTATCGACAATAAGCTTGAAAATAACCTCGTTTTGGATTTCAACCCGAAGACGCGACCTTTCTACTGTGCGTATCAATCGGAGGTGATAAAGAAGGTTCCTCCTGATCCGAAGATAGGGGTTGGGGGGGACTGGGATCTCTCCAAGCGACTGGGGGAATCAGGACTGATCAAGAAACAGGCAATAGTCGAAGTTGAAGTCGGCGTCCATTGGCCCCACACATATAGTGAATACCTAAGCCAAAGGTTTTGGCGTGGTAGAACCGCTTGGCTGATTGTCAAAAAGTACCCTACTGCCAATGTTCTTTTCAAAAGGATTCTGTTTCCCATCAGCACATTTGGCTTGTTCTTCCTGTCAATTGTTTCTCTTCTAATAGATCTGAGACTTAGTATGGTCTTCACGTCAATCTTCCTTTTGTTGGCGCTTTTTCTATTTCTGAGATCTCCAGCCAAAAATCTTGACAGGCTTCTCCACATAATCCTCGTCAGATTCATCCTGGGATCCTTCGTCTGGTGCGTAGCCACAGTGTACGGTTTTTACCAGTTCGTTATAAGAGTTCCCTGACTGGAGGATCACCTGCGCCTGTCAACCTCGTCTACGAAATGTCTAAACCAGCATCCAATTTCAATCAATTGAAAGATCGTGTGCGACGAAGCATAGTAGCAAGATACGTCAAGTTGATAGGTGAGTAGGATTAAGACCTAGCCGCGCATCTTCGGACAGTTGCTTAATCGACCTGTATGTGGTTACGGCTTCTTCGTTGTTTTTACATATCGCCATTTTGTCATTACTTTCAATCCATTTCAGAAGTTCACGCCAAAAAGACAGGTTGTTTGGCATAAAATTTCCTATGTGCGTCATAACGCTATGAGCCATCGAACCGGAAAAAGGCAAGAAACGCTTGAAGATCCCTCTGAAGTCAGTTGCCAGAATTCCTTTAGCAAGTGATAGGTCATCCGCAGCTAGACGTGTGTGTTCATTTTCTATGCCAATGGGAAGTCTTGGAAGAAAAAGCATGTGGTCAGATCCTTCAAAAAGATAGGTGCGAGATCCCAGCACTATTTTTCTCATAGAAATTATGTATTTCCCGCCAAAACTCGCAACGATTCTATCGGTTACGCCAGGTTGCCAAATGTGATACGGTGGAACAAAAATCTTGGGAAAAGAGAGACCAAGGCTCTTGCAGACATCGCGGCTCTTCTCCACATGATCATACTGTCTATCCTCAATTACTGAGACATCCTCGTTCGTAGGGCCGAACTCACTTTTATCACCGATGTCATGAGTCAGACCATGAAATGCTACTTCTATTGCATCGTTGTTTTTTCTTATTAACGCCAACAGTTCCTCGGCATAATGTAGCGGGCTTCCTACACCTGAGACATCATGCATATCTAAGTATTTCATTGCAAAAGCAACAGGTATCCTTGTATTGAACTCTTTCGCTAGCCTAACTATTGTTTCATATGCGTCTATTGGTATTTTCTGGCGGCGTCTTTTCGGATTAACATAAGGAAAACCTCCGTCATCTACGACTATAAAGAATGGAAACTTTCTATCTCTATCCCTAATGAACTCTAGGGCTTGAGCTAAGGCTGAAATATATCCTTTCGGATGCTTGCGTACTCTATCAATTTTAGATAGAGTGCGCACGATACTGCTCAAGATAGACAATCTCTCTTATCTCAAATGACTCTATAACTTCAGGCTAATAAGAAATGTGACGGAATTCATTTTCGAGCGCTTCAGAATAAACGGTAAACCGATGTTGTGCAGGGACAATGAAGAAATGGCATCTATTTGAACTTGTTGAAGGAATCTGAAGCAAGTACTTGACCAGTTTTTGGATAACTTCGTCATGTGGTTTAATATCCATGGTCCAGTCAAACTTGTTGCTGAGAATCTTCAGGTTTACTGTATGACGCCTCTCAGGTCTTCACTAACTACATAGTCAAAGGATTTATCAGCATAGGAGCCCCCAAAGTAATATTGAACCAAATCCATGCAATTCATTTCCCATGTATCATCTCCATTATTACATGTGTGATAGAATATCATTAGAAGCGAGGCCGCCGGTTGAACCATATCAGCTGTTCAAGTGTCTTGGTTATCACGCATTTTCCTTTCCCCCATTTTGGAGGCGTGTCGACTGCCATATCCAATGAGATGGTTTTCTTCACTAGTAAGGGTTGCAAAATGTACTTGATGTATCCTCCGAGCGAAGAAGGAGGCAACATCAAATGGCGACACAACAATCTATGCTTAATTCCACAGAATCCTTCTTCAAATGCCATTCTAAATGTGATAAACAAAATCCGTCGTTGCTCAACCATCAAGAGAGTAATAAACAGCAATCGGATCCAAAAGGTAATTGCTCACGATGTGCATAGTGCTTTTCTGTGCGCGTTGGCTGGGAAAGGACGGAACACTCTCTTATACTTACATTCAATCATGTCTGAGGATCCGTTAGTGTTCGGCAAAGGTTTTTCAAATCGAACTCTTTCCGAAAAAATATCTTTTTTGGCGCACTATTATGTCAATCTCTCGATCGAGTTGTTAACATACAACTTGGTCAGAGCTGTTGTGTGCGTATCGGAATATGAGGAAAGGGACGCTGAACTCAAGTGCCTAACAAACAGGAAGATTCACTTAATCAGGAACGGCGTAGACACCTCTGTGTTCAAACCAGACTTTCGTAAGAAAATGAAAATGAGACGTTTTTTGAATGTAGCTGATAAGGCAAAAGTCTGTATGTTTCTTGGGAGAATGAATCCTTCAAAAGGTTTGTCAACCATCGCAAAATCCATTGAGCATTTGGATGATCTTAAACACGAAGTCTTTTTTGTTTTTGTTGGCGAGGGACCCGAAGAAGAGATAGTCAAGAACTATACGCAAAGAATGGGTTTTGAGAACGTCATTTTCCTACGCCCCATTCCCGCTCGGGAGATTTTGCCAATGGCGGATATCTTTGTCTCACATGTTTCGTCTGTCATAGTAGGCTATGGAAGAACTATTCTCGAAGCCATGGCCTCAGAGATCCCAGTTGTAACAGGCAGGGATTTCATAAAAGAAAAGGTTTTCGCCGAAAACAAAGAAATAGTCTTCGTGAGGAAAGACGATCCGGAATCAATTGCTGAAGAAATACGTGAGCTTGTTTTGAATGACAACAAAAGGAGAATCATTGGAGAGAAAGCTAGAAAGAAAGTCCTGAAGGAGTTCGCAATAGAACGGAACATGGAGAGGTTAGAGAGAATCTCCAGCCTCTTGATCAGTTCTTAAACCCTGATAATGCCTGCGACATGCGACGAAGTGCAATCATCTAACGATTTCTTGCGTAGAGATAACCTTCAAGTTTGGTTGAAGTCTTAAACCCTTTCGATCTAAGATACTTTTCTACCTCTTCTTTCTGACGCGGTGAGTGATAGACAGATAAAGCGACGGTCACATCGCCTTTTTCCAGGGTTCTCTTGGCGCCTCTAAGTACCTCAAGTTCCGCGCCTTCACAATCCATCTTTATGAAGATCCTTTCAGAGTCGACATCTTTGCCCAAATCATCTAGTGTCAGCAGAGGCACTTCAATACACTGCTTGCACAGGGGATCTGGCATCGTGACAGTCGAGTGCCCTGCCGGATCACTCTTAGATACATACAGCTTGGTGCGCCCTCTCTTTGCACCAGCAGCCGCGTTTATTGCCCTCACATTTGTCAGACTGTTTAAAGCAATATTCCTTCTAAGTAACGAGTAGTTTGCAGGATGAGGTTCTATTGCGAATATGAGGCCGGTCTTCCCAACAAGCTTTGAGGCCTTCAATGTGAAAAGCCCTATGTGAGCACCTACATCAAAGACAACACAACCCATAGCAGGTCTGCTCAAACCATCGTAAACTTGAAGCGAGTAAATGTCATCTTCAACCCATTTGTCAGAGCTAAAAGGCCTGAAGAAAAAAGAGTTTCCATCAGGCAACTCACCTTTTTCGATTATTCTGTCGAAAACGCTATGATACAAATGTCTTAAATGATTCCAATAGAATTCTTTCCTCGCCTTCAACAACATCTTCAACAGATTGTTGACGAAACAATGAACTTGTTTAACGATTCTCGCTTCCCCCGAGGAGGACAGATGGTTCTTGATATACTTTTAATCTGCGTAAGTACTTGAATATTCAGTCTCTTAAATATCCTTAATGAAAAATCTAAACCATGGAAGTCCGTCGAGTACGTGGCAGGTCTCCTTCGACTCAATTTCTCTTGAATCAATCCCTCGAAGGTTAGCTTCTTCTTGACTGAGGATGCCGCATCATATACTATTCGAGATTCTCCCCATGAAGCGAATGATCTGAAATCAATGGTGCCATATTTCATATTGCTGGGTTTTTTCGGGTTGTATGATCTATTACTACAGAACACACATAGGAAAGCTCACTCCTCAAATAATAGGAAGCCTGAAGAAAAGGATAAAACCCTTGATCTCAACTGTTGGACTCTAGGATAATTATATAGACCGCGAAGAGCGAGGAACAGGGGAAGAAACTTTGAGCAGGTATGGGAACAAGTCCCTAATGTAGCCAGAACGTATGAGCGACAAGGAATTCAAGCTCTTGCCGAATCTGCATATAATCGAATAGTTGCCATTGAAAAGAAAGCCTTGGTTGTTGAGTCTGAGAAGACGAAGCAAATACGAAACTTCGCAAAAGAGTAATTTCAGAAGCGTTTGGACAGCCCTCAAGGCAGATGGACCAGGGGTCAGACGAACTGACGATGTTCATGCTCCTAATGAAAGGGTGATTTGGTCTTGTCTTATCTGTCAACACATTGAGCACAGACTCCGACCCTACCCTATATCATATGCCAAATAACATTCATGATTTAGGCACAGGAAGGCTCAAGGTCTAAGACTGAGTATAGAGAGTAGTCGAGGAAGAGCCATAAAAAGTGGCATGAACTCTGTTCGAGAGCAGGGATATGCAGCGAGAACGGAATGAGAGAAACAAACCTGAACCCACTCAGTTTTTCAAGAAAGCTACTGGGAGAATGAAATATTGGCAAAGGTATCAACGTACACGACAAGGATGGATCATGAATGAGTGGAACACCGAAGAAACTGAATCGCACGCGCGCGCTGAAGGATTATGTTAGAAGTAGATTCTCAGTTGGTCTAGAGTCATATATCCAGTCTCTGCGAAAACATGAAATCGTAGGCAAGAAAAGTATTTTGGACGTAGGTTGCGGTCCTGGTCAATGGGCTTTCGCAGCGGCCAAAGCAAATCCCGAAGCTACGGTGATAGGCATAGACA
>Ga0116202_10002938_pt1 | contig 10213 bp, 6 predicted proteins | sample LakKivw325mmetaG_FD_94479 | JGI IMG/M metagenome (GOLD analysis project Ga0116202, IMG submission 94479) | Anoxic lake water microbial communities from Lake Kivu, Rwanda to study Microbial Dark Matter (Phase II) - Lake Kivu water 325m metaG | ecosystem: Environmental > Aquatic > Freshwater >... | reverse complement strand
TGGAGGACACGTACCGACAACAGCAGGCGCTGCGTCAGTACTACGAGTTCGCCGGCGTGGATGTTGACCGGTACACCGTGAGCGCAAAGCGGCGGCAAGTCTCGTTGTCCGCCCGCCAGATCGACTACGATCGCGTCGGCGACCTGTGGCCGAACCGGCACCTGCAGTACACTCACGGCTACGGCATCTGCATGTCCCCGGTCAACATGGTGGACACCGAAGGCCTGCCGCACTACTGGATCCGCAACTTCCCCCCCAAGGCGGAGCGCGAGGCGGGAAACCAGGCCAACCTGCAGGTCACGCAGCCGTCCCTCTACTTCATGGAGCACGTGCTGGTGGACCCCTACGGCTACGGCCAGGCCCCACCCCCGACCAGGGGTGAGGGGCCGCCGGGGGCGGAGGGCGCCACCGAGTCCGCACCACCCCCGGGCGACCGGCGCCAGAGCCAACGGAATGTCAGCCCGCTCGACGAGAGGGAGATCAAGGAGGACTACGTCATCGTCCGCAGCGGCGTGGACGAGATTGACTACCCCACCGGCGACAAGGGCCGCGACACTGCCAAGACCGTCTACCAGGGCGCCGCGGGGATTCCCCTGTCGCCGGGCGGCAGTTGGGCGGCCCGCTCCGCGCGGCGGATCGCGTTCTTTGCGAAGTTCCTCGACTGGCCCCTCATCTTCTACAATCTCGGCCCGGACAGCCGGATCATCATCAACCGGTGGGTCCCCGACCGCATTCGTGTGCTCGCGCCCTTCCTGATCGCCGACCCCGATCCTTACCCGGTCATCCATGACGGCGGTATCTTCTGGATCGTGGACTGTTACACGGTGATCAGCCGCTATCCGTACTCCACCGCGGCCTTCCCCGGCGCGCCCAACTACTTCCGCAACTCGGTGAAGGCCACCATCGACGCCTACAACGGGACGACGACGCTGTACGTCTGGGACGAGCAGGACCCGGTCGTCCAGGTGTACCGCAAGACCTTCCCCGGCCTCTTCGTTGACAAGAGCCGGATGCCGGCAGACCTGCGGGCGCACGTTCGCTACCCCAAGGGGCTGTTCGAGCTGCAGAGCATCATGTTCGCCCGCTATCACCAGAAAGATGCCATCACGTTCTTCCAGAATGAGGACGCCTGGAACATCCCCCTGGAGACGCTGGCCGGCGGCGACGAGCGACCGGTCGAGTCTTACTACGTCCAGATGTCCCTTCCGGGGGAGAAGCGGGACGAGTTCCTGCTCATGCGCCCCTTCACCCCAATCAACCGTGAGAAGCAGAACATGATCGCGTGGATGGCCGCGCGCTGCGACGACGGGGAGCACTACGGGGAACTCCACGTGTACCGCTTCCCCAAGGTCGCCCTTTCGTATGGCCCCATGCAGATCGAGGCCCGCATCAGCCAGAACGAGACGCTGGCCGATTACTTCCGCCTGAAGTCGGAATCCAACCGTATCATCCGCGGCCATATGCTGGTCATCCCGGTCGGCAAGTCCTTGCTCTATGTGGAGCCGATCTACCTGGAGTCGAAGCTCAACCCGGTGCCCAAGCTGAGCCTCGTGGCCGTCGGTTCCAGCCAAGGCATCGGCTACGGCCGGACGCTTGGCGAGGCGCTCAACATGCTGCTTGGGGAGTCGGAAGCCTCGGTCATCGAGGCGGCAGGCGCGCCGGGAACCCCAACAGCAACTGGTGCCACCGGCAGGTCGGTCGCCAGCATTGCCCAGCAGCTCAGTCAAGTCTACGACGAGGCTGAGCGCCTGCGGATGCAGGGGGACTTCGCCGGCTACGCCGAGAAGGTGAAGGAGATCGGCCCGCTCATCGAGGAGCTGAAACAGGCCACCGCCCAGAGCCAATAGGGAGGGCCTGGCGGGGGGTCCCAGGTTGGCCTCACGATGAAGGTGGTTGTCCAGCGAGTAGGTGAAGCCACATTGCGCATCGACGGCGAGCCGGCGGGAGCTATCGGCCCGGGGCTGGTCGTGCTCGCGGGCTTCTGCGGGGGGGACGCCGCCGCCGAAGTCGAGTGGATGGCTAACCGGGTTCTCGGGCTGCGCGTTTTCCCCGACGAGGGCGGCAACCTCAACCGCGCGCTCGAAGACATCGGCGGCGGCCTCGTGGTGGTCCCGAACTTCACGCTCTACGGAGACTGTCGCAAGGGACGCCGCCCCTCGTTCACCGATGCGGCGCGTCCCGAGACCGCTTCGCCCCTGTACGACCGGTTCGTCGAGCACCTGCGCGCGAGCGGCCGACCGGTCGTGAGCGGCCGGTTCGGCGCGCACATGCACGTCGGACTGGTGAACGACGGGCCGGTCACGCTCATCATCGAGCGCGAAGGGGCTGAGTAGCGACGGAGCGGGGGGGCCGCCACCGACCGCACGAGAGACTCACGCCATGCCCGCGAGACGCCGGAAACGGCGCCAGAACCAACGAGCCGCGCAGCACGCACGAGCCGGCGACCAGTACGTCGAGGCGTTCCGCCTGCACGACGCGATCGGCAGCTACGAGGCTGCTCTGGCCCTCGACAAGGGCAACCCCGCCCTTCACCTGCGCCTGGCCGATACCTACTACGCCGCCGAGATGCCCAGCAAGGCCTATCGCGCCTACAAGCAAGCCCTCCTCATTCACCCCAAGAATGCGGAGTGCCACTTCGCGCTGGCCGAGTTCCTGATGGGGATCCAGAAGGTCCGCCTGGCCGTCCACGCCTTCGAGCGGGCGATCCGCTGCGATCCGCAGCGGGAGTACTTCCACTGCCGTCTCGGCGAGGCGCACCTGAGGCTGGGCAACCACGCCGAGGCCGAGAGCAGCTTCGGCGAGGCCATCCGCCTCGCCCCCACGGATGCCTACTACCACTACCGTCTCGCGGACGCCTTCTTCCGCTGGCAACGCTGGAGCGCTGCCGAGGAGGCCTACCGCCGCGCGATCGACTGTGCGCCGCTGGACGACTTCTATCATATCTGCCTGGCGGCCACCCACCTCCGGCAGGCCAAGGCGGAGGACGCCCTGAACATGCTGCGCCGCACCGTCGTGCTGCGGCCCCGGAACCGCTCCTATCGCTACCTGCTGGCCTGGTTGCTGGAGAAGACCGGCTACGCGGATGATGCCGCCGAGTGCTACCGGCGGGCCGGCGCGCTGGGCCCCTATGACGAGGACTACGTGCAGCGGGTGTGGGCGAAGGCCGGCGTCGTCGAGGCCAACGGCGACGAACTCGGCTGGGAGCGGGAAGAGCAGTCTCGCCGCCCCTCCTGGTAGCCGGCGCCTGGGCCCGGGCCGGCTCGAGGCCCCAAGAACGGACGACGGGCGCCCTCTCGACGGGCGCCCGGACCCTCATGCGTTTGGTGGACCGGAGGGGATTTGAACCCCTGACCTCCTCCCTGCCAGAGAGGCGCTCTCCCAACTGAGCTACCGGCCCAGCTTCGTTGCCAGCCGCCAGCGCTCACGGCGCTCGCGTGGATATCCCTGTTGGTGGACCGGAGCAGATTCGAACTGCCGACCTCCTCCGTGCGAGGGAGGCGCTCTCCCAGCTGAGCTACCGGCCCAACGAGGCAAAACTCGCCACGCACTGGGACGCGGGCGAGCAGTTTGCATTATACCCGATTCCCCTCGGTTGTCAAATTCATTCTCTCGCCGGCCAGACCCAGTCACCGGTGTCCCTCGATGCCGACCTGAGCGGCCCCGTGATTTGCCGCCCCATTTCCGCTTGGGGGGTCTTGCGGCGCCGTTCAGCGCCCCAAGAGCAGGGCGGCGGGTCCCCGAACGGAAGTGAACCGGAAGGCGTGGCCCGCGACGGCCTGGGCCGCCTCTGGCAACACAGGGCCGGCTCATGTATGCTCTGGTGGCCCATTGGCGCATTACGTGGCAGGACGGCCGGCAGGCTCTTGCACACGGCGCGGGGAGTAGGTCATTTGCTCGTCGCAGGCCCCCGCGCGCCAGACACCCCTTTGCGGTTCGTTCGGTCGCTGGCGCCTTCCCCCGGCACTCATTGTCGGGGCATTCTCTGCAGTGGGAGGATTACCGTGCCCAACTACTCGATCAATGCGACAGGAGCTACTCTGACCAAGCTCCGCACCCCCGACTCTTTCACGACGATCAGTGGGATGTGCACGACCTGCCTTGACGGTTGCGTCGGCCCATGCGAGATCGGGCGCTCCGCCCTGCGCGCCGCCGAGATGATCTATCCCCAGCCGTTCGGCCAGGTGACCGCGGCCTCGCAGAAGCGGTATCCCGTCGATCTCTCCGACTTCAACATCATGGGCAGCGCAGTCGGCGCCTACGGCATCGAGGCAGATTCCGACAAGGCGCTCTTCACGATGGTTGATCTCACCACCGCCATCGGCCGCGACAAGGGGATCAAGTGTCGCCTGCCGCTGAGCATCCCAGGCCTGGGTTCCACCGACGTGGCCAGGAACAACTGGGACGGCCTGGCGATCGGCGCCGCCCTCGCCGGCGTTCCGCTCACCGTCGGCGAGAACGTCTGCGGCATGGACGTGCAGTCCAAGATCGAGCAGGGCAAGGTGGTGGAGTCGCCCGACCTGAGGCGTCGTGTCGAGCTCTACAAGAAGTGGCAGCGGGACGGCTTCGGCCGCATCATCGTGCAGTCCAACGTGGAGGACACGCGCCTGGGCGTCTTCGAGTACGCCATCAGGAAGCTCAACGTCGGCGTGGTCGAGCTGAAGTGGGGCCAGGGCGCCAAGAACATCGGCGGCGAGGTGAAGATCGACGACTTGGACAAGGCCCAGTTGCTCCACCAGCGCGGCTACATCGTGCTGCCGGACCCGACCGACCCGAACGTGATCGACGCCTTCAAGCGGGGCACTTTCCGCGAGTTCGAGCGTCACTCGCGCCTGGGGATGGTGGACCAGAGCGAGTTCGTGGAGGCGGTGGCCCGCTTGCGCGACATGGGCGCCGCCCACGTGTGCCTCAAGACCGGGGCCTACCGGCCGGCGGACCTCGCCCGTGCGGTCAAGTGCGCCTCGCTGGCCAAGATCGACCTACTCACCATAGACGGCGCGGGCGGCGGCACCGGCATGAGCCCCTGGCGCATGATGAACGAGTGGGGCATCCCGACGGTGGAACTCATCTCGCTCGCCCGCCAGTACTGCGACCGGTTGGCGAAGCGGGGGGAGTACGTGCCGGATGTGGCGGTCGCCGGCGGCTTCATCCTGGAAGACCAAGTCCTCAAGGGTCTCGCCCTCGGGGCGCCGTTCGCCAAATTGGTGGGCATGGCCCGCTCCCCCATCGCCGCGTGCATGGTTGGTAAGACGGTGGGCAAGATGATCGAGGAGGGCAACCTGCCCGGCACGATCTCCCGCTATGGGACGACGCGCGACGAGGTCTTCGTCACCGCGCCGGAGCTGAGGCAGATGCTCAATGGGAGGTACGATGAGCTGCCGTGCTCGGCCATCGGCCTCTACACGTACTTCGCACGCCTCGCCCAGGGCCTCCGCCAGTTCATGTGCGGCGGCCGCAAGTTTGCCCTCGAGCATATCACCCGCGACGACATCTGCGCCCTCACCCGCGAGGCCGCCGACGTCAGCGGGATCCGCTACGTGATGGAGATCGATAAGGAAGAGGTGGAAACGATTCTGTAGGGCAGGAGAGGCGGAGTTGCGGAGAGCGGCGAGCCGCGATGTTGCGGCTCCCCGCTGTTTCAGGGCAACACCTCACTTGCGCAGCCATTGGCGGATCGGCGACGCATGGCGCGCGAGGAGGTGACTTGCCCGGTCCAACTCGGCCTCCGTGGCGGTGGGGTCTGCGTAGCCCAGATCGCGACACAAGACCAGGTAGTAGCGGCACTCCTCGAGCGAACCGCGGGCGACGTTCAGGAACCGCAGCTTCTCGGCGTCGCTCTCCCTGGTGAAACCCTCGGCGATGTTGGCCGGTACGGACACGGCTGCGCGTCGTAGCCGGTTCGTCAAGCCGAAGAGTTCGTGCCTCGGGAAGCCATCCGTCAGACGATATACGCTCAGCACGAGCTGGTGCGCCCTCTGCCAGGCAACCACATCGCGGAACGACTTCGCGGCCCGGCTCTCGTCGTCCATCGCTATCCCTCGTGGCTCCGGCCCTTCCGTGCCGCTTGCCCCTCTCCGCAACTCCGCATCTCCGCGACTCCCGCCGTTCACGCGAACAGGCAGCCTTTGCGCCGGCAGATGACCAGGGTGCCGGGTTGGCCCGGCTTCGAGCCGTGCTTGATCCAGATGTCGATGCCGTGTCGCATCGCATAGTGCACGGCCTCCTGCTGGATGACCTTGGGGAACGGCTCGATGTTGAGGAGATCCTCGGCGTGGATTTCGTCGAATTTGCTCGCCTCCGGGTGCTGGTGGGGGTCCCGGTCGTACACGCCGTCCACGTCCGAGTACATGCAGCACTCACGCTGCCCAAGGGCCTTGGCCAGGGCGACGGCCGTCAGGTTGCTGCCGCCGCGCCCCAGGATCGCCACCTCGTCCCGGCCGGTGCGTTCGTCGTGGAAGAAGCCCTGGAACCCGGCCACCACGGGCACGATCCCCTCCTTCACGAGCTGGGAGACGTGCGCGGCATCCACATCCTCGATCAGGGCGTCCACGAACTGCGGGGTCGTGCGGATGCCCGCCTCACGCCCCGTCAGCGACCGCGCGGCATAGCCCTTTTCGTGCAGCGCCAGGGCCAATGCGGAGTTGGACCGCAGCTCGCCGCTCATTTGCAGTCGCGCATACTCGCGCTGGTCGGGGTGCTCGCTGATCGCCTCGGCCAGCGCCTTCCACTTGTCCGTTGCCCAACCGAAGGCGGAGGTGATGACGACCGGCGTGCGGCCCTGCCGGAGCTGCGGAATGACGAAGTCACTCGCCACATCAAGCAGTCGCTGTGCGCGCAGGTGCAGGCGGCAGCGGGCCGCCACCTGATATACGTCCTCCACGCTGGACTCGGCCTTGCACGCGGCCAGCATCTCGGCGTGCTTCCGGGCGTCCACACCGAACTCGCCCTGTAAGGTCGTTCCGCCGAACTTCATCACCGGTATGGTGCACATGCTTGGGCCTTCCTGTTCGTGGTCGCGGTTTGCCCGGGCGGCAGCGGACGCTCGCCGTGCTTCATGCAGCCCAACCACCCGGGGGCCATGCGAGTTCCGCGCAGGCGCGCTGTTGGCCTTCCCGGCTCCGTGGTCTGGCACGCGATGCCTTCGGCGCGAGGTTGGCGCCACGGGTTAGCGCATCTCCGCGCCGAGCCAAATGCGCGCCACGGGGCTGACACCTGACGCGACGTTCTCTTCCATCATTGGCTGGGCGCGCTCCCGGTATACGTTCCACCAGCCTCGCGTCTTGGCTTCCTTCATCGCCTCCGGCGCCAGCGCTGCGTTGGCCAGCGTGTTGGTGACGTGGACCACTAGCTCGTTCGGGCCGACGCGGATGAGGCCTGTGGTCTCAAAGGTGTACGGCTCCCAGAGGCGCCGCCCCAAGTGCTGCCCGTTCAGCCAGGCCTCGGCCACGTAGCGCACGTCGCTCAGCTCAAGCGCCGAGGGCCGCGTCGCCCAATCCTCCGCCGCGTCGAAGGCCAGCCGGTACGCCATCGTCCCGCTGAAGTGCTCGCACCCCGGGATCAGGTCCCACCGGCCGTTCTCCGGCGGAGGGAAGTCGAGCGGCATGGTCGGCAGCTGCCGGAGGGGCATCACATCCCCCTCCCGGATCTCCCACCCGGACACCGGCTCCGGGAGACCAGGACGCCCGACAAGCCGGGACACGGTGCGCTCTGCCGGCATGTCGGCGGGAGCCTCCGCCAACTCCGGAGGAGTCGCCACGAGGATGGCCGACCGGCGCGGGCCGAGCGAGTACTCGACTCGGGTCGCATCCGTCACCTCGGTGTGCTCTGCCAGGACAGTGCGCTTCCCATCGTCCGGCTGCCAGACCTCCAGCCGCAAGGGCTCCTCCGAGGAGATCACCAGCCGAAGGTGCGCCTCCTCGTCGCGCTCGTTCACCACCAGGTGGACGGAACCTCGGTCAAGCACCCGCGTCAGCACTCTGACGCCCTCGACCGGCTCATCGAGTCCGAGGTGGACTCGTGTCGCGATCGCGCCCAGGAGGGCGGCGAAGGGGCCGAGGGTGTCCCGCGGAACCTCCAGCACCGTTCTCGCCGCCAGTCGGCGGCCGGCGAAACGCCGCAGCCACGGTCCACCGTAGAACGCCCCCGAGAAGCCGTCGAGCTGCATGACCATCCAGCGGCCGGGTTGGTCGCCGAACGCGGCCATCAGCGTGTCCAGCTCCTTGGGCAAGTCCACCGTGAAGGTCTCGGCCAGGAGTTCCGGCACGACCTCCTTGGTCGGTCGCAGGCGGGGCCCATCGACCACGTGATGCGGAGGGCCGCCCAGGAAGACGATCCTCCCCCCTCCGGCTCGGAACTGAGCCAGCTTTTGCGCAACCGACCGTCTGAGCACGCCCATCTCGGGCACGATGATGACCTCGTAGGCCGCGCCGGGCGTCACCAGCAACTGGTCCTCGATCTGCGCCCCCAACAGTGCGTCGCCACCCAAGATGTCATACTGCACCTGCTGGTCCTCGAGCAGCCCGCAGATCGTCTCGAAGGAACCCGGAGCGTCGCCGGTGCCCTGTGCCCAGAGCGCCTCGATGGGGTAGTATACCGCCACATCGGCCGCGCTCTCCCCCGCGCGACATGCCACCGACAGCCGGCCCACGTACTGCGCAAAGGGCTCGTAGTGTTCCCAGAGGGGGTTGCCCGGCCCCATGTAGTCCATCGTGCGGTAGAGCCGGCCGCCCTCGGTGCACAGCGAATAGGCCATGGGGCACAGCACGTTGACGCCGCGCACGAACTGGTAGTCCGTCACCCATTTCATCTCGGAGAAGGTGCAGCCGAACCCATAGACGCCAAACGACTCCGTCAACGCCAGCCCGGTCCTCGGCCAGTCTCCGACCGGGGCGGCGGGCGCCTGCTGGTGGGCGGCCGAGGCCGCAAGCACGGGATAGTGCAGCTTGGGGGCGTCCATCCAGATCTGCCGCCAGATGGCATCTACTCCCGGCACGTCTAGCGTCCCGGCAGTGCGGAAGTACTCGCCGAAGCCGCCGGCGATGTGATCGGGGAGGTTGTCCTCCCCGCCGACGTGTCCCACGTGAAGCAGGCCGTTGGCGCGGCACCACCCGTTGAGCTGGTCCCAGTACGCCTCACGGTGGAGCCGCGTCCAGGCATCGAAGAAGGCGCAGCGCACCGCGGCGGCTGTGCCCTCGGGGTAGTACGGCGTCGGGTCAAACCCGAGCGCCTCCGAGGAGAACAGCAGCGGCAGGTATGGTCGGAGATCGTAGCCGTGATCGGCGGCGAAGGCCTCGAGCATCCGGCCGGTCCACATGATCTGTGCGGAGCCGACGCGCCCGCCGACGCGCGGCTCATCGGTGAAGATGCCCGGCACCGTCTTGCCGAAATGCTGGCCGACGCACTGGCGGTAGCGCTCGTGGGTCACCTCGATGAACCGTCGCACCGCAGCGGGGTCCATCGTGTCCACCGGGAAGCCGCCGGGCTTGACTGCGAAGCGCACCGTTACTCCGTCTTCGGAGCCCGCCCCCTCCGGCGGGTCCGTCACCAGCCTCGGGTCGTGTCCCGCCCGCAGCCGAACCGCAGCCAGGGCCTCCGGGTCTGCTGCAGTGGCAACGGTCAGGACCTTGCCCGCGAGTTCGGGGTGACCCTCAACCACCGCGCCTTGCGCGGTTCCGCTCGGCCAACCGCCCTCATCATAGAGCCAGGCGTACAGGCCCTCGGCCGCGGCGTGCTCTACGGCGTAGCTGACCAGCGCGAAGTACTCATCGGACAGATAGGGCGGCGATTGGCCCGCGATGAAGTCCTGCAGCCGGAAATGCTCGCCCATCGGGTGGATGAAGAAGCCCCCGCAGCCTTTGGCCTTCATCTCGGCGAGGTCTCGGTCGATCTTCTCGTGGGTGACCTGACCGTTCCACGCCCAAAACATCATCGGCCGGTAGACGGCGGGCGGATCGGCAAAGGCGGCAGCCAATGCGGCGATCATTGCGATCTCCTCCCTGGCAGGTGCGTGCGGTCAGGTTCGACGCTTCGGCTGCCCAGCCTCCCCTTCCCATCGGAAGGTGCGCCGTGCGCGGGCGCCCAAGAACCGTCCGCTGTCCTGCGGAACGCGCCTTGCCCTGCAACGATCTTGCGCGGGAGGTGACGATGGCAGCCGACGATCTGCGGCCGCTCCTCGCCTCGGCGATGACGGCGCGCCGGCGACACGACTGGCGACAGG
>Ga0116202_10002937_pt1 | contig 10217 bp, 10 predicted proteins | sample LakKivw325mmetaG_FD_94479 | JGI IMG/M metagenome (GOLD analysis project Ga0116202, IMG submission 94479) | Anoxic lake water microbial communities from Lake Kivu, Rwanda to study Microbial Dark Matter (Phase II) - Lake Kivu water 325m metaG | ecosystem: Environmental > Aquatic > Freshwater >... | reverse complement strand
TTCTTTATCATGCATGCGTTGGTGTAGATTCCGTGGGCGCCTCCTCCAGGCTGGAAGGTGAACTCGTCCATCCCAGAGATCTCACACATGAACCTTGAGAACTCGTACATTATCTGCAGGATGCCTTGAACCGTATCCTCATCCTGAAACGGATGTAGATCGGCAAACTGCGGGAGCCTCAGCAGCTCCTCGTTGACTTGGGGGCTGTACTTCATTGTGCAAGTTCCCATCCCGATGTCGATGTTCAACGCCATGCCAAGGGTCTGCTGTGACAGACGCAGGTAGTGTCTGAGAACATGCGGCTGTGAAACCTGAGGAAGCGCGGCGTCGCGTCTTCTCTTCATTCTTGCAGGGATGTATGATTGGGCACTTCCAACAGTCTTCTGGATCTCCTTCTCTGCATGGGGGATCGCGATTCCTCTTTCCCCTTCACTGCCCATCTGCATTATGATGGGCTCTTCCCAGACATTTGCGTGGTATCTTCGAAGTCCGGCTTCACTCATCTTAAGACCGCCTCCAAAGACCTCGCAAGCCTATCCAAGTCGTCTCTGGTGTGAATATCGGTGACCGCGTAGAGGGCGCTGTTTCCAAGCTCTGGAAATTCAGATGTTACATCTTTTCCTCCGAAGATCTTATGATCGATAAGCCGCCTATCCACCTCTCGAACGGTCTTCTTAGCATCGTCAAAATTCGCAACGAACTCCTTGAAGAAGTACGGCGAGAAGAGAACTCTCACCCTTGGTATCTCTGACAGCCGCCTTGCGGCGTAGTGGGACTTCTGTATTATGGTCTCACCGATCTCTCTAATCCCGGCAGGGCCCATCAGAGCAAGGTACACCGCAGCCGCTATGGTCCAGAGTCCCACGGTTGTTCCGGTGAAGTCCTTGCCCTTCTCCCTCACCGCATATAGGGTTCTTTCATGCGTACAGAAGCCGAATCCGAAACCAGTTCCGTCCTCGGTGCCAGCGATACTCACAAGATGCGTTGGGTACTCTGAGACGTACTCTGCCCCGTCTCTGCTGGCGATGAATCCGCCTACTCCACCTCCATAGTTCATGTGAAGCCCAAGAGGTTGAATATCTCCACACACTATGTCGGCACCGTAGTCAGCAGGTGGAGCCAGCACCCCCAGAGATATGGGGTCGACCCCGACGATGCACTCTGCGCCGTTATCATGAGCGATCTTGGAGATCTCTTCGCCTTGTGACTCGATCAATCCCAGGTATGAGGGGTTCTCGAAGTAGATAGCCGCCGTCTTTGAGGAGATCTTTGCCTTCAGGTCTTCCAGATCAAGCAGACCCGTCTTGACATCATAGCCCACTTGCTTGATGCTGATGTGAGCTGGAACATATTCTGAGTGACAAAAGTTCTTGATGACCGCAAGCCGTTCCGGGCTGACTGTCCACGAGATCAGTACCTCGTCTCGGTCTGCTATCCTTGAGGCCATGCGCACTGCAAAGCCGGCTGCACATCCCCAATCAAAAGTGGGAAGACTGACCATATCCATCTCAAGGAGTTCACCCATCATGCTCTGAAACTCGAAGAAGGCCTGCCATTTCCCCAAGTCTGAATATGTGTTGCCCGCATATGCTGTCACAAACTCTGCTCTGTGAGCTATCTCGTCGACAACCGCGGGAACATAGTGTTGCCAGCATCCAGCGCCTAGAAAGCTCAAGTACTCTTTGCAGGTTCCGTTCTTCAGCAGTATCTCTTCAACATGTTTTCGTAGATCAGACTCTGCAGCTAGAGGTCTAGGCAAATTCAGAGATCGATTGAGTCTGAGCCTCTGCGGGATTACGGTCAGGAGTTCCTCAACGTCGCTTACCCCGATCTTCTTCAGCATTCCCTCTCTTGTCTCTGGAACGGAATTGGGAATGTAGGGGTGAGCTGATCGCATAACATCTGACATTACGGCCTGTACCTCATCTATTCATCTGGGGCTTCGCATAATAAGTAGTCGCGGCTGGCGCGACGAAGGGGTTACGTGACTATACTCACTGCCGATTCATACTGAACGTCAAGATCGATCCAGTCTAGAGTACGTAGAATGTTATGTATACGGTCGCTCCGATCAGGAATGCAAGTGTCCAGATAGCGAAAGTTGTTCTCATCAGAATCTTTACCTTGGTGCCCATCTTGGAGCCGCACGGCCTCAATGCAACTACCACGGCTATGCCCAGTATTTCTGCTGTGACTCCAAGGATCGGGTGCAGAACAGTTACTTGGGATCGTAGCTGCGTGATGGTTGATGTTAGGAAGCCTATGCTCCCGAAAAGTCGTGGACCCATCACGAGCAGTATTGATATTGCGTTGAGTACGACGGCCGAGCTCATTATCTTTCCATGGATCTTGTAGTTCGCTTTCATCTTGGCAAAGTATGCGCCGCTGAACAGTACCAAGATGATCAGTATCTGGAGTAGAAGATTAAGATCATAAACTAGTTCTGCTCTAGTTCCCAAAATAGACAGCTAGCTCAGCTCACTTGACTATTAGTTCTTCAGATTTCTTTTTATGACTTGCGTCAAGAGGGCGTAGCTGCGTCACTACCTGAGGAGGAGTCTACTCCTGTTCAGTCTCTCCTCCACAGAACCTGATAATGTAGCTCGCCGCTACCTTCTCGGCGACTTCAAGACTAGAAATGTCGATCTGAGGAACACCACACGCAAGAATGAGGAGCTTTGAGGTGGATGGTGCTACCTTCGAAGTCTCAGCATCCCTGTGCGGGTAGATCGCGATCAGCTTCTCCGAGTCTGTCAGGACCACTTCTTTCCCGTTCAAGATGGTGGGCGCACGCATTCCTATGCCGAGAAACTCCTCACCTGGCCTTGCCTGCCTCATAACTAACTCGCCTTTGAGCCTATCACGATCGAAAGCTGCTAAAGCGATCTCGGTCTTGATAGATGCCAAGTTGTAAGCGTCAACGACATTGTTTATCTTCGGTATCGCCTTGCCGGCCAGTATTCTTCTTATGAGAGCCTCTGAGGCAGGTCTCACTTTGGTCGGATCTATTCCGACCTTCCAGAAGAAGTCCCTGTAGGCCCTGAAGGCTGAGACATCCTTAACTGAATCCAGAGTGTACTTCTGCCTGATCTCCGAGAAAATAGATTCTCCAAACTCGGCGAGCTCAGGGCCGCTCTCTTCAACCCTTACTTTGTCAACATAGCCTTCAAGAGCCTGCAAGCCCGGGAATCTTTTCTGCAGGTCCGAAGTCACAGGCAATATCACTGCCATCACCGAATGGAATCAGACGAATCATGCAGACTAGATTCTGAGTCGTGGGAGTCTGAGCAGGTTCAGCAGAGTGATCAAGGTTACCCCGTCATCTCCAGCTACCACTGTAAACCATAATGGTGAAAATCCCAAGAGACCCAGAGCACCCAAGGCGAGTTTTGTCGCTAGTGAGATCGCTATGTTTTCTCTGGCGACTCTCATAGTGAGTTTGCTTAGTCTGATCAGGTAAGGAATTCTTGCCAACTCATCTTTGACCAAGACGATATCAGCTGATTCCAGCGCAACATCGACCCCAGATCCTCCCATAGCGATCCCGACATCTGAGGCTGCTAGGGCTGGAGCATCGTTTACCCCATCTCCGACCATGACCACAAGACCGTAGTCTCTTCTGAGCTCATCAACTATCTTCTGCTTCTCTTCTGGGAGAACCTCTGCCCTGTACTCGTCAAGCTGGAGCGTCTCGGCGATCCTCTTCGCGATATGTTCGGTATCGCCTGTGAGCATGACCGTGTGTATTCCCTTCTGTCTGAGTTGCCTCACGGCTTCCGCCGCATCATCTCTTGCCTTGTCTTCCACGCATATGGTTCCCACAAACGTCCCGTTCACAGATACACATATTCTGCTGTGCAGGTCACACTTTGAGAGTGTCTCGAAATCGGATTCCAGTCTGGACGCTCTCTCCCGCATAAGCTCAGCATTTCCAACCGCGACCTCGGAGCCATCGACAAGCCCTGCCATGCCCTTGCCAGGAATCTCAGTTATCCTTTCGACCTTGGCTGCTGAGACATCTACTCCCTTGTCTGCGGCATTCCTGACTATCGCTTCTGCAACCGGGTGTGTCGAGTATTTTTCAAGCGCTGCCGCATAGTCCAGTACAGGCGACTTTTCATCGTGAAGCTCAATATCGGTTACTTCGAGCCTACCTAAGGTAAGTGTACCCGTCTTGTCGAAGACAACGGACTTCACCTTAGGCAGGTTCTCAAGGTAGACCCCACCTTTTATTATAACCCCGTTCCTGGCCGCAACTGTTGTCGAGGTGAATATCGCTGCTGGAACAGAGACTATGAATGCACTGGGACAGGAGACGACAAGCAGGATCAACGCTCGATATATCCAGATCTTCACATCCCCACCGATAATCAAAGGAAACAGTACCGCCACAGTGACCGCGGCTATAATGACTATTGGAACGTATATCTTGGCGAACCTATCTGTCAGTCTCTCCAAGTTCGCCTTTCTTCTTCTCGACTCAACAACAAGTTTCACTATTCTGGAGACAAGCGTCTCTTCAGCAATCTTCGTGACTCTGATCTCTAGAGGACCGCTACTGTTCTGTGAGCCAGCAAAGACGTCGTCCCCTTTTCTCTTCAGCGAAGGCTTGGACTCACCGGTCACAACAGACTGATCCACATAGGAGATTCCATTCACAACTCTGCCATCAAGAGGTATCCTCTCACCCGGCTTGACAAGTATCGTCTCTCCTGGAAGAATCTCTCGGATGTGGACTTCTCTTTGCGTGGTCCCTTCCAGTCTTCTTGCTACATCAGGAATGTAGGAGGAGAGTCTTTCTACAGTTCTTCTTGCTCTGTCCTCTATGTGATCTTCAAAGTACTCTGCGAGTGAGTAGAAGAAGATGACCATCGCCGCCTCGAAGAGATAGTCGATCAAGGCGGCGCCTATCGCGGCCACGGCCATGAGAAACTCGACAGAGAAACGCTTCTCACACAGAAGTTCTCTCAATCCGGCATAGCCAATGTAACCGCCGCTGGCGAAGATCGCGAGCAGGTAAAGCAATGTAGATACAGAGGCCTGTCTGTTCAGGAGGGGAATCGCAAAATCTAGCTGGATGCCTTTGAGAAACCAATTCAGCAGGATTGATATGATGGTTGTTGTTGCGATTCCTACTGCAAGATGGATCCAGTAGCCTTTCCCCTCATTCGCCTCTCCTTTCAGGTTCTCCTCAACTGTCATTCTCAACAATCACTCTCCTTGGGTTGTCCAGTGCAAGTCAGGCAACGATGGAGAAAGGGCTACAAGATTCCCGCGCTAGTATTACAGTTCGAGCACAATTATTTGGGATGAGCTGATTTCTGCTCTGACCTAACGGGCCTTGCATAGCTCCTTTATTCTCTCATTGGTCTCGCGCGGAGGCGAGACTGTATTAACCATATGGATCTCCACTCTCTGCAGCAGTTCCTTGAAGAATTCTCTTCTTATTCTTGTCTTCCGGGCATCCCTTACCAACAGATGGGGATTGCAGAAGTCTTGCTTCTCTAAGAAGTTGAGCGCTTCATCAGGATCCACATTAATCACTGTTCTGTCATCTTGAGGGTCTCGTTTGAGAAGGATCATCTTTCTGATAGTGGCAAATGGCACGACTCTTCCCTTACCTATTATCCATCTAACGTTCAGGATGGCCCGCCCTTGAGGATCAAAGTCAGCGTTTTCGACCAGCTGCTTGTACTCGTCCCAGCTCTGCGCCACATCTGCTGGTGTGTAGAAGTTCTTCTCAGAGCCATACGCCAGCGCGTCAATGCCTGAAAGCCTGACGAAGAACCAGTCGTCTGAGAGTATCCGTACATCGGGGATCCGAAGCAGTCCGTACGTGTGTGTGGTCTTTCCGGTTCCCGGCGGCGCAATCAGACAGACCCCCTGGCCGCCAAGATCCAGGCAGGCCCCGTGAACGCTGTTGATGCCATGCTCATCCTCAAGGATGTCACCTGCGGTAGCTAATGCAATTGACTTGATCCACCCGTAGTAATCCACGTTTATCAGGAATGTGGTCTTTGATAAGGGGTCATAGAGGACCGTTAGAGGCCTATCTTTCTCTTCAACCACTACCAGTCTTCCGTGAGATCTGATGTAGGCAGACATGGGATAGAAGTTCTCATCCCACCTTTCCTTGACATACTTGAGATTCGTTAGGAGTTTGATGCAGCAACCGTAGATGTCTGCTCTCTCCTCGTAGTGAACCTCCTTGGAGTAAAGCGACATCAACTCGTCCTTTCGTTCTATGCCGATCAGCTCGACTCTGTACTTTTGTGAACTCAATGTCAACCCGCCTGTCTCAACTCAAATGGAGGCTGAAATAGTATCTTCCGTATGTGCCACTAACAATAGACCTTTGAGGGCAAAAAGGCATTCGGCTACGCGCGCTCGGAGTGCACGATTCAGAAAATAGACTCAATAAGAAAAAGGGCAGTCATTCGTGATGGTAGTCTTTGACTATCTCGCTCGCAGATTTGAGGTCAAGTCTTGACCAGATAGCGGCGAAAAGCATCGGGGCAGTTGCAGGGTCCACCTGACTTCCTGCAATAGAAGCCTCGACCATCTTTAGTGACTATGAGTGCGAGGCACTCTATCCTCCTGACGCTCTTCTCAAGGACGCTTACTGTTGCCATACAGATTCCCCCGCACAGGATCTTGCTGGCGAGAATATTATTCAAGAGAGGAAAGTGAAAGTATTCAGCCCCAGTATTGGCAATAGATTGCGTTCTGCAAGAAGCACGCTTCTTCGAGGAGTCATTCAACAAACATTATAACGGAAAGATTTAAATGTCTATGTTTACGTTTACGTTTTGGTGCAGGTTCATGAAGACGACGGTCACGCTTAGGGAAGACTTGTATGAGATCCTCAAACGCAAGTATGGACCGAGAGGGCTCTCGGAGGCCATTAACGCGATCTTGGCTGAGGCCTTGTTGAAGGGGGAGAGCATGTTTGGCACCATGGAGAAGGCTTCTCTGAGAGACCTGAGAGATCATAGGGATCGCATTTGAGATACGTCGTCGACTCCTTCGCGTGGCTAGAGTATTTTATGGGCACGGACGCGGGCAAGAAGGTCAAAGCGATCATAGACTCTGAGGCCGATGAAAAGCTCACACCATCTATATGTTTGGCAGAGATATATGCGAAGGTTCTGAGGACTGAGGATCAGGAGAAGGCGGAGCTTCGAAGAGCTTTCATAAAGTCTAGAAGCGCCCTGATCGCGCTGACCGAAGAGTTGGCGGTGGAAGCAGCCAGAGTGGATGTTATTATGAAAAGGCGAACCCCCAGCTGGGGCTTGGCGGATTCAATTGTACTCTCGACAGCAAGGAAAAGGAATGGAAAGGTTGTCACTGGCGACCCCCATTTTCGAGGTCTGCCCGAAGCCCATTTGATCTAGAATGTCCACAACATCTAGTTGAGCCTGAGTGCATGCATCTAGAGAGGCAAATTGGCGAGCCTACGTCTCTGAATCTCATATACGACAGGACTACTGATGGCACCCAAAACCAGACTCCTTCATCTTATGCCCACACCAAATGAAACCAGAAAATGCCACAGCTATTACCGCTGGCAACGATAGCTGCTGGTGCAGCCAACTACAAATCCTTGCAAGGAGATCCTCACAAACACGAAAGCCTTGTTATTGACCTCTGTTCTACCAACAGGCATATTCCACGGTATGCCTGGACCCCATCTTCCCCAATACATAGCCTCTGCAACTTACTCTGAGCTACCGGCCCCAAGCTTATCCAAAACGAGAATTACGATATCAGGACTAGCCTGGTTGTCTGTGGGCCTCACGTATGCAATTGAGTAATTAAACAGACCCAACGCCTTGGGTGTCAGAACTCGACCAAAGCACAATTTGCTCTTTACTGACCCTGCCGAACTGGACGGGATCCTCACTCAGTCAGGTGCGAATTCATCTCTACAGATTTTGCCTAGGCTTTCGAACACTGATTTGCGCGAGTCCCGTCGGGCCCGCCAATTCTTACACGAGCCTTCTTCTTGCTGAAGGGCAGGGGTGCGTTTCCGCTTTCACCGTATGATTCTGTAAGGTCGCATCATTGAGTTGTCTTCGTGTTCCAGCATGTGGCAGTGCCAGACATAGTTCCCGCCCGTGGTCGGGTCAAAAGTACTGTAGGGACCGAATTTGACGAGGATCCGCGTTACCGCCTCTGCCTCCGCTCTGATGGTGTCCTTCCAACCTGTCTCATTGGGCTCAACCGTGGCAGGGGGTCCTTCGAATTCAAGTTCCTTAGTGTCGTTGTATTCGTCAGCGTCGAACGGCTGTCTATCGAGAATGTGGAACTGCACTCCATGCAGGTGAATGGGATGCGTGTCCTCTGACGGGTTTATCAGACGCCAGATCTCAGTTGAACCCAGTTTGGGGTTCTCCGTTATCGGATCATCCCACATTGAGCCATTGAGTTTCAGAATAATGGGGTTATCTTGCTTGGACTTGTACTCGTTCAGAGTCAATTCCCTGACTGGCGTTGCTGGAGTCTGAACCAAGAGCACGAATGGCATAGTTGCAGGGATGGTGCTCATGTCTGGTTCGGTGAGCGGTATCACCCTGAATTGCATGACCTCTGGAATCACGAGTTCGTCTCCGTCCGGAAACGGGGCTTTGGCGTCATTCATCAGCAGTATCTGAGTTCCTTGCGAGATGCCTGTAAAGTTGATTATCACATCAGCCCGTTCTGCCAGAGCAAGCAAGAGTTTCTTCACCTGCACAGGCGAAGGCAGGAAACCGCCGTCAGTTCCGATCTGATAAAAAGACTGGCCTGAGTCAAGGCCAAGTCTGTAGAAGCGTGAGTTCGAGCCGTTCAAGAACCGGAATCTGTACTTTCGCGGTTCCACCTCAAGAAAAGGCCAGACTTGCCGTTTACCAGTATAGTGTTGCCGAAGAATTCAGGCACCCAGACTGGAGGAGCCTCAGGATCATCCTCGCCCTTGGTCGGGTAGAAGAGCGAGCCATCCGTGTTAAAGGTGCAGTCTTGGATCAAAAGGGGGATCTCATACTCTTTTTTGGGAAGGTTCAGTCCATCCTCAACACTGTCGTGGATTAGATAGAGACCTGCTAATCCGGCAACGATGTTCGATCGTGTTATTCCGAGGGTGTGATCGTGGTACCAAAGCGTTGCGGCTGGCTGCTCATTGGGATAATAGTAGGTGGCGGATTCGCCCGGAGGGAACCAAGCTTCAGGGTACCCGTCACTCGCCGGCGAAACCAATCCTCCATGCAGGTGAACGACGTTGCGAACCTCAGGCTCGGTGGATTCTGCGCCATGAATGGTGTGGTCTATCGAATTTGCAAGCAAGTGAGTGGTAGGAAGATGGTTTATCCATTTCACATGGATCGGGGTGCCTGTTCGGGTCTCGAATGTGGGACCGGGATAAGTGCCGTTGTATCCCCAGAGTGTTGTTGGTGGAAGCTGGCTGTGCAGTTTCTGTTTGAACTGGGTCATTGTTACTTCGTAGTATGTGCCTCCGGGCTCTGTAGGCTGCATAATCTTCGGGATAGGCAATGGGTCTACGTATCTGGCAAGGGTGCTCAGTTCGAGTGTATCTTCTGGACGGAAAACATGTTTAGATATGGCCACGCCTACAGCAACCGCGCCGGCCAAGCCTCCTAGAGCCTTAAGGAAGGTTCTTCTCTCGATTCGGCGCATTTTCTATCTCCACCGTGAATTAGTGAAACCGTAGGCTGAAGAGAGTCGATACTTACCAAGCATCTTTGATGAACCCATTCAGAATATCTTGATTCGACATAAATGAAAAGGCAAGCCCTCTTACAGCATTAGGTCTAAAGCTAAGATGATCACTAGGCCTGCGATCAGTCCGAAGCTTGCCAGTCGCTCGTGACCCATTCTATGCGATTCAGGTATTATCTCATCACTGATGACGAAGATCATTGCGCCTGCAGCGAAGCCCATGGCAAGGGGAAGCATGGACTTAGTGAAGGAGACAGCGAGCGCCCCAAGCAATGCTAACGGTGGTTCAACAAAGCCGGAAGCAACCGAAGTGATGTACGCAAAGCGTCTGGAGTAACTGTGTGTGGTCAGAAGAGAGAAGCCGACCGACAGCCCCTCAGGTATGTTCTGCAAGCCAATCGCCAACATGAGGATCACGGCAGCATCTATGTTCCCGGAAGCAAATCCGACGCCTACTGCTAGACCCTCAGGCATGTTCTGCAGACCAATCGCCAACATGAGGA
>Ga0116202_10002935_pt1 | contig 10220 bp, 6 predicted proteins | sample LakKivw325mmetaG_FD_94479 | JGI IMG/M metagenome (GOLD analysis project Ga0116202, IMG submission 94479) | Anoxic lake water microbial communities from Lake Kivu, Rwanda to study Microbial Dark Matter (Phase II) - Lake Kivu water 325m metaG | ecosystem: Environmental > Aquatic > Freshwater >... | reverse complement strand
GTTTTCTCGCGCCCAAGGAGCCACGCATCCGGGGCAAGGTCGTGTTTCTCACCTGTGGTGAGGCGGCGTCGTATGCCGAGAGTTACATGGGCTACATCGAGGGATTCAAGCTGGCCGAAATCGTCGGCGGGCCGACTGCCGGTACCAACGGCGACATGAATCCCATCGCCCTGCCGGGCGGCTACAAGTTCTTCTGGACAGGGTCGAAGGTGACAAAGTTCGACGGGTCGCAGCATCACCTTATCGGCATCCAGCCGACCGTGCCACTGGAGCGAACGCTCAAGGCAGTGCGCGAGGGGCGGGATGAGTATATCGAGAGGGCGCTGGAGTTGATGCCCGGCAGGTGAGGAGGCTAGATGAGGCTGAAGGCAGGAGGTACAGGTCAGAATCGCTTGGCGAAAACTGGGGACAGTCCCTCGACGCGCCTGCGTCGAACTCGGCGCGGGACAGTCCCCGTTTTCGCAGAAGGCAGAATTGTCAGGTCGGGAGACCTGGTTGCGGCAATCAGACGCGAGTTTGAGAAGGCGGCGGACGCGAAGTACCGCGAGACTATCCAGACGTTCTTCAAGGAGCCGATACATGTTTACGGCGTGAGGACTCCGGAGGTGCGCAGGATTCACAAGGAGTACTTCGACAAGGTCAAGCACCTGCCCAAGCGCGAGATACTCGAGATATGCGAATTGCTGCATCAAGGGCCGAAGTACGAGGAACACGGGATTGCCTTCAGTTGGGCGGGCAGGCTGGTCAAGAAGCTCGAGCCTGCCGACTTCGCGATGCTCGAACGTTGGCTTAAGGACTATGTGTCCAACTGGGCGGCGTGCGATACGTTCTGCGGGGGTGCGGTTGGCGAGTTCCTTATCAGGTTTCCTGAGTTCCTGCCGCGCGTGCGCGGCTGGGCCGAGTCAAAGAACCGCTGGCTGCGTCGGGCATCCGCAGTCGCGCTGATTCTCGCCGCCAAGCAGGAGAAGTACCTGAACGAGGCGTACGCAACTGCCGACATCCTGCTTCTGGACGAAGATGACATGGTGCAGAAAGGCTACGGCTGGCTGCTGAAGGAGATAGCGAACAGGCGGCCGCAGGAGGTCTTTGAGTTCGTGATGGCGCGGAAGGACCGGATGCCACGCACGGCCCTCCGCTATGCCATCGAGAAGATGCCCATCGCGTGGAAGAAGAGGGCGATGGCGAAGTAGACTGAGTTCGGGTCGGCCGATTGGAGTACGGATGGAAGACATGACGAGCCGGGTAACGGAACTGGCGGAGAGATATCCGCAGCCTGAGGAGTTCGTTGCGGCGCTCCTCGCCGAGCCGGGTCAAGCTGCGGCCCCAGGCAAGTCCCTGCTGCAGGCCGGTGAAATCCTGCGCCGGCAGGGGAACATGAAGCTGGCCCAGCCGGTCCTGAAGGGCGCGTCCGAGGCTGACGACCGGGGTGTCAAGGCCCAGGCGCTTGCCGGGCTCGGTGTGGTCTTTTTCGCGCTGGGTGAGTTTGACCAGGCCCTGGCCGTGCTGCGCGAGTCCCTGGCCGTTGCCGAGGCCGATGCGGACTGGTCTTTGGCGGCTCGCTGCCAGACCAGCATGGGTGCGGTCCACGACTGTCGTTCCGACTTCGCGCGGGCCATCCGTTGCCACGAGGCCGCGCTTGCGGCCGCGCGCCGGGCACATGACCGCGCGCGTGAGGCAGCGGCGCTGAGCAATCTCGGGGTCTCGCTGATGCACACCGGCTCGAATCGCCGGGCCCTGTCGTGCTTCGAGCAGGCCGCTCCGGTGATGCGTGAACTGGGCAACCGTCGGGCCGAGTCAGCCTGCTACCACAACATCGGCGCGGCGTACGAGGGGATGGGCAACCTCAGCCGGTCGCTGGAATGGGCCCGGAAGTCACTCGAGATTGACCGTGAGCTGGGCGATGTAGACGGCCAAGCCTCCTGCAATAACAACATCGCCGACCTGCTGCTCGGGCTGGGCGAGCCCGCCGCGGCGATTGCTCAGGCGCAAGCGGCGCTGACCGGGTTCTCTGAAGTCGGGAACCGGCAGGGCATGGCCAAGTGCCACGGGCTGCTGGGCCTCGCGTACAAGACGAGCGGGCAACTGGACAAGGCCGCCGAACACGAGCAGGAGGGCCTGAAAATCGCGCGGGAGCTCGGTTACCGGGCAGGCGTGGCGACGATGTACGACGACCTCGGCGAAATCCACCTGGCGCGGGGCGACTACGCGCAGGCCAGGGAATGCTTTGAGCAGGGTCGGAGAATCAAGGCGGAAATCGGGGCGCGGGCGAGCCAGGCGTTCTCCTACGTCGGTCTCGGCCGGGTATACCAAGGATTGGGCCGGACCGCTGAAGGCGAGGAGCATCTGCGCACCGCCTCCAGGCTGGTGAACGAGATGGAGAGCGTTGACGAGCAGCGGGGCCTGTTCGCCGAACTCGGCGACGCCCACTTGTCCGCGCAGCGGTACGAGGCGGCAGCCGAGCATTACTCGCGGGCCGTTAGTCTGCTCGAGGCGATGCGGGTGGAGAGCGTTCCGGCCGAGCACCGGCGGAGCTTCTGGCGGAGCAACGTCGAGCTGTTTGATGGCCTCGTCACAACTGACGTGCGCCGCGGCCAGGCCGGGCCGGCGCTTGCGCACTCGGAACAGGGCAAGGGGCGGACAATCCCGGACATGCTGCTCGCGCGCGAAATCGGGGCCGGTGGCTTCCGGCCGAAGACGATGAATTCCGCCGAGATAGTGGAACTGGCGAGGACCATCGGCAAGACAACCATCATGCTGCGCGTCACCCCGCACGCTACGTATGCGTTCACGGCGACGCCCGAAGGCGCGACCGGCGTGCTCGAAGTCCCCGACTTCACGGCCGAGCGCCTGGAAACGCTCGTCCTTGCCGTCCATGAAGGCCGGCCCGCGGGCGGCTGGTTCGGCAGCTATGCAGCCTACAAGACATCTCAAACCGAGGCGGGAGAACTGACCGTCCGAGGCCGCTACGACGAGGCGGCGGAGAAGCTGCACTCGTCCCAACAGAGCTGGTTCTCGACCATGGACGGCGTGCTTCAGACGCTCAGTGACGAGTTGATGGCCCGGGTTTTCGAGAGCGTCGAGCCGGGGAGCCCGGTCGTGCTGGTGCCCAACCGAGCCTTGAACATCCTGCCCCTGCACGCCTGCTTGCGGACTGTCAATGGCAGAAAGCGGTATCTTCTGCAGGATTACGAGATAACCTACGCGCCCAGTTGCAGTATGCTGGACCTGTGTTACCGGCGGGACGCGGCGCTCGGTAAGCGCCGCCCGGCAGGGGACAGCCTGTTTGCGGTGGCCAATCCGTCGCCGCCGTATGAGCTGGTCTTCTCCGAGTGGGAGGTTGACGAGATAGGGAAGCACTTCGCTCAGAAGGAGGTGCTGGTCAAGGCCGAGTCGAAGCCGGCGCTGCTGGAGCGGGGCAGGGATGCGAGTGTGATACATCTTTCCACCCATGGCGTCCACGACCTCGGCTCATCCTTCAACTCCCGTCTCAAACTGGGGAAAGACGCGGACCTGACCCTGGAAGAGGTCTTTGAACACCTCCGACTGAACAGGAACTGGCTGGTCTGTCTGTCTGCCTGTGAGAGCGGGCTGCTCGATTACCGGGACATCGCGGACGAGTTCATCGGGCTGCAGGCAGGCTTCCTCTACGCCGGCGCGCCGACGGTGATTGCGAGCCTGTGGAGCATCGCCGACTACACTACGGCGCTGGTGATGATGAAGCTGTACGAGAACATCTTCCAGCACGGGCAGACCAAGTCGTCCGCGCTGCGGAACGCCCAGCTCTGGCTGATGAATCTCACTGCCGGCGAGGCGCTCAGGCTGCTTCGGGCCAAGGAGGAGACGCTGCAATTCAGCGAGCGCATCGCCCGCGAAGACGTGACTCCGCTGCGGAGAGCCATATCGCTTGAGGACCCGGATGCCAGGCCGTTCTCTCATCCCTATTCCTGGGCCGGGTACCAGTTGTTCGGGGTATGACAGAGAGGAGATGCAATGAACGCCGAAGCACTTGTTTGGCTCCTTGAGGAGCATATCGCCGACCTGCGGCAGAGCCTGGAGAAGAATGCGTGGCAGTCGTTTGTCCAGGCGCTGGCGCGGGTCAGCAGCAATGTCGCGCCCAGACGCGAAGCGCTCGAGTCGTGGGCGGACAGAGTGGTCGACCTGCTGATGGGCTACAGCTACACGAAAGGGCTGTTGCAGGGGTTGCGGCTCGGGGCCGACGTGCGGTTCAGGAGCGCACCGATGTCCACGCCCTGCCCTGATGACAGCGGGTCTGCGGTTCGGATCCCGCCGCCGCGCCCGGATGAAGATACCCTGGTGACGCGCATCAAGGCCGTGGTCAAGAAGGCGCAGGTCCTGGTATAGCCAGCAGCCGCAGTCCGACTGCCGTCTCCTGCCGGGAAGAAGCGGACGCTGGCCGAGTGAGTCCGTGCTACAAGGACGCAGCATCTTCGTGAAGATGCTTGTCCCGTCTGCCTCTGTCCCGAGGTCGTCGTCCTCGGAGCATTTTGACCTTTGGTTTTTGCCCTTTGACCTTTGACTTGCGCGTCCGACGCGCGCTGTGCTGAAAAGGAGTGAATGATGTCAGGTGAGTTCGATGCTAAAGCCGTGAGTCTGGCCGGGTTGGTCGAGTATCAGTCCGGTTCCGTTGTGAGCCGCGAGGTCGTGAAGAAGCCGAACGGGACAGTGACGGTTTTCGCGTTCGATGCGGGGCAGGGTCTGTCCGAGCACACCGCGCCGTTCGACGCGCTCGTGTACCTGCTCGACGGCAGGGCGGAAATCACGATTGGCGGCAAGCCGGTCCTAACCAAGGCCGGTGACATGCTCATCATGCCGGCCAACATCCCGCACGCGCTCAAGGCGGTAGAGCGCTTCAAGATGCTGCTCGTCATGATAAGCTAGTGCGGGGTGAGCCCCGGGAATCGGAACTGAGCCACGAAGCGAAGAGAACATCCACCGATTCCACGGATTCTCCGGACACGGAGAGTGAACCGCCGATGAACGCCGATGCCGCAGATTCCTGTCGTGTAGCGGGTCGCTGCCTTGGAGTGCGGGAGCCCAGCTCCCGCTTTCCCGGACCCGGCCAGAACCAGGAACCAAGAACTAAGAACCAAGAACCAAGGACCAAGAACCAACAACCATCCACAGATTACACCGATTCCACAGATTCCCCGGACACTCGATCCCTTGATCTCTTGATCCCTCGATCCCTTTCCTGACCAACCGCCAAGGCCGCCAAGAGCGCCAAGACCGATGTCATTCCGACGAGTCCGACGAGGAGGAATCCCGTCCCCCGCACTGGGGGCACTGGAGCACTTGAGCACTCTCCTCTCGCTTGGTCATTGGGATTTGGGGTTTGGTCATTGACTGCAAACTGCCAACTGCAAACTGGCCACTCGCGGCCACCGGCCGCGCCTGGTTTCTGACTCCTGCCTTCGTCCGTGCCCCACCATCCGCCTCCTCACTTCTGACATCTGACATCTAGCATCTAGCTTCTGACTTCGGCCGTTCCCGCCCTCGACCCCTCTATCTCTTGATCCCTCTCCTGGTCAACCGCCAAGGCCGCCAAGAACGCCAAGGTCCGGATCCGGATTCTCACCACCAAGACACAAAGTCCGGACTTTGGACCATTCGGGCTTGACTGGACACTGGTAACTGGAAACTGGTACCTGCCAACTGCAAACTCGGGCCCTGCAGATAACTCGCCGAATTGTCGTGCAGATGATTCGCCGGGGAATTCACCAAGCAGCCCGGCACGTTGCCCTGCAGATCGTCTGCTGGATTCTTCTCCAGGTGATTCTCCGCGCGGTCTGCGAGATGGCCGGTCGGATTGCGGACTGAATCGTCCTCCCGATAACGCTGGAGGTTCTTCCGTGAATTGCCTGCGGAATGGTCGAGCAGGCAGTTCTCCGGAAGGCTCTCCGCGCTATCTGGGAGATGGTCTCGGTAACGGCCTGCCTGACTGCCGTCCGGATAATCTGTCCGACAACTCGCCGGACGGCCCCGGGGACGGCGGGGTGGAGATTGCCGAAAGCGACTTAGCTCAGGAGTTATCAAGCACTTAGTAGCAAATCGGTGCCGGCGAAGTTGTATCCTCCCGCTAAACCTCCCGCGCGAAGCCGGGCAACCGCCAAGACGCCGAGCTCGCCAAGGTTGAAGACGACCGACCACGGGTGCACACGGATGGACAACGATGCAGGGTGAACCTGCGGACTCCGGGTTCGAATGGTCACTGGCGCTTGGTTATTGGTGCTTGACTGCAAGTTGCCACCTGCCAACTGGTCACTCGCGGCCTTTGGCCGCGCCTGGTTTCTGACTTCTGCCTTCGTCCGCCCATATCCCCAGCCCCTGATCTCAAGCCCCCAACCTCCAGCCTCAATCCGTCGTCCACAGAGCGCGAAAACCTGACGCAGGAGATTCGTGGTCGGAGTCGAGAAGAGCATTAACGAACGGTTCTGGCAAGACTTAGGGGAATGCGGGTGGGCTATCGGCGGGACCTGCGTCGGGATTTGGGTTGTCAGGAGGGGGGTGACCCCAGGGGTGACCTCGGAACTCAAGACGGCGTTCAGGACCGACGTGAGCCGACTCCTGAGAACCGCGTTCAGAACGGGACAGAATTCGGCCATGAAACCCGGTTCGAGCCGACTTCTCAGCTCAGGGCCGAACTCCGACCTCAGCGCGGGTTTGAGAACGGCACTCAAGCGACGGGCGAGTTCCGGTCTCAGAGCCGCGTTCAGACCGCAGTTCAAGTCGGTCCTGACAAGGGAGTTGAGAACGCGGGTCAGAAGCGGATTCCTGACAGCAATCCCGCTGACGTAGCCGACTTGGTTCTTGGTCCGTAGTTCGTAGTTTCTGGTCTCTGAATGCTGGTTTGTCAGTTCCCGCATCTGCGTCCATCGGCGTTCATCGGCGGCTAGCTTCCGCTACTTAACTCTGAACTCTGGTTTCTGACTTCTGAGCTCTGAACTATCCGGCCCGTTGTGGTGTGCCACTGAGAACTGACCCCCCTGTGTCCTCGAGAACTGACCCCATGGACAATTCCTCGTGCCGTCTGGACCGTTGGTCGGCACGGGAAGAAAGGTCGATTTCAGTGCAAGCACAGATAACTGTCCGTTGTCTTCGTGATTAGGGCAATAGCATCAAGCAGATCGCCCGCGACTTCGGGTTGTCATGCAATACCGTCCACCGGTATCTGCGGGACCGCGCTAGCGGCTCTGTGACTGTTCCGTGGTCAGGCGACGGGCACGGCTGCGTGAGTTCTGCGGGACTTGTTGCCCCGGCTACGGGCGGTCGCGCGCGATGACGTAGAATCCCTCCCACGCGTAGGTGTTGTCGGTGAAGTCTGCTCTTGGGGTCAGCCAGAGAACCCTCTTATGTCTGGGAAACCTGTAGTCGTAGTAGCCATCCGGACAGCTATTGGCCAGCTTGATGAATGGTCCGTAGTATCCGTCGCGGACCGCGACCGAGAGTCGTGTCACTTTGCATCCGTCCGCGCAGATGCCCTGCCATGAAATCCGGTACGAGCGGCCGCCTTCAACTCGCACGGTCTCGCCGGGGGCGACCGGCCTCCCATCGATGGTAATGTTCCCAACCCGGTTCTGCTTTGACAGTGTCATCCGCTGTCTTCGAGGTTGCGGCTTGGCAGTGACGGAATCGGGCGCGGGCCGCGGCCGTTCGCGGGCCGGCTGGACGAGGAATTCCGCCCACGCCATGGCCTTGTCGCCGAAGTGGACCACGGGCGTGACGCAGTAGGCAAAACCCGAGTCACGAAACGTGTAGTCGCAGTTGCCGTCCGGACAGTCAGCAGCCCAGCCGAAGAGGCTGCCCATCTCCCAGCCCCGCCAGAACGCAATTGAGAACCCGGTCACCTGGCATCCTTCCTTGCCGACGCCGCGCCACGAGATACGGTGCGGATATCGGCTATCAACCGTGACTGTGCTGCCCCTGGTCACCGGCTTGCCGTCCAGCGTGATGGAGTCGATCCGCGCTGGTGGATCGACCAGCGTCTCTTCGCCGATGGAGCGGCTATGCTCGCCGACGACGGCGCCCAGCGCGCTCAGGCATTTCCAGAACCGATGCTTCTGCTCCCCGCCCTGGTCGCCCGTTACCGTGTTCATCCGGCCGCGGAAGCGGTAGGAGACGGAGTATGTGAAAGCATCGGGGCAGCGCGGGTAGAGATCGGGAGTCGTGCGCATACGCAGGAAGCCAAGCCGGTTGAACAGCGTCGTGAGCTGCGTGACTTGGGACGCGCTGATGGTCCACGTGTCCGGCAGCGGCTCGTACGGGGACGTCCGTGTCACCTCCCCGGCCGAGGTGATGGTCACACCGTCACCCCCTTCGCCGTTGAAGCCGCCTCCCACGGCGTACGCGAACCGCGGCTCGCTGTCGGCGAGCGTAGCAGTCGAGTCTCCGGGCTGCCGCGGGTCCGGCCGCGCCGATGAGCCTCCGCCGCCGCACGAACCAGTCAGCGTGACGCCGACAACGGTCGCCACGACAGCCATCACTACCATCCTTCGTGCAGATGCCCCTGTTCTCTCCGCGTTCATGGTCTGCATCTCCGGGAACCGTTCTGGCTTCTGTGCTCTAGCTTCTCGCTTCTGACTTCGTCTGTGGGCGGCGACTCACCAGCTCTTCGACAACTCCGCGGTCAGGCGCACGTCGTTGTAGCTGCCGTCGTCTCCTTTATAGATCCCGTCGCTGATGCCGACGTTGCCGTCGCATATCTTCCAGACCGGGAACGAGGTCGAGTACCGAACGTCGATTCTGCGCGCGGCGTCGAACGTCCCGCCTAACGACAGGCTGTGCGTCCACTTCTCGAACAGCGTGTACGAGGGAGTAAGGTCAATGCTGAGCCTCGAATCCACGTCGCCGGAGTCGGGCGTGGTCCGGCCGTATCCGCAACCGGCGGATATTGAGAACGGCGATTCGAACCCGAGCCCGTAGTTGACGTTTGCATCCCAGCTCGTGTAGTTGCCGCCGAACTCGGCTCCCCGTAGGTCGTCGAAGCTGACCGACACCGACGGGCTGTGGGATACCTTACCGGTCTGGAAGCTGTGCCCGGCGCTGGCCGAGACGTTGCGGCCGACTGAGGTCTTGGTGGACACTACCTCGGCAATCGAGTCGAGGCTGTCGTTCGCCTGCGTGTAGGGACAGTAGCTGACCTGGATGTATGGCAGGTTCGGCAGAGCGAGATTGAGGCTTGTCTGCCACCGCGTGAACTGCGACGTTGCGCTCTTCAGCGTCAGCACCCGTACAAGGCGGCCCACGTCATCGGTCACCCGGGTTCTGAGCAGGTTGTCGTGTTCCTTCTCGTATGAGCCGGAGACAGACACGGCGTTGTCGAAATAGCTGCCCGAGATTCCAACGCCGTACGCGAAGTTATCGTTGCGCAGCCCCGGCGCGCCGAGCGACTTATAGCCCGGGCCGACCATTTCGACCTTGGCGAACATCTTTGTGCCGTACCAGTTCACAATCGGCCGCACTTTCCACGCGAAGTCGAACGACGAATTGAGGCGGGGGTGAAGGTACGGAATCGTCCAGCCAAGGTAGGGGTCTACGGCTTCGAGTCCAATGTCGGCGAAGCTGCCCAGGGTCGGCACCCGGGCATCCGGTGTCACTTCGCAGCCGGAAATCTCCGTTTCCAGCCGGGCCTGGCCGTCATTAGCGTCAGCCACGAACTCAGCTCCGACCACGTAGTTCTCCTGCGGCCTGACGACGTTGATGGTGTCGTCCGGGTCGTTGGGATTGGGTATGCGGTTGCCTTTGGGCGAGGTGGTGTCGTCAACCGCGTACAGCCCGGTGAGGAAGAAGTGGGCTTTCTCTTTCCTGCCGAAGCCGAATCGGCCGGAGTAGAGCATACGCGCGTAGGCGCCCTGGGACGAATCTGTAACGTCAACCCGGCGCTGGTTGCGGCCGCCGGCCGCGGCGAGGAAGACCTGCCCCGGGTTCAACTCGACCGCGCCGCCGAACACCGGCGCGCCGGCCAGCGTGTAAGGCGTCCACGATGGGTTGCACGACCCCAGTTCAAGGGTCTTGAACGACAAGGCGAGGCCGGACAGGTTGGTCTGCGACTCCAGCCACCTCCGCGGGTTCAGAAACAGCTTGAACTTGTCCAGTTGCTGCTTGAGGGGATTCTCCTGCGTGCTAACGAGCATGTTCATCCCAATCGGGAAGCCGAACAGCGACAGCGACGGGTTGATGTTGAATCGCAACTCCGGCCGCGG
>Ga0116202_10002933_pt1 | contig 10226 bp, 3 predicted proteins | sample LakKivw325mmetaG_FD_94479 | JGI IMG/M metagenome (GOLD analysis project Ga0116202, IMG submission 94479) | Anoxic lake water microbial communities from Lake Kivu, Rwanda to study Microbial Dark Matter (Phase II) - Lake Kivu water 325m metaG | ecosystem: Environmental > Aquatic > Freshwater >... | reverse complement strand
GGAAGCCGTCGAGGAAGGCCCGCACGGCGTGCGAGGCGGCCACGATGTCCGGCGTGTGGACGGGCACCTCCCACACCTGGGCCGCGCGCGGGACGTCGAAGCGCCTCATTCGCTCGAGCGCCCTGAGGCCCGCCTCGAGCGCCTGGCGGTCGGCGGCGATGCGGGCGAAGCGCAGGATGTCGCCCGCGGTCCGGGCGCAGGTGCCCAGCTCGACCTGCCCGGGCGTGCCAAGCGTGAAGGGATCGTGCGCCGTGCCGCGTCGCGCCGAGTCGGGCACAAAGCCCCAGCCGCCGTCGGGGCCCTGGCCCTCGATGGCCCGCCCGACGGAGTTCCGCCAGCGGTTGTTCACGAAGTCCAGCAGGTCGCCCTCGTAGGTGGCCACCTCCAGGCCGGAGTGCCGCCCGGCGGCGCTCCGCGCCTGCGCGAGCGTTTCGCGCACCCGATCCCGCAGCTCCCCCGGGGGCAGGACGCGCCCGGCGATGGTCATGTCGCGCATGAAGGGCCAGTGCGCCGCCACGGACCCGGGCGGGCCGTAGGAGTTCGTCCACCCCTTCTGCTCAGGCACCCACAGCGCCCCGAGGTAGCCGTTCAGCATAAAGGCAAAGGCGTCGGCGGGCCGCGGGCGCGGGCTCGCAGCCGGCTCCGGCAGTCCGAACAGGCGTACCCAGTCGAGCACTACGTCGGCCGCCGCCCGCGTCTTGCGGCACACCAGGTAGCTCTCGAGCGACAGGGCGTCGCCGGGCTTCAGCAGGTACGGCTCCGCGGCCAGCGTCGCGTTTTCGGGGACGTACCGCGGCACGGACGGCGCCGCCAGCGCCAGGAGCTGGTCGTCCCGGCTCTCCAGCGTGTTGGGCACGGCGAAGACGGCGCTCGGCCGATCCTGGCCCGGCGCCCATTCCCTGCGCGGGTCCCACAGCAGCGCCAGCAGCGTCTCGCCCCGGCGCGTCGCCATCGCGGGCACGGTGACCTTGTTCGGATGGGGCACGTAGCGCAGGTGGTCGGGTCCGTGGGCGTCCAGCTCACTGGACGACTGTTCATCCCCCACCAGCCACTCCAGCCCCGGGAAGATAGCCTCGTCCTTGGCCACGCCTCCTGTCGGCTCGCCCACGTAGAGCGTCGGACCGTGGAAGGCCATCACGCGCGTGGGGCGCGATGCCCGGAGCTCGTGCGTTAGCTTCACGACCCCGTCCTCGCCCGAGCGCGCGATCCGCATCTGCGCCGACATCTCCGTGCCGTCGGGGCCCGGCCCGGAGGCCTTGAGGCTCAGGACCGTTGTCTGCCCCTCCACGGCGATGGTCTCGGGCTCGGCCGCCGTGGCCTCCCAGGCGCGGAGCACGCCCTCCGCGTCCAGGTAGAACAGCCCGGCGGGCGAGGGCAGGACCGCCCAGGGCGCGTCCCCGTCGCCCGCGGTGCGCACGAAGACCGGCCCGCAGCCGAAGGCGTACCTTGGCACCACTAGCTCCATCGCCCTGGCCCGGAGCCGCGCCGCGGCCTCAGGCATCTCGGCGGGCAGCACGAAGCTGCGCAGCGCCGCGTACACCGGCGTGTGGTTGGCGAAGCGCACGGTCACCGCCGCCGGCAGGGGCCCGGTCCGCCGCGGGGTCACCGACCAGGCCAGCCTTAGCCCGGCGTTGGGCCCGATCTGCGCGGGCGCCTGTGCCAGGGGACGCGCCTCCGCGGCGCCCTCCGGCAGCCACAGGTCCACCTTCAGGCCCGTCGCCGCCTGCCCGCCCGCGTTCTGCACGTCCAGGCGAAGCTCGAAGGCCTCACCCGGGGGCAGGAGCGCCCGCCGGGGGCCCAGCAGACGCCCGGCGGTCACGTCCGGCGGCCGGTCCGCGTCGGCCATGAACCGCAGGTAGTCCACCTCGATCTGCTGCCCGTGCACAGCGGTGGGGTAGAGGTCTATGGGGTCGAGACGGAGCTGCGTGATCGTGCCCTTCCACTCCGGGTGATCACGCAGGTCCAGCAGGGCTTCGGTGGACTCGGTCGCGGAGGTGACCGAGAAGCGGACCATCTTGGCCTGGCTGAACTGCGGGTCTTGTGCCGTGGCCCAGTAGATGGAGCCCCCGCCCGTGTGGTTGATGCGCAGGCGCAGGACGAGGAAGGGGTACCGCCCGGCATCCACGCTGATCGCGGGCCCCACTATCCACGGGTCCGTCGAGGTCATGCGCATCCGCAGGAGGCCGCCCACTACCTCGGGCTCGGATACCGAGTTGGTACGCGCCCAGCCCTCCAGGTCGCCGTCGGTGTTCCATTCCCAGCGGGGCGGCTCGGGCCGGTCCTGGGCGAAGGCGGGCCAGAGCGCGGCGAGGGCCGCAAAGGCAGCGATCGGGAGCCACGGGCATCGAGGCATCGCGGAATCTCTCCCCGGCGACAGCGTGATCGTCTCTCTGGGGGACGCACTTCCCGGCGGAGGGTAGGCGACCTGCGGGCGGGCCGGGGCCGGTCAGTGCGCGGAGGGCCCCCAGGCCACGTCCTCGACGTTGACGTGGTGGATGACAGCGCGTCCGTGGCCTCCGCCGACCCTCGGCGGGGGCTGTTCCCTTCGCGCAGGATGGGCCGGCAACCAACGCGCCCGAAGGGCGGACCCGCGTGGCCCTGATGTAGGAGCCGGCTGTGCCGGGGACCTGGACTGCCATGAGGTCGCCTCGCGACCTCATGGCTCCTTGGCAGCCTCGCCGTGTCGCCAGCAATAGCTGGCTCCTACGGGAAGGTCGGCGCCCCGCGCCAGGCGCGCCCCCTGGCGGTCGGGGCGTCCGCGTTACCCGCCTGTGCGTGTGACAGATCCCCCCTTAGACAACCGCACACGGCCCCCCCTGGCGGGCGAGGATTGCCTTGCGCGGCACGACCGTCTATCGTTGATACACCAGACCGCGAAGGCCCGCCCACGTCGGCCTTCCCGGTCACCATCCGCCGGGGGTGCGTCATGGCGAAACTCCTGGTCTTGCTTGCTCTGGGCTGCTGGGTAGCCTGCTGCGCGCTGGCCGACGGCCCTGACGACTGGGTGCTCGGCTACTGGCCCTTCGACGGCACGCTCGCCGACGCCTCGGGCAAGGGGCACGACGCCTCGGGGGAGGGGATCGGGTTCGTCGAGGGGCGACAGGGCTGGGCCCTGAAGCTCAACTGGCAGAGCGTCCAGATCGCGGACGGCCCCGATCTGCGCCTCGCGCCCGGGCTGACGATTGACTGCTGGGTCTACTACGACGAGAAGCCGACGGGCTACCAGCCCATCGTCATCAAGGACAAGGAGTACCAGCTCCGCCTGGACGACGAGCGCGAGGGCGGCGGCTTTGCCTTCTTCGTGTACCTGGACGGCTGGGAACCGCGCGTGCGGGGCATGATGCCGCGCCCGGGAGAGTGGTACCACCTGGTCGCCACGTGGACGGGCACCGAGCTTAGCCTGGAGGTCAACGGTCAGAAAAGCGCGACCCAGCGCGTGGGCACGCCCAGCCCCACCGACAACCCGGTCCTCGTGGGCAAGGCCAATTGCCGCGTGGAGGACCTGCGGCTCGCCAATCCCAGGCTCCTGCAGCTTCGCGAGATGCAGGCGATGGTGGCCGCCGTGCCCGACGCCCGGCGCACGACCGATACCCACTTCGGCGCGGACGTCGGCTGGGAGGGCTGGAGTGCGAACTGGGGCGCCGAGATGTCCCTGCGCGACAACGTGATCTCCGCGCGCTTCCCGAACGACAACGCCCTGCTCGTGCAGCCCGGGCTGAACGTGGAAGCGGGCGACCATACCTACGTCTGTGTGGACGTCCGCTCGCGATCCGCCCGTCTGGCCACCCTGATCTTCATCACCGACGCGGGCCACGGCGTGGCGGCGCTGCCCGTGTGGGACGTGAAGCGCACGTGCATCGTCAACCTGGCCTCTCACCCGAGCTGGCGCGGCAAGCTCAGGCTGCTGGCCCTGGGCTTCCCGGGCGCCGGGAGCCACGAGGCCGTCATCGAGAACCTGTGGCTATCGAGCAAGCCCGAGGGCAGCCCCTTCCTCTACGTGCGCAATCTAGCGCCCACGCGCGCCATCCTGCGTGCTGGTAGTGACGAGCAGGTCGTGGCGATCGTCCGCAACCTGGGCCCCGAGGCCCGCGGCGTAAAGGCCCGGCTCGTCGCCCCGGAGGGCGTACGCATCCTCGGCGAGGCCGTCCAAACGCTCGACACCGTAGCCTGCCGGGCCACGGAGCGCTTCGAGTGGGCCCTGCGGGCGGACAAGCCTGTCGCCGGCGCGGTCGGCGTGGAGGTTTCCTCGGACGCGGGGCCCGGCAGGGGAGCGACCTTTGCCGCGGACTTCAAGCCCCCGCCGAATCTGCCCAAGGCCTCCTCCGTCCCTCGCCCGAAGCCGGCCAAATCGCCGTACCTGATGCTGATGCACTACTGCCCCCTGTGGAAGGCCGGCACCCACTACGGCTGGGAGCGCATCGAGGACTGGCCCGAGCGTAGGCCGGCCATCGGCTGGTACAACGAGGGCACGCCGGAGGTCGCGGACTGGCACATCAAGTACGCCCTCGAGCACGGCATCCAGGGGTTCATCTACTGCTGGTACCGCAGCAACTTCGGCCCGGACGTGCAGGTCTCCCTGGGTCACGCCCTGCACGACGGCATGCTCAAGGCGCGCTACCTGGACATGTTCAAGTTCACGATCATGTGGGAGAACGGCTGCGCCAAGGGTGTCGAGTCGGTCGAGGACATGATGGACAATGTGCTGCCCTACTGGATGGAGCGCTACTTCACCCAACCCTCCTACGTGAAGATAGACAACAAGCCCCTGCTCTTCGTCTGGCGCCCGGAGCGCGTGGCCCCCGAGGTGGGCGGCTCCGAGCAGGTGAAGCGCATGTTCGATCTGATGCGCCAGGAGTGCCGCAAGCGGGGGTTCGACGGCCTGTACATCGTGGGCTGCGTGGGCAGCGCCGACGAGGGCCTGCTCACCAGGATGGCGACCGAGGGCTGGGATGCCAGCAGCGCCTACGGCATCGCGAGCCCCTCACCGGACGAGCCGGGGGTGGACCTGGAGGGCTTCCCCGTGGTAGACCACCGCGCCAGCATGGAGGGCCAGACCGGGACGCTGCTGGCCAAGAGGGCCGTGGGCGCGCTGCCCGACATCGTGGACATCATGATGGGCTGGGACCCCAGGCCCTGGCACGGCGGGAACACGAATCTCTACCGGGCCGATCCCTCGCCGGAGAACTTCCGCGCGGCCTGCGAGCGCGCCAAGAAGATCGTTGACCAGACGCCCGGCAACGGGCTGGACAGGCGCATCGTGGTCTTCGACAACTGGAACGAGTTCGGCGAGGGCCACTACCTGGAGCCCTGCACGGGCTTCGGCTTCGGCTTCCTGGACGCCCTGCGGGAGGTCTTCTGTGACGAGGCCGAGCCGTGCGAGGACATCGTACCGGAGGACGTGGGCCTCGAGCCACCGGAGAGCATCTACCTGCAGCGGCGGCAGATCCTCGAGATCGGCGTGCGCAAGGAACGTCGGGTCGTGCACAACCTGCTGGCGGCGTGGGGCTTCGACGAGGACGACGAGGTGCTGGCCCGCGACTCCTCGGCCTGCGGCTTCGACGGCTTCAAGGACCGGTTCCAGGCCGCCGAGGGGATCAGCGGCAGGGGCTTCCTGTGCGGCGCCGGTTCCGTCGCCCTGCAGTCCCACGAGCTGCTCTTCCCGCCGACCGGGATCACGGTCGAGCTGTGGATGAGGACCGACGTGGCCGGCCAGTCCGATCGCTGGATGCTGAACACGGTGGGCGCGGCCAACACCGGCTACCGCCTGGGGCTGACCGGGGGCAAGATCGGCTGGCAGATCCCCGAGAGGCCCTGGAGCCATATGCTCAACTCGCAGGACCCCGTGCCGCTGGGCCGGTGGGTGCACGTCGTCGGCACGCACGACAACACGACCATGCGGCTGTACGTGGACGGGAAGCAGGTGGGCGAGCTGGAGCGGCTGGGCGCGGTCCGGCCGGCTGAGGGCAGGTTGTGCATCGGGGCCTACGGCTCGGGCGACACGGCGCATGCCTTCCAGGGCATCCTGGACGAGGTGCGGCTCTACGACCGCGCGCTGACGGCGGAGGAGGTTGCGGCCCACTACCGCGAGCACGCTCGGTGACCGCCGGGCGTGCTGGGGATTGAGGCGATGGCATAGGAGCGCCCCTCGAGGGTGTGGCGGCGTGACCCCGCCGGCGACCGTTCAGGGCCCCCATGGCGATGTGACACTTCCGCGTAGTTGTTTACCTGACGGGTTCCGCCCTATCGAGCAACCAGGGATAGTTCGCGGGGTGAGAGAATCGTGTGGTAGCTGTGGATCCAGCGACTGCGTATGAACTGAGCCGCTCCGCCCTGTGAACACACTGCAAAGTCGCCCGGCTCTGCCCTTGTGAGGAAGTGCTCGGCTCGACGTCGCGCAAGCGGCTCAAGGGACGCGCCCTCCAGGGCCTTGCGGCGGTCTCGGTCGGTGCCGAGCCGGCCAATGATCCACGTGCCGCAATTGCTCAGGGCCTTGTAGTCCACGTCCCCGGGGTTCTGGGTGGCGAAAGCGCTGCATACACCGAAGCCGCGACCCTGACGAAGGAGGTAGTTGAGGCCCCACTTGGCGGCGCACTCGTATGGGTAGCTGGGGAAGAGCGCCTGCCTGCCACCCCCACCTCCTATCTCGTCTATGAAGAGCAGCAACCGCGGCTCTTCAGAGCCCGGCTGGCCGCGCATCCAGTTGTGGACGACATGCGCGATCTGCGCGACGACAAAGCTTCTGTCCTCGAACTGATCCAGCTCTGACAGGTTGACGATGCTGAGAGGGGCCCTGGTTTCCCCGGTTGAGGGCAGGAACAGCTCCATTCTGAGCGGCTCGCCCTCAAACCAGCGTCTCTCCGCGCCGGAGATGAGCGTATTGATCTTGTTCATAAGGCGGTTGCGCCGGTTCTCTGCGTCGATGTACTGAGCGACGCTGAGGTGACCTATGGTCGTAAAGGGAGGATTCTCCACCAGCTCCAGTAGCCGCTTGATCCCCTCTGGGCCCGACAGAGGCTGAGCGTTCAGCCAAGCCCACTTGATCACCTCGTAGAGGAAGGTACGCTCGTTCTCGATTCTCGTGCGTCGGCTTCCCGGGTAGAGCCTGTCAACGAAGGCGTCCGTGATCGCTCTAAGGGTTTCCCCGAAGTCCTGGGGACTGGCTTCGTGGAGCTTCGCTGCGTCGCTGGGTGCTGCGATGGCAGCCGGGAACCCGAGCTGCGTGCCCCGAGGTAGGCAGGGAGTCAACACGCGCGCCCTAACTGTCTCACGCAGTCGTCGCGCGGTAGCGAGTGCCTCTTGGCGACGCGGGAAACGCTCGAGATGCTCTCGGAGACGGGCTCGCCCGTCAAGCTCCTCGTCCGTGCCGGCCTCAATCCACGGCAGCACGTCCAGAGGGTCATCGCTATCCACGAACAGGAGCATGGAACTTAGGTCACCCTTCAGATCGATTGCTATGCAGGGGATGCGCCGGAGCAGTGCGTCCTCCAAGAGCGCCTTGGCCAGGAATGTCTTGCCCGAGCCTGTCGCCCCGCATATGAAGACGTGGGTCAGTAGGCGCTCCGGGGGCAGGCAGAAGACCTCGCCGGTCTCGGTCTTCTCATCACCCACCATGACCCAACTATGGCCGATGGCCAGCCCCCGCCTGTCTGGGCCATCTGTGCGAGCGTCAGTTGTCATCCGCACGCGAGGACGCGCCACGTCTATCACCTGGATGAGCACGGTGCTGGACTTCCGTCCGAAGTGCCTTCGGTACCACTTGGCCAGACCGGGTCCGGAGAGCACTCCGGCAGAGCCATCTAGCTCGAGTGGGTATGTATTGCCGTCCTCGTCAAGGGCCAGAACCGCCACCTGTTCACCATTCGGTGCGAGTAGCTCTGCAAGCTCACGTGGGACCTCAAGCTTGTCGCGTCTGAACCGGGCGGCGGGCACTTCGTACGTTTCACGGGCACCCGTCTCGCTCACCTTGGCGGCCTCCCGCAGGCTTTCATATCAGCCCCTCTTCCTGCGCTACAGCCTTCAGCCGTCGAGCAAGCCATCGCGTAACGCGTTCGGAGTACAACGTGTCGAGGATCCAACGGGGCAGGCCACTGGCGTCAGCCTCGTCCCGGAAGTCCTGGACTGCATTGACGACGTTGCTGTCGCTTTCTTCTTCCTCGTCCGCGACGGTCAAGACGGCTAAGGCAGTCACACATACCACAACCGCTGCGCCCTGCATGACCTTCGACAGAAGCCCCCTCATCAAGGGTCACCTCCGATCGCCCGGGACTTTGGTACGTAGCCGTGCTCCGTTTCCCGCAGCGGAGTACCCCAGTGGCTCTGGTACCAGCGACCGACGCGCTCCCGAAGCCCAGGGTCGTCTTGGATGGGCTTCAACCAACGGCCCAGCATTCGTCTGGACAAGCCTTCAGGTCTCTCAAGCCACTCTCTCAAGCGGACCGTGTCTCCACTGCGCAGGATTCGAGAATCCCTGGCGTTGAGGAACGTCACCTGACGGACCGTCTCTACCCGGACCCCAAAGCGTGCCGCGATTTCCCGCGCCAGCTCATCGACAGTCAGCGGGCGCCCCTCCCTGGTAAGCAGGTCAACTACCATGTCCTCTTCCTCGATCCTCATTAGTATGGACTGGGGGTCCACGTACCCATCCCACTCGTCCTGCCATTCCGCCAGACCCCACAGGCTCCTCCCAAATCGGGCAAACAAATGCGGTTCGGCGGACAGCGTCGCTTGGACGCCTTCGGGGCGGGGAGGTCCTCCCACGTCCTGGGCGATTGCTTCGGCAATCCGGCTCGAGGTCATCACCGACCCGTGGTCCCAGAGGACCCGGTAGATCGCGTCCCTCAAGGCGATCCGTGTCCGGTGTACTCCTCCACCTGCTCCCTGGTCACCCTCGCGACGTGGATGTGTGAGCGCCATGCGAAGCTCAGTCTCGGGTGGTTGCGGGGCATAGAGCCGCACCCTGTCTCCTGCCCCAGCGCCACTCCCCTGGAGCCAGATGAAGACCTCGCTGCCCTTCATCTCTCGTCGGGCCATGTCCACCTTCGCGGAGACCCCGTAGCGCCCCTCAACCACAAGCTGGACTTCGGCAGTGGCCACAGGGGAGGCGTAAGCCTCCAGCAGCCGGACCATCTGCTCAGACAGCAGAAGGTATCGCCGCCGTAGCATGTCCTCGGTCAGGGTGACCTCACCATAGCGCGCCGGCAGGGCAGCCTTGACCGGATCGCTCACCCCCACGGGGGCCTCATACTCACCTTCCTCAAGCGCCGGTTCGGCTTGACGACCCGGGCGGCACACCGCCCTTTCCAGCGCTCGTCCGACCTCGAGCATCTCCTCATCCGTCAATTCGTCCGGTCGTACCCCGAAGACCAACTCACATACCTCGCGAACAGCCTGGCCTTGGCTGCGGGACGACATGGAGTACTGCGCCAACCTCTCATCGGTCAAAAGGACGGGCGGGCACAGCCACCACTTGCCGTTGCCGAGGCGCCAGAACAGGCCGGGGTGGCGGCCCAGCTCCTCCTCCAGTACTTGCCCAACCAGTTGGCGGATTGGCTCTGGGCATCCGGCTTTGCAGGTGAAGAACTCCGTCAGCAGGTCAGTCACCGCAGCGGGGCCTTGTCTGTCGAGCCTATCCTGTATGGCGCTCCGCTTCTCTCTACACAGCTTCACGATCTCAGCTCTGGGCCGGTGCCAGTAGCCCGCCGTCAACTCCAAGCCCCGATGTTTGAGCGCATGCTCCAGCTGGTCTCTCACTGCGGCCGCCCGCTCGGCTATCGGGGACGGCCACCCGACAGAAGCCACCAACTCCTCGGTGCGCAATCCGGTGATGCCGTCTCTCAGACGAGTCGTGAAGTCCTCCAAAGCTTGCGGGGGAAGCAGAAGCAGGCGTTGACCTGGAAGCATCAAGATGAGCCGTCCCTGAGACAGCCTGCTCGTGAGGGAGTGACAGGCGACGCGTACCGCGTGCTCCACGACCTCTTGATCTGTGTGCAACGGCTGTGGCAGCTCCTCGAGGGCCCGCGTGACCCTGTCGCGCAGGAGCTGTTCCCCAAGCTCGTCCTCGGTCAGCGGCTTGTCCCTTAGAAGAGTGAGCGCGTGCTGCACTGCCTGGCAGCCAATCTCGTGTGCCACCGCCTCTGGGGATCCCAGCTCTACCTCTCGGCTCGCGAGAAGTGCTGACAAGTCACGGAGGCGATCGTCCGGCGCTGTGCGCCACCAGTCAAGCGCCT
>Ga0116202_10002931_pt1 | contig 10229 bp, 11 predicted proteins | sample LakKivw325mmetaG_FD_94479 | JGI IMG/M metagenome (GOLD analysis project Ga0116202, IMG submission 94479) | Anoxic lake water microbial communities from Lake Kivu, Rwanda to study Microbial Dark Matter (Phase II) - Lake Kivu water 325m metaG | ecosystem: Environmental > Aquatic > Freshwater >... | reverse complement strand
GAGTAATAATCTGCCCGATAAATTCTATCGGGTTTTTTGTTAAAGAGATGCCCAAAAGAAAAAAAATTATTAGGTCAGAAAGAAAAAAATCACTTAAGACCAGCAAGATTCTTTATCAAAGTCCAAAAAATCAAGAACAGCCACTGACCCTGGCCTCATTTTACCAATTGGTTGCTGATATAAAATCACCTCAAGAAGCAGAGAAAATTTTGTCGGAACTTTTTTCTAAGTCGGAAATCGAGGCAGTTGCCAAAAAGCTCGCCGTCGCTAAAGCTTTACAAGAGAAAGTCAGCTATTCACAAATTAGGGAAATTTTTGGTGTTTCCAGCGCTACCATCTCCCAAGTTCAATCACTCTTAAAGAGCCACTCGGGGATTCTGCAAGCTCTAGATAAGATGGCAGCTGAGGAGTGGGCAGAAAAATGGGCCACTAAAATCAAAAAACTCTTCGGCTAAAAACCTTCTTCATTTTGAATTCAGCTTCCGGATGGGTTAAAATACGGCTATAACATCCTCTACCGAGTAGAGGATGATATATCAGTTTCATCAAAACTGTTATGAACAAGAAATTTTTTGTGACCACGCCAATTTATTATGTTAATGATATCCCCCATATCGGCCATACCTGTACTAACGTCGCCGCGGATATTGTCGCCAGGTACCACAAACTTCTGGGTGAAGAAGTCTTTTTCTTAACCGGCACGGATGAGCACGGAGCAAAAGTGGCGGAGGCCGCCGAAGAGGCAGGTCTGTCACCAAAAGAGTTCTGTGATAAAGTTTCTAAAACCTTCTCCGATATCTGGCCAAAATTGAACATCAAGTATAACTATTTCATCCGCACCACCAATTCCCAGCATGAAAAAATTGTTCAGGAAGTATTGACCAGAATTTATCAGAAAGGTGATATTTACAAAGCTAAATACACCGGCCTTTATTGTGTCGGTTGCGAAAAATTTGTCACCGAAAGTGATTTAGTCGGTGGTCATTGCCCTCTTCATCCCAATCGAGAAGTGGTCAAACAAGCTGAAGAAAATTATTTTTTCAAGCTTGACAAATACTCACGCATATTAATTGAGGCAATTGAGAACGAAAATCACCCCTATCATTATCAAATTTCTCCCGAAAGTAAAAAAAATGAAGTTTTAGCCAAATTAAAAGCCGGGGTGAATGATTTAAGTATCTCCCGACAGGAAGTTTCCTGGGGCATTCCCATTCCCTGGGATAACTCCCAAACAATCTATGTTTGGATCGAAGCGCTTTTTAATTATTACACCGCCACCATAATCACCAATAAAGAGTCTTTTTGGCCGGCAAACTTGCACCTCCTTGGAAAAGAAATCCTTTGGTTCCATGCTGCCATCTGGGAGGCTTTGCTAATCGCCGCGGAATTGCCTTTACCTAAAGAAGTTTACGCCCACAGTTTTTACACTGTTGATGGTCAAAAAATGAGCAAATCTTTAGGAAATGTTATCTCTCCTCAAGAATTAATTGATAAGTTCGGCGTTGATGGCGCAAGATACCTTGTCGCATCAAGTTTTCCTGCCATTGAAGATAGCGATGTTGGTTGGGAAAAATTCACTAAAAAATATAACGCCGATTTGGCCAATGGCTTGGGTAATTTAGTCCAGCGAGTGACTAAATTAGCGGAAACATCAAACTTTTCCTTCACACCAAAAGAGCGGTCTAATTTTAAAAAAGATGTCTCTCAAAAAATTGAAGATTGCCGTCTTAGTGAGGCTTTATCTCTAATTTGGAACGATGTTAATGAAAGTAATAAAAATATTAATGAACAAGAATTGTGGAAAAAATCTGGCGAGGAACTTAAGGAAGGTTTACAAGCCGCCATCCTAACTCTTCAAAACATTGCTTATAATCTGCAACCATTTCTGCCAGAAACTGCCGAAAAAATCTTAAAACAATTCTCCAGGCCAAAAATAAAATCCGGAGAACCGCTTTTCCCCCGCCTTAAATAAAAATTTAAGCTGGTCAAAAGATGACCATCAGAAAATTTTTAATTAAATATGACCGCCAAGTCCAGAGACTTTTGGAAATTTTACCCGGTTTTGTTTCCTGGAATTTAATTTTATTTCCCATTTGGGGCGGTTTCATTTTTCCCTTGGCGGTTGCCTATTTTGTCCTTCTTTTTGACGTCTTTTGGCTTTATAAATCTTTCACTCTGGCCGTTTTTTCCATTATCGCCCACCTAAGAATTCAGGCTTCCCAAAAAATGGATTGGTTAGGTGAAGTTAAATTTTTCCCCGACTGGCAGAAAGTTCAACATTTCGTCATCGTCCCGGCATATAAAGAACCACTGCATTTAATTGAAAGAATTATCGAAAGTTTGCAAAAACAAAGTTTCCCCAAAAAACAAATTAGCGTTATCGTCGCTTTTGAAAAAAGAGAAAGTAATTGGCAAACTAAAGCGACCGAGATTGCTAAAAGATTTAAGGGTCAGTTTGGTGATTTAATTTTTACCGAGCATAAACTGGTCAAGGGTGAGACCGCAGGAAAACATTCCAACTCCCGCCGGGCAATTTTAGAAGCCAAAAAGAAATTAATTGACTCTGGAAAATATGATCCTGACTATATCGTGGTCACTTCTACCGACGTTGATCATGTTTTTCACCCAAATCATTTTGCTTACTTAAGTTATAAATTTCTGGATTCACCTCACCATTATGAACGTTTTTGGCAGGCGGCGATTGTCTTTTACAATAATTTTTGGCGCTTACCGGCAATCTCCAGAGTTTCCAATACCTTCAACACCATTTGGAACATTACCTCCTTGGCTAGGAATGACCGGCTGATCAATCAGCAAAATTATTCTCTTTCTTATAAACTTCTCAAAGCGGTTGGCTATTGGGATCCCCAGGTTATCCCCGAAGATTGGCACCTGTTTTTTAAAGCTTTTTTTAAAACTCAAGGAAGGGTTGAAGTGGAATCAATCTATTTACCTTTGTCGGCTGACGCTGCCGAATCAACGACTTTTTGGAAAACTCTAAAAAACCAATATGAACAGTTTAAAAGATGGGCTTGGGGCGTTTCTGATGACCCTTATGTCATCAAACAGTATTTTTTATCGCCGAAAATTTCTTTCTGGTCAAAAACTATCCGGACCATCCGGGTAATTGAAGACCATTTTCTCTGGCCGGTCAATTGGTTTGTCATCACCCTGGGAGTTAACATTCCCACTTTTTTGAATCCTGCTTTCTCTCGCACGGCAATTGGTTTTAACTTACCGCGTTTTTCCTCATCAATCTTTTCCCTCTGTTTAGTTGCTTTATTGATTATTTTTGTTATTTATGCCCGTCAAAGACCGCCCCGACCGAAAGAGGTTTCCAAGATGCGCGCTCTTTTACTTCCTCTGGAATTTGTTTTGATGCCGATTGCCGGTTTTATTTTTACAGCTCTACCCGGCCTGGACGCTCACACCCGACTGATGCTGGGAAAATACCTGGAATATCGCGTCACCGAAAAAGTCTGAATCAGCGAATAGTTTACAGCTCTTAGTCTACAGTTTAAAATTAAAACAATGTTCGACTGGCTCAAAAAAAACAAGTTTTTACTCTTATTACTGCTCTTAACTTTCCTTCTCCGTCTGCCTTCTCTTTTTGAACCTTATTGGTACGGCGATGAGGGAGTTTATTTAACCCTCGGTTTGGCGATCAGGAAAGGACTTTTAATTTACCGGGACATTTACGACAATAAGCCGCCTTTAATTTATCTTTTGGCGGCGCTGGCGGGAAATCTTTTCTGGTTTAGGTTCTTACTCCTCCTTTCTTGTCTTGGCTCACTGATTTTAATGTTCAAAATTACCCAAAAACTTTTTGCCAAAAATTCTTTTGCCCAAAAACTAGTTCCGGCAATCTTTCTTCTTTTGCTTAACCTTCCTTTCTTGGAAGGCAATATCACCAATGCCGAAATTCTCCAAATTTTACCCAATCTGCTCGCTTGTTGGTTACTGTTTAACCAACAAGAAGTAAACGAAAGGAGCTATTTTTTCGCCGGCTTATGCTTTGGTATTTCCATACTTCTAAAAATTCCGGCCATCTTTGACTTGGCGGCGGTCATTTTTTTTCTTTATTTCCTGGCAGGACCAAAAAATAATTTGTTGCTTTTTCTTTTGGTTGGGGCAATTTTACCTTTCACCTTCTGTAGCCTGTATTACCTCGGGCAACATTATTTAAAAGATTTTTTGACGATTGTGTTGGTACAAAATTTTGGTTATCTTTCTTCCTGGAAAACTGGTTCCCAACAATCCTCGATCTTAAAAAGTGGTCTTTTCCTAAAACTAGTTATTCTTTCTCTTTTTAGTCTTTGCTTGTTTCTTGTCAAAAGAAAAGCCAGTCAAAAATTATCGTTATTTATTGAAATTTGGTTTGCTTTTAGTCTTTTAGCCGCCACTCTTTCCAATCGCCCTTATGCCCATTACTTACTACAAATAATTGCCCCGTTAAGCTTACTTATTGGTGTCATTCTGGTGGAAAAGAAGCTCGTACGTTACTTGGCTCTTTTAAGTCTCTTCGTTCTTTTATTGATTTTTTATAAAACTCAATTTTGGACTTATCGGGTCTTTCCCTACTACCGTAATTTTTTTCAATTCGTCTTGGGCCGAAAGAGCAAAAATGACTACTTCGCCTATTTTGATTCCAAAACACCAACAATCTACAACATCTCCAATTTCCTTCTGACTAATTTTTCCTTAAATAATGGTCAAATTTTTATGTGGGCAGATGAGTCCTATCTTTACCCGCTGGCGGGTAAAATTCCCACCGGCCGGTATGTCGCCGCTTATCATATTATTGATTTTAAGAAGTATACTGAAGTAGAAAAGGCCTTAAGAAACCGGCCGCCAAAAATAATCATCGTTGATAAAAACAAAAAGGAACCTTTTCCGCAACTGAATCAAATTCTGAAGGAAAAATATTTATTGGTGAACCAACAGAACAACTTTAATCTCTATCGCCTAAACCAATGAAAAAAAGACCATATTCACAAATAATTATTTTGTTAATCTTTCTCTCTTTGATTTTTATTGCTTTAAATTGGCAACGTTTACCACCACAAGTTCCTCTTTTTTACAGCCGACCCTGGGGTGAAGATCAGCTGGCACCAAAGATCGCCATCTTCCTTCTCCCCGCCAGCTCTGTAGGTGTCTTTTTGATTAATTTTCTCTTGGCAAAATTTTTTATCAAAAAAGAGAATCTTTTTGTCGCTGAGGCAAGCCTTCTTCTGGCCTTATTAATCTCTGTCTTAAATCTGATCAGCCTGTACCAAATAATTAACTTAATCCTTTAATATCATGAATATTTTGGGACTTTTTTTCTTACCCCTCTTAGTTGCCAGCGGCATCAGTTTTTTAACCACGCCGCTGGTGATCTTGCTGGCTAAAAAATACGGTTTGATTGATAATCCTAAAACCCATCAGTTAAGCAAGGTTGTCCATCAATATCCCGTTCCTCGTGGTGGCGGCTTACCAATTTTTATTAGTCTTTTAACCGCTTTGTTTTTTCTACCTTTAAATAAGTCCTTGGCCGGAATTTTACTGGGCGCGACCGTTACTTTGGTGGTTGGGTTAATTGATGATAAATTTGAGGAAAAAATCAGCCCTTTAGCCCGTCTGATGACCAATTTTTTAGCTGCCGGCTTGGTAGTTGGCGCCGGAATCGGAATTGCTTTTATCACTAACCCGCTGACCGGCGGCATTATCCAATTGGATCAGCCAAGAATTGTTTTTGAGTTTCTGAACAAATCTCACTCCATTTGGGTGGTTTCTGATCTTCTGGCCTTGTTTTGGATCTCCTGGTGCATGAATTTTGTCGGTTGGTCGGCCGGTCTTGATGGCCAACTCCCAGGTTTTGTGACGATCGCTGCCTTCGTCATCGGCTTACTTAGCCTGCGTTTTACCCAAGATGTCACCCAATGGCCGGTAGTCATTCTGGCCGCAATCACCGCCGGAGCCTATCTCGGCTTTCTTCCCTGGAATTTTTACCCGCAAAAAATTATGCCCGGTTACGGCGGTAAAAGTCTGGCTGGCTTCCTTTTAGGCGTTCTCTCGATTCTTTCCGGAGCCAAATTTGCGACTGCAATTTTGGTTTTGAGCATTCCTTTATTAGATGCCATCTTTGTGGTTTGGAAAAGATTGGCCGAAGGCCGCTCTCCGTTTTTAGGCGGCCGAGAGCACCTTCACCACCGTCTTTTGGATCTTGGTTGGGGGAAAAGAAAAATCGCGCTCTTTTATTGGCTGGGGAGTGGTCTTATGGGCATTCTTGCTTTGAATTTGAACAGTCAACAAAAATTCTATACAATAATCCTGTTACCGATATTATTTATTGTTTTCATCTTATGGATCAGCTCTTTATCAACCTCCTTAAAACCGCCAGACCGAGACAGTGGATTAAAAACCTAACTCTTTTTGCCGCCTTGATTTTTTCCGGCCGGCTTTTTTTAGCCAAAGATTTCCTGACTATCACTCTGGCGGTGATCATTTTCTCGGGGATTACCTCTTCGATTTATTTTTTAAATGACATCATTGATGTTTCCCGAGACAAACTTCACCCTTTCAAAAAATATCGGCCAATTGCTTCGGGTAAATTACCCATTCCCTTGGCTTTCTTCATCTCGGTCATCGGCATTCTCATCTCTTTTTTCCTGGCCTCAAAACTTAACTTTTTCTTTTTCCTACTTTGTTTGGCCTATTTTATCTTACAGATAATTTATTCTTTTCTGCTCAAGGAAATTGTCATTATGGATGTCGTTGCCATTGCTTTGGGCTTTATCATCAGAATTTATGCGGGGGCTGTCATCTTAAATTATCATGTTTCTTCGTGGTTCCTTCTTTGTGTAGTCTCCACCGCTCTCTTCTTTGCCGTCGGCAAAAGGCGTTCGGAAATGACCATGCTTACGACTCATGAGGCAGCTTCGGCTCACCGGAAAACTTTAGGTAAGTATTCGGAGGTTCTTTTGGATGCTTACCTTTCCATGTTTGCTACTTCCGCCTGGATTTCTTGGGCCCTTTTTACCTTTTTTGAATCTCCGCCAGTTATCCTTAAACCCAACTTTCTCTACGCCTTTTTACCTCTTACCCTGTCTGGTAGCAATAAATATCTTATGTTGACCATCCCTTTGGTAATCTACGGTATACTCAGATACCTCAAGATCATTTATGACGGTGCTTGGGCCGAATCGCCAGAACGAGTTTTATTGAAAGATAAACCCTTATTGACAACCGTGGTTATTTGGGGAATCGTGCTGATTTTGGTAATTTACGGAAGTTAAGGTGACGCTATTTTCTCGGCATACTGACCGGAAATCCAACCGGTTTTATTCTCGGCATAGGTAATCTGATACCAGCCATTCTTTTCTTCAAGCAGGGGGTATGTTTCCCCTGGATAAACTTTAGCTAATTCGGTTGAAGAAGAGCTTGCTTCGGCCCTGACTCTCAGCCAGCCGGTTGGTGTATCTTTAATCTTTACTGAAGCTCCGGTAATCGCCACCGTTGGCCGAGGGGTTACAGAAACCTTAGGTGTCGGGGTAGCGGAAATTTTCGGTGTCGGTGTCGGTGTCCCTTTGGTTTTTCCCGTCGGTAGAGGAGTTGGTGTTCCACTTAGAGTGGCCGTCTCTTTGGCTAATTGCGAATTAACGATCAGTTTAAAGCCGTTAATGGCCTTGGCTTTAAGACTATTCTCCCGATAATCAGTTAAAGACAAAGTGATCTGATGCTCACCCTCAGTCACTCGGTCAAGAACCAAAGGAGAAAATCCCCGGTTTTCACCGTCAACCGTCACGGTTGCCCCATCCGGCGTGGTCACTACGGCCAAGGAAGCCGTCTTTTTGTCACTGGCAGGTTCTAAGGTCAAAATCGCCCCGGAGGCATTTTCTTCTGACTCGGCAAATTCGCGACTCACCACGCTCATGACGCCGCCGACCAGCTTAAGTCTTCCTTCCCAGGAGGCCAAAGAAACAGCGGTACTTTCCGGAATCAGCTTTAAAGTCACTTCCCCAGGATTCAATTCCCGATCAGTGTAGGGAGTTTTTCCCACCAGCTTACCGTTAATGAAAACCGAAGCCGTCGGTGTGGTCACTACCTGAAGAGCAGCTTTCTGGGTACTGAGTGAACAACCGGTCAAAAGAAGCGGTACCAAGGTAAGAAACAAACCAACCACTATCTTTCTCATGGCCAAAATATACCACATCAGTCAAGCGTTAACAAGTATTGATCGGTGGTGGCTTTTAGGTTCATCCTTTGATATGATAGCCTCAAGCTGAACTCGGCCTGGTAGCCAAGGAGTAAGGCAAGTGTCTGCAAAACACTTATGCGCGAGTGCAATTCTCGCCCAGGCCTCAAACTAGCCACATTTTGTGCCTGTAGGCACACTATAGGTCTTGACTTTGGCGGAATTTCTGCTATAATTCTTTCAGTTCCTGAAGTTATCATGCTTTAGGATTTTTTTTGGGCTAAATCAACCCAAACGATGAAAAATTTTCAAAAAAATACTAAAAGAACTTTGGAAGTCTTCTATAACCAAGCGGCGATTTTCACCTACTTAAAACTGGCCAAACCGGCGAGTGCTTTCTTCCGCCGGGTATTTGAGTTCAAGAATATCAAACAATTAGCTGGTATTTTGGTCTTAGTTTTGACTTTGCTGGTTTATAGCGCTCCTGGCGCCATCTCCGCGTTCCAAATTGCCACCGAAGATACGACTAAATTATCGGAAAAGGCGACGGAAATTGTTACCCAGCAATCATTGCAAAAGCCGGTGGAATCTTTCCATTTGACTCAATATTTTAGTTTCTTTCATCCGGGTGTAGATTTGGCCACTGATGCTGGCTCCGCGGTTTTACCAATTTTACCCGGCAAGGTAGAAAAAGTGGCACAAGGAAGGTTTGGTTACGGCAATCATGTAATTATTAATCATGGTTCAGGTCTTAAATCCTTGTATGCTCACTTGGTTAAAATCACCATCAAAGAAGGTCAAGAGGTTGATAAAAATACCATTATTGGTTTTATTGGTTCAACCGGCCATTCAACCGGACCCCATTTACATTTGGAAATTACCGACAATGGTCAAAAAATTAACCCCAAGTCCCTTTTTGAAGACTATTTTGGTCGTAAACTGGCCGATTTAGGGAAGAGCTTTTAATCCCTATCTGACAAACCTCAAAATTTTGGCGTCTTTAATTAAATTACTCACCCAGGAATTCACCTGCTCGCTGATTTTCTTATCCAATAAAGCAGCCTTTGCTTCCGCTTTAAGATCTGCCTCAGCTGAGGCGGACATCAGCTTGCGATTTTCTTTAATATAGGCGGCAATTTCTTCATCCGTAATACTGATCTCTTTTTCCAAAATCTTTTTGACGAGAATTTGAGTTTCCAGTTGATGCTCAAAGTCGGCCTTACTGATTCCTTGGAGTGAAAGTAGACTGTCCAAATCTGCTTTTTCACCCAATTGTTTTTTAATCGTGGCGATACCCTCGTCCAACTCCTGACGGGAAACAGTCATTCCCTTCTTTTTTGCCTCCTGAAAAACCAATTTATCCACAATCAGATCTTCCAAAGCCGTCTTGCCATATTGGGAATAAAGCCGGCCGGTCAATTCAAAATTGAAAATTGGCTGACCATTAACCACACCGGCGAGGAATTTATCTCGGAAGCGATAGCCAAGAAAACCAATAACCAAGAGGGTTAAAAGCCCAAAAATTACCCTTTTAAGGATTTTTTTATTAAGATTCTTAACAAAAGGTGGACTGATTCTAAATTTAGCTAGAAAATTTTGGTTTTCCTTCATAAATTTTTCCGGACTAAAAAAACCGGAGCCTCTTTCTTCAATTATATTTACTCAATAATAAAACATTCTCCAAAATTTAACAATCTGGAAAACTGGGAAAAGAAATTTTTGACCTAAAAGCTGACTTTTACATCGCCGGGGCAGGCTTTTGATAGGTTTCAAAATTGCTGGCCACCGTCGGATTAACCGTTTTTAAAAGTTCCAGCACTTTTGTTCGGATATCCCCACTGTTGACCGTCTCATTAACTGCCACTCCCGCTACCCAACTTTCGACCTGGGCAGTCAAATTTTCTGCCTCTTCTGGTGCTGATCCTGATTTGAGTAGGCCATTAAGAATTTTATTCCGGTCAAAATCCTCAACGGTCCCATCTTTCTTTTGGACTTTTATCAATTTAATCACCCCCTTTTGTTTTTAAAGATATTCTCATTATAACAACATTAT
>Ga0116202_10002928_pt1 | contig 10236 bp, 13 predicted proteins | sample LakKivw325mmetaG_FD_94479 | JGI IMG/M metagenome (GOLD analysis project Ga0116202, IMG submission 94479) | Anoxic lake water microbial communities from Lake Kivu, Rwanda to study Microbial Dark Matter (Phase II) - Lake Kivu water 325m metaG | ecosystem: Environmental > Aquatic > Freshwater >... | reverse complement strand
AGGCCAACAACTTGTGGCTTAAAGACCTATGTTTCCTGCCTCCATCGGTCTGGAGAAAATGCTTCTACGCCAAAATCAATTATCTTGACTTCTATCTGGGAGGCTTCATGGAGGATATATGAAGCTATATAGCCTAAGCCCAAAGGGGCAGAATCTGACTGCACCTGTTTGTTTTCCTTCGCCGAATAAGGCTTATAGAAGGGCGGAGAAACCAACATTGCTCTGCTAATCATTTGCCCTTTCCTCTTCAGTCTGGACTTTCCTTACTATCGCAATTTGAACAACGCCGAGACCCGGGAAAGGCTTCAAAAGGAATTCAGCCACCTTGTCTCCGAAGGGATGTAGGCCGCTCCCATAATAATTCTCAATTCTGAATCCATAAAATTTAAGCATCTCCTTAAGACCTGCTGGCGAGAAGGCTGTGTTGTGTCTATGCCCTGCCATTTTTCTCAGTCGCTCTCCTCTCTGGGCTGGGTTACCAAAGCTAAATTTTGTGCTCGGCGATATCACAGTGGGATGCCAGCCAAACAAAACGAAAATCCTGTTGTGTAGAGAGCATAGATTGGGCACCGAAAGCAGGCATCGTCCCCCGGTCCTCAATACCCGCCAAATCTCCTGGAATAAATTGTCGGGGTTTGTCAGGTGTTCGGCGACCTGATGGCACAGCATAACATCAAAGAAGCTATCAGGAAAGGGGACTGGTTCATTATTAAGGTCTACCTTCTCCACAGTCACCCCGCGCCTTCTCGCCTCTATCAGTGCTGGCTCATCACTATCTACGCCATAACATTCCTTGGTGCCTATCTTAGCCGCAAATTCAACTGTCAATTTGCCATCACCACAGCCGACGTCCAAGAATTTAGGATTATTTTCCTCCAGCGCTATCTTAGCAGCACAGGACAGGATTTTGCGCCTGGCAGCTGCGGCTTCCCTATTTCGCATCGTTTGAAATCTCATTTGTTTGAAATATATTTCAGAAACGCTACTGCGGAACGCCATAATACCTTCAACTCATTTAAGCCATGCCGGTTGAATATGCGCTTCAAAGCAATCGGAACATAAGAAGGGGAGAGGTAATAGCCCTTCAGGATTCCGTCTACAGCCTCTCTAATCTCTACGCTGGATAGTCCAGGGTACGAAATGATTGACTTTTGGTGACCACGCTCATCCAAATATTCATTCGGGTCCTCGGTGATTAAGTATCCATTCTCCTTAGCCCAGTTGTAAAGCTCAGTCCCTGGGAAAGGCGTAATCACTGCTACAGTGATGGCATCAGCTTTGGTCTCTTTTATCAACCTCTCTGTTGCCTTGATGGTTTCCTTCGTCTCTCCGGGAAGCCCGATTATCCAGTTCCCATGCATAGAAAGACCTGTCTTTCTTGCCTCTTTGGCAAACGACCTTATTTGTTCTACTGTTATCCCTTTCTTCACATTTCTCAGTATTTCATTGTTTCCGGACTCATAGCCTATATCTAGCATCATACAGTTTACTTCTTTCATCGCTCTCATGGTCTCATAATCGAGTCCCACCCTTGCTTGCCCTCCCCAGGGAATTTTCAGACCCCTTTCTTTATACCCCTGGCAAAATTCCATCACATACTTTCTGTTCAGTGTAAATGTGTCATCCTCTACAAAAATCTGCTTTACCTCTTTGAATTCCTTTTCTACCCATTCAAATTCATCCAACACATTGGGGACGCTTCTTGTGCGATGTATCCTCCCCATAAGAGTCTGGGGCCAGGAGCAAAAAGTGCATCTAAAGGGGCATCCCCTTCCAGTGAATATTTGGACTTCCGGATGCATGGAGTAGGAGTAATTGAGCATATAGTCCTTGACATTTAGATGCTTTCTATAAACTTGAGAGACAAAGGGAATTTTGTCCAAATCCTCTGAGTTTGAGGGTTCCCTATCAGGATTGTGGATTATTTTCGCTCCACTTTTATATGAGATTCCTTTTACCTGGTCAAGGCTCTTACCTTCATCAATAGCCTCCACTAAATCCCTTAAGACAAAATCGAACTCCCAGCGACAAACTATATCCGTTCCAGGGCTTGAGAGCATTTTCTCAGCGAATTGGGAAGCCGGAGCACCCACCATCACTGTTCTAGCATCGGATAATTTTTGCTTTATGATTTCTGCCACCGAAATATCATTATTCAAACTGGGGAAACTAGTATCAATTACAGCTAAGTCAGGCTGAAAGTTCTCTATATCCTTTAAAACCTGCTCCATATTCCAGCCCCAGGCAGCTGTATCCACAAGTCTTGCCTCACATCCCACCTGCTCCAGCATCCCTGTGGCGTAGGCAAGCCAGATGGGATAATAAAGAGTTCCTCCTCTTCCGGTATCCTGCCACCGCATATCCCGGGTAAAACGAGGCTTATATGGAGCATTAAGCAGATAGATTTTCATTTTTTCCCTTAAATAGAACTTCTGCTTCACCGGCTCCGTAGTTCTTGTGAAAACTTAACGTTAACCTAAAAATAGGGTTAAAAAATCGGAAACTTCTTTCCTTAAAGCTTATATAAATTGCGTTTGCTAAAGCTGTGGCTAAAGGAACGAAAAATAGGGGGGAGTAAAGCATCAAATATAAAAAAAGTGGACCATAATGATAAAAGCGAGAGAATTTGGGATGCTCTCTATTTACTCTGATTCTCTTTCTTCCGAAGTCTCTCATTTGTTTGGCGAATTTTTCAAAATCAGTCTTATGCTTATGCTCAACCAGGGGAGAAGGTATATAGTATAACTTATATCCTCTTTCATTTATTTTGATATCTAGGTCTAAATCTTCTGGGTAGCCAGGTTCCTCCCTGAACCCCCCTACCTCATCAATAACCCTCTTGAAGAGCACAGAGTTCACTGGGGGGTTGTGCAAAACCTGGCGCTCATCTTTATATATCGCCGTATTTCTAGCTCTAGAGGAAATTAACGGAGATCTCATTGCTTTGGATATTGTCGATTCCGTAAATGAGGAATTCCCAGATGACGGAATATTGCCTCCACCTACGCCAACTATCTTATTGTCCTTGACGTTTAGCCTTAAAAGCCCATCAACGAGCTTATCTATCCAGTCTTCAGGCACGATGCAATCGCTATCAGTGAAACAAATAATTTCTCCGTGTGCAGCTTCGACACCTATGTTTCTATTTATTCTGGAAGGCACTCCATTAAGAACCTTATGCGCGTACTTTTGCGCTATCTCTACAGTTTCATCATTGCTACCGGCATCAGCCACGATTATTTCATAGCTATACTTGCTACGGTTTGCCCTTATGGAAGTTAGACACCTCTCAAGCGTTTGAGCACTGTTTAAGGTCGGTATTACTACCGAGACGGTTGGTTGAGTTCCTTGACTTTGTTGGGTTAACAGAGTTTGATTCATAGTTCAATGTTCAACGTTCTAGGTGATAGATTTTACGGTTCGTTAAGTTTGTCTCATACAACCAATATCTCCAAATTTTAGCGAATTATCCTTTTCTTTATCAAATAAAACAGGTTAGTAAAGCCGACTTTCCAGCCTCCCAACTTCGCTTTTCCAGTGCGGGGCTGGTAGCGAATAAGGATTTCTCTCCAGCGGCATTTAGCAAAATGACAGGCCTCGATTTTTAGCTCCTGGGAAAGAGGGGTATTCGATGTTAGCCTCAGTTTACTGAGAATGCTTCTCTTGAAAACCCACATTCCTGACTGTGAGTCCTTTATATCAAGCCCAAAGAGTAATCTCATCGTCAGGCTCAAAATTGTATTTCCCACCTTGTTCCTAAATGACATAGCATTTTTATCCATGAGGGCAAAGCGGTCAGTCGTGAGGAAATCCAAGTTTTCCTTCTCAAGGATTCCCACCAGCCTGGGAATGTCTTCAACAGGATAAGTGGCATCAGCATCAGCAGTAGCGATTACATTCCCTCTGACATGAGCAAAACCAGCTTTATATGCATTCCCATATCCATGCCTGGGCTCGAACACAACCTCTGCCCCGGCTTTCTTCGCCAGTTCCGCCGTTCCGTCATTCGAGTCATTGTCTACCACCAGAATTTGGACTTCATAGCCCATCCCTTCAAGCTCGTCTTTGGGGATAGCTCGAATTGTTTGTTCAATTCCATCTCTCTCATTTCGGGCGGGAATTACAATACTGATTGTTTTCATGTTCAAAGTTCTAGGTTCTACGGTCTACGTTTCAGGTTCTACATTAGCTTTATTCCCTATTATCTACTATCCATCGGGCTGCTTCAAGAAGATTTCGGGCAGTGTAGGCGGGCATTTGAAGTTCAGGGTTCAAGTTCGCGGATTTGGGACCAGGGACTGGAGACTTGGGGCTGGATATTTGGGGCTTGGGGCCAGTGGTAACCAGAACTGTTTTGCATCCCAGGGCTTTGCCAGCATCTATATCCATCTGTTGGTCACCGACCACATAAGAATTTTTTGGAGCAATGTTATGTTCTTCTGCCGCTTTAAGGAAAAGGGCTGTCTTTGGCTTGCGGCACTGGCAACCATCGTCAGGATGATGAGGGCAGTGGTAGATGGCATCCACCCAAGCGCCATATTTTGCCAGCTCATTTTCCATCTTTTGGTGAATCTGAGCCAAGGTCTCCTCAGTAAAATAGCCTCGGGCAATTCCTGACTGGTTGGTGATTATCACCACCTTGAAGCCATTTTCATTCAGGAGCTTTATGGCTTCAGGGACAGTGGAGAGGAGCTCAAAGTCCTCTGGTCTGCGGCAATAATGGACATCCCTGGCGATGGTGCCGTCTCTATCGAGAAAGACTGCTTTGTTCATTTCAACTGTTCAGCGTTCAAGGTTCTAAGTCGAGCCCGTCTAACGTAGAACTCCCAAACCTAGAATGTCCTTATTTGCTTGATTGTATTTCTCAATGGTGCCAATATCAATGAGATAGTCTTGGGGCTTCAAGGCATAGCCATAAATAGGGAGGCTTAGGTCTAGCAGCTTGGGGAAGATGTCATAGGCGAAATCAGAGAAGCCTTGAGACGGGATGTAATTAAAGACTTCTTTTTCTAGGACGTAGACTCCACCGCTGGCGAGGGATTGGAGTTCTAAGTTCGATGTTCTACGTTCTAGGTTCGCTATTTTTGGTTTTTCTACGAAGCTCAGGATGCGGCTTTCGGGATTCATCTTCACTACCCCGACCTCCGTTGGATTTGACGCCTCAAAAATGACTAGAGTAGCAACGGCCTTCTTCTCTTGATGAAATTTGACCATCGCTGAGAGGTTGAAGTTGGTAAGTACATCAGCACAAACTACCGCAAAAGTGTCATGGAACAAATGCTCTATCCTTTTAACCCCGCCTGCAGTTCCTAATAATTTTTCTTCGGTCGAGTAGAATATTTTCACTCCAAAGCGAGAGCCATCGCCAAGGAAGTCCTTGACCTTATCGCCCAGGTGATAGAGGTTTATAGCTACTTCTTGAATACCGTGATGTTTAAGCCAGGAAAGCTGATACTCAATCAAAGGCCGCCCACCTATAGGCAAGAGAACCTTTGGCGTTTCGAGTGTAAGGGGTCTGAGTCGAGTCCCCTCCCCAGCAGCCAAGAGCATCGCTTTGTCAATTTTTCTATTCATACCCCTTTGGGTGCTTCCTCACCCATTTCCAAGCGCTTTCAATTATAGCCTCAAGTTCGGGGGACTTAGACCTCCACCCGAGCTCATCTTTAACCCTGTGTGAGCTTGCCACCAGAACTGCCGGGTCTCCTGCTCGCCTGGGAGAGATTTTGACAGGGATTTCAGCATGGGTGGCCTTTCTCGCTGCTTCTACCACCTCGAGCACGGAGTAACCCTCTCCATTACCCAAGTTGTAAGCCCTACCGCTTAATTGTTCAATCTTTTCCAGTGCCAAGATGTGTGCCTGAGCAATATCTATTACATGAACATAGTCCCGGACGCAGCTTCCATCCTTTGTAGGATAATCCGTGCCGAATATGGAGACAGGATTATTTTTATCTAAAGCAGCTTTGAGCACATTGGGGATGAGGTGAGTTTCCGGGTGATGGTCTTCACCCAGAAGCGTGGTTGCTCCAGCGGCATTAAAGTATCTCAAGGAAATGTGTTTAAGCCCGTAGGCTTTCCCATACCATTTCAGGATACGCTCAAACATGAGCTTAGACTCACCATAGCTGTTTACCGGGATTTTCGGGTGGTCTTCTTCAATGGGTGTGGTTTGGGGCTCTCCGTAGACTGAAGCACTCGATGAGAAAATGAATTTATAGACCTTGTATTTCAGCATAGCATCGAGGAGGTTTATCCCACCAACAATGTTATTGTGGAAATATCTTTTGGGGTCAGTCATGGAATATTCCACCACTGTCTCTGCTGCCATATGCATTACAGCATCAATTTCAAATTGGTGAAAGACATCCTCAAGTGCCTGAGCTTCACAAATATCAGCCAAGACAAACTCAGCTTGAGGAAGAATCGCTTCTTTATGCCCTTGCTGAAGGTTATCTAAGATGATGACTCTGTAACCCTTATTCAGAAGTTCCTCAGTAACGATACTCCCGACATAACCCACTCCGCCAGTGACCAAAATATTCATCTTAAGTTCCCTTTCTCAAGCAAGTGGTGATAACGTGTTCCAAAAGAAGGTGAATATCCTCGACTTGTTCCATGTTGTGATTGGGCACTATTATGGCTATATCTACGAGTTCCTTGAGTTTCCCTCCATCGAAGCCAATAAAGCCAACAGTGGTGGCGCCTTTAGCCTTCGCCACCTTCACACCATTTAGCACATTTTGAGAATTGCCACTCCCGCTGATGCCAATGGCAATATCCTCCACATCGATGAAATTCTCCAGTTGCTCGGCAAAGATGTTCTCGTAAGCGGTATCGTTTGCCCAGGCGGAAAGAAGGGGGACATTATCGGTCAAGGCAAAGGCTTTTATTCTGGGCTTTCCTTGGGCGATTGCGCCTTTCGAGAGGTCAGAGGCAAAGTGGGAGGCGGTAGCAGCAGAGCCACCATTGCCGAAAATATAGACTCTTTTCCTGTTCGCTCGCGCCTGTTCAAGCAGTTCAACAATCTGGGCGATTCCTTCCACAGGTAGCTTCGCTAAAGTGACACTAACTTCGGAAAGATAAATTTTTATAATATCAACATATTCTTGATTCATTACTTTTATGTCCGATGTCCGACGGCATGATGTCTAGTACCTAATCCATAGTCTCCAGTGCCTAACGCCTAACAGTTTTTAGCACACCTTCTTGCTTCATCACTTTCTCAGCCTCCGCGTAGTAATCCGAGACCTCCGGTTGTTTCCTTGCCCAATCAATATATTTCCTGGCAGCTTGCTCGATGGAGGTTTGTGGCTGCCAGCCCAGCTTCTTTATTTTAGAGACGTCGGAGATAATATGCCTTACATCGCCACAGCGAAACTCCCCAAGGATTTCGGGTGTGACACTTTTACCCATAACATTCGAAAGAAGCTTACTATACTCTAACACAGAGAGAACTTCACCCCCACCGACATTGTAAACTTCGTAGTTTACAGCATTGCTTTCCAGCGCTAAGATATTGGCTGTTGCTATATCTCCCACGTAAACGTAGTCTCTAAGTTGCTCACCATCCTCGTAAATAATAGGGGGAAGATTATGGAGTAACCTCCCGGCAAAGATACGCAGGATGCCCGAGTAGGCGTTGTAGAAACTCTGGCGGGGTCCCTGCGTTATGCTGTAGCGAAGCACTACAGTGGAAATACCAAATCTTTTTCCTAGAGTTAAAGCGTAAAGCTCCTGACAATGTTTGGAAACAGCATATTGATTATGCGGGCCAGCCCTAGATTCATCGGTGGGGAGAGGCTGCATTAGTTGTTGACATGTGGGGCATTTTATTCCCCAATCTCCCCTCTCCATTTGTTCCGAAGAACGGGGTGAAGGATATTGAATGCCATGCTCAGCACAGCGATATTTCCCCTCCCCATAAACTGCCTGAGAGCTTCCCAGAATCACCTTCCTTATAGGAAGCTTTTTCTGTACGATAACCTCGTATATCAGAGCGGTGCCACCATCATTGGTAAAAGCGAACTTGCCGAAGTTGGTAAGATAACCTTGATAGGCAGCAAGGTGAAACACATAATCTACTCCTTGAAGTGCCCTCTCAATATCACCCTTATTTTGGACATCACCGAGGATAAATTCCACGTCATTAGGAAGGTAATCGGGCTTCCTTTTTTTAGGATGCACTGGCGACTCAAGGCTATCTAGAACACGAACCTTATAGCCCTTTTCAAGAAGCAAATCAACAGTGTGAGAGCCAATAAACCCGGCACCACCAGTAACCAAAACCTTCACTGGCTTCTCCTATAGCTGAAGATGACCTTGCTCCCATCCTGCTCGAAACGGAAAGGGAGTTGCCTGAGTCCCTTAAGCGCTCTGGTAACATCGTCCTGTTTATCTTTGCGACAATAGAGGAGTATGAAACCACCTCCCCCAGCTCCACTGACCTTACCACCGACTGCTCCGGCCCTGCGGGCAGTTTCATAAATATCATCAATTGCTGAGTTGCTCACCTTGCTTGCCAACTGTTTTTTAAGTTGCCATCCCTTATGCAGTATCTCGCCGAATACGTCAAGCTCGCCCTCGAGAATGGCATCCCTCGCCTCGAATGCCAGTTTCCGCATTCCACAGAGCACTTCAACACGGCTGCTTATGTTTGCCTTTTGCTCCGACAAGATTTCGGTTGACTTCCTAGTTACACCAGTATAAAAAAGAAGAAGGTTATCATTTAGTCTTTTCTTATCTTCAGGCGAAAGCTCGATTTTTTTAACTTTAATGCCCCTCTTGTCAAAGGTGATGAATCGCATGTTGCCGTAAGAAGCGATATACTGGTCCTGCCTCCCGATAGGTTTTCTGAGAATATCTATTTCTATATGGCATGCCTCCTCAGCCAAGGTTTTTGCTGGCGCAATTTCACCACGGTAAGCATAGAGAGCTTGAAGCAACCCAACTGTGATGCTACTTGACGACCCAAGCCCAGTTCCCTCAGCAGGGATATCAGCAAGAGTGGTGACCTCTATTCCCTTTCTTACGCCAGTAATTCTCATTGCCTCTCTCACCAATTCATGCTCCAGCTTATCAAACCTATCTACTATTTCTTTTTTTGAGTAGTTTACATAAATCATGTCATCGAATCTTTCCTTAACGACGACGAAAACACACTTATCAATGCCAGTACTTAAGACAGCCCCACCGTGGTTTAGGTAGAAATCGTCAAAATCAGTCCCTCCACCTAGAAAGCTTACGCGCAGTGGAGTTTGAACCACAATCATTTCTCTCCTCGCATTCTAAAGTCAATCATTCTGTTACACATTTGCTGAAAACCTGACGCACTCAGGTCTTTTCTGCAAAAAGTCTGTTACTTTTTTCTTAATGTCCCCTTTGTGTTCCCCATTTATTACATGAACAGGCATCTCTCACCGCCTCACATTATAGCATCTCACTAGCTCTTCAAGACGCTATTTTGCTAAGTCAGTTCACTTTCATAGCTTCAAGGACATTATGGGTAGCCAGTGTCCCTTGCTGTAAATTGAGTTTGGTATTTGTGATGCCTGCTCTGACATCAAGATTGCCAGCTAGGTGAAAGACTACGTCATGGTTAGCAATGGCTTTGTTTAAGGTGTCAAAGTTAAGCAGGTCAGCTTGGATGAAGTGAAAATTGGGATTGCCCAGATAGCGCTGGAGGAACTCTTTTCTGCCTGAGCTAAGGTCATCGTAAATGGTCACCTCGCCTGAGCCAATCAAGCGGTTAACAAGGTGGCTGCCGATAAAGCCGGCGCCACCACTGATGACGCATTTGTTAACTTTACTAGCGGACACTGGCAATCAAAACCTCCCAGTTATCAATGTCCATGCTATTGAGCCATCTATGCCTCTACCACCAAAACTGATTCTCAACGGAGCTTTACTTCTGATAATCATAGTTGTCTATATCAGCTAGTTTCCTACGGTTTTTCGCAGCCTCATTTGGATTATATCAGGTACGAACTAAGTATGGCAATCCCAGATAAAAAGCCTGCACCCGCCGAGATTGTGGAGCCTGTTCCGAGTAAAACGAGGAACAAACTCCGCGCAATGACGAAAAAAGGCGTTCAAAAATGTCGTGCGGGGCTTTGGGAGTTGCGTGGCATAGTTACACATTCTATAATAGCGTGATATGCCTCGTATCATAACCAAAGGGGACTGGCGGAGGGATTTGATTGCCCTTGGTCCCAGCACATTTGTGGGTTTGACCCTGTT
>Ga0116202_10002925_pt1 | contig 10239 bp, 8 predicted proteins | sample LakKivw325mmetaG_FD_94479 | JGI IMG/M metagenome (GOLD analysis project Ga0116202, IMG submission 94479) | Anoxic lake water microbial communities from Lake Kivu, Rwanda to study Microbial Dark Matter (Phase II) - Lake Kivu water 325m metaG | ecosystem: Environmental > Aquatic > Freshwater >... | reverse complement strand
TTTTTATCGAATACCCCGCAGCTCTGCCGCGGGGATGAGCATATAACCGAATAACAATTGCTGTGGGCTCACATTCCAAGTTTATCTCATACAGCAGAATAGTTCAACGTGATGTAGAAGCGACCTATAATTCAAGATACGAAGGCGGCGGCGCGAATCATGCCCCGCAGCTCTGCTGCGGGGTGCGCCGCCGCCAGTTTGACTGAATGATTAAATTGATATCCGTATGCATCTGATAGTATAGGTATAGGGGCAGATTTGCTCTTTATCTCCACCCTCAGAAAGTCCCTCTCCCTTTCCACGAAATTTTTTGGTGGGTACAATATGATGGTGTACGTAAAATGAGCAAAGAGTCTCGACTTAAAGCTGGGTCAAGATAATAAGCTACATCCTGTAGTGGAGGAAGCCCTCGGAAATTTATAGATTTGGTATCCGATCCTGAACGTTGAGACATCTGCCTAAACCTTCGGACTATAAAATTGAGTCGGAATCCAGCAGGACATTTACTCCATCATTTTGATGGACCCATTATCCGGTTTGCTAGGGGGCTGAAATTGGCCCCAAGAGTATTTATATAATTTAATATTACCGGTATTAGAAGCCTTCCCTACTCGGCGGTCAACCACATCGGGAGGATCATCTCCGGCCTGGACGTATTCCCCAGGGTCGAGGAGGGGACCGGATAACCTTGAGGAGAGGCAAGCCCTGAGGTCTATGATGGGGATGAGGACAAGCGGGCGATGTCGGGCGCGGTCGCGGGTTCGGGACTCGCAGGAGCCGGATTGATCAAAGGAACTTTAAGATTGAAGGTCGAAGATATGATCGAGCGAATCCCAGTCGAGCTCTGATTTGAGCATATATGGTTCGAGCATATACTGAGGTGAACGAATGACAAAGGTGCTGGTAGTCTATCATTCTCGGAGCGGGAACACCGCCAAGATGGCGGCGGCGGTGGCCGAGGGCGCGCGAAATGGCGGGGCGGACGTGGTTTTGAAGAAGGTCGAAGAGGCATCGGTCGAGGATCTCGCGGCCGCTGACGGGATCGTCTTCGGGGCCCCCACCTACTTTGGGACCCTCTCCGGCGAGATGAAGAGCTTCATCGACAGGTCGGTCCGGATTCGGGGCAAGCTGGAGAACAAGGTCGGCGCGGCCTTCACCTCCTCGGGGAGCCTCTCGGGCGGAAACGAGACGACGCTGATCTCCCTCATCGAGGGGATGCTGATCCACGGGATGATCATCGTCGGAGACCCCCTCGAGACCGGCGGCCACTACGGCGCCGTCGCCGTGGGCGCGCCCGACGCCGGAGCCCTGATCGCCTGCCGAAAGCTCGGAGAGCGGGTCGCCGAAATCGCGAATATCCTCGCCTCGGCCTGATGGGGAAGTCCACGACATGACCCGACCAATGGATGACCTGCTGGATACGGCCGAGAAGATCAGGTCCATGGAGATCCGGGGCGCCGCCCTCATCGGCAGGGCCGCGGCCGGGGCGCTGAAGAACTTCGCCCTCTCCATCGAGCCCGCCGGGATCGAGGAGTTCAACGCCCAAGTCGGCCGGGCCGCCGGTATCCTCCTCAATACGAGGCCCACGGCGGTCTCGCTATCCAACGCCATCAGGATGGTGATGCGCTACCACGGTGACGACCTGGAGTCGGCCCGAAGGTCTCTTGCGAAGAACGCCGACGACTTCGTCGAGCGGTCGCTTCTGGCCGTCGAGCGGATCGGCGAGATCGGAAGCCGCAGAGTCCGGGACGGCGACACCGTCCTCACCCACTGCAACTCCTCTGTCGCCCTCTCCATCATCAAGACCGCCTTCGACTCGGGAAAAGAGATCAAAGTCATCGCCACCGAGTCCCGGCCCCGGTATCAGGGCCACCTGACGATAAGGACCCTCGACGGCTGGGGGATCGAGACGGAGCTGGTCGTCGACTCCGCCGTCAGGACCGTCATCAACGAGGTCGACGAGGTGATCGTCGGCGCCGACGTGATCACCTCTAATGGCTCCCTCGTCAACAAGATCGGGACCGCAGCGATCGCCCTCGCCGCTCACGAGGCGAGGACTAGCTTCATGGTGGCGGCGGAGACCTACAAGTTCAGCCCCCAAACCCTCATGGGCGAGCTCGTCCCCATAGAGGAGAGGGCCGCCGAGGAGGTCTACCCCGATATCTCGGAGCTCAAGCACGTCCGGGTGAGAAATCCAGCCTTCGACGTCACCCCCCACCAGTACATCGACGTCATCTGCACCGAGGTGGGGGCGATCCCGCCGGAGATGAGCTACCTCGTGATAAAGGAGATGCTGGGCTGGGAGATGAAGGCCGAGGGCGGCGACGTCACCTTCTTATGATCCTCCCCGATATCAGCAGCAGGGCCAAAGCTCCAAGAGCCCCCCCGACCCCAAATCCCGGAGTCTTCTCCTCTTCCTCCTCCTCACCGCCCAAGTCCCTCGTCACGGGGCAGGGCGGGTACTCCTCGTCCGGCTCGACAGATTCAGCGCCATCGGCTTCCCCAGCCTCAGCACCCCTCGCGACGTCGTCGCTGACGATCACCTCCACCGGCGTCCACTCCGGCGGAGCGCCCGTGGCCACGATCCCCACCTCGAAGGAGTAGTCTCCCGGAGAAACGTCCCCCGCCTCCAGAGCGAGCTCGCAGTCGAACTCCCGGGTCGTCCCGGAATCTACCCATTTTGTGCAGCGGGGGCCGACTATCGATAGCCCCTCGGGGATGTTCTTGAACTTGAGCCCAGCATAGGTGCTCACGCTTCCCAGGTTCTCGACGAAGACGGTGAAGCCCGCTTCCCCTTCGGGGCTCACGTAAATGGTCGGAACCTCCACTATCTTGAAGAAGACTGAAGCCTCGGCCTGTCCCGCCAGCAGCACCAGCAGAAGAACCGGCAAAACTCGTCTCATACCCTTTTATAGGCAGAACGTGATTAAAATCCTTTCGGGCAAGGATGGACCTCACATTCCGCACCTTAACTTCCTAAATCGAGTATTTTGCTAGCTAGCGATTCCACTAATATTATTATAAATCTTATTATTTATTGATATTAATATTATATCTGCTTACTGCTGACCCACTCGTGAGCGAGCATCTCATGGGGTCATGCCGAATGAGATAATCAACATAATGTCAACTAAATCAAATTAAAATATCATATTAAGTTAAAATGATTGAATTTGAGATAAAAATCGATAGCAGTAAAAATACCAGTTTCAGAACTCGAGGTGCGGAATGTGGGATGGACGTAAAAACCACGAAGATATGACGAATGGAATGAAAAATCGCGGTACCAGTAAATGAATGAAAAATCACACATCGTAGTACCAGAAAAAATGATGTTCGAAGTTGCGGCCCCTTGGGGCGCCGCAACTTCAGATCTCAAACCCGGTCCAAGTGCTGGTTATGGTGTCAGCTACGGTGGTAACGTCCAGGATGCCCTCGTCCTTGACGGTCCCAGCAGCGGTGGCGTTTCCGGCGGCCACGGGTTCTGTTGTAGCGGCCGCGGCTATCGTGTTGGTGGTGGCGGCGGTGGTGGCTACGGCAGGGACGTTGGCGGGCTCGTATCCCGAGGTGTCAGGGCTGATCAAAGAGCCCGTGACGGTTCCCTGGTTGATTCTCCCCTGGCTATCGGACTGGACGAAACTTCCAGTCATGGAGCCATCTTGGGCGGTCCCGGCTATCAGCGTCGAGACGAGGAAGCCGTCCTGAAGGGAGATGATTCTGAGGTTCGCCACGTCACCGGAGATAGATCCGGAGACCACGGCGTTCCAGGGCTTGGGGGAGTCGGAGTTGGCGGCGCCAAATAGGATCTCGCCAGATTGGTACAAGACCATGGAGACCCTGGCGTCTTCCATGGTCAGGATCCAGGAGCCTTCGAGGGAGTGAGTCGCCTGGGCTGCAACATCCGTTGCTGACGATTCGGCATCTGTTGCATTAACCGTCGGCTCCAGAACTTCCGCCGGAGCGATCACGCTTTCGTTATTCGATACGTTGGCATCTTCTGCCAATGAAAGTCCTGATATGAGGGTGATGGCGATGAGCATCGATAGAGCGATACGTCTGAGGTTCAAGTTAACACCTTCTTTCTTTTTCCCACTCCGATGTTGACAGCTTTTTTTTGGCCTGCTGCCGGGCCCTAATTGGTACAACCATTAATAAGCTTTTCATAGCCCAAAAAGCCCGGATCGTGCCCTTTAAGGTCCGCCGGCGGCAGAATCGAGCCTCGCCAGCATCTCGTCCGGGTCGGTAGTCGGAGGCTTGCAGACCCCTCCCGAGCATACATAGGCCGTCGCCTTCCCGTCCTTCATCTCCATCTCCTTTGTGAACTCGGCGATCTCCGCTATCTCCTGGTCCGATCCCGGCGGCCTGAGGAGGATCACCGATCTTGGCAGAAACCTCGACCTCAGGGCCCTGAGCATCTTTTTGGTCTCGGGAGACTCTGCGGGACCTGCTATCACCACCTCTGACGTTGGGCCCAGGGCGAAGTCAAGGGCCGAGAGGAGATAAAGATGGGCCGCGGGGACGCCTCTCGCCCTTGCGGCGAAGGAGTCTGAGGCCTTGGAGGCGACCTCTTCGAGCTTTGAGCCCCCCGTCATCCGAGAGAGCCTCAAAAGGTCGAAGACGGCGACGGCGTTTCCTGAAGGGAGGGCCCCGTCGATGCCGTCCTTTCTCCTGAGGATCAGATCCTCGCCATCTTCCGGCGTGAAGTAGAAGCCTCCACCCTCCTCGTCCTGGAATCGGCTCACGAGATCCCTGGCCAGGTCCAGGGCCGCCCGGAGGTATTTCGTCTCGAAGCCCGCCTCGTAAAGCTCGATGAGCCCCCAGATCAAAAAGGCGTAGTCTTCTAGGTTTCCAAGAATCCCGGCGGAGCCCTCCCGGTAGCGGTGGAGGAGCCGGCCCCCGTCGTCTCTCATCTTTTCCAGGACGAAGTCCGCCGCCCGAGACGCCGCCTCCTCCAGCTTCTTTTCGTCGAGGACTTGGGCGCCCTTTGCAAGGGCTGCGATCATGAGGCCGTTCCAGTCGGCGAGGATCTTGTCGTCCCTTTCCGGCCGGACCCTTTTCTCCCTCGCAGAAAATAGCCTCTTTCGGGCGATCTCCATCCGTTCTTTCAGCTCCGACTCTGAGATCCCCATCTCGTTTGCCACATCCGCGAGGGGCCTTTTGAGATGGAGGACGTTCTTGCCGGTGAGCCTCCCCGTCGCCTCCTCTCTATAGTTCCCCTCGTCTCTGACGTCGAAGAGCTTCGCCACCAGGTCCGCCTCGCCCTCCTCGAGGACGGATCCGATCTCCACCGTCGTCCAGAGGTAGAACTTCCCCTCCTCCCCCTCGCTGTCGGCGTTCTCTGCAGAGTAAAAGCCGCCTTCAGGCGACCTCATCTCCCGGAGGACGTAGTCGAAGATCTCGGAGGCGATCCGGCCGTACCTCTCGTCGCCGGTCGCCTGGCGCGCCTCCAGGCAGGCCGAGGCGATCATCGCCTGGTCGTATAGCATCTTCTCGAAGTGGGGGAGGAGCCACCCGGCATCGGTGGAGTAGCGGTGAAAACCATAGCCGACGTGGTCGAAGATCCCGCCCCGCCTCATGGCGTTGAGGCTGATCTCCGTCATCGTGAGCCCTCCAGGGTCGCCGGTCCTTCGCCAGTGCCGGAGGAGGAAGAGGAATGTGGCGGGCGAGGGGAACTTGGGCGCGCCTCCAAACCCGCCGTTGGCAGGGTCGAATCTGGCGACGAGGCTCTGGTAGGCCGACTTCATCGCCAACTCGTCGAGTTTCATCCCCGGGATCTCCGGCGGGGGCTCTAGGGCGGCGGCTATCTCCTCCGCTGAGTTCAGAAGCTCGTCCCTCTGGGTCCTCCAGAGGGCGCCGATCCGCGGTATGAGGTGGAGCATACCGATCCTCCCGCGGCTGCTCTCTTTGGGGATGTAGGTGGCTGCGAAGAAGGGCTTCTTCTCGGGGGTGCGGATGACGTTCAGGGGCCAGCCGCCCCCGCCGGTCATCATCTGGCTGACCTCCATGTAGACGGCGTCGATGTCGGGCCTCTCCTCCCGGTCGACCTTGATGCAGACGAAGGTGCTGTTCAAGAGGTTCGCCACCTCCTCGTCCTCGAAGGACTCGGCGGCCATGACGTGACACCAGTGGCAGGTGGAGTACCCTATCGAGAGGAAGACGGGCTTCTTCTCCGCCTTCGCCTTCCGGAAGGCCTCCTCCCCCCACGGGCGCCAGTCGACGGGGTTCTCCGCGTGCTGGAGGAGGTAGGGGCTCACTTCGAAGGCCAGCCGGTTTCTTCTTTTTTCCATCATCATCACCCAGCGATTGTCTCCGATCCCCCGCCATCTCTCGCGGGATTCTCATCGATGGCGTTATCGGTCTCCCTCTTCTCTTCCGCCTCGGCTTTCTTGGAGGGGCCAGCTTCGGCCTCGTCCCCCTCCTTCGCCTCTTCGGGTTTTGGCTTCTCGGCCTCGACGCTGCCCCAGAGGACCTCTCCCGGCCTTCCCCATCGGCCCCCCTCGATCACCGTTCCGGGGTAGACGATCGTCCCAACGCCGGTCTTCACCCCCTCGCCGAGGACGGCGCCGAGCCTATTCCTGCCGGTCTCGGCCCTCGTTCCGCCGACGTAAGATCGGACGTCTGAGCCGTCGTGGCGCTGGTTGGCGACTATGGTTCCCGCGCCAAGAAGGCATCCGGGTCCGACGAGGCTGTCCCCCAGGTAGCAGAGGTGGGATATCTCCGTCCCCTCCATGATGGTGCTTTTCTCGATCACGGCGCCGCTTCCGATACTGACGCCGTCCCCGATCGACGATGGGCCTCTGATGAGGCAGTTCGGCCCGATATCGCAGCCGTCCCCGATAGCCACCGGCCCTGCCACGAAGGAGCCGGACCTTATCACCGTCCCCTTTCCCACGGCGACCTCGCCGGAGAGGGTCGCGTTCGATTCCACCTCGCCGAGGATACCGCGGGTGTCGGGGGGCATCAGGGTCTCGTTCGCCTTGAGGATCTCCCAGGGGTGAATGATCTCGATCCAGCTCTCAAGCTCTGCGACCCCGATCTGGATCCCATCGGCCAGAAGGGACCTCAGCCCCGCCGAGAGGTCTCTCTCCTCTCCTTCGCCCTCGGATGGGGGGACCCTTCTGAGAGCTTCAAAGATCCTTCTGTCCAGAAGACAGATCCCTGCATAGATCAGGTGGGACGGGGGGGCCTTGCCCTTATCGGCCACCGATTTTAGGGACCCCTCCTCTCCCTCCAGGATCAAGTCCCTCTCGGGGTCGGGGTCCTCGACCCTCGCCGTCGCGACGGCGAGCCCCTCGACCTCGGCCACCCTCTTCAGGGAGGGTCCGTCGCAGAGGACGTCGCCGTTAGCGACCAAAAACCGGTCCTCGGCGAGCCCCTCGGCTCGAAGGAGGGCGTGGCCGGTGCCGAGCCTCTCCTCCTGGACGACGTAATCGATCTTGACTCCGAGAGCTTCGCCGTCGCCGAAGTGGTCGGTGATCTTATCCTTCTGGTGGCCGACGACTATGACGAACCTCTCGACCCCCGCCTCCTTCGCCCTCGATACCAGGTGTTCGAGGAGGGGCTTTCCTCCGATGGGGAGCATCGCCTTCGGATGGGATGAGGTGAGGGGGCGCATCCTCATCCCCTCCCCTGCCGCGAGAACTATCGCCTGCCTCAAGCTCTTCAGTCTCCCTCGAATATCCTCAGGGCCTCTTCGACGGTGGCGTCGTCGAGGGTGATGGCGCTGATGGCGTCGCACATCCTCGCCGCCTCGTCGAGGTCCTTCTGGTGGATGTTCCTCCCTGTGGCGTTCCCCGCGGCGCCGCTGACGTGGATCTGATCGTGGAGCTGCTGTAGGAACGACTCGGGGTCGCGGCTGGCGCCCCCGGCGCAGACGACCTTCGTCCTCCCGGCGGCGGCCACCGCCTCCTTGAAGATCTCCTCGGACCTCGCGCCCTCCTTTTTCGGGTAGTTGACCTTGACGAAGTCCGACCCCAGGGCCGCGGCGACGCCCGTCGCCCCCGCGATCAGGTGGGGGTCTCTCTCGTCTTTTACGGCCTTCCCCCGGGGGTAGATCCAGAGGACGGTGACGAGGCCCTGGCGGTGGGCCCGGCGGACGATCGAGGCCGCCTCCCGGAGCATCTCGGCCTCGTATTCGCTCCCCAGGTAGATGGTGTAGCCGACCCCCAGGACGTCGAGGCCGCTGTCATCGGCGAACTCCGCCACCTGGTCGGCCTCGACCAGCTGGCGGCTTATGGGGTCCATCTGGTCCGTCTCCACCAGGTTCGTCTTGGAGTTCAGCTTGACGAGGTAGGGGACCTTCGAGTAGTCCATTCCGTACCGCGCGATGAGGCCGAGCTGGGTCGCGAAGACGCCGATCCTCCCCTTCTTTGCTATCCGAAAGAGGTGCTCGGGATCGTTGTCCTCGGGGCTGATCCCGGGGCCGAAGAAGTCGCCGTTCAGGTGCTCGACCTTCTGGTCGCCGGCAAAGAGCATCAGCCGACCGCTATCCTTGGAGATCATGAGGTAGTTGTCGATGTACTCGTCGCGCCTCTCGGGCGGAACGTCCAGGGGCACCAGGACGTCTTCTGATCCTATTCTGATGGTCATGGTCCTCCCTCCTCCTTCTCACTCCTCCGATATCACTTCCAGCTTTACCGAGGGCACGATCCTCTCGACGTCCTCCTTCTGAGCGAGGGCGGTCCCGGCCCGGAGGGTCGTCGCCGTCCCCGCCGCCGTCGCGTAGATCAGGGACTCCTTGAGGTCTTTTTCCGTGACTTGACCGTAGATGAACCCCGCCACCGAGGAGTCGCCAGCTCCGATGGTGTTCACCACCTCGACTGCCGGGGGGACAGCCTGGTAGACCTTTCCGCCGGAGACGAGGAGGATCCCCCTCGGCCCCATGGAGACGAGGACGATCCCGACGCCCCGTCTATTTATCTCCCGGGCCGCCTCCAGGATTTCGTTTCTCTTCTCAAGCCTCCTTCCCACGAGGGAGCTGAGCTCGTGGATGTTCGGCTTGATCACGTCGGGCTTTCCCCCGATCCCGACCTTCAGGGCCTCCCGATCGACGTCCAGGACCACCTTCGCGCCCCGAAGCTTCGCCGTCTCGATGATCTTTCGATAGATCTCGGGGTGGGCTCCCGGCGGAAGGCTACCACCGATGCTTATGAGCTCCGGCTCCTCCAGCCTTTTTACGACATCGTCGATCTCTATCAACTCGAAGGGCTTCACCTCGGGGCCTGAGGAGTTGAGGATGATCTGCCTTCCCGTGCTCATCTCGACGATGACGATGTTGATCCTCGTCTCGCCGGAGACGGGGATGAAGCCGCACTGAGTTCCATCCCTGATCAGCTGGGCCTCCAGCTGCCGGCCCGCAAAGCCCGCGATGAAGCCGAGGGCCCTGTTCTCAACGCCGAGGGCGGTCAGGACCTTGGATACGACGATCCCCTTCCCTCCGGCGTAGCTCTCCTCTCTTATGATCCGGTTTGATACGTCCTCTCGAATCTCGTTGATCCAGAGGGTTCTGTCCAGGGCCGGGTTGAGGGTTACTGTGTAAATCATGGATGAAGCCGCCGTATTTGGATTAATTTATGACTTTCGCATTTCGTTTCGGATGGCAGAAGCATGGGAAGGCTGCAGGCTCCCTCCATCGGTCACCATCCTCTCCGCTTTCGGTAAATCTCCATCATCGTCTCGGGATCGACCATCCCCGTGGTGAAACGGTCTCGTAGAACCTGGAGGGCATCATCGCCTTTTCGAGGTCGAAGCCCTCCCGCCTCTTGAACCTGTACTTCTCATCGAAGATCTTTCTGCCCCGAACTTCCAACTCCTCCTCGGCCTTCTCGATCCCCACCGAGGCCAGGCCGCGATGATCTTTTCGGTTGGTGGGGAGGTGGCGGCGACCCCCGTTCAGAATGATCACTCGGCGTCCACGAACCTCTTCCCCAGGTTCTTGAGGACGGAGGGGAGGGTGGTGTACTCCATATCCTCCATGGGGAGGCGGTGGGGCTCGAAGGGGCCGTGCCTTCTCATGTAGTCGGTGACCTCGTGGACCCTCTGTCTCGTGAGGTCGAAGGCCGGGTCTCTGAAGAGGTCGACGGGGCCGATGAGCATCCCCCTGGCGATCTGGAACCCCGCGGCTATGACTCGAGGGGGACCGTCGAACCGTGTGCAACAGGCGTCCTCGAAGGCTCAGGTCATAAGGGGACCGTTGTGGCTCCCCCACATCTACCCGCTGACTAGGTGGCCGAGGGAGAA
>Ga0116202_10002924_pt1 | contig 10240 bp, 10 predicted proteins | sample LakKivw325mmetaG_FD_94479 | JGI IMG/M metagenome (GOLD analysis project Ga0116202, IMG submission 94479) | Anoxic lake water microbial communities from Lake Kivu, Rwanda to study Microbial Dark Matter (Phase II) - Lake Kivu water 325m metaG | ecosystem: Environmental > Aquatic > Freshwater >... | reverse complement strand
GTTTCCAGGATAGACCCTCATGCCACGTTGTGGCACCATATGAGGATGGAAATACCAAAATGTTGAGGTGTTGAGAGGTTGAGTTGTTGAGTTGGATAAGGGCAGATGGAGAGAAGATGAGGTTGAGGGTGGATTATTAAAGCTTTTTCACTTCCACAATTCCACAATTCCTCAGTTCCACAGCTCTTTAAGACTCAAGACTCACGTAATTTCCAGGATAGACCATCATATCAGGTTAATATCCTGGCAGAATTGATGATGAAAACCAAATGACCGACATGCCATGGCATGTCGCTACAATAAAATTTAGATAACGGGCGCAATACATTAGCGCCCTTACAATCATGAAGATATTGAGTAGGGGTTCGATCAATCAAACCCAATAATTGTTTTCTGGAAATCAAATGATAAATCAATCATTCTCATCTCAATTCATTACACTTTATGATTTAAATGTATTGATCCGAGAGGTAATTGGTGATAATTTCCCTGAATATCTCTGGATCGTCGCTGAAATTGCTGGTATCAGAGAGAACCAAAACGGTCATTGTTACTTGGACTTGGTCGATAAAAACGAGGAAAAAATCATCGCCCAGGCTCGGGCTAACATCTGGGCCTATAACTACCGTACCCTGATCCAAACCTTTGAAAAAGCCACCGGTGAAACCTTGAAAAAGGGGATGAAAATCCTCTTTAATGCCCAAGTACAATACCATGAAGTCTACGGTCTGAGTTTAAATATCAGAGATATTGACCCGACTTATTCGACCGGTGAAATGGCCCGGAAGAAAAAGGAAGTGATTGAACGTCTCATCCGGGAGGGTTTGATGGAAGCCAACAAAGCGCTTCTTCTTCCCCTGGTTCCCCAGCGTATCGCGATCATTTCTTCACCCACTGCAGCCGGTTATGGTGATTTTTGCACTCATCTTCAAGAAAACCCTTTCAAATACCAGTTTTCTCTCTCTCTGTTCCCAGCACTCATGCAAGGGGAAGAAGCTGCCGAATCAATGGTCATGGCTCTCCAGCAAATTCAAAGCCAATTGAATAATTTCGATTTGGTGATTATTATCCGGGGTGGAGGGTCTCAGGTTGATTTGAGCTGTTTTGACAACTATACCTTAGCAGCGGAAGTTGCTCGTTTCCCCTTACCCGTCATTACCGGAATCGGCCACGAGCGGGATGATACCGTGGTCGATATGGTTGCCCACACCAAGAAAAAAACTCCAACCGCAGTTGCAGAATTTGTCATATCCGGAGCTCGAATGTTCGAAGAAAATGTTCAAAAATTAGAGAGAACCTTGGCCCGATCCACTGAACGGCTCCTTGACAATTCCCAGCATGAAATCAAGGCGAAAATGGAGATTTTCAGCCATCTGATCCGGGAAAACCTCACTCAGGCTTATAACCGCTATCAATTGAGTACGATCAAGCTTTCCTCGGTAAGTCGATATTTTATCAATCACTCCCTTCATGAATTACATCTGCTTTTTCAAAAAGAAGCTGCGATTTTCCAGCAAAAAATCACCATTGCCACCGGGAAACATTCGCTTTTCGAACAAGCCATTCGCCATTTCGATCCAGAAAACCTGATGAAAAGGGGTTTCAGTATCGCCCGAGTGGAAGGAGTTATCCTCACCCGTGTCAATCAGGTACACCCTGGTCAAACCATGGTGACTCATCTGATCGATGGTACTATCAACAGTATTGTGGAGGAATGTCATGAACAAAAAAGATCAACTGACGTATAAGCAAGCTATTGAAGAATTGGAAAGAATCGTTTCTGAAATCGAAAATGAAGATATAGATGTCGATCTTTTAGCAGAAAAAGTAAAACGAGCAACCTTTTTAAATCATTATTGTAAAACAAAACTCAGAAAAACTGAAGAAGAGCTCAAAAAGTTATTAGAAGAAATCGAAAAAGAGAGTGAAGAATCAATCGATACACCACCTGACCCTAACTTTAACCCTTAGGCATGAATGAATTCATACTTCTTTTTTCATTTCCCCCTCTTCCATAGGAGGAAAAGGGAGAAAATTTGGAATTTTTGTTGCTTATTTTTACCTTCTTTTGTTACAATTGTCACAATTTAAAATCGGGTCAAAAGGAGTGGGGGAAATGCTTGGCTTCCATAATGTCACCATTGCTCTTGTTTATATCCTCTGTATTGCCAGCTCATTGGTCTGTGTCGTTTATGGCATCATCAATTGGAATCGTGGCGGTGAAAAGCCAATTGAACCGACCAAAGTCATTGAATGGGAAAAGAAAGAAGAAGAGTTGGAAGAAAATCTTTAGTTGATCCATTATCATTCTAAACAAAGAGGGGGATAGGTTCAGATGAACCAAATCATATTGATATTATCGGTTTTAACCTACCTGCTTTTTACCGGTTATTTAGGCTATCTTGGCTTTCGTAAAACTCAAACTGCCACCGATTATTTACTCGCTGGACGGACCGCTCATCCATATATCATGGCGATGTCCTATGGCGCAACCTTCATCAGTACCTCGGCTATTGTGGGGTTTGGTGGTGCCGCCGGTGTCTATGGACTCAGTTTATTATGGCTCACCTTCCTCAACATTTTTGTCGGTATTTTCATTGCCTTTGCTTTCTTTGGTCATCGGACTCGGGCGATGGGGTATAATCTGGACAGCCACACCTTCCCGGAATTGTTAGGGAAAAGATACCAATCCCGATTTATCGAGGTTTTTAGTGGGATCATGATATTCCTCTTCATGCCAATCTATATAGCTGCCGTCCTCATGGGAGCTGTTCAAATCCTCATCGTTAATTTCAATATCAACTACGAAGTGGCACTTTTTATTTTCTCAGCGATAGTAGCAATTTATGTCATCATGGGTGGTATGAAGGGGGTGATGTATACCGATGCTCTGCAGGGTTCGATCATGCTATTCGGCATGATCATTTTGATCATTTTTACTTACTCCCGCCTGGGTGGAATTGTTAATGCTCATGATGCTTTGTCAAAACTAAATCCTTTAGCCATCGATATTTTTGGGAATCGAGGGCATTTAGGTTTTACCTCCATGCCTGCCCTGGGGAGCAATCTCTGGTGGACGGTGGTATCAACCATTGTTTTAGGAGTCGGCATCGGCGTGCTTGCCCAACCCCAGCTGGTGGTGCGTTTCATGACAGTGAAAAGTACCCGGGAGCTCAATCGGGCAATCATGATTGGCGGTGTATTCATTCTTTTCATGACCGGTGTCGCCTTCACGGTGGGTGGGCTATCCAACGTCTATTTCTATCAATCACAAGGCCAAATCTCCTTTTTAGCTGCCGGTAAAAATGTAGACTCTATCATTCCACTTTTTATTCAAAAAACGATGCCGGCCTGGTTTGGTATTCTGTTTTTGGTAACATTGTTTTCAGCCGCCATGTCAACCCTGAGTGGTCAATATCAGGCCATGGGAACTGCTTTAAGTCGTGATATTGTTGAGACGGTTCTTCGCCGAAAGACTTCGATGCGCTTGAGTCGGTTGGGTACGTCAATTGGAATTCTTATCAGCACCTCCATCGCCTGGGCACTCCCTCGTTTTTATGAAACCGGCTCTGCCATCATTGCTCGGGGAACGTCTCTCTTCTTTGGTCTCTGTGCCTCGACTCTCCTCCCGATGTATGTAGGCGGATTGTATTCCAGGAAAATAACCCGGCCAGGAGCCATTTCTGGTATGATTACCGGATTTACAGTGAGTATTTTCTGGTTTCTCTTCGTTCACGAAAGTGAATCCAAAGTGATTGGAGTAGCACAAGTACTATTCGGAAAACCTGCGCTTTGGGGCCATCCCTGGAATGTGGTTGACCCAATCATTATCGCCCTTCCTATTTCTACTCTGGTTACTATTCTTGTCAGCTTCGTTACCAAAAAAACTGATGAACCTCATCTCAACCAATGCTTCCAGGGAGTGGTGGAAAAAGGATGAATGAATAACGGTATTGCTCTTCAATTGTGGTATTATGACAATACAGTGAGATGTGAGAAGACATCTATAACAAGGATGAGTTATTATTTTTTCAATGTCGCCAAAGCGTTTACCTGGCATGGATGTCTTCTTTCACTATATTCAATGTCCCATTTCCCAACACCCCGATGGTGTGCGACATGTAGCGAATCACCTCCAGATCGTGTGTAATAAAAAGATATCCCAATCCGTGGGTTTGTTGAAGTTCGCGGAGCAAATTTAATATTTGGGCTTGAACCGAAATATCCAGAGCTGAGGTCGGCTCGTCCAGAATGATATACTCCGGTTTGAGAAGTAAAATCCGCGCCAAAGCCACCCGTTGGTTTTGACCTCCAGAGAGCTGAGACGGGTAGCGGGTTAAAAAATCAGCCGACAATCCCACCACCTGAAAGACATCATCAATCATTTCTCTTCGCCGATTAAAGGGAATTTTGATGAGATTCAATACATCATGCAACGAGTTCTCAATTCTTTTTTTCGGGTTGAGTGATCCTTGAGGATCCTGAAAAAGCATTTGGACTTTCCGGCGGAAGATAAGCCATTCCTGGCGATTCATATCAAAGATATTTTTCCCGTGAAAATAAACTTCCCCAGAGGATGGCTTCACCAATCCAGCCACGACTCGGCCTAAAGTCGTCTTGCCAATACCCGACCGGCCCATGAGTCCAAAAGTCTTTCCGGGAAGAAGAGAAAAGGAAACGTCGTCAAGAACCAATTGGTTCTGCTTTCTCGACCAACCGTTATGAAAAACTTTTGTGATCTTTTCAACCTCGATCATACCGAAAACACCTTACCCTCTGTCCATCAATAAGATATTCCCCTGGTTTTTCTCTTCGGCAACGATCATTCGCCCAGGAACAACGAGGATGAAACTGACAGCCGGCGATGAAATCGATCATCGAGGGGGAGTGACCAGGAATCGGATGAAATCCATTTTCAGGAAGACTTCCAAGAAGTCCCTGGGAATAGGGGTGGAGGGGTTTATGAAAAAAAACTGATGCAGAGGCTTGTTCGATGATTTCTCCGGAATACATGACCGAGATTCGGTCGGATATCTCCCGGGCAACGGTTAAATCATGGGTAATTAAGAAGAGTGACGACGCATACTTTTTCCGAGATAAATCCAATAGTGGAATAATTTCGTCGATGAGTTCGCGATCCAATCCCCGTGTCGGTTCGTCGGCGATGAGCAGCAAGGGATGAAGAGCCAGGGCGGAAGCGATCAGCACCCGTTGATTCATCCCTCCTGAAAATTCGAAGGGATACATTTTGACTGCCGAATGAGGCTTTTCAAATTTCATTTGAGCGAGGAGGGATCGTGCTTCCTGAAGTGATCGTTTTCGATCGAAATTCTGATGAATTCGGAAGGGTTCACCGACCTGCCATCCGATAGTGTAAACCGGGTTTAAAGCCAGAGAAGGATTCTGAAAAATGATGGCAATCTCCTTTCCCCGGAGAGATGCCATTTCTCTTTCATTCAACTGGAGAAGGTTGCGATTATTAAAAAGAATGGTTCCGCTTAAACGAGCATTCCCGGGAAGGAGTTGTAAAATCGCCTGGGCAACCACCGACTTGCCGCAACCGGTTTCACCGATCAACGCCATCGTTTCCTGATCATGAATCTGAAGTGAAATATTTTGTACCGCTCTGACATTCCCCGTCAAGTTTTCAAAGGTCACTTCAAGTCCTTCAATTGTTAAAAGAGACATCCTTCACTTCCTCTTTCAACTCGAATTCTCCTTCCTCAAAGGAAAAACTCAAAAAAACGATCGACATGACAAAAAAAGTGATACCGAGACCAGGAGGAATATACCACCACCACATCCCATTCAGAAATCCCCCTCTCTGGAATGCAAAATGAATCATTGTGCCCCAGCTTTTCAACGAAGGATCACCCAGTCCCAGGAAAGAAAGCGACGTTTCCGATATCATGGCGGAGGCCACCGTCAGGAGAAATTCGGGAATAACAACCATAAATATATTCGGTAAGACTTCGGAAAAAACAATATGTCGGTTGGAAAACCCCAGGCAGCGAGCGCTTTCCACAAAGCTCATCGCTCGAATCTGCATGGTCCGGGAACGGATCACTCGCGCCGTTGAAGTCCACCATAAAATACTCATCACCAGTATCAACAACCACATGTTCGGTCGTAGAAATGCCGAGAGAACAATAATCAAAGGAATGCGAGGGATCATCAGGACGACATCGGTTAAACCCATCAGAACTTCATCGAAAAAACCGCTATGAAAACCAGCAATCAGACCGATCACAACACCCAGGGAGGTCGATAGGGCTCCGGTAAACAATCCAACTAAAAGCGATACCCTTGAACCATACACAAATTCAGAAAAAATATCATTCCCAATGTCGTTCGTTCCCCAAAGATGCTTTTGGCTTGGGGAAACAAACGGCTCAAAGCGTTCGCGGGGATGATAGGGAGCGATAGAACTCGAAAAAACTGCCAGTATTATAAAAAATAGAAATAGAGCTCCCCCAAACCACCAGAGATATTTTCTCCGATTCAATACATATCGCTTCATGTTTCCTGCCTGACCCGGGGATCGATCACGCTATAGAGCCAATCGGCAAAAAAATTGGCACCAATGACCATGAGGGTAATGATCAGAAAAGCACCCTGAAGAACCGGATAATCCCGAGCGAGAACCGCCTCATAAATCAAAGTCCCCATTCCATTGAGCGAGAAAATAATCTCGATAAAGAGAGCACCGGCAAAAATAAAACCAAAATCCAAAGCAAAAAGAGTCACGATCGGCAGTGAAGCGTTTTTAAAAACATGTCGGAACAAGATATTTTTCCCAAATCGGCCCTTGGCACGGGCATACCATACATATGATTTCCCCTTTTCCTGCAGGACACTCCCACGCATCACCATAAAATTTCGGGAAGCGGAAGAAAGAGTCATAACCGAGATCGGAAGAAAGAGATGCCTCAATACGTCCCCAAAATGCCCACTGGTATAAAACCCTTTCAATGGAAAAATATCCATTTGAAATGCGAACAGGTAAAGAAAAAGAAGCGAGAGAAAAAAAGGCGGAGCACAATAGATAAATAAAAAAAGAAGAAAGGTGAGAGTACTACTCCAGGATTTTTCCCCCCACCCAACGAGAGCACCGGCATACGCTCCCAATAACGTTCCCAGCAATAAGGAGGGCATCACCAGAATAAAGGTCCACTTCAAACGAGAGAGAAGCAAGGTTGAAACCCGTGTCCGGAAATGATAGGAATACCCCAAATTGAGATGCAGGATATTCCTCCAATATCCGGTATATTGAAGAATCACTGGCCGATTCAAACCCAGCTCCTCTCGGAGCTTTTCAACCGTTTCTTTTCCGGCAACAAAATCCTCCCCCAATAAATTGATCACCGGATCTCCAGGCATCGCCCGAGGGAGAAAGAAATTCATTGTAAAAATGAAAAAAAGGGCAACACCATAACGGATTACTTTTTTGGTCGGAAGGATCATCTCTTCACCATTTCATAATGACTTCCCCTTTGGATAAAGGAGGATTCGATATTCATCGCGACCAGCTAAACCCCCCTGACCCTCCTTGTCTAAAGTGGGACCTTATACACGGATAAATGCATATTTCGCTTATTGAGAATACCCCTCTAGTGAATCATTTTTCATTCCCTCCTCCGGAGGAGTGAGGGGGGGAGGTCGCTTTTCCCCTTTTACTAAAATTCACTCGGTTACTTTCTTTAAATTGATCGAGGTATCAATGTTGTAAATACCAAAAAGGGGATCCGGCATCCAACCACTGAAATGACGGTTGAAGGGAGTAACGATCATGTTCCAGTAAAGGGGAATCGCTGGTAAATTTTCGGCGTAATAATCCTGGACGGCATAGGCGAGTTTTTGAATGGTGGTGGGATCAGTCGTAGAGAGAAGACCATCGACCAGGGCGAGATAGGCCGGGTCATCAACGATATGCAACACACCTTCCCCGGTTCTCCGGGTATCAAAATACGCCGTCGCCCAACTCCCGTAGACCATCATTCCCCAGGGAGAGGTACGGGTGACGGTTAAATCATATTGATATTGATCTTTGAGTGCAATCCAGGTGGACTCATCGACATTTTTAATGGTCACACCGATACCGACCTTCTCCAGATATTCTTTCACCAGTTCCCCACGGCGCACATAATCGGGTTCGACTAACATGGTGAGTTGAATATCTTTTCCATTCTGGCCTTCACGAATTCCGTTTTGGTCGGAGTCTGTATAACCGGCCTCTTCCAATATTTTTTTTGCTTTTTCCACATCATAGACCAGTGGTTCAGTTGTCTTAAAATGATCCATGCTCTCCGGAACAAAACCGCGGGTTGGAACCTTCCCATATCCTAAGGCATCGAGTTTGATGATCTCTTCATAATTGATCGCCGAAGCTATTGCTTCCCGGAATTCCAAATCGGACATCGGGGCACGTTTGAGATTGAGAGCCAGGAAATAGAGCCCGACATTGAGTTTCTCCACAAAGTCAAAACGCCCGGTCTTTTTCAATCGTTCAATGTTTGGGTAAGGATAGAATGAGGCATACTTGTAATAGGTATCAACATCACCTTTTTCCAGTGCCAAGGATAGTACATCAAGATTGTTATAGAGATGGATTTCAATGCGATCGAGCTGAGGTGGTTGTCCCTTCCAGTAGGGATTTTTGGCAAAGGTCAAAATACCGGCGTTTAAATCAACTTTTTGGATATAAAAGGGCCCACAGCCGACGTTCTCACCATTATTAGTATAATCCTGAGGAGATTCGATTTTTTCCCAGATATGCTTGGGAAGAAGGTTATAGCTGGAGAGGTCGCGGCTGATCTGAGTAAAGGGTTTTTTAAATTGAACCACCACTGCATTTGGTTCCTTGATGGTAATTTCCTGGAGTCCGTCTTTGAGCCATCCCGCCCAGGGAACATTATTGGCAATGAACTCGATGGTAAATTTTACGTCTTCCGGGGTCACTTGTTGCCCATCGCTCCAATAGAGGTTTTTATCCAGATAAAAAGTCCAGGTGGTGTTGTCATCAGAAACCTCAATTGATTTGGCACTCTGACCAACTACGGCACCGTCGGTATTCATTTTGGTCAGTGGTGGATTCGATATATGTGCAAAAACAGGGAGATAGTCATCAAAGACGAGATTAGCCGTGCTCACCATATTTGGCGAACCGATCTTCAATACCATTTCTTCAGCGAAGGCATTCAGATGAAAGAAGATTATTAAACTCACAACCAGTAAAATCATCCCCAAAAATAATTTCTTCCTGATATTCATGTCACTCCTCCTTGACTCGTTTCCTTCCGGTTAAGGATTATATAAGCGCTCAAAAAAAGGAAGTCAAGCCATACCCCTCAAATTAAGCAATATTTTTCCCCTCATAAAACTTACTCTTTAGGCCATCCCAACGAACACATATAGAGCACACTTTCTTCAACACCATCGACTCCGATAATCTGGTTAACCTCGTCGTCGTACAATGCCCCAATTTGGCAACTCCCTAATTCAAAAGCAGTTGCCGCCAGGGCGAGATTCTGGGCGATGTGACCGGTATCGAGATACACATACCGGTAGGCCCGTTGATGATACTTCCATTTGGAGCGTTCGAAGACCGCTGTCCAGACGAAAGTCACTGCAGCCAAACCAATCATTTCCTGGCCTAAACCTGCCCGCATAGCTTCATGGCTGAAATTCCCGGTTTTAATCACCTCCAGCTCGTGATCTCGGACTGCATAATGATAAACCCCGGGAGTGAGATCGGTAATAGAGCTCACGATCAGATAGGTTTCAATCGGATAGAGAGCACCTGCTGAAGGGGCAGTGCGAAATTCGAGCCCATTTTCCTGGCGTTGGATTCCATTTGCCGCCCATAAAAGATACGACAATTCCTCCAACGGTAGCGGTTCCGATGTGTACACCCGGATACTTTTTCGTTTCCGCAATGCTTCATCCAGCGACATGGTAGCCCGCACCGTCGGTTTGGGAAGCTGAATACGTCGGGCATCCTTGTATATTTTATAGGTTTCTGGCTGATGAGACCAATCCAGACCCACGCCCCTCATTTCCCCACGAATATATTTCGTTTCACTCTGAAAGCGATCTCCTAACCCCTCAAGCATCGGGCGATTCCTCCTCATTGAACTGTCTTTCAATTATTATAATTCATATTCAATTCATATTCTTCTCAGATATTTCCAACAAAATGACACTTGAAATAGAATAATTTAAATATTGAATCATCGGATTG
>Ga0116202_10002922_pt1 | contig 10251 bp, 8 predicted proteins | sample LakKivw325mmetaG_FD_94479 | JGI IMG/M metagenome (GOLD analysis project Ga0116202, IMG submission 94479) | Anoxic lake water microbial communities from Lake Kivu, Rwanda to study Microbial Dark Matter (Phase II) - Lake Kivu water 325m metaG | ecosystem: Environmental > Aquatic > Freshwater >... | reverse complement strand
TTTTGGAAGTTAATCTTAAATTAATTGACGATGTACGATGTCATTTCTATCGGCTCAGCCACTTTAGATGTCTTTATTCGCTCCAAAGGCTTAGAGATTGAGCGAGAGGGTGGGGTGAAAGATATTTGCGTTCGCTATGGAGCGAAAATTTTAGTGGATGAACTTTATTTTGAGTCTGGTGGTGGGGGAACTAATTCTGCCGTCACTTTCGCCCGGCAGGGATTGAAAGTCGCTTCAGTGGTCAAATTGGCCGATGATTTTGCCGGCAGAAAAATTAAAGAAGATCTGGAAAAGGAGGGTGTGGAGACCGGATTTATAGTTAAGGATTTGGCAGAAATAACTGATTATTCCACCGTTCTTTGGGCGCCGGATGGCGGCCGAACAATTTTAGTTTACCGCGGAAATACCCGACTGGAGGAAAGTGAGATCCCCTTTGATCAGTTGGCAACTAAATGGTTTTATATTTCCTCAGTGGAAGGAAATTTCAACGTGATTGAAAAGTGTGTCGCTCACTGTCTAGGCGGGGGAATAAAAATTGCCTGGAACCCCGGTGGTAATGAATTAAAACAAAAAGAAGTTTTATCAGTCTTACTTGATGATATTACGGTGTTAAATTTGAACAAAGAGGAAATGGGGGAGTTGGTGGGGATAGTTGGGGAGATTGGGGATATTCGGGAGGTATTAAAAAAGGCGCAAGAGTTACCTTGTGAGTATGTGGTGATTACTGATGATAGAAACGGTTCCTATCTGAGGAAAAAGGGAGAGAAAGTCTGGTGGCACTGTGGGATTTTTGAAGAAATTCCCAGACTGGAAACAACCGGGGCGGGGGATGCCTTTGGTTCTGGGTTGGTGACTGGGATAATTAAGGGCTTTTCTGAGGCAGATTGTTTGAAGCTTGCTTCGGCCAATGCCGGTTTAGTGGTCAGTCAAGTCGGGGCCAAGAAAGGTATTCTAAGGACCGAAGAAACAGAGAAATGGCTTAAGGAAGATATTTTGATGGAGAGGTTGGAAATATAATTATTGTGTAATTAATTTACTCTAAGCCAGTTCCAAGAAATCGACCGAAGGAAAGACGAAATATTAGAAAGTAAAAAGGCAACAAAGAATGATAAAGATTGAGAAATTAAAATTAGAAAATTTGGCTGAATTTTTGCTAGTTTTTAAAGAAATTTTGACAACCGGTTTTCCAGAGTATTCTGCTGCCTTGGTTGATTTTTTAATTGGTAAGGACTATTCGGCGACCGTTTTTGAGGAGAAATTAAAAAATAATCAATGGTTTGTTTTAAAAGCGTCTCTTGAAAACCAGCTAGTAGGTTTTTTATTAGCCGACAACTTATATGGGGGAGTCAGTTATTGTAATTGGGTGGGTGTTTTGGAGAAGTGTCAAGGTCAAGGTATCGGCCAAGCTCTTTTAGGGGCCTGGGAAGAAGAGATTAAAAAAGTCGGTGGTCATAAGTTAACTCTAATTACCCAGAGTCGTAAAAATATGGATTTTTATCTGAAAGCCGGTTTCAAACAGGAAGGCTTTGAAGAAAAATCTTGGTTTGGTTTGGACTGTTGGTTATATGGAAAAGTAATTGGGGATCCAAAGCCAGAAATCTTCTTAAAATAAGATCAGTATTTGAAAGTTTCTAGAACTTGCTTTCCATCCTCATTGATTTCACCTTTTTGGTCAAATAAAGGATAGTTTGAAAGAGTATAAGCAACGGTGGAAGTTTCTTTGTAGGTTTGACCGATTTTTGCCTGCGAGAAAAAAACAAGTTCTTTTTCTTTCTGACCCATTTTTCTGATGTCAAAGGAAGAAAAATTAAGTTGGTTGCCTTCCGGAAAGTAGTAACCATTTGAATAACGGTTTTTGACGGTAACTTTCTTTTTTTCTTCAGCAAAAACACAAAGATTGAGCACGGAACCAGCAAAAGGGTCGTGGGGGCAAGGAAAGTGTTTTTTAATAAGCAGATATTCTTTTTGCTCCAAAAAGCTTTCAATGAAGAGTTGCCCGACAGGAAGATTGGAGATTAATTGGGGATATTTTAATAAGTGGGCGGTCGCGGCGGAGATTCTCGGATTACACTCTATGAGGAAAATATTCTCGTGATTGTCAATCATGAAATCAAAATTGGCAAAGCCAAAAAACTTTTTTTGATAGAAAAGATCACCGATTTTTAGAAAAGTCTGTTCAATTTTTTGCAGAACAGAATTTGGCAAATCATTGCCAACCCATTGAATGCCGGCAAACTTTTTAATTTCTGGACTAATCGTGTAGAAACATTGTCTTCTGGCGGCCGAAAGAGCAATCAGGCCAGGGGCAATAAAGACGGTGATGCCATAACTTTTACCTTCAATAAACTCCCTGGCTAAATAATTGTGGTTAATTTTTATTTTTTTTTTCTTTGATTAGGTTTTCAATCTCTTTTTGAGCATTGACAAAAAAAGTGCCATAACCTCCTGAGGAACCCGGATCTTGAATGACAAATCTTCCCTCTCCAGGGAGAGTCGCTGACTTACTGTAGTTAAAAACAAAGCTTTTTGGTTTTGGTAAATCATTTTTTTCTAAAAATCGGTCAAAATAGAGCTTGTTTTCCAAAATTTTATCTTTGTAGTCGGTAAAGATAATCTTGACCCCGTTTTCTCGGCCCCAATTGTAAAAAAACCTTGAAGAATAAATACTGGGGACGAGATAATTGATTTTATTTTCCTTGATTAGATTAGTTAGGTTTGATTGCTTGATGATGGCTTCGCTTTCGCAATCACTTCGATAATCACTTCTTGGTCCGAGTTTAAAAAAAATTAGTTTTTCCCTAGGTAAAATCTTTTCTACCTCCGGCCGGACATCAGAGTCTTCGCCGATAAAATAATAAAAATCTAAGTTGGGGTTTTGCTGGGCAAAAAGCAGAGGAACATAATTTTGAAAAAAAAGGCCGATTTTTACCTGCTCCATACGGGAATTTTACCATAAAATAGTATAATTAGACTCACTATGCTTAAGATTGACTCGGTGGAATGGGGAAAAATTGTGGTTGACGGGCAGGAATATGAGCAAGTTTTGCTGGCGGACGACGAAGTAATGGAAAGAGATTCCGTGACTCTTCATCAGCTTTTTGGTACCACTCACCAAATGAGTGATTTGGAGGTTGAGAAGTTATTGGCAGGGAAGCCGGAAGTGATCATTATCGGTAATGGCTGGGATGGAGTGATGGAGTTAAACAAGAAGTTGGCAGTGAGAAGTAAGAAGCTGAAAGTGGAGGTGAAAGTTTTGCGGACACCGGCAGCGGTAGAGGAGTATAATCGGTTGGTAGCAAAAGGCAAAAAGGTGAATGCCTTGATTCATACTACCTGCTAAAGTTAAAATTTTTTTTGAAATGACGCTTAAGGTCGGTGAGTCTTTTGCTCGTGTCAGCCAAACTCCTCCCTCGCAAGCTCGGGAGTCGAACGTGGCAGGCTCGCAGAAAGCCTCACCTTCCCGCGTCATTTTTGTGAGTAGTTGACAGTAAAAACGAGATGGATTTTGTAAAAAGAAAAGAAAAGTTGGCATCAAAGGATTTGAGAAAAAACCGCTTGACGGTGATGGTAACCTTGGGTGTCACGCTGCTGGCGATCGGCGGGGTTATTTTGTATCGTGAACGGGGAAATCTTTGGGGAAAGATTTTAGCGCCCCAGGTGGTGACCCAGGCGGTGACGCCCGTCTTACCGAGTCCCACGCCGACGCCAAAATTTGAGAAACAACAGGCAGAGATTAAAAAATTGACGGCCAATCTTCAGGGGACTTATGGTGTTTTTGTTCAAGATTTAGCCACCGGTGAAAGTTATGGCCTTAAGACTCAAGAATCTTTTACGGCGGCTTCTTTAATTAAACTGCCACTTTTACTAACTTTATTCAAAGAAGCAGAAGCCGGTAACCTGAACTGGGAAACAAAATATGTTTTAAAAGCGGCGGACAAGCGAGCTGGAGCCGGGAGTATCCAATATAAACCGGTGGGAACTGTTTTTACTTACCGGCAGATGGCCGAGCTGATGGGTAAACAATCGGACAACACCGCTTTTAACGTTTTCAGCAATCTTTTAGGCGAAGAAAAAATTCAGCGGGTAATTAATGATTTGGGCATGGAAAATACTTCTTTTAAAGATAATTTAACCACGCCTGAGGATATTGGTCTCTTTTTCGACAAGCTTTATACCCAGGATGTGCTGGTCAGGGATGACCGTGATGAACTACTTTCCTTTATCACGGACACCCTTTATGAGGACCGAATCCCAGCGGGAGTACCTAAAGGCATTAAAGTTTCTCATAAAATTGGCAATGAAGTTGGGGTAGTTTCTGACGCCGGTATTGTTTTTAGCCAAAAGCCCTTTATTTTAGTGATTCTTTCTCAGGGAGTGATCGAGAAGGAAGCGAAGGAAGTTTTGCCTAAAATTGCCGGGTTGGTTTATCAACAGTTGGGTAATTGACTTAGTTATTCTGGTTTTTCTTGTCTTGCCTGTTCTTCTTCTAATTGAGCTTTTTCTTCCAGAGTTTGGCGGATTTTTTCCGGATCACATTTTGTTTTTGGCTGAGTACCGTCAATAAAATATTCTTCTTTGGGGTTAGGACAGCCATCACAATTTAAGCTGCCGGTCAATTGGCAAATTTTAACGGTGACAATTTCTTTAGGCTGGTTAAAAGTTTCGTTAGGAAGGTCTTTGAGTAATAAAGTCATGATTTTGTTCCAGATAGGCGAGGCGCCGGTTACTCCAGAGGCGACATAACTCATCGGTGAATTGTCATTGTTGCCGACCCAGGTGGCAGCTAAAAATGAAGGGGTATAGCCGATGGTCCAATTGTCACGCATATTGGTGGTCGTGCCGGTTTTGACGGCCACTTCGTGACCGGGGATAACCAGTTGCGAGTTTGGGCCGAAGGCAGGAGTTCGAGCGCCATTATCTGCCAGGATATTAGTAAGTAAGTAGGCAATTTTTGGTTCCAGGACTTGTTCAGCACAGACAGTTGTCGCAGCCTGGACCGGCTGATTAATTAACTGACGAAAATCAAATTTTTTCTGACTGACATATTCTTGGTTGCAAGTTTCTTCCTCTAAAATTTTGCCGGAGCTGTCCTTAACCTGAAGGATAGGTTTTAAGCTGACTCGTTTTCCCGCATCAGCAAAAGTACCGTAAACAACGGCCATGTCGGTCATTTTAACCTCACCGCCGCCCAAAGTTAAGGAAAGGCCGTATTGGGAAGGGTCATTCCAACTGGTAATACCTAATTGTTGACCGCGTTTGATCATTTCAATCACGCCGAAAGCTGACAGAATTTTAACCGCCGGAACATTGTAGGAAGAACCCAAAGCCACCCGAACCGGGATATTTCCGTGGAAACGGTTGTCATAATTTTTGGGGGAATAGGGCGGTTGGCCGGGAACTTTGAAAGTGATGGGTGAATCGTCAATAATGGTGGCCGGGGTAAAGCCTCTTTCCAAAGCAATGGAGTAGGTGACGGGTTTAATGGAAGAGCCCGGTTGACGTAAGGCGGTGGTGACGTTGTAATTACCATCAATATCGGTGGCAAAATAATCTTTAGAGCCAATCATGGCTAAAATTTCCCCGGTTTGTGGCTGAGTGACCAAAGCCGCCCCGTTGGAGATTCTTAAAGGTTTCAGTTTTTCCACTTCGGTTTGAACAATTTTTTGGACTTTTTCCTGCAAATCAAGATCTAAACTGGTGGTCACTTCCAGGCCGCCTTCTTCAACCATTCTTTCACCGTATTTTTTGGCCAAAATTTCTTTAACATACATGACGAAATGAGGCGCCAGAATTTCCTGTTTTTGCGGTGAGAAGTTAAGCGGTTCTTTGAGCGCCTCTTGGGCTTGTTCTTCGGTAATATAGCCGTCTTCCGCCATGCGCCGGAGAACTTGAGTCTGGCGGATTTTAGCCATTTCCGGATGATTACCAAAAGGGGAAAAGAGAGTTGGTGAGGCGGGTAAGCCGGCTAAAAAGGCCATTTCCGCCAAGGACAAACTTTTAACACTTTTACCAAAGTATTTTTGACTTGCTTCTTCCACGCCATAGCTGGCGCCGCCGTAACCGGATTCATTTAAGTACATTTCCAGGATTTGATCCTTAGAGTAATGTTTTTCCACCAGCAGAGCTAAAACTAGTTCCTTGACCTTTCTTTTGAGAGTTTGTTCTGAGGTAAGGAGAGTGTTTTTCACCAACTGCTGGGTGATAGTTGAGCCGCCAGTAATTTTATTTTCAAAAACAAGTAGATAGATGGCTCGGGCAATTCCCTGCCAGGAAATTCCCGGATGTTGATAGAAAGTTTTATCTTCAATAGCAATGGTGGCCTGGCGGAGAGTGAGAGGGATTTCGTTAAGGCTGAGTTTGGTCCGGTTTTGCTCACGGTAAATTTTGTAAAGAATTTTGCCATTCCGGTCATAGAGTTTGGTGGTCAGGGCTAAAGGACGCTGTAGGTTGTTAGGGGAAGGGAGGTCTTTGAGGATATAAGAATAAAAAATTAGGGCTAAACCTAAAGAAGGGAGAATGCCTAAAAAGAAGACCACGGTTTTCGCGCCAAACCTGATTTTAATTTTTGGCCAAGCAAAACTGGGTTTTAATCGCGGTATCTTTGGCCAAGCCGGCAAAGTGATTTTTAAAAGCGGTAGTTTAAGTTTTACTTGGCCAATTTTTTTCACCCAGAACCTGATTAAGTGGCAAGTTTCCAAGATAAGTTTTTTTAGCAGGGAGATTAGCAGAAGCAACAGGTAAACCAGGCCAAGCGCCAGGTAGAAGAATGGCCGGCCAATAAAATAGAAAAAATTATGTTGGGTAAAACCTGTCCTTTTTACCATTTATTTTAAACTCCAATTATGTCCTATATTATAGGACAAAATTGTTTAAAAGTAAAGCTAAGGGGACGGTGAGACTGAGGGTCCTTGCTTCAGATTTTGAGCCTTAAAAACTGCCGGGTCAGTGGGAAAAGGGCAATCCAGGCACAAAACCGAGCCAGTTTGATCGACCAAAACCTGTTGGTGCTCCTGGGTTTCAATTTTGTCTGCTGGGATCTCCTGACCAGGCTCAACTGGTTGGCCATTGTCTTTGTTAATCAGGATGGTTTTTTTGAGATTTTCCACCTCAGTGGGCACGGTGCCCTCTAAAAAGTACTCGTAGCGGGTTGGGCAGCCGGTATCACCGGGGGCCAGGCCGGAAAGCGTGCAGACCGTGGCACCAACCACCTCATTAGGCTTGGTGGGCCATTCTTGAAAGATCTTACCCTTAATTTTATCCTGCTTTTCTAAGGCATAACGCATAATCTTATTCCAGATGGGTGAGGCGCCGCTGACGCCGGAAGCAATGGCGCTCATGGGGGTATTGTTATTATTACCTACCCAAGTGGCGGTCAGCAGTGAGGGAGTGTAGCCGATGGTCCAATTATCACGTTTGTCATTGGTCGTGCCGGTTTTGACCGCGACTTCCGGATGATTACGAACAATCAAATAGGATGATTCACCAAACATGGCGACCCGAGCATTGTTATCTAAAAGAATATGGGTGATTAAATAACCAGGTCCCGGCGGCAGAATTCGCTGGTCTTCTTCTTTTTGGGTTGCAAATAAAACCTTGCCGGTATAATCTTCAATTTTTTGAATTGCATAAAGATTTTTTTTCCGGCCCTGGTTAGCTAAAACCCCAAAAGCGGTCGCCAGATCAACCATTTTGACCTCCCCACCACCTAAAGTTAAAGACAAGCCATAATTTTTAGGATCTTTGAAAGTGGTGATGCCCATGGCCGAAGCAGAGGCAACAAAATCTTCCAGGCTGTTTAAGGCCAGCATTTTGACCGCCGGAACATTAAAAGAATTACCCAAAGCGAAGCGGACTTGGGTAGCGCCATGAAATTGACCATCATAATTACTGGGACAGTAAAGAGGTTGGTTGGGGACCTGGAAACAGGTGGGAATGTCTAAAATCAACGAGGAAGGCGTGATAATTTTTTTGGCTAGGCCAAGGACGTAATTTAAGGGTTTAATCGAGGAGCCTGGTTGCCGTAAGGCCGTGGTGACGTTGACATTACCGTCAATTTCCTTATCAAAATAATCTTTAGAACCAACCATGGTTAAAATTTCGCCAGTCTCTGGATTAGTGACTAGAGCGGCGCCGTTAGAGACTTTTTCTTTTTTGAGTTTGGCCACTTCTGAGGCAATCACTGTTTGGGCAAAGTCTTGAAGATCAAGATCTAAAGTGGTGGTGACTCTCAAACCGCCTTGGTCAATTTGCGCCGCGGAAAATTGTTCTTCCAATTTATCTTTGACATACATGACAAAATGAGGCGCTTTAATACCGTAGTCGTGCTCCCGATAGGTTAGTTTTTCTTCTTTGGCTTGTTGAGCTTCTTCGGCCGTGATTAACTTGTCATTGACCATCATTTTTAAAACATATTCCTGACGTTGTTTCGCCAGTTCGGGTTGTGAGCCAAAAGGAGAATAGCGGGTGGGTGAGGCGGGTAAGCCTGCCAACAAAGCTGCTTCGGCCAAGGTTAAATCAGCCGCTTTTTTACCGAAGTAATTTTGAGCGGCCGCACCAATGCCGTAGGAAGTGCCGCCGTAAGGAATTTGATTAAGATACATTTCCAGAATTTTGTCTTTGGAATAAAGGGATTCAATCGCGGCCGTTAAAATTATTTCGCGGATTTTCCGTCTGACAGTTCTTTCTTGAGTGAGTAAGGCGTTTTTAACTAGCTGCTGGGTGATGGTGGAGCCGCCCTGGAGCTGGCGGTGAAAAACAATATTATAAAGAGCTCTTAAGATTCCGCGCGGGTCAAGACCCTTATGTTTATAGAAGTCTTTATCTTCGGCGGCTAAAGTGGCCGATTTGACATAGACCGGCAGATCATTAAGTTGGATGGGAGTGCGGTTTTTCCCGGCGTAGATTTCGTATAATAGTTTGCCTTCCCGGTCTAAAATTTTGGTCGAAACCGGATTAACTTTTGGGGAGGTTAGTTCCCGGGGGGAGGGGAGGTCCCTAAAAATATAGAAATAAATAAACAAAATTCCCAGTAAGTAAATAAGGATGAATTTTTTGCTGAGAAATTGTTTTTTCCCTCTTTTGTTGGTTTTTCTGCGTTTAGGCACGAGGCTATTATACCGTATTTCGGTTTTTTCCTAAAGTTGTTACAATAAAACCAATGACGGATTTAACCACTAAATCCTGGTGGAATTATTTGGACAAAGTTCAACAGAATTTGCTTTTGCAAAGTTATGAGCTGGTGGCGGAGGCGGAAAATAATCCAAAAACTTATACTGACTATTCTTTTGTGGTTTTTCCCGCAGCGAAAGCTTATGAAGGCTTTTTGAAAAAACTTTTTTTTGATTTAGGTTTGATTACACGCAACCAGTTCTCGGGAGAGAGGTTCCGTATCGGTCGGGCTTTGAATCCGGCCATCTTCAAAGAGTACCCCCAAGAATCGGTTTATGAGAGATTAAATCGTTATTGCAACGGCGAAGCAATTCCCGCCAAACTTTGGAGAACTTGGAAGACTTCGCGGAATTTAGTTTTTCATTTTTTTCCGGAGAAAGAAAATTTGGTGATTTTTCCTGAAGCTAGGAAACGGGTTGAAGAAATCATTGAGGCAATTGATTTTTCCTTTCAGGGGTGTCATGTCTCTCAACAAAATAAATTTTTACTGGCCAAAACTTCGAACTGTGTTTTATTACTTTATGGCTTAGTTTTTCTTTTTTGGTCAATTTTTCGGTTTTGGGTGAAGTTACCGCTGGCAGCCGAAGAGGCGTTTTATAAACCCCTTTTATGGTTAGGACCGACCATTCTCGTGGTGAAACTAATTGAAAAAAGGCGTCTTTGGGCTTCTTTAGGCTTTGCCGGCAAAAACTTCGAAAACAGTTTACTTGTGGTTCTAGTCCTGATTGGTTTTTTTATCCTGGAAACCTTCGGTTTTGGTTTATGGCGCTATCAGGGTGGTCTTTTTGGTCAATTAGCGGCTCTGCCGCTTGCCTCCTTCCAGGGGTTGCTTTTGATTTTGACGACGGCTTTGGTTGAGGAAACTTTTTTCCGCGGTTATTTGTTTAATCGACTTTGGGAGATTTATGGTCAGCCGCTGAAAGCCAATTTGGTTTCTTCCTTGGGTTTTCTTTTGTTGCATTTACCGATTAGTCTTTTTGTTTATCATCTTTCCCTACCTCAGTTAGCAGTTTCCTTTATTTTTTTGTTTATTATGAGTTTAGGTTCAGGTTTACTTTTTGCTTCAACTTATAATATTATTCC
>Ga0116202_10002920_pt1 | contig 10254 bp, 8 predicted proteins | sample LakKivw325mmetaG_FD_94479 | JGI IMG/M metagenome (GOLD analysis project Ga0116202, IMG submission 94479) | Anoxic lake water microbial communities from Lake Kivu, Rwanda to study Microbial Dark Matter (Phase II) - Lake Kivu water 325m metaG | ecosystem: Environmental > Aquatic > Freshwater >... | reverse complement strand
GCGCGCGCCTACTCGTCCTCATCGTCGAGGAGGTCGTCCTCGTCGTCGTCTTCGCCGAGCGCCTCGAGCGCATCGTTGTACTCATCGCGACTCATCAGGGCGTCGAGGTCGGTGCTGTCATCCGCCTTCACCGCGATCAACCAGCCCTCGCCGTACGGATCGTCGTTGACGGTCTCGGGGCTGTCCACCACTTCGTCGTTGCGGCGGACGACTTCGCCACTGATGGGGGCGACGAGGTCCTCCACGGCCTTCGGCGACTCGATGCTGCCGAAGGGATCGTCGGCCGTGAGGGACGTGCCGACCTCGGGCAGCTCGATGAAGACGACATCGCCCAACTGCTCGGCGGCGTAGTCGGTGATGCCGATGATCAGTTCGCTACCATCCTGCCGGACCCAGGTATGGGCCTCGTGGAACCTCAGGTCGTCGGTGGACTCCATCCGTGCTTCCTCCTTGACACTTCACCGCCCGTCAGGGGCGTGGCGGGCCAGGCACCCCGCGCAACGGTTTGCAGTTTAACCGCTAGCCCCTTCTAGCGCAAGACCCTTTCGGCCTGCCTGCGGTCTGCCTTCCGCCTCACTTCATCGCCCGGATGGCGTCCTCCACCGCAGCCACCTCATCGAGCGTGTTGAGCACGCCGATCTCCAGATCGTAGCAGGCCGCCTCGCCCGGCTGCAGGACCCGCAGGCGCCCCTCGGCGCGGTCCTTAGGCCGGCCCTCGACGTGGCAGGTCGCGGGCTCCAGCCCCGTCACGTACGTCCCCTCCGCCGGCATCTTCCACTGGCCGAAGTGCGGCAACTGGCTCTTGTCGTACTTGATGTACAGGCCCAGCGCGCAGCAGTCGCCGGCGTTCTTGCGGGCGAAGCCCACCATCGTCTGGCCGTCCGCGTCCGTCGCCATGTCGTGGTAGTAGACCCATTCGACCTGGTCGGGCGTCGGCGGGGGGAACTCGGCCCACTGATTGACGTAGGGCGCGGCGGCGGCGTCGCGTGGGCGCGTCTCGCGGGCGTTGATGAGATACTCGCTGTCATCCCACACCAGCGGGAAGCCGAGGTTGCAGTGGTAGAGCATCATGTGCTCCTGCGGCCGCCAGCCCTCGTTGGTCACCACGTCATTGATCCAGATCCTGTTCTCGCCGAGCTTCGCGCTGACCTTGCGGTTGAGCAGCAGGTTGGCGCCGAACACGATGCCCTCGCGCATCTTGCCCTGCGCCCAGAAGACGTAGTCATCGCCCTGCCACTCGCCGTCCACGCAGAGGTTCTTGGCCGGGATGTTGCTGATGCGGCCGTGCAGGCCGACGCTGCCGGTGGGGAGCCACTTGCCCTGCTCGGAGTCCCACGTCGGCTCGCCCTCGCTGGAGGTCGTGTCCTGGTGTGGGGCGCCGGCGTAGCTGAGGCCGCACGTGATGACGAGGCCGCCGTAGAAGTTGCGCAGCCAGCCAAGCCCGTCGGGCTCGAAATAGGGGGCGGCAGTGTCGCCGGTTTGCGAGCGCCAGCACAGGGACCGGCCGCAGAACTCGGCGGAAGAGATGTCCAGACCGCGCCCGGCCAGGCAGGTAAAGGTCAGACCGGTGCCGGTGCGGAACAGCACGGCCTCACAGCCGGCCTCGTTGCCCTCGGCGAGCATGACGCGACGCGCGCCGCCGATCTGGTCGAGATCGCCGACGTGCTTGAGCAGTTCAGTACGGGTCCAGTTGCGGCCGAAGAGTTTGGGCATGGGAAGGCCTCCTTGAGAATCGGGAACGGGGAACTGGGAACGGCACGGGTCCGTTCTGGCATAGGTTTCGACGCCATAGGTCGTCTCCCTTCTCCTGTGCGACCTCCCCGTGTGCTATAATCACCTCCGGAACTGCCGTCGCCGTTCCCAGTTCCGAACTCCCAGTTCCCGAGGCCCTGCCGTGTACGAACTCACCGTCCAACGCAGCTTCTCCGCCGCTCATCATCTGCGCGACTATGATGGGCCGTGCGCGCGGATGCACGGGCACAACTACCGTGTGGAGATCACCGTCGCGGGGCCGCAGCCGTTGCAGAATGGCATGCTGCTGGACTTCGGGGAACTGAAGGCGCTCTGTGATGAGGTGCTCGACGAACTCGACCACCGCTGTCTGAACGAACTGCCAGAGTTCGCCGAGCAGAACGTGACCTCGGAGAACCTGGCGGCGCACATCTACCGCAAGATCGCGGCGAAGCTCAGCTTCGCGGGGGTCAGCATGGCGCGCGTGCGGCTGTGGGAAGGCGATACGTCGAGCGTGACGTACTACGAATAAGTATGCAGTATGAAGGCTGAAGTATGAGGGGACGGCTGCGGGATCATTCGCCGTCGCTCGCTGGGTTCCCCTCGAGTTGGTTGAACAGCTCCCCGACGCGCTCCTGCTCCCCCGGTGTCTGACGGTTGATGTAGCCTTCGCCCAGGAAGATGGCAAAGGTGACAAGAAGTTCGGCTCCGGTGGTCAGCGTCCAGGCGAGGGCCTCGTCCGGTGGGGCGCCGAAGACGGCCAGGGCCACGACGTTCGTCAGCCAGTACTTGAAGAGCACGAAGGTGGCGAAGCCGCCGAGCCATGAAGCCAGGGCCCCGCGCCACGTCGTACGCTTGACGATCATCCCCAGCAAGAGTGGCACCGACACCGGCCCCAGCACCGCCGCGTACCAGTCCATCATCGCCTTGAACGCCCCGCCCAGGCCCTCGGTCGCCAACCCGCCGATGATCGTCAGCAGCCCGAAGATCCCTGTGGCGAGATAGCCGACCTTCATCAGCTTGCCCTCGGGGGCGGCGCGGTCCATCGTGCGGTGATAGATGTCCTTGGTGAAGACCGCGGCCAGAGCGCTGATGTCGGAGTTGACCATGGACATGGTGGCGGCGAACATCCCCGCGACCAGCAGCCCCAGCAGGCCCGGCGCGATGAGCGGAAGCTGCTGCTGGGCGACGACGATGTAGGCCATCTCAGGATCCTCGACGTGGCCGACGAGCATGGGCGCGGCCCAGACCGGGATGTACAGGGCGATGGGGTAGAGCAGGTACATGAAGGCGGACAGCAGGGCGGCCTTCTTCGCCTCGGCGGCCTTGCCCATCGAGTAGAAACGCTGGGCCAGGCCCCACGTGCCACCGTTGTAACTCAGCGTGATGACCACGAAGAAGACGGACAGGCGGGAGAGGGGGAACTCCTTGCTCAGGAAGCTGAAGGGGGGCGTGCGCGGGTCGGCCCACATGCGCCGCCAGCCACCGACCGCTGCCAGGACCAGCGGCACCAGCAAGAGCGTGATGCCGTACTGCACGATGAACTGGATGAAGTCGCTGTACAGCTCGGCCCACAGCCCGCCCATCAACAGGTACAGGACCGTCACGCCGCAACTGACGATGATCGTGCCCTTGACCGGCAGGCCGGTGCAGGCGTTGATGATCTTGGCCAGCGAGTACAGCTTGGCGCCCTCATCCACGAACTTCACGCCGATGCCGCTCCACGCCACGACTTGCCGGACGACGTTGTTGAAGCGCTGCTCGAGGTACTGACAGGGCGTGATGACCTTCAGGCGGGTCCAGCGCGGCGCCCAGAGGAAGGCCCCGGCCATCATGGCGAGGAAAACCGGGAGCGCGAAGACGGTCCAGATGTTGAACCCGACCTGGTAGGCCAGGCTGGCGTAGCCGACGAAGGCGAAGGCGCTGTAGCCGGAGACGTGGTGGGAGATAGCGGCGAGCCACCAGGGGATGTTGTGGCCCCCGGCGAAGTAGTCGTCCAGCCCGTGGATGAAGCGGCGGGTGATGAAGCCCAGTGAGGCCATCAGCCCGAAGAAGGCGATCACGACCATCCAGTCCACGGTGGTGAACAAAGGGACCCTCCCGCGGCGACAGGCTGCGCGAACGGCGTGCTATTGGCCGCGCCGAGGCCCAGTCCCTTCCCCGACACGTGAAAGGCCGTGGGACCATGGAACCGATCATCATCCGGTTTGACGCAAGCGAGCCCGCCAAGCTGGCGGTGGCGGAACTGCGGCGCTGCCTGTCGCAGATCACGGGGCAGAAGTGGACGGTCCGCACCGCCAAAGCCCACGACCCAAATGCCCTCGGCCTCTGGGTCGGGGCCGTTCCTGGGAGCGCCGGCTTCTCGAAGAGCCTGAGCGTAGCCGAAGGGCTGTCGGCACCGGACGCCGACCAAGTCCTCATCGAGACCACCCCCACCCGCGGCCTCATCGCCGGCTCGAACGAACGCAGCATCCTCCTCGCCGCGTATCGCTATCTCACCGCGCTCGGCTGCCGCTGGGTGCGACCCGGCAAGACCGGCGAGAGCCTGGCCTCGCTCCGCAGGCTCCCGCCCGTGAAGCTGCAGGAGACCGCCTCCTATCGCCATCGCGGCGTGTGCATCGAGGGCGCGGTGAGTTGGGAGCACGTGCGGGACATGGTGGCATGGCTGCCGAAGCTGGGCTTCAACGGCTACTTCATCCAGTTCCGCGAGGCGTACAACTTCTTCCAGCGCTGGTATGAGCACGAGGCCAATCCGCTGTGGCCGAAGGAGAAGTTCACGACGGCGCAGGCGGCGGAGTTGACCGCGAAGCTGCGGCGCGAGATCAAACGCCGGGGCATGGACCTCCACCTGGTCGGCCACGGGTGGACGTGCGAGCCCTTCGGGATTCCGGGGCCGGGGTGGTACGAACATGAGGGCCCGCTCCCGGCCGAGTCCGTGCAGTACCTCGCCGAGATCAAGGGCGAGCGCAAGCTGTGGGGCAACATCGCGCTCAACACGAACCTGTGCTACGGCAACCCCGAAACGCGGCGGATCGTGACTGAGGCCATCGTCGAGTACGCGCAGACGAACCGCGATGTGGACATCATCCACTTCTGGCTGGCCGACGGCAGCAACAACCAGTGCGAATGCCTGCTGTGCCGCGACCACCGGCCGTCGGACCTCTATGTGAAGATGCTCAATGAGCTGGACGAGAAGCTGACGGCGGCGGGGCTGCCCGTGCGGATCGTCTTCCTGGCGTACGTGGACTTGCTGTGGCCGCCGCTGAAGGAGCGCATCGCCAACCAGGAGCGGTTCATCCTGATGTTCGCGCCGATCACGCGCTCGTACTCGACGTCGTTCACCGAGGCGGGGAAGAGCGACGCGAAGCTGCCGCCGTACCGGCGCAACCGGCTGAAGTTCCCGGCCGACCCGGCGATCAACCTGGCGTTCCTGCGCGGCTGGCAGGAGCAGTTCGTCGGCGAGGGCTTCGACTTCGACTACCACTTCATGTGGGACCACTACAAGGACCCCGGGCAGACGGCGCTGGCGCGGGTGCTGCATAGGGACGTGCAGGGCCTGCGCACCATCGGCCTCGATGGGTTCATGAGCTGCCAGGTGCAGCGGATGTTCTTCCCCACGGGCTTGGGCATGGCCGTGCTGGGGCGGACGCTGTGGGACCGCAAGCTGTCCTTCGGCGAGATCGCGCGGGATCACATGCAGGCGTGCTTCGGCGCGGACGGGGAGTTGGTGCTGAAGTACCTGACGCAGCTCTCGAAGCTCTTCGCCCCGCCGGTGTTGCGCGGGGAGGCGAAGCCCGAGACGGCGCTGGAAGGCTGGCGGAAGATCCCGGCGGCGGTGGACCAGATGGCGCCGGTCATCGCGCGCAACCTCGACGCCCCGAACCCATGCCAGGCGCATTCGTGGCGGCTGCTGGCGGACTTCGGCGAACTGTGCATCCTGCAGAGCGAGGCGCTGGTGGCCAAACATACCGGGGCGGAGGACTGGATTGAGGCCGCGCGTGAAGTCCTGGCCTGGGCGCGGACGAATGAGAAGCGGCTGCAGCATGTCCTCGATGTGTTCGAGTTCGCGCTCACGTTCGTCGGGCTGCTGGGGCTGTGCCGGGATGAGCTACTCAGCCGTCGGCGGTGAGGTCCACCCATGAGATGGCACTGGCTAGCTGTACTGTTGACTGGCGCGGTGGCGCTAAGCCCTGCTGTAGCCCAACTGGCGGAGCGGGAAGTCGTCTTGCGCGACAGCGTGCGGCTGAACATCGGGGAGAGCGTGAGCCTGCCCCTGCCGAACCGGGGCGCCGACTGGAAGGGCCCGCTGTTCCTGTCGTTCCGCGGGCGCATCGAGACCACCGGCTCGCAGGGCGGGTCGGCGCCGGCGCTGCAGATCACCGTCAACAACGTCCCCACCTCGATTGAGCGGCTGGTCAACAAGCCGCCGTACTACATGGTCAACTCCGAACAACGCAACCCGTGGTACAACTCCGGGCTGGGGGCGTGGGTGCTGCCGTACTACCCGTGGGATCGGGAAGACCTCGTCGGCGGGCAGGTCCACCTGTTCGTGCTCGACCTCTGCGACCTGCTGCGCCCCGCCGGCAACACGCTGACGCTCCACAACATCTTCGCGTACTTCCGTGACGCCAGGCTGGACCTGCAGGACCTCCGGCTCTTGGGGCATGCAGACTTCCCGCGCCTGGACTGGGACCCGGCCAAGGAGCCGCTGACGCGCAGCCACGGGATGGACCGCTTCCGGCGCAAGGCCCTGGCTTACCACGAGGGCGTGACGGCCCGACTCGACACCGACCGGGGCTACCGGACCGACGTGGGGGAGATCGCCCCGCGCGACAGCTTCGCGCAGAAGTTCGCCTGCAAGCAGGACGCCACGGGGCGGCTGACCATCAAGGTCGGCGGCGAGACCTACACGACCTGCGGCTACATCCGCGCCGGTGACGGGCCGTGGCGGGAGTTGGGGACACCCGCGGCGGCGGGGCAATGGCAGAGCCTGAAGCTGGCGGGCGACACGCTGACGGGCGCGGCTGGGCCGCTGGCGCTGCGGCGCACGGTCACGACGCACCCAACGCACATTGAGATTCGCGACCACCTCCAGAACCGGAGCGACGCCGACCTGCCCGTGTGCGTCGTGAACTGCCTGGACTGCGGCGACGTGAAGAGCCTGGCGGCGTTCCGGCTATCGGGGCGGCCGCAGGAGCGCTTCTGGGCCAACACCTCGCCGATGACCGACCGACAGTTCGGCACGACGCCCCTGCTGTACCTGGCCCGGAAGAACAGCGCGATGGGCCTCGTCGTCGAGGACGATGCCACTCGCAACCACGGGTCGGTGATGGCCTGGGACGCGACCCTCGCCGTCGGGGATGACATGCTGTACCTGGGGCCGGGCGGGGAGACCACGCTGGTGTGGAAGCTCTACCCGCTGGCAGAGCGCGACTACTTCGCCTTCCTGGGCGCGGTGCGGCGTGACTGGGGGCTTTACCAGCGCATCCCGGCGCTCTTCGGGTTCGTGCACTCGACCATCGAGGAGCGGATGTACGAGGATGTGCGCTACCGGACGCCCGAGACGGTGGCCGCATTCCTCAAGAGCAGCGGCATCGGCGTGGCCTCCGAGGGGTCGGTCGTCGCCCTGCCGGACGGGAAGAACGGCATCCTGTACGGCAACGAGGAACTGGAGCTGCTGCGCCAGGGGACGGCATTGTTCCGGCAGTGGCGGCAGTGGGCCCGTGACGGCGGCGCCCCGGTGCCGTGCCTGCCGTACGTGAACGTCCACCTGTGCCGGATCGTGCCGGGCAAGACGCTGGCGGACATGGAGCAGCGCCTCCCCGGCGGCCTCATCCGCGACGCCTACGGCACGCCCGTAGCCTACCGCACGGGGTGGCTGTACTGCGTCCTGCCCACGCTGGACAACGCCGTCGGCAAGCACCTCCTCGATGTGCTCAAGCTATACGTGGATGAGCAGGAGTTCGCGGGGATCTATCTGGACGAATGGGACCATTCGCGGGCGCGGGTCTCCTTCAATCACGAGGACGGCGTGTCGGCGCTGCTGGACGAGGCGGGGCACATCAAGCGCAAGGTCGGGCTCGTGCCGATCCTCGCGAAGCCCTTCCAGCTTGCCTTCAGCAGGGAGTTGCAGCGGCGCAACGCTGTCGTCTTCGCCAATCAGTTCGACGACACACTGGATGCCGCGCGCCTGCCGATCGTGCACTTCGCCGAGCCAGGCAGTTCCCATGACGATGATCTCGTGTACCATGCGCAGGCGGGGCGCACGCCGCTGTCGCTGAACATCAAGGCCTCCCGGGGCATCTGGCAGGACACCAGGGACCTGCTGCGGCAGGGCGTGTTGACGTGCTACTACTGGAAGTACCTGCATGGCGACCATCTGCTGAAGCGCTGCTACCCCATCACCGTGCGGGAGATCCGGCCGGGGGTCGTCATCGGCGAGGACCGGATTGTCACGAGTGCGTCGGGGACCTTCTCGCTGGGGCGGGCGCGGCCGCTGACGGCGTATGTGTATGCCGGGCCAGCCGGGCAACTGGCGCGCACCGTGCCCGGCGCAGCGACCGTGCACGGCGATGCCGCGGTGCGACTGGAGCTTGGTGACGATGAGGTCGCAGTCGTCATGGAGTGACGGCAACAGGGGGACGGTGGAGCCAGAAACATGAACGCGATTGCGCTGCTGTCCGGCGGGCTGGACTCGACGGTGGCCACGTGGCTGGCCGCTCGCAGACTGACCATCGAGTTGGCGCTGACGTGCGACTACGGCCAGCGGTCGGCGGCGCGAGAGATCGAGGCCGCGGCGCGGATCGCGGCGGCGCTCGGTGCGCCGCACACGGTCGTGCCGCTGCCGTGGGTGAAGACCGTCGCGCATGATGCGCTTACCGACGCCGCGCGGCCGTTGCCGGAACTCGCGCCCGAGGAGTTGGACAGCAAGGCGGCGGTGCGGTCGGCGGCGGCGGTGTGGGTGCCGAATCGCAACGGTCTGCTGCTGAACATCGCTGGCGTGTTCGCCGAAGCGCTGCACTGCGAGGCGATCATCGTGGGCTTCAACGCCGAGGAGGGGACGACGTTCCCGGACAACACCCCGGCCTTCATGCACGCGGCCGAGCGGGCGTTCAGCTTCTCGACCCAGCAGGGCCTGCAGGTCGTGTCGCCCACGGCCGAGATGACGAAGCGCGAGATCGTGCGGGCCGGCCGGGAGAGTGGCGCACCGCTGGACTTCGTGTGGAGTTGCTACGAGGGCGGGCTGACCCCGTGCCGCAAGTGCGAGTCATGTCTGCGCTCGCAGCGGGCGTTTGCGGATGAGGGATAGCGCAGCGCGAGAGTCGTGGGGTGTCGGCGTAGCCGACGGGGCCCCGCGACTCTACCAGCCAGTCCCTACCTTCCGCCCCCTCTTGTTGCTCTCCATCGCCCCGAAGACCATCGCCAGCGACTTGATGTTGTCATGGCATTCTGTCTGCGGCGTTCGGCCCTCGCGCAGGAACGCCAGCATCTCGCGCAGGCCGCCGTGCATGCCGCCGGCCGTCACATCCGCCTCGGCGATGGCCACGTCGCGCAACTCGCGGTTGAAGCCCTCGTCGCCCGCGACGGCCTGCCCGCGCGGCTCCTGGTCCTGCTCATACAGCAGCGTCCCCCGGTTGCCGATGATCCGCCAGTTGCCGTTCCAGCTCGTGTGGCAGCCCTCGGCGCACCAGCTTCCCCGATAGGTGAAGATGACGCCGTTCGTCAACTCGTAAATGCAGCTGGCGGCCACATCACCGGCGTACCAGGAGCCCTGCGGGTTGAACTCGTGGGCGTAGACGGAGACGGGGTCCAGGCCGGTGAAGAAGCGGCACAAGTCGAAGTGATGGATGGCCATGTCGAGGATCAGCGGGCTGGGCATCTCATCGCGGAAGCCGCCGAAGTGGGCGCCGAGGTAGAAGTCGCAGTTGATGGTCGTGACCGAGCCGATCTGGCCGGAAGCGACGGTCTGCCGCACGCGCTCGTGGCGGCCGTCCCAGCGCCGCGACTGGCTCACCATGTACACCTTCCCGGACTCCTCTGCGGCCTTCACCATCCGTCGCGCCTCGGCCATGCTCGCGGCCATGGGCTTCTCGCCGATGACATGGCAGCCCGCGCGCAGGGCGGCGCACGTCACCTTGCAGTGGGCCTCGGGCACGGTGAGGTCCACGACGAAGTCGGGCCGGACCTCCTGCAGCGTCCGCTTGAGGTTGTCGCTGACCGGGCAGTCGAGTTCGTACTTGGCGATCTGGGCCTTCGCCCGCTCGGGCTGCAGGTCCACGACGGCCGCGATCTCGACTCCCTCGGTCTTCAGCGGCGGGAACCAGGCGTTCGAGATGCCTCCGGCTCCGACGACGACACAGCGCTCCGACATGGCGCATGCTCCCTTCGGTTGACCGGCGCAGGTTCGCCCTCGGCGGACGCGCCTCCTGCCGGGCGCGGGAGGTGCATTCCGGGCGCGGCTGGAACTGCCCGCAGAACTCCGGAGGAACGGTCCCATGCCCCCCAAGCTGCTGTCCTGCACCG
>Ga0116202_10002918_pt1 | contig 10256 bp, 10 predicted proteins | sample LakKivw325mmetaG_FD_94479 | JGI IMG/M metagenome (GOLD analysis project Ga0116202, IMG submission 94479) | Anoxic lake water microbial communities from Lake Kivu, Rwanda to study Microbial Dark Matter (Phase II) - Lake Kivu water 325m metaG | ecosystem: Environmental > Aquatic > Freshwater >... | reverse complement strand
CTTGAAGGCTTCGAAGGCACTTACCCCCACGACCTTTCAGGCGGAATGAAGCAACGTGTGGGAATAGCTAGGGCACTAGCATTGAAACCAGAGGTCTTGCTGATGGACGAACCTTTCTCTTCATTGGATGAACTCACTGCCAAAACTCTGCGTGAGTTGGTTCTTAACATTTGGCGAGATCCAGAATTGCCGACGAACACCTTTATAATGGTTAGTCATAATGTTGAGGAAGCCGCATATATGGCAGACAGAGTGATAGTGATGTCACCTCGACCAGGAGAAGTCATTGGGGAAGTGAAAATTGGCATCCCAAGACCACGTACCAAATATTTGAGGGAACCCATCTACTTCAAACTTGTGGATGAGATTCTAGAACTGCTTGAAAAAGGCAAGCAAGCACGCGCGATGACTTAGTAAAGGAAAAAAACTAAAAAGTTCCGACAGTTTTAGTCTTTTTTAATTTTGGGGATTCTATGATGGTTGTCTGGTTCTACGCTCTAGTGAGCGTCGCTATTGTTAGTTTGATCTCCCTAATTGGAGTGTTGACTTTTTCGCTAAAGAAAGAAGATCTGAAGAGGATGCTCCTATACCTTGTAAGTTTTTCAGCAGGAGGACTATTCGGAGACGCCTTCATTCACCTGATTCCAGAAGCAATGGAGGATAGCGGTTTTAGAATACATGCATCTCTACTGATCATCTTTGGCATCCTTTTTTCCTTTGCCGTTGAGAGGTTTCTTCAGTGGAGACATTGCCACATACTACCCTCACATGAACATCCCCACCCCCTCGCATACATGAACCTCCTTGGCGACGCCGTTCACAATTTCATAGACGGTCTAGTCATCGGTGGAAGCTACTTGGCAAGTATATCGCTAGGGGTAGCCACTACGCTGGCTGTAGTTTTCCATGAGATCCCTCAAGAGATCGGAGATTTCGGGGTTCTCATATATGGAGGATTCTCCAAATCTAAGGCTCTTTTCTTCAATTTCTTGACTGCCTTAACGGCAATACTCGGAGCTATCTTAGCCCTCATCTTTGGCTTTCTCGTTAAAGGGTCTATTCCAATTCTGATACCTTTCGCTGCAGGGAACTTCATTTACATAGCAGGTTCAGATCTGATCCCTGAAATTCGCAGAGAACAACCTGAGACTCTAGAATCCACCTTGCAGCTAACAGCTATTGCCTTCGGAATTCTCATCATGTTCTCACTCGTCTTTTTGGAGTAATCGTGTGCACGACATCATCCTCCGTACACGGACGGCGGAAAAATATTATGCGCACACAAACAGGTCCGACCCATCGTCCTTTTATTGGCTACCTTTCATACTCTCTGATCACTTTGCATATCAAACGCGCATTAGACTTCTCTCGATCGATCAAAGTATTCTTGAAAATAAAAAAATAAAGAACAAGATTTTCCATTTCGCATCGGCGAAAACTTAACCACAATGTTTTAATAGACTTGTCTTCTAAATCTTTTAGACATATGTGAGGGGTCAAAATGAGTTCTGAAGGGGGTAAAATAAACTATCGAGAGATGCTTCCAGCTATAATAGGCCTAGTTTTTGGAGTAGGCATACTCATCATAGCGATCATAATATTCTATGGGGTTCAAACTGGTTTAATAGTCATATAGACCGAGGGGGGACTTCCCCTAAGCCTCAGATATCATTGTTGAACGCCTTAGGTTAAGTCCTATTTGCTATCCGCTGAAAACCTTAAATCGATTCATTTCAGACTTCGATCTAAGCGAAACCTTTAACTCATTATTTAAGTTGGATTCCAGCTATGTCTGGGAGGCATATGAAAGGATGGCAAAACATGCTATAATCATTGTCGATATGATTAACGATTTTGTGACAGGAGCATTAAAAGCTGAGCGAGCTACCAGAATCGTTCCAACAATTCAGAGGCTCTTGACTTTCGCCAGGGAAAATCATATTCCAGTAATCTACGCGAATGACTCTCATCTGCCAAAGATTGATAAGGAGTTTCAACTTTGGGGCCAACACGCAGTCAAAGGCACCCAGGGAGCATCAGTCATCGAAGAATTGAAACAAAAGGAAGGAGACTACACCGTAGAAAAGAGGCGCTACAGCGGTTTTTTCGAAACAGAGTTAGACCTCCTTTTGAGGGAACTTGGAGTAGACTCTCTCATTTTTGCCGGTATAGCCACAAACATCTGCGTACAACACACAATGGCCGACGCTTACTTCAGAGGGTACAAAATCATTTTGCCAGAGGACTGCGTAGAGGCTTTCAGTGACGAGGAACAGAAGTACGGCTTAGACTACGCCAAAAGAGTGTACGGTGCAAAGGTTACACCCCTCAAAGACTTGATTGAAGATTTAAGGGAGTGAAAGCGTTGCACCGTTTCTACGTCTCCTCTGATGAGGAGGTCCGGATGGGGAGACCACAGATATCTACTTCACTAGAACGGAGAAAATCCTGAAGGAAAAGGGGTTGGAGCATGTGAGGGCCGTTGCCGGGGTAACCACAGTGAAGCTTCCAATGAACTGGCCTTGGAGGACGCTTTGTGGAGTCGAGATCAGAGGCTGTGTTTTGAAGCAACTTGAGAAAGTGACCACAGAAATATGAGAAGTTGAGAACGCGCTTCGGGCTTATTGAACCACTTTGTAAACGATATCTTTCTCTCTTACCTTTTCCTCTACTTTCAGTCCTACGCTCTGGCCAGCTGTTGCCTTGTTCACATCTTCGTGCTCTATCTGCATTGATTTCACGGTTTGCTCAAAATCTGTCGTTGCTCCCCTTATTAAGATGCGGTCTCCTACTGAAAGAGGAGATTGTAGATCGACTACGGCGACCCCGATTTTCTTGTAATAATGAGCCACTTTCCCCACTTCTTCTATTTTTCTTTCCTCCATCTGTATCACACGGCAACAATTAATAACATTCAGTAATTTAATATTTGTTACGTATCTGTCGGAAAAGTATATTGGTTAACGAGTAAACGTCACAGTAACGTGTCGGTCTCAAAAGAGGGGACTAATATTGAATGGTGATAGATTCATTAGGTGTCGGGTACCCAGGGGCACGGAAGACTATCTCCCCAAAGAAATGGCGAAATGGCGCTTGGTCGAAGAAACCCTTAGAAAGACTTTTGAGAAGTGGGGTTACAGAGAGGTTCGCACACCTACCTTCGAGTTTTTGGATACTCTTTCAACTGGGATCGGGAAGGAGTTGGAGGGCTCGATGTTTAGATTCAAGGATAAGAAAGGGCGTTGGCTTGCCCTCAGAGCTGAGATGACTACCCCAATAGCACGGGTCGCGGGAACTAAGCTCATCCCAAGCCCAAAGCCAGTGCGCTTGTATTACATCGCAAACATGTTTCGATACGATGAGCCTCAGGCTGGTCGAAAGAGGGAGTTTTGGCACGCGGGGATCGAATTAATAGGAAGTGGATCTACTGGGGCGGATGCTGAAGTGATAGCCTTGATGATGCAATCTTTGAAGGATATTGGACTGAAAAATGTAACAGTAAGAATTGGGAATGTTGGTGTTTTCAAGGAAGCCGTTAGACAAGCGAACTTGAGCCGCGATTTAACCGACAAGATACGAGTTTGCATTGACAAGGGTGATCGGGAAGACCTATTTGATGCGTTAGACGATCCGACTGTAGACAATAAAACAAGGGAAATCCTACTTCTGTTGCCGGAGCTTAAAGGAGATATAAGAGTGATAGACAAGCTTACTGAAGTGGCTCGTAGCAAGGAAATAGATAGGTGTATCAAAAGCCTCAAAGATGTTGTGGAAAGGCTAGAATACTACGATTTTGATAAGAAAGAGTTAGTTGTTGATCTAAGCATAATTCGTGGCCTGGAGTACTATACTGATACGGTTTTTGAAGGGTACGTTCCTGAACTTGGGGTCGCTGTGAGTGCTGGCGGCAGATATGATAAATTAGTGCAAGAATTCGGAGGCAGTGCAGTTCCAGCTACGGGGTTTGCCATTGGAATGGACAGATGTATAGATTCCCTAAAGAGGCAACGCCATCCGTTTCCAGCAAGACCTCCATCAGAGATCATTGTCCTAGCTGCAACAGACAGACTGAAGATGAATGAGATTAGAATTGCAAGCCTGCTAAGAGGCACGGGAATACCAACGGAGACAAACGTCTCGGATTGGGATCTTTCAAGAGGGTTATCCTACGCTAGCCGAGTGGGAATCCCTTACGCTGTTGTTCTTGGTGAAAGCGAGTTTAAGAGATCGTCAGTTATTGTTCGAGATATGAAGTTAAGTGAACAGGTGGAGATCAAGATCAGTGAGTTGGAATCCTTCTTCAAGAATTATGGCACGCGCGCATTGGAGAAACGAGTATAAGAGGCCTCTCCTTTAGCTACCTGACCGCGTTTTTTCATACATTTTTTCTAGAGTCCATCTTGCTTTGGATTTCACTTCTCGAAGTCTCTCATCATTCCCATAATTCTTAATTAAAATCTCTTTGACAACATCTCCATCACAAATAATGTCGTAGGAGAAGGTTTTGTCTGGATCCATCTCTCCTCTTTTGACGGCTTCCACATCCTGAGACTTCATGGATGTCAGCACGCGGTTGACCAGATAAGACTGGAGGGGAGGGGTGTTAACATCGAACGAGAGATCCTCCGCAATCACTATCCTTGTGGCGTTGTCGCTAACGTACATGTTGGCTAATTTGACTCCAGCCTTGCTCTTTAAAGGAACGGTCTGTTTGTACTTCAAAGCCGGGGCAACTTCGGCCCTACGGAAACTTTTTGCACTAACAACGTCATCGACGACCTCAAGAAAGGTTCTTAATTCATTAATTTCTTCTTCCATTCCATGAACGCGCTTCTCTAGATAGCTCTTTAGCGCTACGAGCTTCTTTAAGTTCTCCTCCTCGTTTTTATCTGACATTTGGCGCATAACCTTCTATGGTCAGGCTTGCTTCACATTTTCTTAAGCTGAGATCGATACATCTCTATTATTTCATCTGTTGTTGTTGCGTTTTCAGGGGCTTTGTCTTCACGCCATCGTCCAGTGAATCTAGGAAACCTGATGGCTATGCCGCTATCTTTTTTAATGGCGTTCAGTCCACAAGTGTGGGATGGACTTAGGGTTAGTTCGGCTCCCAGCACTTCTAATACAACATTCGGGACAAACCAGTAATCGGCTTTGATTTTTGAATCTACCCTCGGGTGTCTATGACTTAGTTTATACGGCTTGAACACTCTTGGAAGCTTGGATAGCGTGTCATCGTCGAATCCAGTTCCGAGCTTACAAACAGTTTTGAATCCATCCGACTTTAAGTCGTAGGCGGCCATTAACATAGCACCATATGTTCCTGCACGCCTTCCACGACCTGCAAAGGCACCAACTGAGACTAGGTCAACAGTGTCGGCCATCTCACTTTTATATTCTCTTTTATACTTGATCCATAAGAAGCCTCTTGATCCAGCTTGATAGACCGAGTCTTCCCCCAACGCTTTTATCACCAGTCCTTCGCATCCGCTTTCGATGGCCTTGTCCATATATTTTTCTAGTTGATCTGGGTCATCCGTGATGAACTGCTCAGCCAATTTTACATGCTCCGTTTCTTTGAATACTCTCTCCAATTCTTTTCGTCTCCTCGGATAAGGCCAGTCTATGAGGTTTTGCCCGTCTTCATACAGTATGTCGAAAAGAAATATCGTGGTTGGAATCTCTTCAATCATCTCTTTAATCCTATATTTTCGCCCCCGCCTCTGGCTTATTGTTTGGAATGCTCGCATTTCTCCAGTGTTCGAATCGACTGCAACACACTCCCCTTCCACCACGACCTCCTTGGCATTTATGCTATTTCTTAAAGCCTCTGAGACGTCTGGAAACTGATCTGTCAGGTTCTCAAGTCTTCTTGAGAAAAGATATGTTTCGTCATGAGAAATATGAGCTTGTATTCTTAGGCCGTCGTATTTGTACTCAGCGGAGCCAGTGCCCCCTATTTTTTCTAAGATTTCTTTGGGTGATTTTAGTCGTTCCGCCAGCATGGCTCTGACAGGGCGACCTATAGTTATCTTTATTCTTTTTATTCCGTCTATCCCTTCATTCATGAGGGTTTTGGCGACGAATCCTAGGTCAGAAGACAGATTGTAAGCCCGTTCAATCTCATTTCTTCTTTTCTTATTGCCAAAGTAGGCTATCGTTAGGGCGTCAAGAAAGGTCATGTCGCCTACTCCGAGCCTTAGACGACCTGTGAATGTTCTAACGATATACCTTGCCTCCTTTGGCGTAGCCTTCCTCAAAATCTTCGCCACAAGGTCAACCTTTGCTTCTACAGATCCCTTGCCAGACGTATAGGCAACTTTATTTAGCGTATCATAAACCTCTTCTGCGGTTAAAGACTCCTTGGAGGCAGGCATTTTCTCTAAGAGTTGCTCTGCGGTTAGACCTAGATCTCCTATTTTCTTGAATTTTTGAACGATTTCGCTCTCCTTCATCTTTGTGGCTTTGGCCACTGAGTCGATTGCCATTTTTTCAGCCATACCGATCTCAATGCCGAGAAAGTCAGGGTATAACTTTCCTTGCGTGAGGTAAGCCATCTTATCGATAAAGCTTTTTGGGGTTTTCTTTATGAGGTCAACGAGATGGTCTGTCATCTCGAGTCTCTTTGTCGTTGCTTCAATCTTCTGATAAGCGTCCGTGACAATGGAGTACTCCAAATGAAAGTCCTCAGTATAAAGCAATTATAAAAGGCTGGATTTAAAATTATATTCCTAAGCTAGCAGGTCGACTCTGTGACTTTTAACGTGCAGAGATGATACGAGTATGTCATTGAAGGTTTTTAACACGCTGAACCAGAGAATCGAAGTTTTTAAGCCTTTGCACGATAATGCGGTAGGGATATACGTTTGTGGTCCAACGGTGTACGATTATTCGCATGTGGGTCATGCCAGAACTTACATCGCCTTTGATGTGATTGTTAGATATCTCAGATACAAGGGGTTTGAGGTTAAGTACATTGTAAACATCACCAACATAGATGATAAGATCATCAATAGAGCAAAAGAGCTGAAAAAAGACCCGCTGAAGCTGGCCGAAAAATTTGAGGAAGCATTTTTTGACGATATCAAAGCATTAGGGATCGAGCAGGCTGACGTCTATCCTAAAGTAACAGATCACATTCCTGAGATCATCAAGACGGTTCAAACTCTAATAGAAAAGGGATTTGCCTACGTTGTAAACGGTGATGTGTATTTTGGCGTGAGGAAAGTGACAGATTACGGCAGGCTTTCTCATCAGTCCTTAGATGAGGTTAAGACAGGCGTGAGAGTCGATCTAAGTGAGAAAAAGGTGTTTCCAGTTGATTTTGCTTTGTGGAAATCTTCCAGGTCAGGGGAGCCAGGTTGGGATAGTCCATGGGGGAAAGGGAGACCCGGCTGGCATATAGAATGCTCTGTCATGTCAATGAAGTATTTGGGCCCACAATTTGACATTCACGGAGGAGCACAGGACCTAATTTTTCCTCACCACGAAAACGAAATATTACAAAGTGAGGCCGCGTCTGGGAAAAAACCATTCGTCAAGTACTGGTTACATACAGGTTTCCTTAACGTAGGTGGAAAGAAGATGTCAAAGTCTTTGGGAAACATCATTCCGATTGGAGAACTATTGGAGAAGTATAGTGCAGAAGAGTTTAGGTTATTTGTGCTTTCAGCCCATTACAGAAGCCCGATAAACTTCACTTATGTGAGCTTAAACCAAGCTAGGAAAAACCTAGAAAAACTCTACAACCTAATTCATAAAATCAACGCTTTGGTCAAAGAGCAGAAAAAGGAGAAAACTGGCACAGAGGAAAAAAGGTTCTATAAAGAATTGGAGGATCTCAAACAGAAATTTCTTGAGGCCATGGATGAGGATTTCAATACACCTCTAGCGTTGAAATATCTTTTCGCCATAATGAGAAAAGCAAATACGTACTTTGAACGCAGGGTCGAGGTGAGTAAAGAACTTCTAAACAGAATTTTGGGGCTTTTTTCTGAACTTGGTAGCATACTTGGAATACTTGAGGAGGTTAGAGAAGCGTCTGAGGAATTGCCTGAAGAATTGGCCAAATTGATTGGCGAAAGAGAAAAAGCTAGGGAAAGTAAGGACTGGGAAACCGCTGACAGAATAAGGCTTCATTTGAGGGAGTTAGGAATCATTTTAGAAGATACGCCAGAAGGAGTAAGGTGGAGGAGGAAGCATCGGGGGAATTAAAGCTCAGAGAGCGGAAGTCACCTATGCGGTTCTAGGTGTTGTAGCTCATTCAGGAGAATGTGGAAAAGAACCTGAACCTTTCCTATGAAGTTGCCTGAATACCATTATTAAGATTATCACGACTGCAAGGTCGATCGCAATCCATAACTGCACATTTTCCCATGACATCTGTGGAGCTGAGGGTGACGGACAAGGTGTCAACTCTTCTTCATCATATATGTAGATTGGACTATTCATCACGATTTCCTTCACTGCTCGCCCGTCTCCGACCCAGTCGCTCTTTGTGATATTCATCATTAGCGCTGCATAGAGACCATACACAGCTGCCGATTTTATCCCACCCAGCGGATCTGACGGAGTCCAACCCCAAGTCATATCAAAAGGAAGCCAGCCCCAAGGTGGAATGTAAACCATCGCCCACGCATGAAACCCGATTAGTCTAAAGTGAGTTATGAGATGACCGTTCCAATGGGTCTCATTTTCAGGAAGCGTTAAATCTTGAAGACAACCAACCTGGAGAAAAGATGGAATCCCAAGAGTTCGGCACATAGTTATTAACAGGTTGGCTTGGTCGTCACAGTCGCCTTCACGTAAATCAAAAGTTTCAGTGGGATAGAGCGCCGTCTCGTGATTCATGTACGGGTAAGTTATATTATTACCAATCCAATCAGCTAGAGCGCATACAATCTTTAGAACATTTGTGGTGTTTTCAATGGACCGCCAAATTTGAAACGATAGATTTCTTAGAGTCTCGTTGTCGACCTGCCATGTACCGCAAGTCCCGCAAAACTCCTGTCTCAACTCGAAGGGTATGTCATATAGTTTTCCAGACATGCTAAAGTTGATGTCCGGCGCTTCTCGCGCTCTTTTGAATATTTTGATTTCAACACCAATCGTTAGGTTCCCTCTTGGAGGAATAGGAGGGGCATCCAATATCACTATTGGGTTTCCATCGATGTCGACTGATCGTTTAAATGGCCAGTTGCAGTTCAGTAAGTGTGCAGACTGCCAACTGTTATTCATAAAAATACTAAAGGAACGGTCGTACTCTGAGAGATTCCAAGGCTCATCTCCGCGATTCATGTAAACCACTCTTGCCTTGTATAAAAAACATACTTCTTTTCCTTCTTCCTTGTAGATTGCCCTCTGCGTGCTAGGTATGACGAAACAGAATGAGAGAATAATGGAAGCCACAGCTATTGTTTCGAGAGCCTTTCTAGTCATCATATATCTACATCGTATGCGCCTTGAATCTAAAGTTTTTGACAAGACTTCAAGGCGTTATTCATAAAAAAGAGGAGTCAAAGTCTATCTGGATAGAGCATAGGAGACCGAGTTGAATATCGCCAAGAAAGCCGTTGTTATCAGTATGAACCACTGGATGTTTTTCATGAACTCTGGAAGTAGGTATAGGTATATCAGTAGTGAAAGTTCGAGGGATGCGGGATTTCTATAACTGAATAGCGTAGGAATTTCATTGGGGTAGTTGAAAGCGACCAATATTGTGATAACCGACCAGACGGTGAGCAAGCGTCTTACATAGGTTACGTACAAATGGCTTATGCCGAAATACCAAAGCCCAAATGCAAATCCTAGATAAGATAGACCGTATATTAGAGCAGCGCCCCTTTTTACCGTTTTTCCTTCAAACAGAATTGAGTAGAATGTCTGAGGTATAAAGGAAACGGCTATTAAAGTCCAAGCCCACTCGACAAATTCTGGCATCGTTACATCACGTTTTTGTCTCTTACGTTTCCCATTTGGTTATACTTAAGACTTTCAACTGCTTAAATCTCTTTTTGTCATCTGATCTGGCTGAAGTCCTGTGAAAAGCTTCTATTTTGAGCTGAAACATAGCAGAAAAAACATAGAATTCAAACAATTATCACCACACAGCTCCTTGGACTGAGCTTCTCCGCTGTTTGTTTATTGAAGTAATTAGAAAATGTACAGAACCAAGACGCCTACAAATGCCCCGAACAATGTGGCTAACAGATTCACCATATTGTTGTCTACGGCTCTGCTTCCTCCTAGATAAATTG
>Ga0116202_10002917_pt1 | contig 10258 bp, 7 predicted proteins | sample LakKivw325mmetaG_FD_94479 | JGI IMG/M metagenome (GOLD analysis project Ga0116202, IMG submission 94479) | Anoxic lake water microbial communities from Lake Kivu, Rwanda to study Microbial Dark Matter (Phase II) - Lake Kivu water 325m metaG | ecosystem: Environmental > Aquatic > Freshwater >... | reverse complement strand
GCCATAACCGATATGTCCGAATATGTCAAGAAAAGCATCATCATAGCCCCACTCATTTTTGTCCAATTTAAGTCCCAGAAATAATCCTTCGACTCGATTGTAGCGGAACATCACTGATTCTTCGTCCAGCATGTTTTCCCAGCGATGTCTCACCTTGCGGCGCTTTTGCTCCCACTTGTTCCCTTTTTTGGGTCCAACAGAAATGCCAGAAATGCCGACCGAGGCATGCTGATTGCCATCATCCACTTTGACGCCAGTGATGCTTGTTTGGACAATGTCACCTTCGACGGTAGCGCTATTTTCACGGTGAATTTTTCCGCCAACGCTGACCACATCGCCATCAACATAAGCTGAGGAATCCAATTCGACATTGCCAAAAACCGCCACGACGTCACCATCAACTTCACCTTTAACCTCAATAGTTCCACGCACTGTTACCACGGCACCTTTTATTATCTCATCAGGCTCAATGGTCACGTCGCCCCAAAAGCGAAAAATGTCAGAATCCTTTTGGCGACCGTGTCCGATAAATTTTTGCTCCATACGATTTCTAAACCGTTCATCGCGATGTTTGTCCGCATCTTGTTCGACAGGCTGCTCCTCTTTTTCCATACCCAGAATTCTTCCCGTTACCAAGGCATCTTCAGCCAAGGCAATCTGTCCATGAAAGCCAATGACATGGCCATCGATGGCAGCAGAAGATTTGATAATGGTCCTGCCCAAAATATTAAAAACATCACCATCCACCTTGCCTTTGATAATTAGCTCGTGGTTCAACACTAAAATATCACCGACAACGGACTCATTTTCGTCGATTACGGTGTCGCTTTGATACTGGTTCAGTTTAAAGCCATAACCGATCAAATTATGTCCACCAGTGATATCGATACTATTTTCAGTCAAGCGAATCACCTCTCCAGCTATGTGAGCAGCTTCATCCACATCCACTTCACAATTGTAACAAATGACATGTCCATAAATATCTGCTTCGGCATTTAATTGAACTTCTGCATTCATGGCGATAACGTCACCAAAGACATCGCCGGTAATGCTGATGCTGCCGGATTCTAAAACGATATCGGCTTCAATCACCTCATCAGTATCGATGGTAACATCGCCGCTTTCATAATGGACAAGTTTCTTTTTTGTCCAATTAGATCCAGTAAGTTCGTCTGCCTTCACGGTGGACGAATAGATGAGCACCCCAAAAATGATCATAAACGCGATCAAAAGAAAGAGCAAAAACAAAATTTGTTTGACTTGTAACGACTTCATAGCCGACCTCCGCTGTCACCAATTATATAATGAATAAACTAACTATCCTGACAATTACAAAGTTCATACCGCAAATAGCTGTCCTGATTAATACCTGATTTTGCAAAGTTTAATAAGAGGGATAAAAGAGAGATCGCCTTGTAGTGTGGTAATTGTACACGGTAATAAAGAGAACGAATGTTGCAAAAATACACATCCTCGATGACGAGATCATTCCATTCAGATCAATAATATTTGCTGTTCTAAAAAAAGCAGTTTTTTGTAAAAGCGGCGAGGAAATAGATAAAAAAAATAGTCATCAAACTCGTCTGCAAATCACAGTACTAATGGTGCGACTTTGCTGGCAACCAGGTTACCTTTGTCGTTGCTGTGTCATTTTGGTTTAGCCGAAAAAGGAGTGATATTTGTTATTGCTTTCAATAGCACTTTTTCTAAATTCTGCCCAGTGAGATTGCAGTTTTGAGAGGTAAAAACAGGTGATAGAATGAACAGCCGAAACAAGCAGCCCATAGCTGGTGCCGCCACAGCCGTATTAAAAAATTGTCCATTTTGCTAGAGATAAATCAGGCGGTGAGTCGAAATTTAAATCTTTATGAATCTCTACAAGCAACATCAAAGATATTGCAGTACTCTTATAAAATCAAGTCTGGTGCAGTTTTTTTGGCTGACAGTGAAGAAAAACAGCTAGAATTGGCTGCCTCGATTGGCTATCGCGGCAATGTGGCCAGGGCAAAACACAAATTTAGTGAAGGATTGACCGGTCGCATCGCTGAAACGGGCAAGCCAATTATTGTGTCCAAGATGGGCCAGTAGCCGTTGTTTTTGAACCGCCTGAGTTCCGGGGACGCTAAAAAAGATGGCGTGCAATCGTTCATCGGTGTGCCTATTGTATTGGATTATATTTTGCTTGACACTCTGGTCGTTAGCCTTTCCTACAATGTGAAAAGAGAATATGAGCATACATTAAAATTTTTGACTCTTGTCGCTTCTGCACAATTGCAGCCGATTCGTGTCAGGCATGTAATTGAATGAGAACGAAAAAAGATGATAGATGAAAATGTGATGTTAAAAAAAAACTGCAGGAAGGATTTCTTTTTCACCAGATCATCGGCAACAGTCATGAAATGCGCCATGTTTATGAGCAGGTGGCACGAGTTTGTGGCGCTAATACCACTGTTTTGATTCGCGGCCAATCAGGCACTGGAAAGGAGTTAATTGCGGAGGCGATACATTACAATTCGACCCGGCATGATAAACCATTTAGTTCGGTCAATTGTGTTGCCATTCCAGAAAACTTGATCGAGTCAGAATTTTTCGGCCATGAGAAAGGCGCTGTTACTGGTGCCGTGGCCAGAAAAAAGGGCGGTTTAAATTAGCCGATGGGGGGACGATTTTTTTAGACGAAGTCGGCGAATTGACAACCAAGACCCAGGTCAACCTGTAGGAGTATTGCCGGAACAGGGATTTGAACGAGTGGGAGGCGTTGAGACGATTAAAGTGAATGTTCGCGTCATTGCAGCCACCAACGCCAATCTGGAAGAGCTGATGACGAAGGGAAAATTCCGTGAAGATTTGTATTATCGCTTGAATGTGTTTTCCCTTTATTCGCCGCCTCTGCGCGATCGCAAAACCGATATTCTGCTACTGGCAGATCATTTTATGATTAAGTACGGTCGCACGCACAGCAGAGCCATCCGACGCATCTCCACACCAGCTATTGACAGGCTCATGCGTTATCATTGGCCCGGCAATGTGCGCGAACTGGAGAATTGTATCGAGAGAGCAGCCCTTATTTGTGAAGACCAGCCGAGTCACAGCTATCACCTGCCGCCAACCTTGCAAACCGCCGAAAGCAGTAATACCGTTCCCCAGCTCTCGCTCGAAGAGGCAGTGGCTGCCTCTGAAAAAGGACTGATTCAGGAGGCATTAAAAACAACTCGTGGAAATCGCGCCAAAGCAGCACGACTGCTGGATACAACAGAGAGAACAGTGGGATACAAAATCTTAAAGTACGACATTGATGTGGGGCGATTCAAAGGTTGATTTAGATGTTTGGTTATTGGCATTGCGCTGGCGAAAAGATTCTCGGCAGTTAACATGAGTTTTTGCCAACGTCTTTATTGAGCTCCTGCAAATCTGCTGGCTTGACTGGAACAATTTCCATATTCATCTGGAGCCGCTGTTGAATCAATGTCTTTAATTCAAGCGGATTTTCGATGATTTTTGTCTTCATCTTTCGCGACAACTTTTTTATGAGTTGCTCCACCTTTAAAGCTTTGCCCATCGATTCATGAATACACCAGCTTTGAACTATTTTGGTAGGTTGGAAGCTTCGCGTATATTTTGAACCTGCTTTCCCAGTAACATGTTTTTTGAAGCGCAATGCCAGGTCTTTTGTGAAACCAGCGTAATAGGCGTTGTTGGAGCAGACTAAAAGATAAATCCAATAGGTATCTTTTTGATTCATAGTTTTTATTTAAATTGACAACTGTTTTGTTGCTATGGAAATGAAATTAATCCTCGGTTTAAAAACGCCTGCAGCTTTTTCTCGTCATGAATAAAAAAGATAGACGTAGGGCAGCTCATTATTTTGATTAGCAAGCAAAAACATAAATATCCACCTACAGGTCATAACATAGTTCGATTTCGCCGCTCAGGCAATATAATCAAAATGCCTGGCCCATATTAAAATAAAACATTGACGCGGGTTCGTTTCGTTTATTATCAGAATTAATGGCATAATCAAGCCGGATAATTCCCAGTGGCGTATTGACACGTACGCCGAATCCCGGCGACCAGCGAAAATCGTTTAAATTGAAAGCTCGAGCCCTTGCCCAGACATTTCCCACATCAAGAAAAACAGCCGCGCCGACCATTTTATAAATGGTATTGCGGATTTCCAAAACATTCCAAACGACTTTAAATTGTCCACCCAATTCTACACCGTTGATATCCTGGGGCCCGACCAGACGGTATTTAAAACCGCGCAGGGAATTGGGACCACCTGCATAAAACCGTTCATTTAAGGGAATTTCCTTGGTTCCTGCAATTACATTCATCCAGCCGACTTCTAAAGCGGTTGCCCCTACCATATTCTGTGATAAGGTCATAAAATATTTGACGCGCCAAACAGTGCGGGCAAAAGAATCGCTGCCGCTGAGAAAGGAACCAGCTATTTCATTGCTCCATTCCAGAAAAAAGCCATTGGTGGAATTGAACATATTATCTCGATTGTCAAAGATCATTGACAATGTCAAACTCCGTACATTGCTGATCAGCTTATCCGGCACTTTGGCAACTTTCACCGCGCTCAATTTGGTCTTATCATGACGAAACTTCAAGGAGATGTTCGATCGATCCTTGATATTTCTCCCGACTGTCATTCTGCCGCCAACACGGTGCAAATTATAATCTGGTTCATCAAGGAAATCATATTTAAAACCCATGTCGGTTTTCCAGCGCCAACCAAATGTGTAAGGCTCGGTAAAAGTTGCCTCAACTGCCTGGTTAATATAACTTAATTTTGTAGATATCCCAATTTTTCGTGCTGTCCCTTTTAAATTGGTGCTGAACGCTTCTAATCTTCCCCTGGCTTTGTCAACCGAACCATAGCCAAGCAAAACATTAAATTCAGTTGATTCTTTGTCTTTGACTTCGACCAGAATATCTTTTTGGGTTGAATCGGTTTTTGATTGTTGTGGACGAATGAAAATGCTCTGAAAAAGTCCGGTCATATATAAATTTCGCTGCGATTTCAAAAGCTGAGAATATCTGACAATCGTATTAGGGCGAAAAAGGATTTCGCGTCTGATAACTTTCTCTTTCGTCTTATCATTTCCTTTAATAGCAATGTCGCCGATGCGATATTGACATTTTTCAGTGATTAAAAAATCGATAAGAGCGCGATGTGTCTCTGCGTTAATTTTGATCTCCGAGACCACCTCCGCCTCTAAAAATCCATTATCAGCGTACATGGTAAGAATGGCAATTTTTGCCTCCTGTATCTTTTCCTCCCTAAAAGGGTCGTTTTCCCGAAATTTATAGTTGGCTAAAATTGTTGCCTCATCAAAAAATTCGTTCCCAAAAACGCTGACGCCTTCAATTCTTGTAATTTCACCTTCTTCAATTTTTATATAAATTTTTGCTGATTTTTTTAACGTGTCGATTTGAACTTTATGCTCTGAAACAGTTGTTTCTAAATAGCCATTGCGGTTGTAAAAGGAAACCAGGCTAGCTAAATCTTCCTGAAAGATTTCAGCATGATAATAGTTTTTGCTAAATAGACTGGAAGGTCTGGTGATCATAGTTCGTAATAAGCGCCTGTCTCTGAATGCCTGGTTGCCTTCAAATTTCACCTGCACTACGGCTGTTTTTTTATCTGTCTGTCCGGTAGCGACATGTGCTGGCACAACAATAAAAGAGAAAAAGAATAGCAACTTGACTATTTTAAATTTTAATCTCATTTAGTTTTAAGCTTATATTTAATATCAATTCCAGAGCGCCCGCGTTGATCTGTCTGACCCTCGATGGAGAATTTTTTTGTCAATCGGTATCCCAGGCGGATGTTCTGCTCATTCATATAGCCTACTGTTGTTGTATAGATCAAGTTAACGCGGTCGGATAATTTCTTTGAGGCCATCAATTGAGGTCCCCAGGTCTTACCAAAGTTGAGCAAATTCCCCTCGATGGTTATTTTTTCCAGTCCCAGGACGTTGCCCAATTTTCTTTCGGCATAACCTGAAATTCTTTCGCTGGAGAGCGATTTAGCTCTCTCCAACAAAATCCGAGTTGTCGTTGGATCTTTTCCCTCAACGCTGGTTGATGTTAATTGTTGACGCGTAGCGCCAATCGTCAGCAATGAAATGATGTCTGCTTTTTCTAAGGCCGGTTCAGAGACCAGTTTCAATTCCGCCTGATCCAGAGCGCCATTGATGCTCAAAACAATTTCATACTCTGTGCCCACCAAAGTCTGATAGCTTTTTAAAATTGCCCGCGCTTCGATGTTGATGATGGGATTCATTTTGTTGGGATCGATAAAATCGATAACGCCTTTGCTGATTTTAAATTTGCGGTCCAGGTACAAAACATAACCCTCCTCGATATTCAATCGTCCACCAACAAAAGGATTGGCTGGCGTGCCAATCAAGCTGAGTTCCGGATGCAGCCGCACACGAGCCAGGTTATTATCCACCCAAATTTGTTCGCTTTCGCGCAAGCGAATATTAAACTTTGTCTTTTTGAAAATTTCCGCTTGCTCAGGTCTGGGGCGCTCGACCGATTTGGCAAAGTTTATAAACATCTGAGGGCGAATATTATAAATAAATTTTGATTCACCCAACAGAATGTCGCCATCCAAAATATTATAATTGTCAACTTCTTTATAATTTATCGTGCTGGATTTGATATCCAGTGTAAATTCTTTCGGCCGATTGATTCTAATTTTATTGATCTTTGCTTGTAAATTAATATCGTCAATTTTCCCCAGAAAATGATTGAGCTTCCCGGTCAAGAAAATTGTGCCGCCATTGGAGGCGACAAACACAGAATCCACTAAAATACGTTGTTTGTCAAAATTAATTTTCACCACACCTTGTGATAGATTTGTGTTGATGACAGGAAGCTGTGCTTGCAAACCACGAATCTCCAGATTACCGTTTAGCTGAGGATTGAGCGGTTTGCCACTGATAAGCGTTGTTGAATTGAGTCTGCCGGAAAGCTGCTTTGAGACGGTAACAAATGGCTGCATCAAGGACAAATTCAGGTCTTTGATTTTTGATTCCACCCAGATAGAATCCCGGGTCAAAAGCCCCTTGAGATCTATCGAATTTTGGTTTGCTACCTCTACTCTCAAATCAAGATTAATCCTGTGCTTTTGCTCTTCCGTTAATGCTCCGTACAGTTTAATTGGCATATTTTGAAAATCGGTTTTGATTTCTTGAATCTGAACGACGGAATCTTTCAAGAAAATATTCGCCTGCATGTTTTGTAAAAGAGGCTTTTTTTGCGCGTCATTAAGTTGTCCATCGCTTAGCAAAATTTGACCAAACAGGTGGGGTGTCTCGATAGTACCATCCCAGTCAACGACCAATTCCGCGCTGCCATAAATTTGATTTTGCTGGAGCAGCAGTGAGTTAAACGAGCTGATGTCAAAACGATTGCTGATCAATGTACCCTGCGTTTTATTTTCTGAAGAAAGGCGATAGGAGCCGTCTTTTTCTTTTGTCATTTCGACCAGCGCGTTAGCGTGCGAATGGAAATTTTTTAAATGCAAATCAATATTTTTGACAATCAGTTTAGAACGATGAAATTGAATATTGCTAACCACTGAATCGAAAATTGTTGATGCAAATGATGGACGATTGATATAAATTTGTAAATCAATTTCAGGCTCATCAAAGCTGCCCTGAAAGTGCGAATTGAAGTTGGCGGTGCCACCAAATTTTAAAGCAGCGGAAGTCAGCCTTCCTAATTCTTGAAGAGAAACATTCTCAGCGCTGGTAGAAATATCAATATTTCTTTTATCACTGAAATCGAATCGATTGCTTATTTGGCCAACGCTGCATAAAGTTTCATCATTTGCAGTTATCGGCTTTTTCAGACTAAAAATTTTATCCTGATTTGTCGCTAATTTATAAAGATTAAAATCCGCCTTTCCTTTGAGGGCAGATAATGAGAGATCCGCCTGAATGTTTGCCAACAATGAATCGCGAATCAAATTAAAGTAATCCAGGTGAATTATCTGATTTTGCAGTGAGGCCTGGACAATGCCTTTATCAAAAACCAGCGACTCAAATGCCGGAGAATTAAGTTCCATTTCAACATGTGCCAACAGATTGTCAATTGGGCCTGAAGCTTCGGCAAAATAATTAAAACCGCCACTTAAACCGGTCAGGTGAAATGGCGCTTGCGCGGAATCAATTACAGCTAAGTTTCCGTTGCCGGTTAACTGCTCGATAAACAAAATATTGTTACAGAAATGAATTTTCGCAGCCATGGAATCAAGCGGAAAATTTTGATATTTGAGGTGAGAGCCAAAAACATCAGCCTCAATGCGCGGCTTTTCTTGTGAGCCGCTGATGTTGCCACTGAATTGCAATTGCCCTCGAACCTCTTCCACATTGAGCAACTCTGTCAGATAAGACAAATCTTCAATTTTTCCGGTGAAATTACCAGAAAGGCTGTGGTCAAAAAAAGTTGTGTTGAGAAAAATCTCTGAAGTTGCTTGAGCAAAGTTAAATGTCGCAAAACCATCTTTTAAAGTGAATTTGGTATTTATTGCCGACAAAGACTTATTTTCATATCTTATGTTTATGATCGATAGATCAGCCTGAATCTGCCAATTAGCCAGTTGAGATCCTTTGCCTTCTGCCCATAAATGTCCAGAAACAAGCCCATTTATTTCTGATTGGCTATGATAAATAGCGCGCCATAAATCTGCCAGATTGATGTTGTGCAAATTAAATTGGAGATTATTGAACCCTGAAGAATCCAGAACGATCTTGCCGTCGCTGAAAATATTTCCGTCAAATAATTGTGCCTGAAAGCTGGTCAATTCCACTGCGTGCTCACACCATGTGCCGCTTAGTTCCGCCTGCTGCAGGCCGAAATATCCCGCAGTTAAATCTGACATCAACAGCAGCACGTCGATTCGAGGTTCTTCAAGATCGCCAGTTGCCTTGAACTGCAAGTGTAATTCACCCTCAATTGGCAATAATATCTCAGGAATCCATGGCTGGTAGATCGCGCTAATCTTGTCAAGAGGACCTGCCAGATTAATGTGCGCTGAGTCGAATGATGTCTGATTTCCACTGCCATAGGCGAATAATTGTAGCTCCGACAGTAGAAACTGGAGAGAATCAATCTGCCAATGTGTCGGATTCCATGTGCCCACCATGGAGATGCTCTGTGCCGAGAGCGGGACTGTCTTATACTTGGCGTTCATTGAATCCGCAGTGACCTTTAACTGAAAGTCGTTCTGAGGTTTCAAATTCGTTTTAATATGCACATTAAAAAGCGAGGCGTCTAAATTTAAAAATTTGTCACTATAAAAAACTGCTGAGTTTTTTAAATCCAATTTTTCAACGATAAGACTGAAAGGGGAGCGAGAAGTATCAGCAGGCTCGCTTTTGTAAGCATCGTCACTCAGAAAACTAAAATGTCCACTGCTGTCGCGGCTGACATTTATGAGAAGGCTATCAATGCCTATTTTTTTTAACCTGATTTTGTGATTAATGAGATCGAAAAGGCTATAATTTATCTGTACTGTTTTTAGTGTTAAAAGGGGCAAAATATTATTTTGCTGATTTTGGGAAATCTCTAACTGATGCAATTTTATGCGGGAAAATAGATTGGTCTCAAGTTGTTGGATGGCGACATTAGCATCAAGTGCGTTGATTAGTTCATTGAGCAAGAAATCCTTAATTATTTTTTCGCCTGGAGCCGTCGTCAGAAAAACATAACAACCAAAGACGAATAGAAATAAAAATAAGCTGACCTTTATAAGCCTGACGATGGCATTTTTTTTGATTCTTTTTTTTTCATTTGATTTCATTAGAAAAGATCAGACTTGTTTTATGAGACAAATTAATTTTAGGTGCTGAGATCCCCTCATCGAATCAATTCTTTGACTGGGGTAATTTTTAAACATCAAATGCTACAACCATTTTTTTCGGCGAAAATAAAAAATCATGCCTAAAGCAATCAGCACCATCAATCCCCGCATAGTAAAATAGCCCCAACGCCATTTCAGCTCCGGCATGTATTCGAAATTCATACCATAAATGCCAGCAAAAAAAGTGAGCGGGATAAAAATCGTAGCAATAATTGTTAACAGCTTCATCACCTCATTCATTTTGACGCTGACGCTGGACAGGTAGGTATCGAGCATGCCGGCGATCATATCGCGGTAGGTTTCCAAAGTCTCAATTACCCGTATCGTGTGATCATAAATATCGCGTATAAAAATATTGGTCGCTTTTGAGAT
>Ga0116202_10002915_pt1 | contig 10261 bp, 6 predicted proteins | sample LakKivw325mmetaG_FD_94479 | JGI IMG/M metagenome (GOLD analysis project Ga0116202, IMG submission 94479) | Anoxic lake water microbial communities from Lake Kivu, Rwanda to study Microbial Dark Matter (Phase II) - Lake Kivu water 325m metaG | ecosystem: Environmental > Aquatic > Freshwater >... | reverse complement strand
GCTGTCAAGCGGGGAGTGGCAGGTGGATGCTCCGGACCTGCTGCCGGAGGCCGTCCTGTGCCTGGGTGTCGCGCAGGATAATCGCCCTCAAGGAGTACGCGCTTCGTTTGCCCCCGACACCCGGCGCATCTGCCTGTACCTCAGCATGGACTTCGGTTCCCGGGAGCGGCAGGTGCGGATCAAGTGGTCGCACGGGCCGAAGACACTTTCGGGCCGCATCATCCGCGCAAAAGGCAAGCGGCAGGTCCTCAACAGCCTGAGTTGCGGCCAGCACGGCAGCTTCCCTCCGGGGGATTACCAGGTCAGCGTGACCATTGATGAGCAGCCTGGTGCCACACTCAAATTCACCGTGAAGTAGAGGCAACTCCGTCAGAGAAAACATATCCAATAGGGAGGAAATCGCAGGAGAAGGGCGAATAGGGCAGACAGGACGCACACTAACAGGATTCGGCAGTGATTGAGGAGGCGAACGAGATGCAAGAAAGGCGAACCGGCTTCACGCTCATCGAGCTTCTAGTCGTTATTGCCATAATCGCGATTCTGGCGGCGATTCTGTTTCCCGTATTCGCCAGGGCGCGAGAGAAGGCACGGCAGTCAAGCTGCCAGAGCAACCTCAAGCAGATTGGGCTGGCATTTCACATGTACGCGCAGGATAACGACGAGACCATGCCGATGGTGTGGACATACAACGCCAGCGCCAGTCAGATTTACTTCAATTACCAGCTTTATCCCTACATCATGAACTGGCAGGTGTGGATCTGCCCCAGCAGAACCGAGACTAGTTGGCCCTACGGCTTGCCCTGCGGCTACTGGATACAGACGCGCCATAACAGCCCAGGGGGCCTCGATCAGCCCACCGTTTGCCCGCCGGGGATAATCGCGAAAATGGCAGACTTCAGGCGTCCGGCTGAAACGCCGTTGCTGTCGGAGGGGTCCAACACCTCCAGAGTGTCGTGGCCGGGCCAGCATAACAACTACCCCGACGGCAACGCCGTATATCCGCACAACAACTCGCGCAACATTCTCTTGGTTGACGGCCATGTGAAGGCCTACGCGAGGAATGCAGAGGGGACGCTCTACGGCTGGAACACGCAGCCCAGGAACATGAACTAGGCTTGACGCCGGCTCTTGCAGGCGCGTGGTGAGCATCTGTCTCGCCGTGGCTGCCGCGAATCGAGGGTAGCCAGAGGCGCGAGTAAGCGTACGCCCGGTTGTTGTGATATGACGGCCGGGCGTTTTGCCGTTGCCCGCGCCGACCTGCGCACATGTGTCCTGACGACATTGCCTCGGCTCTTGCTTCCGCGCCTACATGCTGGTAGAATCGTACTGCGAAGCTGGCGCTCGGCTCCTGCGCCAGCGTCGGTGTTTGTTAGCTGTTCTACGATCTTCGCATCCACCTTCTGGAGTGATGCAGATGGCGTTCCGTCCCATGATAGGGCTGGAGGTTCACGCGCAGCTTCTGACCGAGTCGAAGATGTTCTGTGGGTGTGCGGTGAAGTTCGGCTCTGATCCCAACAGCAACTGCTGCCCGGTGTGCACGGGGATGCCCGGCTCGCTGCCGGTGCCGAACAAAAGGGCGGTCGAGTTCGTCATCAGAACCGGCCTGGCGTTAGGCTGCACGGTCAGCGACTATTGCCGTTTCTATCGGAAGAACTATTTCTACCCGGATCTGGCGAAGAACTTCCAGATTAGCCAGTACGACGAACCGCTGACCTACAACGGGCGCATCGAGTTGAGCGTCAATGGTGAGCCGTTTGCCATCCGGGTGAGAAGGGCGCATCTTGAGGAGGACACGGGCAAGAACATCCATCTGGCCGACGGCCGCAGCCTGGTGGAGTACAATCGCTCCGGCGTGCCGCTGATGGAGGTTGTGACCGAGCCGGATTTCACATCGGCCGACCAGGTGCGTGAGTATCTTCTGCAACTGCGTCGGCTGCTCCGCTATCTGGGTGTTTCGACAGCCAACATGGAAGAGGGCGCGATGCGCTGCGAGCCGACGGTGAACCTGGTGGATGCGGAAACGGGGCAAGCCACGCCGAAAGTCGAGATCAAGAACCTGGCCTCCTTCAAGGCGGTTCACGACGCGGTCAGCTATGAGATAGAGCGGCAATACTGGTGCCTTGAGCATGGGGCCGAAATGCAGCAGGAGACGCGGCGCTGGAACGAAACTGAAGCCAAGACGACCGTGATGCGCACCAAGGAATCGGCGGATGACTACATGTACTTCCCGGAGCCGGACCTGGTGCCTTTGATACCGGACGCGGCATGGGTGCAGGAGATTGCGGTCGGTTTGCCGGAGCTGCCACTGGCGCGCGAAGCCAGGTTCGTGGAAGAGCTGGGGCTGCCCGAGTACGACGCCGAGGTGCTTACCGAAGACAGGGAGATGGCCGACTACTTCGAGGCAGTGACGGTGGCCTGCGGTGATGCCAAGAGCGCCAGCAACTGGGTGATGGGCGATTTCACACACATGCTTCACGAGAGCGGCCTGACCCCTGAGACGTGCAAACTGAAGCCGGAGAACCTGGGAAAGCTGATACGGCTTGTGAACGACAACACCATCAGCAACAAGATCGCCAAGGACGTCTTCCCGTCACTGTTCGAGAAAGGCAGCGACCCGCAACGGCTGATTGAGGAGCGGGGTCTGGCCCAGATCAGTGACGAAGACGAACTGGCGAGGATTGTGGATGCGGGGATTGAGGCGAATTCGAAGGCTGTCGCGGATTTTGGGGACGGCAAAGAGAAGGCGCTGGGCGCGATTGTCGGGTACGTAATGAAAGAGACGCGCGGCCAGGCCAACCCCCAGCTTGTCAACCGGATACTCAGAGAGAAGCTCAGCCGGTAACCTATTTCTCACCCGTGCACTTTGTCCGCCCGAGGAGCCAACCTGCACACGTCAGGCCGCGTAGGCCTGGAGGAGCGAGTATGAGGAAAGACCTGCAGCTCAAGATCGCTATCGGACTATCAGCCATGGCCGTGGTGTTCGTAGTCGAGTACGCATACTTCATGGGGGGCGGTCCCGTTAATAAGGCCGCCGATTACATGTCGCCCCCCGGAAGCGAAGTCGGACCAGGGCCGGAGGCACCTGTGCCGTCAGGACCGGAAGCCATGGCACAGCCACGCAGGGCCGATGCCCGGAGAACGAGCGACTTCACGCCGACAGGCATGGATCATCCACTGGCCGGAGCGGATTTCATCTATTTCCCGGTCGGCTCGCCTGCAAGCCATGCGGCAGACCAGCGGATCGAGGAACTGCGTGCCCGCTATCGCAGGTTCCGTATCGCCCGGGTAGGTCCGCATATCCCGGACGCGGTGGGAATGAAGCTACGCTTTGCGAGGGCCTATGGGTTCGAGATTGAGTCCTGGGATGCCGGAGACCGTCAGTTGCTGGTTGACAGTCCGGCACTGTTCGGCCCCCGGCGAGCATGGGTGGGAGCAGAAGAGGTGGAGACGGCCTCATTGAGGGGACCGCACCTGAGCAGAGGCATGCGGCCGTATGTGCGCATGGTGTCCGACATGAACAGGCCATCCATAGGTGGACTGGAGGGCAAAGCCTCGCGGGCGTCCGGGGCAGGACTTGCGCGACCGGAGATGAAGTGGGACGCGGTCCGCATCCGCGCAGAGCTGCCTGACGCCGATTTCCTGTACGTGCAGACCACCTGCCCGTCCTGTCGTCCGGCCAATGAGCGCGTCAAGCAGTTGGAGGCCGAGAACCCCAACCTGAAATTCGTGTGGGTGCATCCGAGGGAAGTTGATACGGCTGCGCTGATGGACATAATGGCCGGGTCATACGACCTGGACGACGAGACAAGGCGCACGACGATGCCCGTACTGTACGGGCCTGGGAAGGTGTGGGTGGGCGTCAAGCCGGTTGCGGATGCGACATTGGACGGCAATGCCCTGACGGGGCCTCGCCCATACGAGCGGATGGGATCATCGTGGGAATGGCTGGAGCGGGACCAGAGCAGCTCCGTGGCACGCTTCAAGAGCTTCCAGTGGTACATGGTGGGACTGGCCGGTTTGATTGACGGCATCAATCCCTGTGCCATCTCCGCCATCATATTCCTGCTGTCATACCTGACGCTGAGTGGCATGGGCCGCAGCAGTCTGAAGGTCGGGTTGCTTTTCGCTGCGGGCTGCTTCGTGGCCTACCTACTGATTGGGCTGGGTCTCTGGCGGCTATCCAGCATGGCTCTGGGTGCTGTCTGGGGACGGCGCATTCTTTACCCGGCCATCGCCTTTCTCACCCTATCGGTCGCCATACTTGCTCTGACGGAGATGGTGGAGCTAATCCGCAAAGGCGAGGCCAAGACGCTGCTGAAGCTGCCGAATAGCTGGCTGCTGCGGGTCCACGAGATTATCCGGCGGACGGCGAAAGCCAAGCACGCGATGCTGCTGGCCGCGCCGATGGGCATAGTCGTGACCCTCATCGAGTTCGGCTGTACGGGGCAGGTGTATCTGCCGACCATGACGTACGTAGCCAGTCTGCCGGGCCAGGGCTTCATCGTGCTGCCGATGCTGCTGTTGTACAACGTCGCCTTCATCCTTCCATTGATGGCGGTGATAATTGTGCATAGCGTCACGGCGGGCCGATTGCAGAAGCCGAGGACTCCGATCCCCATGAAATACGTGCGGTTGGCTGAGGGACTGCTGCTGGGAGCGATCGGCGCGTTCATGCTGTGGGCCACGTTCTACGCGTGGGTGGCTTGATCGAACAGTTGCCCTGTCCGTGGCCGGTGCGAAGCTACTGGGCTACCACCGTGCCGGGAGTAGCTGCATGAAGATTCTGCTGGTGTGTCCCCACCGCAACACGATAGAGCTATGGGCGCCACTGTTCCAGCAGTTGGCGGCCTTACCGGACACAGACGTCCGCGTGTTGACCTCGCACATGACGCCACAGCGGCGGCAGCACCTCGCCGCAAGCGGGTACTACTCTGGCGACTACCAGCTCACTGAGATCGGCGCGATCTTCCAGAAGCTCTCGGAGAAAGAGCACACGGCTCCCCTGACCTTCTCGCCGGCCATAAATGCGGTTGTGCGGCAAGCCGGGGCCCACATCGTCTATGTGGTGGGTGAGCCGGGCTATATCAGCTCGTGGCAGACGATGCGGGCCTGCCGCAAGCATACGCCCGATGCGAGAGTATGCATGCGCCAGGCTCAGAACATCTGCAGGCGCTGGCCACCACCATTCCATTCCATCGAGCAGTACAACTACCGGCACCTGGCCTGCGTCTTCGCCAACGGCCCCCAGCAGGTTGATGTGCTCAGATGCAAGGGTTACCGCGGGCGTACCGAGATGATACCGCTGGGCGTTGACACCGGCGTCTTCCACAAGCGCGACGCCGCCGGGCTACGGAGCGAACTGGGCCTCGAAGGCCGCTTCATCGTCGGCTATGTAGGGAAGCTCACCATCGCCAAGGGCATCCCGGACCTGCTCGGCGCGTTTGAGCTCATGCCGGATAGGGCACACCTGTTGCTAATCGGCAGCGGGCCGCTGGAACGCACCGTTCGCGAATTCGCTGAGAAGCCGGGCATCGGCGAGCGCGTCACTTGGATCAATCGCGTGTCCCATACCAGCCTCCCCGAGTACTTCAGTGCCATGGACGTGATGGTGCTGCCGTCGGTGCGCGTGGGTAGCTCGGCGGTGCAGCCCGGCCTCCCGATACCGTGGATGGAGCAGTTTGGGCGCGTGCTGATCGAGGCCATGGCCTGCGAGACCATGGTGATCGGTTCCTCCTCGGGCGCGATTCCTGAAGTCATCGGCGAGGCGGGGATTGTTTTCGATGAAGGCGATCCGCAGGACCTTGCCAACAAGCTGCTCATGGTCATCCATGACGAGGAGGTGCGCAGACGCTGCGCGGGAAAGGGACTGCAACAGGTCAGAGAGAAGTACTCATGGTGCCGCATCGCGCGGCGCTACGTCGAGGTGTTCTCGGAGTTGATGGACGGCGCTAGAAGGTAGCTCCCCGCGGTCGCAGCCTATGCCGTCTGGATGACCTGGTGAAGGCAGATGCCGGTCTCGCACGATGACGACGTTTTCGCCTACGAGCAGGAGACCCGCCGGCTGGCCAAAGGCGGCGGGCTTTTGTTTGCGGGGCAGCTCGCCCACAGGCTGCTGTTGGCCGGCGGGATGGCCTTGGTGGCGAACCTGCTCGGGGCCGCCCAATTCGGCCTGTTCGCCCTGGCACGCAACACCGTGCAGGCGCTGGAACCCCTGCTCTGTCTGGGCCTGCCGGAAGGTGCGGTGCGTTACGTCGCCATCCATGACGCCTCCGGCGCGCCGGACAAGGTCAAGGGCACTGTTCTCGCCGCATTTGGCTTCGTGGTAGGTGCAGGTGCAGCCGCCGCAGTAGCGTTGTGGCTCGCCGCCGGATGGGTCGCAGAGGCAGTGTTCCACAAGCCCGAGTTGAGCAGGCCGCTGCAGTTGATGGGCCTGGCCATCCCGTTTGTGGCACTGGCGCGGCTGCTGGGCCAAAGCGCACTGGGCCGTAAGAACGCCGGCCCTCAGGCCGCTCAGCTTCTGACCTTTGCCGCCGCCTTCCCGTTGTGCTTCCTGGTGTTCTACTACCTGACCGATGTCACCGCCTGGCACGCAGTCGTGTGCTTCGGCGTCGCTGTGGCCTTGTCGGTCGTTGCAGCGGCGTGGGGTGTGTCCGCGTTGTTCCCGGAACTGCGCGACAGGCAGATACATGCGAAGTTCACAACGGGCGCGCTGCTGGCTTTCTCGGCCCCGCTGATGCTGGCGGACCTCTCCAACCTCGGAGTATACCAGGTCAACACCGCACTCGCCGGCATCTGGGTTGACAGCCACCTCGTGGGCGCCTATGCCGTCGCCAACTTCCTGGCGTTCTTCGGCACGGTCGGCCTCGTGGCCGTGAGGAGCATATTCAGCCCTTCGATAGCGCACCTGCACTCCCAGGGCCTGATTAACGAGCTTGCCCGCCTGTTCAAGACAACCACGCGCTGGTCGGCACTGCTGGGATTGCCGGTGCTGGCATTCCTGATAGTGGAAGCGGGGCCGATTCTCGGGATTGTCGGCCACGAGTACCTGGATGCGGTGGTCCCGCTGCAGATCTTGTGTCTTGGGCATGTGGTCAACGTGCTCACGGGAGCCGTGGGGTTCGTACTGACGATGACCGGGCACCAGTGGCAGAATCTGGCCACGACCGTGGCCATGGCGGTGCTGAACATCCTGCTGTGTGTTTTTCTTACTCCTGCCTATCTGGTTAGCGGGACGGCCATCGCCGCCGCTGTGGCGGTGGCGGCGTTCAACGTGGTCAAGCTGGGGCAGGTATGGTATCATGTTCGCGTGTGGCCGTACGACCTCTCAATCTTGAAGCCGATCATCAGCACTCTGGCCGCGGCCGGGGTGCTGTTGCTGCTGGGCGGCGATGGTCTGTTCTGGCTGCTGGCCAGGCTGATGGTCTTTGTGGCCGTTGTCGTCGTAGTGTACGTGCTGCTGGGGATCAACGACGATGACCGCATCGTGCTCGCAGCGCTGCGCAAACGTTTCGCCCCCGGCAGTTCGGGGAATGGACAGCCAACGGGCTAGCCGGGGCAAGTCGGCCTCTTCACGGTGACAGAATGCCTGCTGCGGATCTGAAAATGGTGATCGTGGGCCTTGATGGCGCCACTTTCGATATTATTAAGCCGCTGATAGCGGCTGACAAGATGCCGGTGCTGGCGGGATTGATGAACAGCGGCTGTCACGGCACGCTGCGCTCGATTCGGCCGCCATATACCCCCCCCGCTTGGTCCACGATAATGACGGGCTGCAATCCGGGCAAGCATGGCATCTACTACTTCTCCGAACTGACGCCGGGCACGTATGACGCCCGCATACTCAATGGCGCCGACATCAGGGCGAAGACCGTGTGGGAGGCGCTCAGCGAGCACGGTGCCAGGCTGGGCCTTCTCAACATTCCGTGGACCTATCCGCCGCTGTCGGTCAACGGCTTCTGCGTATCAGGTCTCGACGCCCCGCGTTTCGACAGGACCATGGCACACCCGCCTGAGGTGTTCCAGGAGGTCAGGGATGCCGCACAGGTAGGGGGCCTGAGCTTCAACCGTGCGGGCCTCAATAACAGAGAGGCCGTCTGGGAGGTCGCAAGCAGACACCTTGAGGTGACCGGCCGGATTGTCCGCGACATCGGCAGCAGTCACGAGCTGGACGTATTCATGCCGGTGTTCATGCAGGCGGATCACGTCGGCCATGCATTCTGGGACTACGAACCGGGCATGGACGCCGAGCAACTGTCCGAGACATTGATAGGCAAGACTTACCGCAAACTTGACGAAGAGGTGGGCAAGTTGCTGGATGCGGTCGCCGGGCCGGATACCACCGTGCTGGTGGTATCGGATCACGGCTTTTGCCGAGTGCGCGGGACGCTGAACGTCAACCGTTGGCTGGAAAGCCTGGGGATGCTCAGATTTGCTCGGCGGCAGGACGAGGGAGCACTGCTGAAAGCTGGACAGGCGGTCTTCCGGCACCTACCCCTGGGCTGGAGGAATGCCTTCCGGCTCCGTTTCTGGTCGCTGTCTTCGCGCCGGCGCAAGCTCGCACAGCGGTCAAGCACGTACCTGGACTGGAGCCGCACCAGGGCGTTCTGCACGGCGGAGTACGGGGGTGTGACGCTGAACATCCAGGGCCGCCGCCCGCAAGGCACTTTGGCCGCTGACGGTGCAGCCGACCGTGTTCGCGGCGAGTTGGAGACGGCCGCCGAGAAGCTTCTGGATCCGGCAAACGGCGAACGGATCATAGGTGGGGTGAACACACGCGAAGAGCTTTACCACGGCCCGCACGTCGGTCGGGCGCCTGAAATCTGGCTTGAGCCCGGCGACGATGCCTACTACTTCGCACTCAACTGGCTCGGGAGCTTCACTGCCGATGCCAACAGAATCTACGCTCCCGCCGACAAGCCGATGGGCGGCCATCATCCTGATGGCGTATTCATAGCCGCCGGCGCGGGCATCAGACACATCGGCCGGCCGCTTGATGGGCTGGACCTCACGCAGGTGGCGCCGACCATCGCGCATCGTTTCGGCCTGCATCTGTCCGAGGCCGATGGGCGGGCCTTGTCAGAGGTGTTCGAGCCGGGCTTCGTCTCGGCAGATGCTCCTGCCGTCGTTGAGCAAGAGACGGATTTCGCCAGAACGCACGGTGATTACACACCGGAAGAGGCCGCTGCAGTCGAGAAGCGGCTGAGGGACCTGGGATACCTGTAGCGATGAATTCCACGGCTACCTGGGCAACCGCCCCTGCAATGGGGCAGAAGCGCAACACGACGGCAATCATCTTGATTGGCGTGGGGCTGGTTACTGCGGTGGGAGCTGCCGCCGAGCCATCCCTGGCCGTGCTTGTGGGGTTGGGGTTTCTCGTGATCGCCGCGTTCTCGGCGTACCCGTTTGCAGGCTTTCTCGCGGCGGTCTGCTCGATCCCTCTGGATTTCCGCTCGCGCGACATGTTCCTGGCGGCGACTGGCGTCAACATCTCTCTGGTGCAGCTCGTGACGCTGGCGGCCGCCATGGGGCTGTTGCTCAACTGGGCCAGGGGCAGGGCCAAATGGCGGCATAGTGCGCCCGATCTGCCCATATACTGCATCCTCGCTGCTGCCTATGTGTCCATGGCGGTCAACCCGTCGCCCGATCCCGGCTTTGTCCTGCGCCATACGTTGAGCCTGACTCTGGTCTTTGCCCTGTATTTCGTGGGCGTTCAGACCATTGACAGCCCGCGGCGACTGCGGGTTGCAGCCTTAGTATTGACATTGGTGTGCACACTGGCCAGCGCGGTGGGGCTGTATGAGTTCTTGACCGGCCACTTTTCAGCCGCCTCCGGCGATCTCGGGCCCGGGCTTGCAGGCCGTTTGGCGGGCCTCGCCGACAACGCCAACACTGCGGCCCTGCAGGCAGGTACCGGCCTGCTCTTCCTGCTGGGCTACGTGCTGTGGCCGAGACTGTCGCCGCTCAAGGTGCTGCTGCTGGGCAGCGCCATCATCGTGTGCACGGTGGTGTTGATTCTGACCATGGGTCGCGCGGCCTGGCTGGGGACCGCCGTTGGCGTGATGGCATTGACGTACTACCACCGCTGCGGCCGCAGGCTGGTGTCTGTGTTGGCGCTAATCTGTCTCGTGGCGGTGCTGGTAGGCGTGCTGGCTCCCGTGCCGGTGGTCGAACGTGTCAAGACTTTCTCCGCACTCATGGAGGGACGGGCCGAACGTCAGGACCTGTCCCGCATCTACCACACGATGATGGCGCTTGAGGTGCT
>Ga0116202_10002914_pt1 | contig 10262 bp, 4 predicted proteins | sample LakKivw325mmetaG_FD_94479 | JGI IMG/M metagenome (GOLD analysis project Ga0116202, IMG submission 94479) | Anoxic lake water microbial communities from Lake Kivu, Rwanda to study Microbial Dark Matter (Phase II) - Lake Kivu water 325m metaG | ecosystem: Environmental > Aquatic > Freshwater >... | reverse complement strand
CATTTCCAGCAGTGAAAATCAGAACCAACAGGTCTGTTGATACCATCTCGCACGGGTTCAGGATTGCCGGAAGAGGCTGAAAGTTTTGCTTTAGCTGTAATATCAGAAAAGATCTGTTTTATCCACGGAATATATGCGTCATCATAGAGAAGATTCTGCTGAAGTTCAGAGATGTGGCTCAATACATCTTCTGGAAGAATTGACTTTTTCATTGCCAATGCTGCTGCGGTTCCAGCAGCCTGACCCATGCTGCAACCTGTACCCATAACTCTTGTTGAACTCATTGCCATATGTGTGCAGCTTGCATTTCTGCCTGCAAACATAAGATTTTTTATATTTTTTGAATAAAGACATCTGTACGGTATTCCATACGGTGAGGGTGCTGGATGAAAGATTGTTGAAGGTACTTTGAGTTTTGCTGAATAGAAACCTGCCGGATTATGGTCATCCATAGACCATCCACCATAAGCGACAGTATCCTGAAACCTTCCTTCTGACTCTATATCGTTCTGCGTTAAAATATGCGGTCCAACAAACCTTCTGCTTTCTCTTTTTGCAGGGAGAAATTGTATCCAGTCAAGTGCCCAGTTTTTTGCTCTTTCTCTATCAGGACATCTGTTTTTGATATGGTCCCATACTCCAAGAACTATTTTTAATAATTCATCACGCAGTTTTTCAGTGTCAGTGATTGAATCGTATTCTCCACCAAGTTCAATCCACCAGTATCCCATTTCAATCCAGGAATGCCCCTGTCTTCCATATGGTATTTCATCGCAGGAATCAAATCTGTAAGCATAGGAAGGAGGTTCAAATTTCTGTTCACAGTCATACTCCCTTGCCATGAACATACAGCTCATTCCCATTGTCTTTCTGTCTGCTTTTTCCGGTGCATGGGATTCACCGAATTCATGTTTTGATTCTCTTCCCATTCTGTATAAAGCGCCTGTCAGGGGGCCAAGAATTCCATCTCCTGAACAATCAGCAAAGATTTTAGCTTTAACTGTGTGGATTGTTTGAGTCGTTGACTGCCAGCCTGCAATGGAGACAATGTGATTATCTTCGACATTTGCGTCAAAGCAGGAACAATTAAGAAGCAGAGTAATATCTGGTTCTGCCATTATCTTTTCGTAAAGGATCAGGTCCCAGATTGAATAATTTCTGAGTGGATTTCTTGAAAGATTTTCAAGCCTTAACTCTTCAAGAATACCTGTTTCTCTCATGTTTTTTATACGATTGTGCCTGTCTGCTCCACAGATGTGTACCCGACATTCACTTGAAGAGTTCCCACCGAGTACAGGTCTATCGTGCATCAGGACAGTTTTTGCTCCGTTTCTCGCAGCGCTTATGGCTGCACAGATTCCAGCCATTCCACCTCCAACAACACAAAAATCAACATCATGAGTTTCTTTATTGAACTTCTTTTTCATTTTTCAGTCTCCTGTAATTTTATCCCTGCCATTTCTGCAATCCGGGTCTGCGGAAATTTTTCAATAATTTCAGAAAATACTGTTTTTGCATTCTCTTTTTCCCCTTTTTCAAGGTATATCTCTCCTTTCCAGTATAATGCCCATCCATAATAGGGGTCATCTGGCTTGCTTATTCTGATAAAGGTTTCAATTTCCTTCAATGATCTTGCATAGTCTTTCAATCCAAGATAGGCCCTCGCATAAAGTATGGACCAGTTTCCGTTCATTTTACATACTGGAATTTCTTCTGCCCACTGCGCAATTTTTTCAATTGCTGTGGGAAAATCATTTTTCTTCAAATAAAAAGAAGCCATCTGATAAAACATACCACTTTTTCTTTTAATATCTGTGTCAGCAGTTACACTTTCATAAAACCTGAGGGCATTTATTCTATCGGCTCTGTATCGTTTGATATCGCCGAGTCCTATTGTGGCTGCTTTCTTTATTCTGCTTTCAGTTTTTGTGTCAGAAACAAGCGCATTGAACTGTTTTTCTGCATTATCCAGTTGATCTGTTTCCAGATATATCTGACCCAATTTCAGTCTTGCTTCAGGCAGATTCTCCTTTTCCAGAATTTTCTTATATATGCTTTCTGCTTCGGCAAACTTTCCTATCTTTGTTGCAATATCAGCTGCGATAAATGCAATTTTGAACCATTGCTGCTGTTCCTGATTTCTTTTTAATAATTCATTGTAGCACTCAAATTCTTTTTCATTTACATCGTAACTGCTGTAAATTCCAGCAAGAGCAAAAAGTTCTTCATCAGGTAATTTTGCAATATCAAATCTGCTGAATTCTTCAAGATACTGCTGGGTGGTTCTTGCAGGAAGGACAAGCTTACTGTAATCCTGTTCTGCCATCACTTTCATTGTAACAGTATCAGAGTTGCCTCTATCATCCTTTACAGTGAGGGTCACCTCATATGGTTTTTTCAAAAAATAGGTATGGACCGGGTTTTTTTTATTGCTGGTTTGACCATCTCCAAAATTCCAGTACCAGTAAACAATGTTATTCTTTCCTGATGAGGTATCAGTGAATTGAAATGTCAGCAGTTCCCATTTTTCTCTGTAAAGATAATTTGTGTTTTCCCAGTTAAAAGAAGCACAAACAGAAGAATTTAATTTTTCAACACGGTTAATTTTAGCTTCAAGGACAGGAAGAAAAAAATTCTCATCCATCACCTCAAATTTTTCGTCGTTTGTTCGTTTCATCGCACAAACAGCATAAACCCATCCAGGAAGTTCAAAATGGTAATAGACGATTTTGTGAAGTCCCTGTTCAAGTTCAACAGTTCCAGAATGTTCCGGTCTGATGAACCTCTTCACCCAGTGTTTACCGGGCCAGGATGCCACAATCCTGTCATCAACAAGGATGAAGGAAGCGCTGGATGATGTTGTTCCAAAAGAGATTTTTTTCTTTTGATTCAGATAAAAATATCCGGTATAAACCCTTAAAAAATAACCTGATTGGGTTAATGGATTGCTTGCATCAAAGATGTTTTTTCTGAAGGTGGCACCAGCAAGATTCTCCTTCCTTATACTGGCGTCTATGATTTTTTTACAGCTTTCCCAGGTGTCAATATAGCTATCATTTATTCTGTAGAGTTCAAGAAGAACTCCTCTTTTTGGTCTGTAATCTGATTTAGATAACTGTGTATCAGGATTTCCACAGAATAAGAAGAATTTTTTTCCGTCTGCCGGAAAACAGAGTTCATAAAAATTTCCAGGGCCACTTCTGACAGGAAAAAATGGTATTTCTTTACCGTTTTCATCTGTGATTCTGATATCAGAACCATCTTCTTTCGCAGGACAATTGATTTTAAGGATACACGCCTGTTCAACAGGGAAATTATCTTTTTTTTCTGGTACAAGCAACTCAATTCTATACTTATATCCTGTGAGCCATGCATCTGAAAAAAGGGTAACTGTAAATAAAATAAAATAACCAAGTATAATTTTTTTCATTTTTTCAGCATGGACAGTTCAGAAAACCACACATAACCGGGACTGCCATAAACATATAATTTAAAACGAACCCATTGAACTTCTGGTTTTGTGAATTTTATATTTCGCACCTGCGTCAACCATGTTTGATTTGCTGCTTGATGATAAAAGCATTCATTTCGTTCTATCCTTCGTTTTCTTCCTTCAACAATCCCCCATCCCTCCACGAAGATGATGATTGTGGGTCCTGATGTTTTTGTTTTTACGCTCAAAATATACTGGCAGGGTGAAGAAATTTCATGAAATAATGAATATGCCCAGTATCCTTCGGATTCGGCTGTTTTTCTATCAACCATGTACATCAGGAATTTCTGAGAGGAATCCCAGTGTGTTCTTTCATCAAGAATTTTCCAGCCATATGGTTGGTTTCCTTCGCCTTCAGAGAAATCACCGTTTATGATAAAATTATCAGCTTTTTTTGTTCCTTTTGTTGGCAGGACAACGAAACTGACTGAATTTGAAACATTATCAAGCCAGCGAAGTTTGAGTGTAAATGAAGCAGGAAGTTTTATTGGATAGTAGTCATAAAAAAAAGGAATATGAATCTTATAGGTTTCTTTTGGGTTAAGGATTACAGGTTTATAGTTTTTGTTTGTCTGTGGACTGTGCGGTTTTGGTTCTGGTGGCATATGATTTGTAAAATTGCTTATTTCTGGAATACCTTCAATTTCAAGCCTGTGAAGGTTTCCGATATACATAAAGTTTTTTTCTCTTGGTTGCAGAAATTCAATGATATAACTTTCTGTATTTGATGAATCATTCAGGATGGTCAGTTCAAGAAGCACAGTTTCTTCTTCCTGAAATATACTCTTCGGACTGTTAAGAATAAGTTGAGTTGATTGCAGATAACCCGTCATAAACAGCAGAAGTATGCTACCTGCCAGAAATGTTTTCATAGTATTTTCTCACGAGTGCTTCATATCCTGCCGGGATTTTCTCATCCCAGATACTTCCAATTTCCTTTTTCTTTTTCTCAACCTTTTCAGAGTTTTCGACCCTTACGATTGCCTGATGCGTGAGAACCTGCCGAGCCTGTTTAAGATTTGAAATAATCATCTGATTTGTTGTGGGAAGGTTATGATATCTCCCTTCTTTTAATTGTATGCTGAATTGTTTCATTGCTGCAATTGACTTTTCAAGTTGAGGGTTGTAAATATTCAATATCTTCAATTCTCTTTCAATTTTTTCTGCTTTTTCAATCAATTTTGTTTGCTTTTCGCCAATCTCAGCGTACCTGAAAGACACATCCTGAACAGGTCCTTTTAATCCGGTTGGACCCCATCCACTTGCTTTTCCACCGCCTGTTGGACCCATCTGGTTTTCGCCACTGGTATCCTGCACCTGGCCTGGTTCAATATTTTCAGGGCTCAAACGCGCTGGTGTCTGTCTTCCTCCTTTGCCCTGTGCCGTTTTTTCCACCATTTCACCGTATGATCTTCCTGTTCTTCCTTCTCCGCTTCTTCCGCCAATTTCCTGTTGATTCGGCAACACATTTCCTGTGATACCTTTTGCGCTCATATTACTGATTGAACCATCCATTGCCATCCATCCAGCGCCTTTATCAAGACTGTCCATCCATGAACTTGTGATGTCTTCTATTTCCTCTGTCATATCCTCAACCTGTTCAATCAATTCGCCTATGATATCCTCAAGTTCTGCCGGAAGTTCTGCTTCTGGAGCCATGGTTGGTTTTGATGGTTCCTGATGGTCCCACTTGACTGAGTCAGGTGCTTCTGCAAGCCATCTTTCTAAGTTTGCAACAAGTTCTTCAGCCAGTTCCAGTCCCATCTGTGATTCCTGAATCGGAATTGTTATGGGTTTTCCCCTTGTAATTGCGTCTGATGCTGCCTGAAGATGGGATATCATTTCCACAAATTCATCTGCAAGTGTAAATTTCCCCTGGGTTTGCTGGGCGAGTTTATTCAGGTCATTGACTATTTTTTGAAACATCTCAGCCCACTTTTTTTCCTGTTCAGCAATCTTTTCCAGTTCAGAATTGTCCGCCACATTTTTTGTTTTTCCAAGTTTTTTTGCCGCCTCAATGACCTTTTTCTGTTCCTCAATGAACTTTTCAAGCATCTTTTTTGCCTGTTCAAGCTGCGCCTGCTGTTTTTTTTCTTCTTCTGTCTTACTTTTTTGTGAAAAACTTCCCCGTACTGACGAAGGAGGATAGATGAAGTAAATTGAGGATCTTCCTGTATTACCCGATGGAGAAAAATCAGTACACTCGGCATAGTATGCGATTTTTGAGTATCCTGAAGAAGGGATTTTAAGGAATGCATTTATAACCATTTCTTTGTTTCCGTTTCCGCGCGTTTCATAAAAAACTCTGTCTTTGTTTGAAATATCGCTTTCTCCTGAGCGAATTTTAAATTTTACTGAATTGATTCCGAAATCATCAAAAACTTTAAGCTTCACCGGAATTGTCGCTCCCGGGTTTGCGACAATATCTTTTCCTGGAGAAATGAACTCACAAAATGGTATCCGGTCAAATATGGGGATGATTTTTTCTTTCGGACTCAAAAGGGTTCTTTTCGTTGAAGGGTCAAAGTATTGAACCTGGTAGAAACCGGCATCATTGAGAGTGAATTTGAAAGATTTTGTTTTTGACCTGCCCTTATTCTGTATGCTTGAACCGCTGCTGAAAAACAATGTCGTGTCGCCCACAGGGTTGTTGAAACAAAACTCAACGATAATTTTTGTTCCCAGCAATGCGCTTATTTCGGAAAAGCTTTTTTCAATCGTGTGTGTTTTCAACCCTGTGTAAGAGGGGTATATACAGGTTATCTTCATGGATTTTATCAGGGTTCTATCAACAATATTTACCTTATACCAGATACTTTTTTTGCCGTTTGCCAGAACCCTGTAAGAAAAAGGCAGATTTACCTCAGAAAATGTGTAAAGAAAAAACTGTCCATCCTGTATCAATCTTTCGACCCTGGTTTCAGTCTGTTTTATTTCTATTGATGGTATACCATCGCTTTTGATGTATGCTTTTATTGTCAGAGGCGCGCCTCTTTCAACAGAACAATTGCCGGGTTCAACAATGATGTCTGCTGAAAATCTTCCTGAAACAAAAATTCTCATAAAAACATTCTTTGTTGATTCTGGTGCAAGGATTGAAAAGAAAATGAGAAACGACAGCGAGACAAGCATCAGGAGTGAGATTTTTTTCAACCTCCTTCTGTCAACGATGTCTTCAATCTTTATATTTGAGATGGCGCCAGCAGTTTTTTCACCGAGCAATTCAATAAAAACATCAGGATATTTCCCTGTTTTTCTTCCTATCTGAACAGAATTAATCAAAAGATTATTAAGAAACGGAAGTTTTTTCTCTATTTTTATGGCGATTGCATCAGGGGAAAGGAGCGTCCATTTGCGGGTAGTATAAAAATTTCTCAGCAATACAGAAGCAATGAAAATAAAAATTATATATCTGTATTTATCTGCGTGTATGGATGAAAATGGGAAAAATCTGTCAAGAATTATTAGAATCATAAATATAATGGAAGAAACAGCCATCAGTAAAAAAACATTTTCTTTTATTGCTGTTTTCTTTTCAAGATCCCTGTACTCAGTAAGATACGACCTGATATAATCCAGACCTGTTTTGTTCATTTTATTCCCGGTCTTGCCTCATAATTTTAGACAGAGTTCCTGCAATGCCGTTTATAATATATTATGCCTTCTTCTCAAAAACCAGCAAACAGACAGTATCGCGAAAATTGCTGTAATCAGATATTTTTCTGTTTCATCTGTAATTGCGAGTGTTTTCTTTATTTCTGACCTGCGGGTTTTCAGTACCTTTTTTAATTTATCAGCATCATCAAGGTCGAAATAACCACCACCAGAAATTTCCGCCAGTTTCTTAAGATAAATGTAATCTTTGCCGGGATCTTCTGTTTCACTGCCAATCTCTGTAACAATAAACTCTTTTTTGTTTGATTTATTTTCTGCTTCAGCGCAGACAATGTATGTTCCTTCTTTTTCCGGAATAAAAGATGTAAGATTGTCTGTTATTTTTAATTCAGTGCGGGAATTATCAGGGGTGATAACACAGGCGCTGAAAGGCTTATTTTTTGCTGTTGAAATAAATTTTATCTGAACTTTTTCTCCTGTTGCATAAACCTTCTTATCCATCAGTATTTCTGGGATATTGCCGCCGATTCCCAGATAATTTTCAGGAGTGCATAACAACCTTATAATCTTTCCCCAGAATTTTTCATACGCAATTTTTTCAGATTGTTCTGTTCCATAGAACCATTTCCAGGTTGAGTCAGTCGCCACGATAATACATTTTCCTCCGGGTGCAGTTGTCGTAACAACAATTGGAGAGTTTTTGAACTCAGGACTTTCAAAAAGGACGGAACAACCGGATTTCACATTGCCAATAACATTTATTCGTTCAAGATCCGGCAACGATTGATAAAAATCTTCAAAAATCTGAAGATTTTTTATACCCTCTCCAGGAGAGACCCGTACCGGTCCATGTATGAATGAAAATTCATTCCCTGTCAATGTGATGGGTAATATGTCTCTGATACTATTTTTGTTGATTCCTTTCAGAAGATTTTCGCCACCAAGGAATAAAATGCTTCCATTGTTTTTTTCTTTAAAATTCTTAAGGTTTTGAAGATCTGATTCAGAAAAAGATGAAAAATCAACATCGCCGAAAATTATTATGTGAAAGTTCTGAAGAAACTTTTCGTTTCCAAGGATATTTGACGGTATTTCTATTGATCTTCCACCTGTCTGTTGAAAAACAGATTCTCCGACCCTGATAAGAGATACGGGATTAATCTTTGTGTCAGATTCAAGAAATCTCTTGAAAAACTTATATTCCCATCTCAGGCTTCCTTCAACATAAAGAACATTTATGACAGGTGAAATAACCCTTGCCAGAAATGTAAAAACATTGTTTTCAGTATTTGTTTCTCCCACGCCATGCTGCACTGAAATCTGATAAAGATGGTCTCCGGTTGCCGGAGAAGGTATTTCAAATTCAATCCGATTAAAATCCGAAGAAAGTTCCACTGTTTTTCCCTGAATAAGTGTGCCATTTTTTTTAAGAGAAACCGTAATTTTTTCAGCATCAAAACCATTCTGACTGATAATCGTACTGATTTTAAGATTTTCCCCTTCATATACAGGCGAATTTGTTACAACAGCTGATATTCCTATATCCTTTGCGGATTTCTCACCTATTCCAACAGTATAAACAGGCAGGATTATTTTGTTTTTCATTTCCTCCCACGAGACAAACTGGTTTTCATAACCATCTGAAAGAATTATCACGCCAGAACAATTTCCCGGATGGTTTTTCAGCGCTTCCAGAACAGAAACACCAATTTTTGTTGCGTTTTGCTCTGGCTTTATGGTTTCAATGTCTCTGTAGTTGAGAGGAATCAGGCCTGAGCCAAATGAATAATAAATTGGTCTGTATTTTCTTAAATACCTGTTTTTCGCAAGAAATTCTCTTGCTCTGTCAAATTTGGAAATGCCGGATTTATCTTTTGCTTTCATGCTCAGAGAAGAGTCTATCAGAACAAGAATCGGTTTTTTTGTTCCTGTGCGTATTACTGTCGAAATTTCAGGCTGGAAAATCGCACACAAAAGCAAAAATGTGGCAATGATATGAAGGATTAGAAATGTTTTTGTATTTTTGCCTGGCAAAAGTTTCTTATACGAAACAATGATTGTAAATATGACAGCAATATAAAACATAATCACAACCACAGGATGAGCGGCCGAATTGAAATTTATACTAAACATTCCTGGTTCCTTTTTCTTTCAAAAAGATAAACAAATTGCTGAGTATGAGTTCTAAAATGAGGAATATGAGAGAAATTTCGAGAAAAAATATTGTTAACTGGCCTCCGGTTGCTTCTGCCTCAACAATTTTTTCAATCCTGTGCCTGTTTATAAAACTGATACGATTTTTTCTGAAGATTGATCTTACTTCGCCATATGAGATTTTCAAAGGATTTCCTTCTGTATATGGCACATTGGCGGCAATCATCTGTTTCTGTTCACCTTCTTTATTTGAAAATATGGCAGTCCAGATGCCTGGAATATCAGGCGTGTAGGAAACAGCGATCTTTTCTCTGTTATTAATCGTTCTTATTTCTCCTTCTGGATTTACAATTTTTATGATATCAGAGTTATCTGCGCCTTTTACCACAACACTTTCTCCGACAGAAACAGATGAAGTAAAACCGGAAAGATACTCAATCATAACAGACATCATTACAGGGAAAAATGGTTTTGTCTGGAAATTCGTCCAGGATTGCTGCGGAGAAAACAAAAAAAGGAAAATTTTACCTTTACCTGCTCTTTTTTCACACAGGACAGGATACCCATTGTCGAGTTTCATCAGTATGTCTCCTGTGATTTCTTTTGTTGAAAAGCAAGCATTGAATCTGGATGTTTTCAAAAAATCAAGAGTTTTTTCTCCAAATTCTGCGAACAGAGGATGTCCTGATGCGATCCATGCAATTCTTCCCGGTCTTAATAGTTCATTTTTCCCGGAAACCTTTGCCGGCATAAAAAACTCATTTTTTGCCTGTATCATCCAGTCAGAGTTAAAATCTTCAGAGGCTATTCTTTCTCCTGCAAAATATATAAGGGTGCCACCGCCAGAGACATATTCAATTATTTTTTGTCTGATAACTGATTCTATCCTCGGCGGATTTACAAAAAGAATCGCCCGATATTTTTCAAAAACTGTATCATGAAGCTCATTGATCTTTTTAATGTCAACTGAAATCGTTCCTGCTGATTCCACCGATGATTT
>Ga0116202_10002913_pt1 | contig 10262 bp, 19 predicted proteins | sample LakKivw325mmetaG_FD_94479 | JGI IMG/M metagenome (GOLD analysis project Ga0116202, IMG submission 94479) | Anoxic lake water microbial communities from Lake Kivu, Rwanda to study Microbial Dark Matter (Phase II) - Lake Kivu water 325m metaG | ecosystem: Environmental > Aquatic > Freshwater >... | reverse complement strand
GCCCGCTATCGAGGGGAGGCCCAGAAGCTCCATCCCCGCATTGCTGCTGGAGACGAGGCTCGGGATCCAGTCGTAGGGGCTGTGGATCGGCGAGAGATAGTACATGAGGCCAGATATCGGCTGGGGCGAGGTGGCGCTCACCAGGTCGTTTGTCATCATGTCGTACCGGGACGTCGAGGTGAAGGTGCCGATGATGCTCGAATAGGCTGTATAGACGATGTTCACCCCGGCGGCGGTATCGGTGGTGCTGGCCGTGGTGATCGTCCCGATCTTCCCCGCGAGAAGGGTACCTATCATCTGGATGTTAGCCTGGAGGGCTCTCACCAGGATCATGGGAAGGACGCTGGCGTAGACGAGCTTGACGGGGAACCTGCCCCTCGCACCCCGAACAGAGCTGTGGGCGAGGGGTATCTCGACCCTCGTGCTCTCCACCAGGACTACGAAGAGGATGATCGCTATGGTGGATATCAGGGCCAGAAGGCCGCCGTCTATGAAGATCCGCTCGAGGCCTGAGGATGTGAAGACGTCTTCGAGGCCCAGAACGTCGTTTGTGAATATATAAATCCATTTTGGGATTATCCCGATGGGCAGCCCTTTGTCGCCGATCGTCCAGTTGAAGAGGCCCGTGATCAGCTGCTGGCTGACCCCCGCGACGATGAAGAGGCCGACGCCAGACCCGATCCCCCACTTGCTCACCACCTCGTCCATGAAGAGGACGAGGACCCCGCCGATGCAGATCTGGAAGAATATCAGAAACGAGATCAAGCCGAGGGATACGCCTAACGCCGAGGCGAGTCCCTGGTCGGGAAGGAGGTAGCCGCCCGTCACCTGGGGGAGGGCCTCCACGATGATCATGATGAAGACCAGAAGCTTCTGAGTCCCCTGGAAGACCGCCTGGTCTCGCGGATCTCTCAGGTTAAGCTTGATGATATCTGCCCCCACCAGGAGCTGGAGGACGATGGAGGCGGTGACTATCGGCCCTATGCCCAGGAGCATCAGGGAGCCGAAGGAGCCGGCGAAGAAGGCCCGGTACATCCCGAAGAGGTCTCGCGAGGCCGAGGAGAGGCCGAAGAGGGAGACGTTGGAGAGGGCGAAGTAGAGGATGAGGATGCCCACGGTCCAGCTGAGCTTCTTCTTGAAGTGGACGTGACCTTCGGGCCTCTCCACCGCCGGCAGCCTCCTCACAAAAGGCTCGATCGCGTAGAAGAAGCTGTGCTGATTCATGATACCACTACTTCACCGCCAGCCTCTTCGATCTTCTCTTTGGCGGCAGCGGAGAATGCTTTTGCCGTGACGGTGACGGGCCTTGAGAGCTTCCCTCTGCCCAGGACCTTCACATACCCGAGGTCGATCCGGCCTTCTCCGACGGACATCGAGTCCAGTTCGCCGACGTTGACGACATCGATCTCCTTGGAGTTGGGCCTCGTGAACCCGTGCTTGCCCATCGCCCTGCCTCGCATCATCTCCCTCACGAAATGATGCTTGCACCCGCCGGCGTTGCCGCGGCCGCCCCTCGACCCCCCGCCTCTGCGGTTTTTGTGAGTGCCGCCGCCACAGGTTCTGCTGCCCCTAAACTTCTTCAGCTTGCTTTTAGGCATGGTCCTACCTCATCTTCCAGATAAGATCTGAGATCGACTCGTGATAGCCGAGCTCTCCGCCCTCTTTGACGGTCTTCTTCGTTCCTCGGTGACCCCTTCTCGGCGGGTGAAGCCTGAATACCGGCTTGATCCCGGCGTCCTTGAGGCTTGCAGCCCCTCCGAAGACCGCCGAGGCGAACTCCTTTATCGATCCGTAGGAGGTCTTCTCCTTTATGATCTGGTCGGTCAAACGCCTGTTCCCGTTCACCCTGCCCCGCATCTCCAGGATCGTTTGGAGATCCTCCTCTTCGATCTCGCCCCAGGCTACGTAGTCCTTCACCTTCTGGATCATCCCCCGATAGTGGGGGCTCTCCGGCACCACGACGCAGTGGTTGATCCTGTGAAGTCGGAGCATATCGAGGGTATCCTTGATATCGGGCTTCGTTTTGACGCTCCCCCGAAGTCGCACTATCGCATACATCGTCATGCCCTCATGGTGACGGTATTACGGAGCGCGTTGTAGGTGGCCTTGGCGAAGTTGAGGGTGGTCCTGGTGTTCCCCGAGGACTTGGTCCAGACGTCCTGGATCCCCGCCATCTCCATAACCTTCTTGGCGGTCCCGCCCGCTGCGATCCCGAGGCCCCTTGGGGCGGGGATCAGGGTGATGGATACGGACCCGGCCTTTCCCACCACTTCGAAGGGGACGGTGTGACCTCTGCCGCAGCCGCACTCCCAGCTTCCACAGCCGCGCTGTACCTTTATGATGTTCAGCTTGGCCACATCTATCCCCTTTCTGATGGCGGGGCCGACCTGGCTGTCTTTGCCCTGGCCGATGCCGATGTAGCCGTCCTTATTTCCGACGATGACCGTGGCCCTGAACTTGACCCTCCGGCCCGAGTCGGTCATCCTCTGGACCATGTTTATGTCCAGAACCTCGTCCTCAAGACCGGGGAGCAGGGCGTCGACTATTCCCGCCTCTTTGATCGGGAGCCTCGATTCGAGCGCCTCGTCGAAGGTCGTGATCTGCCCCTCGTAAACGAGCTTGCCCAGCTTGGTCTTGGGGACCCATTCCTCTTTATATTCCATCCTCAAAAGCTCACCCCAGTATCTTCTCGCGGACGGCCTCGAACTGAGCCACAAGCTCCACGCCCCGGTAGGCCTCGATATTCTCGCCGCGGATCCGTTCGTCGTCCGGGAAGATCTCCGGGCTGTGGGGAACCTCGATCCCTGCGTCCACCACGCCCTTCAGGGCGGAGTATATCCTGTTGCCCCGGGTGTTGGCGTGGATCCCCATGTCCAGGATCGCCTCCGTCTCGCCCATCGCCTTCATCCTCTTGCCGAAGAGGAGGCCGGTGAGGTACGATGCGGGAACGTTTCCGGTGTTCTGCTGGTAGCCGAACTTTTTCAGCTCCTGGGAGCTGACGGTGAGGAGAGTTCTGTCGCCAGCGGGCTCCGCAACGATCAGCTGCAGTGTGATGTTCTTGTTTCCCTTTCTGACCACAAGCCTCGGCTTTCTTGAAAGGATCAGCTTGTATCTGAAGTGATAATCGGTTCTGCCCTCTCTCCGCCTTCTGAAGGGCACCTTGTATCGCGGTCCGGTTGCCATCAGTCACTCCTCGTTAGACCTTTTGCTTTGATGTATGCGTTGAGATGGGCTGTGCTGCGGTACTCGCCGCCCTTGGCCTTCCGATAGAGCATTCGATAGGTGTGACGGTCGATCTCGCCCTCTTCCCTCAGCTCTTTGAGAGTCCGGCGAAGAGCCCGGATCTTGGTCATCCACATCTCTTTCTTCGGAGACCGGGAACCTTTCGCCCCCTTTCTCCTGCCCTGCCCCTTCTGGTGGCCGTAGGCCCTCTTGGCGGCTCGAACCCTGTACCTCGCCCGGCTGTTGCCCTTCTTCGGCTTGGCCTTGATGTTTCCCGCCTCGATCTGGGACCTGATATCCTCCCTCGTGATGGCGTCGGCTATCTCGCCGGCGGCGTCGGGATCGGGGTTGATCCAGATCCTGCTCTCTCCTACGTCGAGGACGGATGCTGCAAGCCTCTTCTGCATTGAAAAGTTCGGCAACTCAGTCGCCTCCGGAGGTGGGGTTGAGAACCTTCAGGTTCATCTCTCGGGCCATCGCCTCGATCTCGTCTCTCTTCTTCATGCCCACCGTCCCGGCGATCCGGACGGCACAACCTTCGGCTCCCTTGAGGTCGCCGGGATTCTTCACCAGGACCTCCTTCATTCCGCAGGGGTGGTACCCCTTGACCCCTTTCGGGCTACCGTAGCCGGCCTTGACGAGCTTCCCCTTGGCCGCGATATGCTGTCTCAGCTTGTTGTGAAGGCCCCGGGGGCGTCTCCAGCTGAGCGAGAGCTTCTTCTTTTTGTGGGAATCGCAACGGTTGAACTCGGGCTTCTTCTTCTTCTGTCTCGCCCGAACTTTCATCAACCTCTCTCTTTCGGAAGTCAAATCCGTCACCTCTTCTCCACCAGGTATATCCCGTCCTGGAATACTCTGATGTCGAACCCTCTGACCTTGGTCGCCTGCTCGATGTTGGCCATCGTCTGGCCCACTAGCTCCTTATCGATTCCGGTGACGATCACGGTGTCGCCCTTGACCTCCACCTGGGATCCGCCCATGATCTTGGCGGATCGGGGCTTCCTCTCGCCCAGGAAGTTGCTGATCAACAGCTCCCCCTTGGAAGCCTTCAGCTGTATCGGGAAGTGAGAGTAGACGGCCTTCATCCTGTACTCGAAGCCCTCGTTGACCCCTTTGATCATGTTGTTCAGGTGGGCGGCCAGAGTTCCGACCATGGACCGATGCCGCTTCCTGGTGATATCGGCGTCGACGACCAGGCCGGACTCGTCTTTTCTGATCTCTATACCTGGATACCAGAGGCGTCTTGAGACCGTCCCCAAGGGGCCAGTCACCGTCACCGTGGCGTCGTCGCCTATTTCGACAGAGACGCCCTCTGGAACTTCTATGCGTCGTGCCAACTCCTTGACCATCGTGACCACCTAATATACGTAGGCCAGAAGCTGGCCGCCGATCCCGCGCTCCCTGGCATCGACGTGAGATATGACCCCCTGGCTCGTGCTCATGATGAGGACGCCGAAGTTTCGGGAGGGTAGGAACCTCTTCTCCCACTTCTCCAGGTCGGTGACCTGGGAGGAGAACCGAGGCTTGATCACGCCGCACCGGTTGATCTTTCCTTGCAAGTTGACCTTGAACATCCCGGACTTGCCGTCGTCTATGAACTCGAACTCGCCGATGTATCCAAGGTCTGCCATAACCTTCAGGGTGTTGCCGATGAGCTTGGAAGCGGGCCGGATGACGCATTCACTTTTGCCGACGTCTTCAGCGTTCTTTATGATGGACATGGCATCGGAAAGCGGATCTAACAGTACCATTTGTCATCACCTACGTGTACTTCTCAAAACCCATCTGCGGGGCTATCTCTCTGAAACACTGTCTGCAGAGATAAATTCCATATTTTCGAATGAGCCCCGGCTTTCTGCCGCACCTTTTGCAGGCGTTTGCGCCTCTGCCGAAGCTCTTGGTATCGGTCTTCATGCCGCCTCCACGATCTCTACGCCGTACTTATTTTTGACGTACTCCACGGCGTCCTCTTTTGTCAGCCGATGACGGGAAGCCATCTTTCCTCTCGCTATGCGCCTTCGGGCCACCCGGTATCCAGGCCGCTTGAGGGCCACCGAGACGTCCATGCCGAAGATCCCGATGTCGGGATCGTACTTCATCCCCGGAAAGTCGGTGTGCTCCTCGACTCCGAAGGAGAAGTTGCCGCTGTCGTCGAACTGGCCCTGCCGGAGGGCGCCGCCCGCAACCTCAAGAGCGATTTTGAGGAACTCTTCAGCGTCAGCGCCCCTCAGAGTCACTCTGCAGCCGATAGGCTCTCTCTTCTTTATGCCGAAGCCCGGAAGGGTCTTTTTGGCTAGGGATCTGACGGGAGACCTGCTCGTTATCTCCCCGAGGATCGTCTCTGCGTTGACCAGCCTCTGGCCGCTCTCGCCAGTGCCGATGTGGACTGTCACCTTGTCGATCCGAGGCTCCAACATGACGTTCATTTCAGAGCCCCCAGCTTGATGGCAGGTTTGTCTCTGCCGATCATGAAGACGTGATCGACGGTCGTCTCGAAATCCTCTTTGCCGGAGATGATGACCCTGTTCGGCCGAGAGCTTCTGACTACCTCGATCTCCTTGATCGCCCCGACCTCGCCGGAGTGGGTCCCTCCGACCACCACGGCCAGGTTCCCCTCTTTGAACTCGATGACGTCGGCGATCTCCTTCTCGGGTATCGAGAGGATGACGGAGCTTCCGGGGGCGTAATCGCCCTCGGCGAGGATGTTAGTCCCGTCGTTGAGGTTCAGCTGCGTCTTTCCGCCCCTGAGGATCGTCTTATTCTCGATCCTGCAAAGCTTCCTCACCTCGCCAGCCTCCAGCTCGGTGAGGTCGAACCTCCCCTTGGCGTCCGAAAGGAGCCTGTACTTCTTGTCAAGAGCCGGGACCGATATCACGTCGAAGATCCCCACCGGGAAGTTCGGGTCCTTTCTCGCCTTTCCGTCGACGAGGACCCCGCCCTCGTGGAGGACGCGCTTTGCCTCTCTGGAGTTGTCGACCAGCCCCAGGAGATCCCTGACCACGACGACGAGGGGGATGCTCCCCTTGGCAGAGTGGGGACCGGGCTTGCTATTGGCCACCCACGTATGTATCTTCCTTGGGATCGGCCAGCTTCGTGGACTCGCAACCCTCTTCTGATGTCTGCTCACCTAAATCACCTGGAAAAGATCTTCTTCCTTTCTTCGTCGTCCAGCTCCATCTTGGTGATGACGACGTTGGAGGGCTGGACCGCCCTCGGCACCTCGGTCCCGTCGGCCCGGAATACGCTCACTCCGGCCACGGTGATGGTGCCGCTCTTCAGGTCCGCCTTCTGGACTTCGCCCTCGGTTCCCGCATGGTCGCCGCGCATCACCTTGACGGTATCGCCCACTTTCACCTGAGCGCTGCGGGTCTTCATCTCCTCGCGAAGCTCCTTGGAGAGGGCGGCGTGAAGGTACTTCTGCCGCCGGTGAAGGGGAGCGGAGAACCTCTCTTTTCGCTGTTTGCGTGGCTGTTTGCTCTTCATGGTTATCACACAATTATCGATGCGGCCGATGCGATCTTTCCGTACCGCTCAGCCACCTCTCTGGCCACTGGCCCCTTTATCTCCGATCCTTTGGGAATTCCGGCAGCGTCTGTGATGACCGCCGCGTTGTCCTCGAACTTGACCCTCATCCCGTCGGGCCTCCGGAACTCCTTCTTCTGGCGAACGATCACCGCGGTCATGATCTGCTTTCTCATCTCAGGCGTGCCCTTCTTGACGGATACCACGATCATGTCGCCGACTCCGGCACAGGGCATCCTGTTTTTGACGCCCCTGTACTTCTTCACCGAGATGATCTCGAGCACCCTCGCGCCGGTGTTGTCGGCGCATTCGAGGCGTGCTCCAGCGTTGATCGGCCTCGGTATGCAGGCCTTCAGACCCTTCATCGGACGACCTCCACCACGACGAAGGACTTGGTCTTGCTGAGGGGTCTGCACTCGGCGACCTTCACCACGTCACCGACCTTCGCCTTCAGGCAGGGCGGGTTGTGGGCGTGGAGCTTCGACCGCCTCTTCTCGTACCTGTCGTACTTCGTCATCTTCCTCTCGAACTCGCGCAGGACCACCACAGTATCGGTCATCTTATCGCTGACCATCGTTCCGTCAAAGACCTGACCGCGAACGGAAAGCTTTCCGTGAAAGGGACATTTTGGATCGTCACAGGCCTTCTCAGGTGACTTGACGCCCAGTCCGATATCCCTCATAATTTCCACCTCGATCTCCGTATTTTTTTGTTAATTCTGTTTTCGGGTTGTGAGACTAAAACTGAGCCCTCTGCCTTCACCTTCAGGCCCTGGGACAGGGTAAAAATGAAGCAGTTGCAGGACTTGGGAACGCATCTTGCTCCACTCCTGGTCTCGATCAGAAAGGTGTTCCGGGTTTCGTCGACGACCCGGCCCGATAACCCCACCAGGGAGGGGTTTGTCCCACCGGCGACCTCCACAGATAGGCCTATCAGCTCATGTCTGACGAGATTCTCAGGAGTTATCATCACGCTTTTGCACGCTCCTTCATTATCGTCTCGATCCTGGCTATGGACCTCTTTATCTCCTTAATCCTGCCAGGTTTCTCCGGGGCGCCGCCAGAGACGACGAGCCCCCTCTCCCGGATCAGCTCGCTATTGAGGGCGTCAAGCTCCTCGCCCAGCTCCTCGGGGCTCATATTCCTCAGTTCATCGACCCTGAATATCGCCATGTCAAGTCACCCTCTCGTCTCACACGTCGCTCTTCGGCTCTTCATCGGAGGCAGGAGCTTCCTCTTCGGCTGCCGGCTCTTCGGTGATCGCCTCTTCGACCGGTTCGGCAGAAGTCTCGGCGACGGCCGGGACCTCTTCTTCGACGACCTCCTCTTCGGCGATCGGCTCTTCGGCACCCGGTTCTGGGAGGACTTCCTCCTCAGCGATCTCGATGGTCAGTTCCTCGACGACTATCTCCTCGACGGGCCCCTCCGTCTCAGACTCCAGAAGCTCCTCCAGCTCGTCCTTCTTCTCCTCCGCGGGAGCTGGCTCTTCGGGAGCCTCTTTGGAGGGCGGAGCGATCTCGAACCTGTCGGGCGGTATGGCGTCGGGAGGCACTATCCTCACCTGGCACCCGATGGTCCCGAGCTTCTTCACCGCCACGGCGTACCCGTAGTCCACGATCTCCTGGGAGGGTTTGCCCGAATGCTTGACGTAGCCGGCCAAAAACTTCTCCACCCTTGATCGGGGTCCCGTCAGCTTGCCGCTGAGGATTATCTCGCAGCCGAGGGCTCCGCTCTCCATCACCCTCCGGAGGGTGGTCTGGCCCGCCTTTCTGAAGTACCAGCCTCGCTCCAGGGAGCTGGCCAGCCTGTTCGCCACCACCTGGGCGTTCAGCTCGGCCTTGCCCACGTCCTGGACGTCGATCTGGGGGTTGTCCAGCTTGAAGTTTCTATCCAGGTCCCGGGTCAGCTTTCGGATCAGTTTGCCGCCCTTGCCGATGACCATCCCCGGCTTTTCGGCGTAAACTGTGATCTGGATCCCCATGGGGGTCCTGTTCATCATCATGCCGCCGTACCCGGCCCGACTGAGCTCCTTGGAGAGATACTCGTGGACCAGGGCTTTGGTGAAGCCGTCCTCTACAAATTTCTTCTCTACGCCCAAGTCAGCTCACCTCGGTCAATATCATCTCTATCGATACCGTCTCTGTATCTTTGGGGGTGGCTCTGCCCATGGCCCTCGGCATCCAGCCCCTCAGGGTCCTCCCCTGCTTTGTGGAGACGTGGGCGATCTTCATCTCGGCGGGGTCGAGCCCCTTGTACTCGGCGTTGCTGGAGGCGTTGACGAGAACGCTCAAAACTGCCCTCGCCGCCTTCTGGGGGTACTTGCCGGCGTCCCAGCCCACGAGGCCCCGCCGATGGGGCACCTTCTTGTTGTGCCGCCTGAAGGGGACGGGCCTCTTTTTGGCTATCACTTCTTCGAGGTACTCCTTCGCGGCCTCGGCCTTCATTCCCCGGATGGCGTTGCAGATCTCCAGAGCGTGCTTGGGCGAGATGTGATGTTCTGTGCCCATGGCCCTGGACGATCGCTCCTTCTTTTCAGGGGTGATGGAATAATTCAGTCGTCCCATATCTGCCACCTCACTTCAACGGAACGAACTTGCTCGATCGGGTGGCGCCCACGCCGGCGCTGCCGTGAGTGACCCTCGCCCTGGTCAGGGAGTACTCGCCGAGGTAGTGGCCGACCATCTCCGGAATGATCTCGACCCGGTTGAAGGTCTTGCCGTTGTAAATCTCGACCGTCTTTCCCACCATCTCGGGAAGGACTATCATGTCCCGAAGGTGGGTCCTCACCACGTCCCGGTCCTTGACCCGCGAGAGGAGCCTTCTGTGATCTTTGGTCAGCCCCCTCTTCAGCCTTCTTCGCTGCCTTGAGGGGAGAAGGGCCATCATCTCGTCCATGTTGAGCTTCTTCAGCTCCTCGACCTTGAGGCCGCGGTAGGTGAACTCCTCTTTCCTCTTCGGAAGCCTTGATCCTGATTTCCTCGCCAAAACAATCCCTCTTTAACGCTTTCCGGTCCTTCGCGCCGCAATGGACCCGACCTTACGACCGGGGGGCGTGTTCCTGCTGACGGTCTTGGGCCTTCCTGGATGCTGCCATCCGCCGCCACCGAAGGGGTGGTCCACCACGTTCATGGCCACGCCTCTGACCCTGGGATACTTGCCAGCCTTGGACTTCATCTTGTGATATTTTTTTCCTGCCTTTACGAAGGGCTTGTCGGTCCTGCCGCCGCCAGCGACGACCCCTATAGTCGCCATGCAATGGGGGCTCAGCCACTTCATCTCTCCGCTGGGGAGCTGGACGACGGTCTTTCCTACGTCGTGGGCTATGAGGATGCCGTAGACCCCGCTGGACCGGGCGAACTGGCCGCCGGACTTCGGGCTCGACTCGATGTTGCAGATGGGGATCCCCTCGGGGATCTCCGCCAGGGGGAGGGAGTTTCCCGGCTTGATCTCGGCGGAGGCGCCGCAGGCTATCTCCTGGCCGACGTATACCCCCTCCGGGACGAGGATGTACCTCTCCTC
>Ga0116202_10002912_pt1 | contig 10263 bp, 5 predicted proteins | sample LakKivw325mmetaG_FD_94479 | JGI IMG/M metagenome (GOLD analysis project Ga0116202, IMG submission 94479) | Anoxic lake water microbial communities from Lake Kivu, Rwanda to study Microbial Dark Matter (Phase II) - Lake Kivu water 325m metaG | ecosystem: Environmental > Aquatic > Freshwater >... | reverse complement strand
TTCAAAGCACAGACCGGCACTCCCGCCACCCGTGCCCGCAACATCTATTCAGACGGCACCGCCTACGATCCGATGAATCCCCCCGCCACCGGTGGAACCGTTTCCGGGCAATTCGCCCAGACCACTCTCTACCTGATTCCCGGCGGAGTTGGCCACGTGCAGGGAACCGTGTTGGGCGCTGGAAACCAACCTCTGCAAGGGGTGAATGTCCAGATCCTGAACACCACCTATGCCACCACCACCAACGCCCAGGGCCAGTTTCAGATCCAGAACGTGCTGCCGAACACCTACACCATTCAGTTCAGCATCTATGGCTACGACACACTCACTCAGACCTTCACGCTGGATGAGGACGAGACCGAGATCATCGATGTGACCATGACCCCCATGGCCACCGTAACCGTGAGCGGCACCATCCTGGCCAGCGATACCGGCGCCGGACTGCCCGGAGCCAGCATTTATCTGGTGGGATATGCCAATTACAACGCCAACAGCACCGCCACCGGCGCTTTCACCATTCCCAGCGTCTATGCCAACCAGAGCTATGACTACACCATCATCTGCGCTGGCTACACCTCCGTGAATGGCACCATCGACGTGGGCGCCGGCAACTACTCCATGGGTAACATCACCCTGAATGAAGTGGCCTATGCCCCGCTGGCAGTGCAGGCTGAATCCAACGACATCAACACGGTGGTCACCGTAACCTGGCTGGCGCCTGATCCCAACGCCATGGAGATCACCGAAAGCTTCGAAGGCACCACCTTCCCGCCCCAGGAATGGGCTCATACAATCACCAATAACGGCCCTGCCAACACCCTGGGCATCTACCCCACCTGGTGCCGTTTCGGAACAGTTTCCATCAGCGGGCAGACCGTTGCCCCCACCGATGGCACCTACCAGGGTGGACTATACTGGGATTACAACCATCAGGATGAATGGCTGATCACACCGGACTTCAATTGCCCGCCCTCGGCTTATCTGCGCTTCGACAGCTATGTCTATCTGGGCAGCACCAATGCCGATCACTACTATGTGAAAGTATCGTCCGACAATGGCAGCACCTGGACCGCGCTATGGGATGCCAGTGCCCAAACCGGCGGCTGGAACTACTATGCCTCTCCCATCACCGTGGATCTGAGTGCCTACAGCGGACAGCAGATCATGCTGGCGTTCAATGCAGTGGACGGCCCCAACAACGACGGGCTCTGGTATGTGTGGTTCATGGACAACATCTACATCGGCAACGCTATCTCCACCATCACCTTTGCCGGCAGCGACCTCCGGGCCTATTCCGCAGCCGGCAACAGCACCGGATTCAACAGCGCCTTCATGCCGCTGCGTGCTCCTTCCCGCCGGATGGAGGAAGGCGGCATCCGCACCGAACCCAGGCTGCCCTTTGCCAATGAGGTGCGTTCCACGCTAAATTCGACCCGCGAACTCACCGGTTACAAGGTGTGGAGGCTGGGAGCCGGACAGGAAGGCAACGAAACCTCCTGGGCGCTGATCACTCCCGATCAGATCACCGCCCTCACCGTTGACGATCCCGGCTGGCAGAGCCTGCCCAACGGCAATTACCGCTGGGCTGTGAAAGCGGTCTACACCAACGGCGTCCTCTCCGTGCCCTCCTTCTCCAACATCCTGCTCAAGGAAACCATCACCGGATTGATCGCCGGTGTGGTCAGAAGGCAGAACAACACTCCCATCGTGGGCGCCACGGTAACCGCGGGAGGCCTTTCCGCCACCACCAACACCGCGGGAGCCTATTCCATCATCATCCCGGTGGGGACCTATGACGTAACCTGCACCGCCGACGGCTTCGTTCCCCAGACCGTGGAAGGCGTGGTGGTTACCCAGAACCAGACCACCACGGTGAACTTCATCATGATGGTGGTATCCAACGAGGATATCGTGATCCCGGTCACCGCCACAGAGCTGATCGGCAATTATCCCAATCCCTTCAATCCGGAAACCACCATCAGCTATAGCGTGAAGGAGGCCTCACCGGTCAGGATCGAGATCTACAACTCCCGGGGACAGCGAGTCCGCACCTTGGTGAACGAGACCCAGTCTGCCGGCTGGTACAATATCGTCTTCAACGGCAGGGACGACACTGGCAAGCCCGTCGCCAGCGGTGTCTATTTCTACCGCATGAGCGCTGGCAGCTACTCCTCCACCCGCCGGATGATCCTGATGCAGTGATCTGAACAGATGAACAGATAAACAGATGAACAGATAACCAGAGCAGATGGCTGCTCCTGGGGGTGCGGGATGCTGATCCCGCACCCCTTTTTTATCCCTTCATCAGGGAAGAAACCTGCGCTGCGGCAAAACGAAACCTCAGGGCCATCGATGACAAACCACCGCAGGTTCTGGGAGGGCGACTCTTCGAGCTAATATTATATTTGCCAATTATCTGTGTCGCCCTTCCAGGGCTTGAATGTGTTCGACCTTCAATATGGCGTCCCGCTGGGACTCAATTATCTTTTCCTTTCCATATGTTTCTATCTGAAATGTCGTTCCTACGGAACTCTGATGGCAAGCATGGCTAGATTTTTCTCGGCCGCTTCAGTGGGTGCGGGACTGCAGGCATGGTGCTATAATCCATGTGTTTATGAGACCCCGATCTCTTGTGCAACCGATTTTTGAGGCTGTGAAAAAACTCATGTTGCGAGTCCCAGCGGGACGGTATTTCAGATAGCACTGGGGATCCAATCTTCCATCCGAGTCCCAGCGGGACGGTATTTCAGATAGCACTGGGGATCCAATCTTCCATCCGAGTCCCAGCGGGACGGTATTTCAGATAGCACTGGGTATCCAATCTTCCATCCGAGTCCCAGCGGGACGGCATATCAAGTGATTAATATTGAACAAAATGAGTGTGTTCGACCTACAATATGCCGTCCCGCTGGGACTCAAATATCATTTTATATCATCGTTTTTCTATCTGAAATGTCGTTCCTACGGAACTCTGATGGCAAACATCGAGGGCTTTTTCACAACCGCTTCAGCCGGTCAGGTTTTGGCGGCAGCGTTTCCGGATGGCTAAACTTCGTTTCATCCAGGCAAACGGAAGGTGATTTCCAAGGCGAGCAGATACTGTAAGCAGCTGTGAGCAGATATGAGCAGATTGGATGCAAACTTGGAAGCATACACTGTCCCCAATGTCCAAAATGGTCACCGCCCCCATTAGCATTACGGAATCATTACGGAGTCATTACGGAGTTAATCCGTAATGACTCCGTAATGATTCCGTATTGGTAATGGGAGCCATGATGGAAATCAAGGGAAAACCAGAGGGAACACCCTTGGTCCTATATAGGTTTATCATTCTTCACATTCAGGCAGGGTCTTTTTATGTTATCCGGTTGATGGTATGAATTTTAGCTCGTGTTGCAGTGGATCGCTCAGAACCTGGCCTGAGTGTCCTGCAGAGCTATTTCCTGATCTGGGTTGGGGATTGCCGCCGGGATCAAAGCAAGTAGATTGTCCTTGAGGGGACAGAGAAAGCGATGTCCTCTTGATTCCCATACATATCGAAAGCGGAGTGATGATGAAAAGCATTATCAGCAGCCCATTGATCAAGAACATTATGCATGACGATTTTTGTGCTTTGCAGGAAACCATGCTGGTGTGCGAAGCATTGGACCATATCCGAAACAGTGAATCAAAACCGCGCATTCTGTATTTTTATGTGGTTGACCGCTCTTTCCACCTCAGCGGGGTGATCTCCACCCGAATGTTACTCACCGCGGATTTGAACAGCAGCCTGGGTTCGATTGCCGACCACAGGGTTCGCTATATCCCCCAGGAAGCCGAGATCCAGGATGTATTGGCGGAATTTGTGGTCCACAAGTTCCTTGCCCTGCCGGTAGTGGACAAGGAACACAGACTGGTGGGAATAGTTGATGTAAGCTCTTTTACCGAGAATGTTTCGGACATTCTGGAAAGGAACAAGGCGGGCGAAATCTTTGAAACCATTGGCTTTCGCCTTAATCAGATCCAGGGGGCTTCACCCCAGAAGGCTTTCCGGATCCGCTTCCCCTGGTTGATCGCCTCCATCACGGGAGGATTGCTCAGCGCCATCATGACCTCCAGATTTGAATCCGTATTGGCCGGAGCGCTGGTACTGTCCTTCTTTCTAACTCTGATCCTGGGCTTGGGTGAAAGCATCAGCATGCAATCGATGACCGTAACAATTCAAGCGCTCAGAACCAAGCCACCATCGTTGAAGTGGTTTGTGCATGAGTTTTCAAAAGAGCTGTTCACGGCGCTGCTGTTGGGATTGGCGTGTGGATTGACTGTGGGTGCGGCGGTCTTCATCTGGCAAAGAGCACTGCTTGCGGCCATGGTTATCGGAGGTTCTCTGGTGGTAACGATGCTTACGGCGAATCTGACCGGCCTCATCATCCCCACAACTCTGCACGCCTTGAAGCTGGAGCCCAGGATCGCCGCGGGGCCTTTGACCCTTACCATTAGTGACCTGTTTACCATATCCATATATTTCAGCCTGGCAGGGCTTGTGTTATAGAAATGGGTTGTGAACGGGGGAAACCGATCCGCCCTTGCACGCCTCTTGCGCATCTCCACTGTGACCCTTCACATGCCTCCCTCATTATTATACATACGGACTGAGCCTGCCTGTAGCTCAGCCCTGATGGTTTGGTTGCTTCAGCCAAGCGACCCTACGGACTCCTGTTTCAATATTTCAGCCACTTCCAGGCTTCTTTGAGCGAGGGTTTTTTCCCATACATGAGGATCCCCACGCGGTAGATCTTGGCCGTCACCAGGAGGAGGAGATAGATCGCCGCCGCCGTGGTGAAAAGGGAGATGATGGCGCCCGAGGGCAAAGCCGGCGCACTGGCCGCGATGCGTGAAAACATCACCACCGGTGTAAAGAACGGGAACAGCGAAGCCCACAGGGCGGAAGGGGTGTCCGGATTCTTCGCCACGGAAAACATGATGAAGAAGCTCAGAATGTTGAGGATCACCACCGGAGCCAGGAACTGCTGCCCTTCGTCGTCCGTGTTCACCATGGCGCCGATGGCGGCGAAGAGGACGGCATAAAGCAGATAGCCCATCAGGAAAAACAGCAGGAAAAACACAAAGACCACCGGCGTGAAACGGAGGTTTTGGATGATGTTCAGCAATTCCGGCACCTGCACTCCGGCCTTGGCCAGCAGGTCGTCCCCATAAACCGTGAAGGCATAGATGAAGCCCACGATGACCAGAAGCTGCGTTATTCCGACCAGGCAGATCCCCACCAGCTTGCCCAGCATCAGTTCGATCGGTTTGATGGAGGAAATGATCGTCTCGGTGATGCGCTGGCTCTTCTCCTCGATCACGCTGCGGGTTACCATCTGCCCATAGACCATGATGAACAGCATCAGCACATAAGAAAGCAGGTAAGTGAGCAGATAATTGGCAATGCCGCTGCCCTTCACCTCCCCTTTCTGGGTAACCTGGATGCCTTCCAGCCACACCTGTCCCAGGTTCATCTCCTCACGGATCACCTCCGCCGGGAAACCCTTGTCCTCCAAACGCAGGTTGGATACCACCCTGGACAGGGCGCGTTGCAGCTTTTCCTGCTCCTCATAATCGGTCAGGTTTCGGCTGGAAAAGGTTACCATCCTGCTATCGATCACGTCTTGGGGAATGATCAGATATGCGTCGATCTGTTTGTCCATCACTTTGTTGTTCAGTTCGCTGCGCACTGCCGCCAGATCCTGCTTCCCAAGATCGTATTCCTGAAACCGGAACATGGGCTCTCCGCTGCGCAGCGTGTCCGGCAGCAGGCGTGTGAATTCCGTGTAGATCCTGCCGGTTTCATCCACCACCACCAGGTCTTTGCTGGCCGGCTTGAAGAACCGGCCAAAGATGAACACCCCGCCAAAGACCATCACCAGCAGCAAGGGCAGCAGCAGAGTGCCGATCACGAAGCCCTTTTTCTTCACCCGGGTCAGGTATTCCCGTTTGACCACGGCCATGGTTTTGCTATTCATGGTTTTCCTCCCCCTGCCGGTGGCGCTGCACCGAAGAAATGAAGATGTCGTTCAGCGAAGGCTCCATCAGCTCAAAGCGGTTGATCCGCACCTCACGGACGATGGACTGCAAGAATTCCTGCGGGTCCGCGCCGGGCTTAAGCTCGAGCTCCACATAGTTGCCAAAATCGTCGAACTTCTCTATTACCTGTGAGTTCTGCAGAAAATCCGGCTTGCCGGTGTAGGAGAGCTGGATGCTTCTGCTGCCGAATTGCTTCTTCACTTCGCCGATCTGGCCGTCCAGGATCTTCTGCCCGTGGTCGATCAGCAGGATGGTGTCGCACAGGCGTTCCGCGTTGTCCATCTCATGGGTGGAGAAGATGATGGTGTTGCCTTTTTTCTTCTGCTCCAGGATCAGTTCCTTGATCAGGTTGGTGTTGATGGGGTCCAGCCCCAGAAAAGGCTCGTCCAGGATCATCAGTTCGGGCTCGGACATCACGGTGGCGATCATCTGCAGCTTCTGTTGCATGCCTTTGGAGAGTTCCTCCACCTTTTTGCGCTTCCACTCCATCAGCTCCAAGCGCTCCAGCAAGCCGTCGATCGCCGCCTGCGCCTTTTTGCCCTTCATGCCCTTCAGTTCACCCAAAAACAGCAGCACGTCGTTGACCCGCATTTTGCGGTAGATGCCCCGCTCCTCCGGCAGATAGCCGATCCGGTGGTTCTGATTGGCGGAGTTTTTTTGGCCAAAGAGGGATATCTTGCCGGAATCCGGAATGATGATGTTCATCAGCATCCGGATGGTGGTGGTCTTACCGGCGCCGTTGGGGCCCAGCATGCCATGCACCTGCCCCGCCTCCAGAGAAAAACTGATATTGTCAACCGCCCGGAGTTGTCCGAACTGCTTGCAGATGTCCTGTGCTTCCACGATCTTCATGATACCTCGCAATCCTTGACAGGGAACGTTTAATTGTGCTCACTTTCAGTATTGTAAACAATAATCCCGGCACTCCGATGCTGTCAAGCGAAATCCAATAAACCTGCGTAACGCAACCCTGCGTAATCTGAAGACATCGAAATCCCCTGCTTCTAATGAGACTTGCAGGATGGACTCGTATCGTTAACTGCCCAGGCAGGACTGGGATTCCCATGCGCCCAACCTATGCCGGGGCGGTCAGTATGGTTTAACCTGATACGACTCTTAGGGCAGCAGCACGATCCTGGCGCTTGCTTCCTGAATCCCGCTGCTGGCCTTCACCAGATAGATCCCGGCGGGAAGGCGTCCCCCTTTTTCATCCCGGCCGTCCCATTCCAGGGAGCGCTTTCCCTCGTTTCCGGACTGGATCCACAACCTTCTCACCAGCCGGCCCCTCAGGTCGAAAACGCTCAATTGCACTTCTGCCGCCAGGCGGGACGAGACCTCGAGCATAACCTTATTCTGGAAGGGATTGGGCCAGGCCCGCAGGCTCAATCCGGCCGGAGGCGCCAGACCGGTTTCCGGGCTTGAGCTTGGCTCCACCAGGTGGTAAACGTGCGCCTGGTTGCCTGAACCTATCGCATAGAAAGCATTGTTGCCGGTGGTATAGAAATCCACGGGTGAGACGATCAGATTGGAATCGGGCAGGGAGATCGCCTGTCCCTCCAAATCCAGCAGCCTGGCGGCGGTGGCGGCGGGGGTGTAACTGTGGTAGCTCAGAAAATAGCCATCCTGTATCTTGTAGAGGCGGGAGGGGTTGTTCAGATCGTTCAATTCAGGGAACTGGAGGATGTATTCCACCTCGTTGCCAACCACCTGGAACATTCCCAAGCGGCGGTTATGGGGGATCATGAACAGGTCGGTGCAGATGGCCAGGAAACGGTTGTCGCCAAGAAGGTGCACGGCTTCGAAGGTATGCTGGGGAGTGTAATCGAAGAAGTTGGTGCTGCCCCCATAATAGAGGGGGTACAGGGTTGCCATATTGTTGGCGTTCACCCTCATCAACAGTGTGCGCACCAGGTCCAGGCCGTCGAAATCGTAACGGGACTGCTTCACCAGGAAGCAGGAATCCCCGAAATCGGCGCTGATCGGATCGGTCGACCATCCCCCATAGTAGATCTCGGTGCGGGTCATAGTTTGGTGATTGAGCAGGTAGCTGGCCTGGTCCTGCCAGTCTATGTAGGCGGACATGATCACACGCTGATCGTCCAGGCGGGTCAAGGCGATCGTGCCGATGGAATTGGGGAAGTTCCAGTAGTATGAACAGACCCCCGTCTGCAGGTTGAGCAGGTAAACCGAGCCCTGGCTGGAGAGGATCATCAGTTGGGGGGTGAGAAAGCAGAAGCTGCGATTGCTGATGGGATTGGCGCTAAAGCTGAGCCCGGGGTTGTTGGTAACCACGGTGGTGGCCTGAAACTCCTCGTCGATCACAGTCATGAACAGGTGCAGGGAATTCTTCTGCAGATAGAAGACCCTGCCCAGGAACGACTTGGCCAGGACAAACACCGGCTCTCCACCATCCTGGTCCAGCGGGACTGGGTGCTGATAAGTATATAGGGTCTGGGTGGCGGACATAGCGCAGCTGGTGTTAATGTAAAAGCCCTCGATGCCGAATCCGTTGTCGCTGGGAATCAGCCTGTAAAACCACAGGTTTCCCGTGGGCTGGTGCAGGCCGCGGCAGTTGTGGTCGTTACCCGGATAGGCCGTTCCTGCATAATGCAGACCAAGCCCGGGAACTGCCATCAGCATCTGCCCTGCAATAAGCAAGAAGGCCAAAGCCAGAACATTCTTCCTCATGGTAACTCCCATCCCGAGCCGGCTCTCTGTGAAATAACATCCTCGCGGGGAGTCCGGGCACGGCTTGAATCTTTTGGCTGCTAATGTATCAAAGTCAAACATTCTGTCAAGAGAAAATGGGGATGCGGTATTTGATCATCGTTCCTCCCCGCTTTACCAATCACTACTAACCACTTACCACTAACCGATCATCCCAAGCTCCGCGGCCAAGTCGCTCCATCCCACGATGCGGCACTGCTCGTTTTCCCAACTCTGGTGTCCTGAATAGACCAGCCTTCCCTTGGCCGCCGGGATACCCAGTTTCCCGAATTTCAGCAGATTGCCATAGAAAGAGCTGTTGATCAGGGCTGCTGATTTAATCTCGAAGGGATGCAGTTTCCCGCCCCGGTCGATGAGCAGGTCGATCTCCATGCCATTGGACTCCCGGAAATAATTCAGAGGAGGCCGGATTCCCCGGTTGTGATAGTGCTTCAGGGTCTCGGAAATCACATGGTTCTCAAACAAATTGCCCCGGAGCGGATGAGTAGCCAGATCTGCGGCATTTCTCAGCTGCAGAAGGTTACAAGCCAGGCCGGTGTCGTAAAAATACAACTTGGGGCTTTTGATCAGCCGCTTGGACAAGTTGCCATACCAGGGGCGCAGCAGATGGATAATATAACTTGTCTGCAGCACGGACAACCAGTTGCTGGCTGTCTTGTAGTCCACCCCGGCATCGTTGGCCAGTGATTCTTTGTTCAGTATGGCTCCCGTTCGGCCTGCGCACAAGGCCAGGAACCGGGTGAAGGAATCCATATCCTGCACATTGGTCAGCAAGCGGATATCCCTCTGAAGATAGGTCCGGATATAGGAATCGTAGAAAATCCCGGCATCCATCTCATTGGCGATCAGGCGTGGATACCATCCCCGGAATATGAGTTCCTGGATCGAATCTGCCCCTTCCGGATAAGCTTCACGATAAGTGAAGGGAAGCAGTTCCAGGATGGCGGTGCGTCCGGCCAGGGATTGGGAAACATCCTTCATCAGGGCGAATTGGTTCGATCCTGTAAGTATGAACTGGCCGGGAATCTGATTCTCATCCACGATCAGTTTCACATAGGAAAGAACCTCAGGCGCATACTGGAATTCATCCAGAATGTACGATCCCTTCCGGTCACCAAACAAGGACAGGGGATCTTCCTTCGCCTGCTGACGGGTGCCCAGGTTTTCAAGGTCGATGTAAACATAACCAGGATATGCCATTTGAGCCAGGGTCGTCTTGCCGGACTGCCGGGGCCCGGTGATGGTGATGACCGGAAACCCTCTGGTCAGAGCAGCCAGGTGAGTTTGCATCTCTCTGATGATCATCATGTGCTTCCTTTTATGTAAATTCGGAATCTGATTCCAGAAATTACATAGATTACCAGCGGGTCATTGTGTCAAGCACTTTGTGCTGACACGATGCAAACCACACATACATCGGCACTTAGGCATGGCAGTTTCCCTTCCGCCCGCCCCAAGGAAGCAAACCTGTGC
>Ga0116202_10002911_pt1 | contig 10268 bp, 10 predicted proteins | sample LakKivw325mmetaG_FD_94479 | JGI IMG/M metagenome (GOLD analysis project Ga0116202, IMG submission 94479) | Anoxic lake water microbial communities from Lake Kivu, Rwanda to study Microbial Dark Matter (Phase II) - Lake Kivu water 325m metaG | ecosystem: Environmental > Aquatic > Freshwater >... | reverse complement strand
GGGGTAAGGGCTTCTGAATCCTCGGTGTGGGCAGCAGTCCCGCCACTACGAGGACATCTCCCCTGTTCCCAGGTAGGTATCTGCTCTAGGGTCGGTGTTGGCCCAGGCTATTCGCCTGCAGTGCGGTCGAGGGCCTGCGGCAACGGCCTCGTGCCGGGAAGCTGCCTCCCGGGCAGGTTGTCTACCGGTCGTCCCGTTCAGGGCAGGTTGCAGACGCCGCCCGAGCACGTTGGGCAGCTCGCGACCGACGAGCTGCTTGTAGAGGACCCGCTCTTCCCTATAGCGAATCCCGAGAACAGACGACGCACCCTCACTGAGCCGCACTGGGGGCAAGGGACCTTCTTCTGGCTCTCAGCTCTGGGGAGCAGCTTCTCAAAGGTGACCCCGCAGGCCTCGCATCGGTACTCGTACAGCGGCATAGGGTACTCCTCCTCCAGATATACCGTTGTGCGTTGTGGCACGCAAGCGGCCCCGTTGGGGGATCAGCCAGGCTTGCGCGCTGCAACGATTAGATAGTCGCCCAATCCCTCCACGCAGACCACCTCGAGGCCGCACTCGGGCAGGATCTCGTCCCACTCCTCGGCGGAGAGCGCCAGGAAGCCGTGGAACCCGTGGGCGCGGAAACCTGTTAGCCCGACGCTGAAGTCCATACCTAGGAACCATCCGCCCGGCCTTAGGAGTCGGTGGATGGCCGTCACGCACGCAAGATGGTCGCTCATGCAGTGGATCGCTTGGCTACTCACGACGTAGTCGAAGGATCCCTGTTCGTCGCCCAACTCCGTCACGTCCACCTGCCGAAACTCTACGCGCCGTCCCTCGGCCTGGGCGCGCTCTCTGGCATTCCTCAGGCAGTTCTCCGAGTAGTCGAGGGCCGCGGCGTCAATGCCCACCACGTCGAAGCCGCGCTCGGCCAGCATCAGGGCCAGGAATCCTTCGCCGGTTCCCACATCGAGAACCCGTGCACCCGGCCGAGCCGACGCCATCAGAGCGATCAGCCTGTCCGCGGCCTGTTGTTTGCTGTCTGGCTGTGCCTGATGCTGCTGCTCACACTGCTTGCGGTGCGCGCGCCCGGCCCGCGTGACGTGCCACTTGCCGTCATCGCTTGCTTCTATCAAGCCGGCGGCTTCGAGCTGACGCAGAGAGCGCTGCATCTCGTCCGCCGCTACCCACAGGGCTCCATTGCGCCTGAAGGCGCGGTTATCCTTGCTCTTCTCACGGATGGCCCCCACGAGCTGCACCTTCGTCCGTGCCTCCTCATCCAATAGCACGAGAAGGTAATAGCGCAGAAACTCCCCTATGCTAGGGCCTCTTCTGACCCTCCGCATTGCTGGCATCACCCGGGCGTCAACTCCGAATCTCTTGCCTGTCACGGACTGCAAGAGCCAGCCGGCACATGGCCGCCGCTGGGCATCGCGTCCCGCGGACCTCTCCCCGCCGGTGCCCACCAGCTAGTCGGTCTTTCCAGGCAGCTCTAGGCCAGGCCCATGTGGATGGCGCCTGCGGGGCAGTGAACCGCGCACAGACCGCAGCCCCTGCACAGCCTGGGTTCGACAACCGCCTCCCCTGCGGCATCCAAACGCACAGCCCCAGTCGGACAGACTCCCACGCACCTCCCACACCCAACGCAGAGCCGCCTGTCCACCTGGGCGACCTGCTTGGTGGAGGTGGGTATGGGCTCAGTAGATGTCTGTCTGACCGGCCCAAAAAGCCCGGCCTGCATCCCTGTGGCCTGTCGTGTTCTCAGCGGAGTCCCCACTCTGCCCCCGCGGCTACGCCTTCTCATCTTGCGCCTCCGATTGCCCCCCCCATTCCTCCAGCGCCTGCAGCATGTAAACGGTCTGGGTGTAGGCCAAACCTCCACTCATACCTATGGCGACCAGGGCCGTTTCCAGAATCTCGTCCCTGGTCGCCCCAGCATCCAAGCTCATCTTGGTGTGCCGGATGACGCAAGGCGTGCAGTGCACCGCGAGCGCTATGGCCAGGTTCATGAGCTCCTTGGTCTTCGCCGAGAGCACCCTCGGTGACCTGGCTCGCTTGAGGTAATCACCGAGCGCGCGCATCTCTTCGGGTCTGGCCCGTCTCAACTCCGCGAACCTGCGATCTGCCTCGCGCACCAGCTCGCGGACTTCCGATGTCATAAGGAGCCCTCCCTTTTCTGTTTCCCGCGCTCGCGGATCAACGCTTCACCCAAAGCGATGATCTCCTCGACGCCTCCGTCCGCCAAGCGATAGCAGGTCTTGCTTCCCTGCCGCTCGGCCACGACGAGCCCCCGGTCTCGGAGAATCGCCAGGTGCTGAGATACGTTCGGCTGGCTTGTCCCTAACCGATGCTGCAAGTGCTGAACGCACAGCGGCTCAGAGGCCATGGCCCTGAGCAGAAGCAGGCGTGCGGGATGCCCTAGTGCCTTGAAAACGCGTGCCAGGTCGGTATCTCCGTCCATGGTGGTCACCGCGAACCGATAAAGATATCTGCATAAGCTTATGTCCCCGACCCCAACGGTGTCAAGACGCGCCGGGTGGCCGAAGGGTCGCCTTGCCTGGAAACACACACCTTCCGCCTCAGTGAGGGTGCCGTACTTGCCTGGCAGGAGAGAGGCCATTGCTGCCTCAAAGAAGACAGCACGGCGAGGTCGTCGCGAGAAAGGTCACTCCCACCTAGGATGGCCACGGTGATGGAGGAAACAGTGTCGAGGGCCGTGGGCGGCGTCAGGTCAGGGCTAGATCGAGGAGGATGATCGTGGCGGGGCCGCCCTCGGTCAGGGCCATTTCGGCCCTGTTGTCGCCATCCCGCGGCAGGTCCGCCGGCACCGTCCAGGCCCTCAGCGTCTCCGGCGTGCCCAGGAGCGCCGAGTAGGGATTTGGATACGGCTCGGAGATATCGTCGGTCGGCGCCAGTTCCACGCCGTTCAGCCGGGCGGTCCAGCGGCTCTCCCCCATCGGCTGCTCGGTCTGGATGCGCAGCCTGCCGCCCGCGGTCCAGCCCCCCGCGCGCGGGGCCAGGTCGAGCGTGAACTGTGCCGTCTGGCCGGGCTCGAGCTTGCGCGGCAGCGGGCGGCCGGGGACGTGAGGCTGGTCCCAGACGTTGCCCACGATGTAGTGCTGCGGCTGCCGGGCGAGCCAGTCGGGGTCCCCCAGGTGGCTGAAGACGTGGAAGGGCGGCTCGTCGAAGGGCCCCCGGCCCGGCGTGCCGTGCTCGCGGTAGTACACGAAGTTGAAGGCGCTGACCCCGTCGCCGCCCCGCCAGTAAGCCAGGTGGGCGGCCGTATGGAACTGCTCGTCGGTAGTGCGGCGGAAGGTGAAGTTGTCGTACCCGGCGGTGAGAACCCTGCCGATGGAGGTCGCGTGGGTCACCTCCAGGTACAAGGCGGCCCCCGGCACGAGCTCGCGCAGGCGTGCCAGGTCGGTCTGCTGGATCGTGAAGTAGTAGCTTGAGGCATTGACCATCTCGACGCCCGCGCGGACGAAGGCCGGCAGGTCGAGGCCGAGGCCCTCATGGGGCGCCAGATGGGCCGGAACGCGCACACAGAGCCAGCGGTGACGCCCGGGGCGAGCCGTGCGGTCGAGAAGCTCGCGGACGCGGCGCACGAAATCGGTCATGGTACCGGCGCGCTCGGCGGGCGTGGTCTCGTCGAGCCGGAAATAGCTGACGTGGCGCATGAAGTCGAGCTCGAAGCCGTCCAGATCGTAGTTCTCGCAGAGCTCGCGGATGAAGGCGAATTGCCGGTCGCGCACCTCGGGGAGCGCCCAGTTCAGGACGCGCTGGTTCCAGTCGGCCAGGTTGGGCCCAAGGCGGTACTCGGGGTGGTCGTGGTAGAAGCGGCTCAGGCAGTGGCCGGTCCAGGAGGGCGCTTTGTCGCCGGGGGCGGCGTTGACGAACTCCTTGCCGTGGCCGTCGTTGAGGCGCAGAGAGACGAAGGGCGCCAGGCCCCGCGCCCGGCAGCGGTTGACGAACACCGCCACCATGTCACCGCCGGCGAGCATGTACCGGCCGTAGCCGTCCGGCTCGGCGCCGTAGGTCTCCTGCCACCAGCGGTAGTGCTCATCGGCCGGGCAGACGCTGCTCTTCCACCAGGGCACCACGCCGACGCCCGGCTGGAGCAGGTGCACCTCGATGCCGGTGTCGGCTGTCTCGTCCACGGTCGCCTCGAGCATCTCGGGCACGAAGGGCTCACCCCGCCTGTGGTAGGGGCTGCCGCAGGTCTCGATATTGGTCGTGTCGTTGCTGAACAGGACACGATAGGGTGCCTTCATCCGCAGGACCTCCTCTGGGTTCTGGGCCCGCGCAAGCCGCCGGGCCACGGCAAAAGCTCCCGCATAGGATGCCGCTCGCAGGAAATCGCGACGACGCATGCGTTCACTCCTGCGGGCTACCCGAACCGCTCCGGCGTCAGGCCCCTGGCGAAGGCCCGCACCTGCTGGATCTTCTCGATGGGCACCAGGCGAGGCATTTCCCCCGCTGAGGTCAGCGCCAGTCCGCGAAGCGTGCCCGCTTCGGCCAAGGACTCCTCGATTGCCCTGCAGATCTCGGCAACCGGCTTCAGCCACAGCGTGGCGCTGGTGCCACCGATGATCGAGACCGAGGGGCACAGGTCCAGGCGGTCACGGACCGTCGTGTTGCCCACGGGCGGTGCCGTGTAGGCCTCTATCGTCAGCGCCGGAAGCTCGTTGATGCGCGGCAGCAGGGCCTTGAGGTGGCCGCACATGTGCAGCACGTGGTGCTTGCCGTGCTCGACGACGAGGCGCCCGTAGTCGTTCAGGTGCCGCCAGCAGTACCTCTCGAACACCGCCGGCGAGAGCAGCGTGGTCGAGGTGTTCTCAACGGATACGACGTAGTCGAAGGGGCAGTCCGGGAGCAGCGCCCACAGGTAGCGCACCCGGTCCTCGTGCATGAGGGTGATGAGCTCCTCCATCTCGTCCGGGTAGTCGTGGAGGAAGTAGTAGGTCTTGTCGGGGCCGATGAAGTGCTCGATGAGGTTCATCAGGGGCGAGATGCCCATGCCGACCATCGTGATGCCCCGGTCCCCGACGGCCTCGAGACGCGCTCGGCAGTTGGCGAGCAGGTCGTCGCGGGCCTCGTAGCGGGCGCCGGCAAAGAGATGACGGGCAGCCCGCAGGTCCTCCCGGGTCTTGATGGGGAACTGCGACGGGTGCCAGGAATGCGAGCCCTCATCGAACCTGTCCGTGGAGGTGAGGGTCCCGTCGGGCGTGCGGTACTCCCTGACAAGCAGGCCGTTGTGCCGCTCCTGCTTGTCCTCCACGCGGTTGTTGATCGGGACGACATGCGAGCCGCCGCCGGCCATGTGATCCAGGTCCAGCAGATCGGCCAGCTCGAGGTCGGAGAGGCCCTGGTACCGGGGATGGAAGTCGCGGTAGGACGGCCCGAAGATCTTGACCCAGAAGGGCACCCGATCCACGTCTTCCTGTCTGAGACCGGCCTCGAAACGTTCCTTGCGTGTCATGATCTGCCCCCTCGGTTCTGCCCTGAGGATCGCGGCGGCGGGGTCAGCCCAGGCTGGGCATGTAGGCGATCCACGCGCCGAGGGCGAGCACGGCCCCGGCGATTCGCGCAAGCCCCCTGAGGCCCGGTATCAGCGTCGCCAGGTTATACGCCGCGTGGATGACGACCAGGCACAGGTAGGCCACGAGCACGCCCTCCTGGCTCCGACCGAGGCCCCACAGCCTGAGGTACACCACGCAGGCGATGCCGTTGAAGACGCCGATGATGAGGGCGTCGAGGAACCGCAGCGGGTCGAGAGTCCTGATCACCACGGGAAGGTGGCAGATGGTGAAGATGACCGCGGAGTACAGAACCGTCTTCGGGGCGGGCCAGTGGAAGGTAAGGGTCATCAACCACCAGACGAGGATCAGGCGGAAGAGGATCTCCTCGACGACGGGCAGGATGACCACGATGGCAAGCACGCCTACCATCTCCCACCCGGCGGACCTGTCGCTGAGGGTCGCTGGGGCCCTCTGGCGGCAGCCCGTCGGCGGTCAGTGTCAGGCCCGGATCTAGAGGCGGACGGTGACGCCGCGGGCCGCCAGCGCGCGCTTGACGTCCTGGACGGTCATCTCCTGGAAGTGGAAGATGCTCGCGGCGAGCACCGCGTCGGCCTTGCCGTACTCGAGCGCCTCATACATGTGGTCTATGCTCCCCGCGCCGCCCGAGGCGATGACCGGCACGCCCACGTTGTCCGAGATCCGGCGCAGAAGCTCCACATCGTACCCTGCCCTGGTGCCGTCCGCGTCCATGCTCGTGACCAGGAGCTCGCCGGCCCCTCGCTCGGTGGCCTCGATGGCGTAGCCCAGGGCGTCCACGTCCGTCGGTCTCGTGCCTCCGTGGGTGTGCACTCGCCACTCGATGTCCTCGTCGGGAGCCCGGCCCAGGCTGCTGTCATCGCGGTCGTCGCGCGGCACGCGCCTGGCGTCCACGGCAACGACGATGCACTGGCTGCCGAAGCGCTCCGCCGCCTCGTCAATCAGGTCCGGCTCGTAGACGGCGGCCGTCATGATGCTGACCTTGTCCGCCCCGGCCCGGAGGACCTGCCGGATGTCCTCCACGCTGCGTACGCCGCCGCCCACGGTGAAGGGGATGAAGATCTCCTCGGCGACGCGAGCGGCGATCTCGATCATCGTGGCGCGGTGTTCCAGGCTGGCGGTGATGTCGAGGAAAACCAGCTCGTCGGCGCCCTGCTCGTCGTAGCGCCGCGCGGCCTCCACAGGATCACCGGCATCCCTGAAGTCAACGTACTGCACGCCCTTGACCACTCGGCCGTCCTTCACGTCCAGGCAGGGGATGACTCGCTTGGCAAGCACAGATTCGCCCTCCCGCCGCAAGGTTCAGCCGCGCGCCGCCGCGATGGCTTCACGCAGGTCGAGACGCCCCTCGTAGAGCGCCCGACCCGTGATGACGCCCATTATGCCCAGCGCCTCCAGCGGGCGCAAGGCGACGATGTCCTCCACGCACGAGACGCCTCCGGACGCGATCACCCCGATGTCCACGGCCTCGGCGATGCGGCGCAAACCGGCGATGTTCGGCCCGCTGAGCATGCCGTCGGTGGCGATGTCCGTGCACAGGAGCCGCTGGACGCCGAGGCTCTGCATCTCGCGGGCCAGGTCCACGGCGTCCACGTCGCTGGTGCGCGTCCACCCCTCGACGGCGATGCGTCCGTCGCGGGCGTCCAGGGCGACGATGACCCGATCGGCATAGCGGCTCACGGAGGCGCCGAGCAGCTCCGGGTCGGTGAGAGCCACAGTGCCCAGCACGACCCAGTGAGCGCCGGCGTCGAAGGCCGCCGCCATCGCGTCCAGTGTGCGCAGGCCGCCGCCGAACTCGATGGGCACGCCCGCCGCGTCGGCGATCGAGCGCAACGCTTCGCGATTGCGCGGCACGCCCGACACGGCGCCGTCGAGGTCTACCACGTGGATGATCTCGGCGCCGGCGCGGGCCCACTCGCGCGCGACCGCCGCCGGGTCGGTCGAGTAGATGGTCTTCTCGGCCATCTCGCCGCGGCGCAGGCGTACGACCTGGCCTTCGCTGAGGTCTATGGCGGGAATCACGAGCACGGCGGATCTCCCCTTCGCGGCGGCCCAATTGTACCCGGCCGGCGGCGCGAGCGGGAGTGGACAGGGCGGCTCCCCTCTAGCCGTGGCCCAGCCGCATGGCCACGCAGAGCGCGGCCACGTCGCCCAGCCTCTCGCCTAGCTCAGCAGGAACTACCTGGCATACGGAGGCGCTGAGGGGCAGGGCCTCACGACGCAGGGCCTCGCGGGCAGGCCCCAGCAGGGCCTCCCCGAAGCGCAGGGCCAGGCTGCCCATCACTATCCGCTCGGGGTCCAGTATGTCCACGAGGACGGCGAGCGCTCGGCCCCAGTATTCCCCCACCCCCGCGATGACGCGGCCAGCCAGGTCGTCGCCTGCGGCGGCGGCCTCGGCGATGAGCCGGGCGGAAACAGGCCCAGCCTGGGCGAAGAGCAACGACCGCTCGCCGCGACGCTCCGCGGCGTCCATCATCTCGCGGGCGACCTGGGCCATGCCCGCGCCGCCGCACAGGGCGTCCACACTGCCTGTCTTGCCGTAGGCATGGGGGCCATAGGGCTCGAGGCGGACGTGGCCGATCTCGCCGGCCAGGTCGTTGGCGCCCGAGTAGAGCCGCCCGTTGAGGATCAGCCCCGCGCCGAAGCCCGTGCCGGCGGTGATGAAGATCATGTGACGCGTGCCGCGTCCCGCGCCGAATTGCCACTCGGCCACGGCCCCCGCGTTGGCGTCGTTCTCCAGGTAGGCCGGGCGGCCGGTGAACCCGCTCAGCTCAGCCACCACGGGCACCTCGTCCCAGCCCGGCAGGTTCGGCGGCCCGAGCACTTTCCCGGCGCGGCTGTCCAGCGGACCCCCGCAGCTTATGCCCACGGCCTCCACGTCCGTCGGGGCCAGCCCCGCTGCGCCACAGACCTCGGCCGCGCCCGACCTGATGTCGGCAAGAACGGCCGCCGGGCCGCCCTCGTGGTCGGTGGCGAAGCTCACGCGCGTGAGGGTCTCGGCCCGTTCGTCGCCCAGCAGGACCGCGGTCTTGGTGCCGCCGATGTCTATCCCGAGGTAGCGGGACATCGAGATCAGCCGGGCTTCGGCCCGGCGGGAGTCGGCGATGGGCTACCAGAGGCCGGGGGCTGGCGTCGGCCCGTTACAGGTCCAGGCGCACCGCCTCGGTGTACAGGAGCTGGCCGGCCACCATCACCTTCGCCAGCGCCCAGCTCCAGCCCTCCAGGTCGCACGTCGGACCCCGCAACGGGTACTCGACCGTGGCCTCGCCCTGGGGCGACAGCGAGACAGGCTGCACGGCGTGGTCGTACAGCTCCCAGGCCCCCGCCGGCGAGACGAGGAGGACGTGGCCACTGACCCGCGAGCGGCTCAGGTTGCGCACTCTCACGCGCAGACACGCACCGCCCACGCCGACGTCCACCTGGGCCGGCCCGAGCTCAGCCTCGACTAGCGCCGAAGGCTCCTCCCCCACCGCGATGTGGAGGAAGTCGGAGACCGGCGGGCCGAAGGGCGGCGTCACGGTGGCGGTGACGAGATACTGGCCGGGCGGCGCGTCCGCCGGGACGTGTAGGCGGACGTTGCGAACCTCATAGCCGCCGAAGGACAGCCGCGTCTCGTAACCGTCGTCGTCCACACCCCAGCCGGGCGGGCCCTCGATGGCCAAGCACACGAGCGCCTCGTCGAACAGGTACCCGGCCGCGATGGTGAGCCCCACCGACACCTCGCCGCCCGGCGCGGACCGTAGCGGCTCGTCCACGTCGAACAGCACGGTGGCGGGGAGGAAGCCCGGGGGTGCCGCGCCGGGATTGTACCGCCACCAGCGGGCATAGGCGGGCGGCTCCGTGGGCACGTCCGCGCGATGGAACGCCGGGCCCGCCGCAGCGGTCTCGAGCAGCACCGTGGCCGTCTCGAACTGCCCCAGGGGAAGAAGGACCTGGCCGTCGTCCACCTCGAGCTGACTGTCCGGCTCCTCGAGCAGGTTGCACTTCCAGGCGGCGCGCACAGGCAAACGGGTCCTCAGGCGGGCCTCGGCCGGGCGGCCACCGGTCTCCTGCACACGCACGATGAGCCCCCTGCCGATCGGCTGGGCGTCCAGCGGGTGGCCCACGTTCGCCCCCGCCGGCTTCAGGGCGGTCATCACGACGCTGTCCGGCTCGAGGAGCAGCAGGTCCCCCTCCACGCCGTCCGCGCGCGGCTCGCCCCACACGGCCAGGAGCCGACGGTTGTACTCATAGCCCCGGCGCGCGAGGCCGCTATCGCGCCAGTGGCCGTCGTGGCTGACCAGGGAGTACTCGAAGCGGTGCGCCCAGTGCTCAAGCTGGAAGGAGCTGCCATCGGGGCAGGAGCGGGCGGGCTCGTCCACCCAATGCCCGCTGGGCCAGCCCGTGCACGAGCGCATCAGGGCCAGGGTGAGAGTCTGGTCTGGGTAGCAGCAGTAGGACACGGTGCCCCGGTTGAGCAGGGCCACTCCCCCATCCGACGGACGGCCGTCGGGCACCGTCGAGCGCAGAGCAGAAGGCACCAGTCCGACGATCTGGCCCAGCTCGCGGATCTGCGCGGCGATGTGCTCGACGGCCTCGGCCTCGGTGTCCGGGTCCTCGGCCCAGACGATGACCACGGGCACCTCGGCGGGCAGGCCCCGCTTCAGGCTGGGGAACAGCGCCACGGCTGGGCCGTGGCGCTGCTCCCCCGCCTGAAGCCGGGCCTGCCCGCCGAGGTGCCCGCGGTCATCGCCC
>Ga0116202_10002908_pt1 | contig 10269 bp, 10 predicted proteins | sample LakKivw325mmetaG_FD_94479 | JGI IMG/M metagenome (GOLD analysis project Ga0116202, IMG submission 94479) | Anoxic lake water microbial communities from Lake Kivu, Rwanda to study Microbial Dark Matter (Phase II) - Lake Kivu water 325m metaG | ecosystem: Environmental > Aquatic > Freshwater >... | reverse complement strand
TCTTCGGTCAACCTGAGCAACACCAGCAAGGTCTCGGACTACCCGACCATCGCCATGGGCGACACGGTCATCGTGGCCTGGGAAGAGCACCGCAACACTACCACCGACTACGATATCCTCGCCTGCATCAACTTCGACGACACCCTGAACATCGCGGACAACGCCACCCTGTCCAGCTACCCGCACGTCCTCTTCCAGAACAAGGCTTCGGGTGACACCGCCATACCGTATTTGCACACCGTTTGGAGCGAGGCGCCGGAGGAGAACGTGTACGAGGTGGGCTACAACAAGCTCAATCTCAAGCAGGCGCAGGGAGAAGGGCAGCAGAGCGCAGGCAAGACGCCGCTACCACAGAAGCCGAGCCTTTCCGCCTGTCGCCCCAACCCGTTCCGCTACAGATCGCAGATAGCCTACCAACTGCCGACTGCGGGCAATGTGCGGTTGGAGGTGTATGACGTCACGGGCAGGACGGTAAGGACGCTTGCCAGTGGCTACAAGCAGGCGGGCTCGTACACGGTCAACTGGGACGCGCGCGACAACCGCGGACGAGAAGTACCGCGTGGCGTCTACTTCTACCGTCTCGACACGCCCGGTTTCAGAGCGGTGAGGAAGGCGGTTTTGGCGAGGTGAACGGCAAGTAGAGAGAATTCAGCATACAGCAGTCAGGGCCGGGGCGGGCGGAAGCTCGCTCCGGCCTGTCCATATGATGTTGTCCTATATTGGCTCTCCGTACGTCAGCAATTCTTGTCTGCCCATAAGCACCGCCAGCTCCTGCTGAGTGAGCCCTCCCCTGAGTCTGAGCGCACGCAGCCGCAGGCCCATTTCCTCCGTAAACCGGAACATCTCTTCACTTCGGCTCATCCTACCCGCATGATACCAATAAGACTCATGCGGGTCGATGGCGGCGGGAGGATAAGTGCGCATTGCAGCGGGAGATGAAGGGATTGCGGTGGGAAGTGAAGGGTCACCCCCGGGTTGAATCCGGGATTGAATCTCGGGTCGAGTCTGGTTCTGAACCGCGAAGTGACAGCCGGGCTGAATCCGGCTGTCACTTCAGAGATCAAATGCGGATTTGACTCTGCCATCAGGCCAAGGATGAATCGCAGGCTGAATTCGTGCCTCAGGGCCGGTCTGAATCCGCTTTTCACTTCTGAGTTCAGCACGAGGCTGAACTCCGGCGTGAGGTCGGAGTTCAGGTGCGGACTGAAATCCGGCGTGACTTGCAGGTTCAGGGCGAGGCTGACGCCCGCCATCAATTCCAGACTCACGTTGGGCCTGATTGCGCACGTGATGTCCGCAGTCCCGTCGCAGGTCCTGCGCCGGAGGCTTGCGAAGCTCCGGAGCAGGATCCTGTACTCGGGTGCGAACCGAAGGCGCCGAGCCGGTCTCGGGCCTGTGCCCTTGCGGGCAAGTTCCTGGTTTCTGGTTCTTGGTTCTTAGTTCTTGGGTCCGAGTCCGTATCTTGGCGGTCTTGGCGTCCTTGGCGGCTACCTTACTGTCTTGGTTGGGAATCTGTGGAATCTGCGTAATCTGCGGATAGCCTTCTCCTGTCGGGCCGGGGACACGATCCCAATTGAGGACAATTGGGTCATGTCCCCGCCCTGCGTTAGCCTGCGGGGCACCGAGCTTGGGACACGATCCGTAATGTCGGACATTACGGTCATGTCCCCGCCGTTGCCGCGCTTGACTCCGGGCGATAACCGCCCTACATTCTCAGTATGCTTTCATTGCTGATTGCTTCCGCCCTTGTTGCCGGCGGGCTTGAGGCCGGCGGCCAGGTCGGGGTCCTTTTTCCGGCCTCCGGGCTTGAGAACGCTCATGCCGCGACCGCCGTGTTCGGCGTCAACGTCGGCTATCTTGCCGGGCGCAGCCGGCTCCTGCTGAGCTACGGCTATTCCGGTCTCCACTCCAAGCAGGCAAGCCCCTACCGCTTCGACATCAACGAGATGTCAATCGGCTACGGCTACGAATTCGCCCGGTACCAGCCCGACCCCGGCTCGACGTCGAACTGGGGATTCGAGGCGTCGGCTGCCGCCGGGTACGGGTTGCTCGACCGCAGTCTCGGGTCAGCCGGCGAAACCGGCAAAGCGCCGGCCGGCCACGTCGGGCTCGGCTTCTTTCAGCGCCAGGACCACAGCCGCCTGTCGCTGGGACTGGACAACATCCTGTTCACCGAGTCGCAGCCGGGCGGGGGCGCGCGCACGGTTTCGCTCACCTACCTCATCGCGCTCAAGGCAGGAGTGACCTATGTCTTCTAACGCTATCGCCAAGTCATTCATCGTTTTCGGCGCCGCGTCGCTGTTGCTCCTGCTCGGGGCCGGGTGCGACGACATGACGTTCTTCCGGGCAAGGTCGGACTACTTCCCCTTGATACCCGGAAGTCGCTGGACTTACGATGTCGCGGGCAATACGGCAATCGACTCGGTCGTCGGCGACAGCTCGGTGGCCGGACGCGCCTGCATCATTGTGCTCCGTGACTATGCGCCGGAGTACTGGACCAAACAGACGACTGCGGTGCGTCAGCTCATCCAACTCTCCACCAACCGCGCCGGGCAGGAGTATGTTCTCGAAGAGCGCTACGGCCTGGTCTACGCCCTGCCGTTTATCGAAGGCGCGACGTGGTGCGAGTCGTTCCGGGACACGGTTGTGCTCATGGGCACGGATACGGTGTTCTTGAAAGACAGCATGGCGGGCCGGGTCGCGGCCATCGAGGATGTCGAGACCCCGGCCGGCACTTTCATCCAGTGTTACCGGGTCGAGACCCACCGCGAGGTCGAGGCGGCGGAGGAATCGTTCACGACCGACTACTCGGAATGGCTGGCTCCGGGCGTCGGCCTGGTCAAGCGTACAACCGGCACCGAAGAGCGAGTACTGACCGGCTACGAGACCGGGCGCTAGCCTTGGGCCGGCCGGAGCAGCCGCCAGTGGCTCATCATGACTGGCTGCCGGTCGCACCGACCTGGGAGCGCAACCCCGACGTAAAAGAGCCGTGGCGCCGCGTCGCGGCCATGCCCGCGCAGGCGCTCAATCTCGCCGAGCAGGAACTCATCGGCCCGGCCGGAGGCAGAGTCACCTGCGTGCTCGGCGTCGGCGACGGCATGGCCGGGCTGGCGCTTGCGGCCATGGGCGCGCGCGTAACGGTTGTCGACCCGACGTGCAGCCTGCTCGACATGATGATGGTCCGGGCCCGCATCGTCGGCGTGGAGATGAACCTCGTGCAGGCCGACTTCTGTGACATGCCGGCAATCCGAAGCTCGACCTGTCAACTTGCCTATGCGGGCCAGGTGACGCGCCAGCTCGAAGACATCAGGCGGTTCTACGCCGAGGTCCACCGCATCCTGGGTCCGGGCGGCCGCTTCATCATCAACGAGTATCACCCCATCCGCCGCATCTGGAAGCAGCAACCGGGCCAGCCGCAGGTCCAGTGCTCTTACTTCGACCGGCGCCGCCGCCGCGAACAGGAGGACCTGCTGCCGGACCCGAACGCGCCCGGGTCGAGTCTCGGCCGCTACGACTTCAGTTGGACCGTCTCCGACCATTTCAGCGCCCTGGCCGCGGCCGGGTTCCGCGTCACGGCGCTTGAGGAGGTCGGCGACGTGCGGCAGAAGTGGGAGATACCGAACATGAAGGGACTGCCCGAGCAGCTCGTCATCGCCGCCGACCGGGACGAGGCCTGACCGCGACCGCGGGTTTCGGTCTGCCGCGCCGAATGTCAAACCACCGCTCTGTCAAACCCCCGCTCTTGACCGGCGGCCGGGGGGTGCTATTATTATTCGGTGTTGATAAAAGCCGGCACCGCCCGGATTGGCGGCGGGTGCCGGCAGCCTATTTAAAATCGGGAACCCTGGAGGACTGAGTGAAGCAACTGCTTTGTTGCCTGTTGCTGGCCGCGTGTGCGATTGCCGTTGCCGAAGACGGCGCGCGCCTGCTGATTGTCACGACCGACGCGCTGTACAACTCAATCCTGCCGCTCGCCGAGTGGCGGCAGGCGACCGGTCTGAGCACCAAGGTCGTGAAACTCTCGGAGGTCGGGAGCGACACCGGCTCTATCAAGACCTACATCCGCAACGCGTGGGACAACTGGCCGGTCAAGCCCGAATACGTCCTGCTCGTCGGATCGAACAGCAACCTGCCGGCGCGGTACTACCCGGGAAGGCACGGTTGGGGGTACTCATCGGACAACATCTACGGTGATGTGACTGGCGACTACCAGGAAGAAATCCCGGTCGGCCGGTTCCCGGCCAAGTCCACTGCCCAGCTTGATCTGATGGTATCCAAGACCCTCCAGTACGCCCGAACCCTGCCGGCGAACGACACCGTCTGGATGCGTAAGCTGACTTCGGTGTGCCGGGACGCGGGCGATTCCGACTCGCTGCTCTACTGGGGCGACATCCGCAACGCCATCAGCCTGGCCGCTGCCAACGGGTTCATCGCCTTCGACTCGCTCGCCTCGTCGCACGGCCACAGCGCGCAGAACGTAGTCAACTCGGTCAGCGCCGGCACCGGCCTCGTGATGTACCGCGGCGACGCGACCGGCAACTGGTACACGCCGTTCGAGGTGAACCCCGCCGCCGCGACCAGCACCGGCAAGCTCCCGGTGATTCTCTCCTTCACGTGTGCGACGATGAGCCTCAACGCCGGAGAGTCAATGGTCGGCGACGCATGGGTCAAGGCCGGTACTGTCGCCGAACCGAAGGGCGGCGTGGCGTTCTTCGGCAACACGCACTCTGCCTCGAACGTGGCGCGGTATCGGAGCGCGGTCTGCCGCGGCTTCTTCGGCGGGCTGTTCACCGAACACCGGTACGTGCTGGGCCTCTCCTGCATCAGCGCCAAGCAGCAGCTCTACTCGCAGTATCCGTACGACACTGCGGACTACCGCGGCTTCAACCTCTTCGGCGACCCGTGCCTCGAAATCTGGACCGGGCTGCCCCTGACGCTCACGGTCGAGCACCCGCAGGAAATCGAGCCCGCGCCCCAACTGCTGCACGTGGTCGTCACCAGCGGATCCCTGCCCGTCGAGTCGGCGCTCGTCTGCGCCTCGATGGACAGCACCGTCTACGTCTACGGCTATACGAACGACAGCGGCGCCGTCGACCTCGACATCAACCCGACTAACACCGGCACGCTCCGGCTGGTCGTGACCGGCCACAACCTGCTCCCGTACGACGGGACCATCGCCGTCACCAACCTCGGTGTCGAGGACCGGACAAGCTTGCCCCTGGCCGGGCCGGCAGAGCTGACCGCCGCGCCGGCCGTGTTCGGGCGGACAACAAGGCTGGTCTGGAGCCCGGGCTTTGCCGGCTCCAGCGTGACCATCTTTGACGCCGGTGGCCGGAACGTGACCACGCTCCGTGCGGCCGGCTCCACCGTGGTCTGGAACGCGGCCGGCGTTCGGGCCGGCGCCTACGTCTGCGTGCTCACCGACCCGCGCGGACGCGCCCTTGCCCGGACCAAGGTCCTCAAGCTGAACTAGCTTCTTCTCCACCTCCCGAATCCCGCGGGCGGGTGCCAAGGCACCCGCCCGACCATTTCCGTCGAACCCGTCCGCAGCCGTGCCCTGCCATTCGCCCCGAAGAAGCACCACCGCAGTCTCTGCCTCTTATCACGCAGCAAACCGGTCTTCGAGCCGGTCTGCCGGTGTCATCAGTGCACTACGCTCTGCTGCTCGGACAGCAGAACATCAAATCGCCGGTTTGTAGTGGATAAGCTACTCGCGTACCTCTTCGGGACGGATGGTGGGGACGGCAGACGGGTGCGGCGGAAGCAGGGTGTTGGGGGCTGGTTCCGGTCGCGGGCCGGCCGCGGCGGGAGCGGGCGGATGGGCGTAAGTGACGGGCGGTGGTTGTGATTATTGGTCGGCGGGCGGATGGGAGCCAGCCGAAGTCAGAAGGAAGAAGGAAGAAGAAAGAGGGCAGAATGACCGGGTCTGAAATCGCGGCTGCGGACGCGGATTAGTGAACGCCGGGCTCGACGCCGCGATGAGCGCTGAGCGCGGCGAGAGACCGGCTATCTGAGGAGGGCTATGGTGCGGGTTCTTGCCCAGCCGTGGCCGGCGAAGCGAATGACGTAGGTTCCGGCCGGCAGGGCCTTTCCGGCATCATCGGCCGCATCCCACATTAGCGCGCGGACGCCGGCGGACTCGCGACGGTTGACAAGGGTCCGGACGCGGTTGCCCGCCGCGTCATACACCACAAGCGCGACTCGACCGGATTCGGGCACGCCGTAGCGAATCAGGGCTCTCCCCCGCACCGGGTTCGGTCCGACCGCGAGGTCGCCGACCAGGCTGACGAACGGCTCGGCAACGGCCACGGCCGGCAGGCGGACTTCGACGGTTTCCATGGTCGGGTGGCGCAGGATGGAATCCCCATACGTGTAGGCGAAATTCCAGTCGCTGGAATCGCCGTGCAGGTACCGCTCGAAGTACGCGGTCATGTGGCGGCGGGCAATCATCTGCTGGGTGTCGCGCGTGATGGTCGCGGTACCGCCGTTTTCCCAGAAGTAGGAAAAGTCCATGAAGTAGCCGTGGTTGGCCCCGCGGATTACCGCGAATGTGCCGGGCGCAGGCGCGTCGGCCCAGAACGCGGCCCGCACGTTCCGCCACGGCGCGATGTTGTCCACGCTGCCGGGCAGCAGCAGCTTGGGTGAGAGCAGATGTTCGGAGTGAGTCGGCGGCGTGGTCTGGGGGCTGGCGAGTGCCACGACCGCGCGCAGGGTGTCGTACAAGCCGAGCGTATCCGCGGCAAGGAGCGCTATGGCCCCGCCCATCGAGTGGCCGGCAAATCCCCAGTTCCAGCGGTCAAGCGCACCATAGAAGCGGTCGCCCGCGACCGTATCGAGGGCGGACGTGAACCGCGCCGCGTCCACCATCAGTTGCGCCCGCTTGTCGTGCTCGGGGTTGGTAATCGGGTTGGAGATGGTCGGCAGCACGGTCACGTATCCCCAGCTTGCCAGGTGCTCGGCGTAGCTGTAGTAGCGGTCGATGCCCATTTGCCAGCCGTGGCCGAATACGATTATCGGCGCGGGTATGGCTGACTGCGGAAACTCGCCGGCCGAGTCCGGGAAGTATATGCGTGAATCCTCCATCACCTCGGTCGTGCCGGTGATGTCCTCGGTACGGAAGTCCCAGTCGTACCGGCCCGGCGCAGAGAAATCCGGCGTCTGGGCCAGGACAATGGCAGATAGCAGGGCTGCGGCAATGCACAGCTTTCGCATCATTCGCCTCCTCCGGCCGCCAGCCTGGCGACCTCGAATCTCATTCCCGCCAGTCCGGTGCTGTCGGCGCGGCCCGCGGCGTGCCACCGGACTATGCCGCTGCCGTCGAGCAGGAACATCTGGACCCGGCCACGGTCGCTGATACCGAGCCGCCTCGAGTAGCCGTCAATGTCGCCGTAGAAGGGCGCGACCCAACGCTGCGCCTCCAAAGGTGTGGCTTTGCGCATCGCTGAGTTGATGACCCCGCGCAGCACGCCCGGTATGCGTGAGCCCATCATCGGCACTTCGCAGGCGCGGAAGCCATCGGCCGGCAGGAACTCCCGCCGAAATGGGTCGAGCCATGAACCAAGGTCCGCCTGCGACTCGCGCCGGTACGCGAACCCGACCAGAGTGATGTTGCCGGACACCGAGTCCGGAAGGACCAACTGCGTGCCATCCAGCGCCGGGGCCGCCAGACGCGGCAGCCTCACCCATATCATGGGCGAGGCGCCGGCCATAGCCAGCAGGAGCAACAGAATTGCTGCCGCGTTCTTCACTTGACTCTTTTTGACCGACCTCCGCCACTTCGGGATTCCGCCCGCTCCGATTAGCTCAAACCTGACAGTCGGCTTATGCGCGCTTAGCCGATTAAACCTAGGCTCGGACAAGTGCGAACTGCGAGCACCGAATGCCGAACGGCAGCAGCGGCCAGGCGCAAGGTTTCGCTTGAATCTGTCAAGGAAATGCTGATAATAGGGAGGAAATCTGAGGAACGTTGAATTGACTACCGTACTTGAAGGAAAGATTGCGGAGCTGAAGCAGCAACTCATCACGATGGCCGGCATCGTTGAGGAGATGATTGCCAACAGCATCAGGGCGCTGGTGAACAAGGATGAGGCGCTGGCCGCGCAGGTTATCGGCCCGGACGAAGACCGCGTGAATCGGCTTGAAATCGAGAACGAGGATGCGGCCATCAACCTTATGGCGCTTTACCAGCCCGAGGCCTCCAACCTCCGCACCATCGCGATGATTATCAAGCTCAACAACGACCTCGAACGTCTCGGCGACCACGCGGTGAACATCACCGAGGCAGCCCAGTTCCTGATGCCGCGGCCCGCGGTTAAGCCTCTCGTGGACATCCCGAAGATGGCCGACCACGCCATCGGCATGCTCAAGGACGCGCTCGATGCCTTCGCTCGTGGCGACGCCGAACTCGCCCGCTCCGTCTGCGCACGCGACTCGGTCGTGGACGACCTGAACCGGGAGATAAAGGAAGAACTTTCCGGCTACATGGCGCGCGACCCGGACACCATCGAGCGCGCCCTCAAGCTGCTGATGGTGTCGCTCAATCTCGAACGGATTGCCGACCTCGCCACCAACATCGCCGAGGACGTCATCTACATCGCCACCGGCGAGGTCATCAAGCACGGCGCCTGCCCGTCTCCCGACACCGGCCGTTGAGTCGTCTCATCGCGGTCGTCGACGACGAACCCGACATTCTTGAGCTGGTCTCGCTCCACCTGAAGCAGGCCGGTTTCAACGTCCGCACCTTCCAGGACGCGGGCCAGTTCCAGAAGTCGCTCGCCCGCACCGTCCCTGACCTCGTCGTACTCGACCTGATGCTGCCGGATGCCGACGGGCTCGACGTCTGTAAGGAGCTTAAGGCCGACGCGCGAACCGCGCACATCCCGGTCATGATGCTCACGGCCCGCGGCGAGGAACTTGACCGCGTGCTGGGGCTGGAAATCGGCGCCGACGACTACGTCACCAAGCCGTTCTCACCCAAGGAGCTGGTCGCGCGGGTCAAGGCCGTGCTCAGGCGTACCGAGATACGTGAGGGCAGCCGCACCGTCGAACTGACCGATGGTGTCGCGCTGGACCTGAATCGTTACGAACTCCTGGTCCACGGCCGCAAGGTTGACGTCACCACGACCGAGTTCAAGCTGCTCGCGATTCTGGCGGAGCGTCGCGGCTGGGTGTTTTCGCGGGACGAACTCCTGAGCCGGCTCTGGGGAGATGAGAAGGCGGTTCTCGACCGGACGATTGACGTCCACGTCACTAATCTACGCAAGAAACTGGGCAAAGCCGGGAGTTTCATCGAGAACGTCCGCGGCGTCGGCTACAAGCTCCGCGAGTGAAGCGCTACATCCTCTTCCGGCTTTTCGCCATCCAGTTGGCGGTCATCTTCGTCCTGCTTGTCGCCGGCCTGGTCGCCGCCCGCGGCACGGGTCGCGGCGCGCTCGTGTGGTGGGCCGCATTTGTCGCGATCCTGGGCGCGGGCGTGGTGTCGTATCTCGTCGCCCGCAGCACGGTGCGGCCGATGCGGGACTTGACCACGGCGTTCCGCAAGCTGAGCGGCGGGGACTTTGACGCCCGGGTCATGCCGGTGAAGCGCGGCCGGCTCCACGAGCTGGGCGACGACTTCAACCAGATGGCGTTCCGAACCAAGACGCTCTTTGCCGAGCTGCGGCAGCGGCGCGAGGCGCTTGATGCCATCGTCGGCTCGATTCAGGAAGGACTCGTCGTGGTGGACAACTCCGGCCGAATCGTAATGGCCAACGCGAGCTTCCGGCAACTGACCTCGCCCCTCGCCTCTCGCCCCTCACCCCTCGAGGGACGCTACTACTGGGAGGTTATCCGCGAGCCTGCCTTCATAGAACTCGTTCGCTCAGTGACTCCCGACCGGCAGACTGCCGCCGGGCAGTTCGAACTCGCCGGGCGTGACTACGCCTGCAGCGCCAGCTTCCTGCCGGCCGCGCAGCAGGTCGTGCTGACCTTCCACGACAACTCCGAAGTCACAAGGTCCGCCCGCATAAAGAAAGACTTTGTCCAGAACGTGTCCCACGAACTCCGCACCCCGCTCACCGCCATCAAGGGCTTCGCCGAGACCATGCAGCCGACCATCGATTCGCCCAACCGCCCGTACCTCGAAACCATCATTCGCAACACCGACCGGCTCGTCAGTCTCGTCCAGGACCTGCTGACACTTTCGGAACTGGAGGAGCGCGGAACCGAACTCCAGCTTGAGGACATTGACCTGGAGGAAGTGACGAGACAAGTCTTCAAGCTGTTTGAGCC
>Ga0116202_10002907_pt1 | contig 10276 bp, 6 predicted proteins | sample LakKivw325mmetaG_FD_94479 | JGI IMG/M metagenome (GOLD analysis project Ga0116202, IMG submission 94479) | Anoxic lake water microbial communities from Lake Kivu, Rwanda to study Microbial Dark Matter (Phase II) - Lake Kivu water 325m metaG | ecosystem: Environmental > Aquatic > Freshwater >... | reverse complement strand
CTCGATTGCCCGCCGGTACTCGGCCTCGGCGTCGCCCGCGTCTCCGAGCCGGCCCAGGACTGCTCCCAGGTTGTTGTGAAGCGAAGCGGAATCCGGAGCAAGTTCCAGCGCCTGGCGATAGGCTTCCGCCGCGCCGAAGAGGTCGCCTTCGTGCGCCAGCACGTCGCCCAAGCCCAGCCGGGCAGCCGTATCGCCTCGGATGAGCGCGAGCGATTGGCGGAACTCGCGCGCTGCGCCCTCCCGGTCCCCGGCGGCCAGCAGGTCGCGGCCGAGTTCGAACCTCGACTTCGCGTCGCCTGGAGACTGTTCGACGATTGTCTCATCCAGGCTCAGTTGACTCCTCCAGGCCGGCATGGAACGGATTGCGACCGTTCCCATCACACCCGCGTAGAGCGCTGCGCACACCGCCAGGACCTTCCGTCCGCGCCGAAGCGACGACGCAAGCGCGGCGAACGTAAGCACGACCCCGACCGTCGGCAGGTAGAGCATGTGCTGTGAAAGGAACGACCGCCCGGGCGGAAACAGGTCGCAGGCCGGCAGGATGGTCAAGGCGAACCACAGGCCGCCGATTCCGACCGGGGCGCCCCGATGCCGAAACGCTGCCCAGGCGACTGCGGCAAGCGACACGGCCGCCACGACGCTCGGCCATCCAAGCGCGGCCAGCGCCGCCGGGTCGAAGAAGAAGATGCGGCGTTCGAACGGCAGGAGGGACATGAAAGCGTATCGGCCGAAAGAGTTGACCGCGAGCATGAAGCGGAGGCCGGGGCCGGCGTTGCCCCAACCGGCAGTGGGGCCCTTAAGCGCGGCAGCCCTTACGAGCAGATATGCGACCACGACCGCCGCCATCGCGCCGGCCAAAAGCAGCGCGCGCCCGCGCCGCGCCGGCTGCCGCAACTCGGGCGTCAGCACGAAGAGGGCAAGCACCGGAAACAGGACCGCCGTCTCCTTAGACAGTAGTGCGGCTGCAAAAGGCAGAAGCGTCAGACCGAGCTGCGCCCCCGTGGGTCGTCGCCGAAAGCGGAGCAGCGCGAGGAAGGCAAGCACAAAGAACAACGCCATCATCAGGTCGGTGCGACCCGACACGAAGGCCACGGATTCAACGTGCGTCGGGTGTAAGGCGAATGCCAGCCCGCCGAGCAACGCCGGCCAGAACGAGGCGAGCATCTCGGCCAGCGTCAGCGCCACGAGCGCGCCGACCACGCAGTTCAGCAGCACGTTAGTCAGATGGAAGCCGAACGGCCTCATGCTCCACAGCCTCAGGTCCAACCAGAAGCTGGAAACGACCAGGGGCCGGTAGTATGCATAGACGTCCCCGCCCTCGACCGCATCCCAATGGGCGAAACTGCGAACGAAGAACCCGAACGGCGCCGGCGCCAGCAGGTCCTCGTTCTCGACAATCAGCGGCTTGTCGTCCAGGACAAAGTCGTATTTGAGCGTCGGCAGGTACGAAAGCCCGGCCAAGGCCACGATGCCCGCAGCAAGGAGCGCCCGGCGCGGCGCAAGCCTGCCGGTCTTCGCGGCCTTTGGCGGCGCCATCGTTCATATCCTCCCCAACCCGGCGCCCATGTCAAGCTGCTCCCGACCTGCCGTGGAGCCATGCCCATAATGCCAGAACCGATATTGAGCCGCGAAAGCACGTACTAATGAGAGCAGGAAATGTCTGTCATTCCGGGCCGAGGCGGCCTCGCCGGGTACCGTCATTCCGTTCGTTCCTACGGTGGCGAAGCCACACGAGCGCAGCGAGTCGAGGAATCTCTCGGAGAGACCCTTCGACTTCGCTCAGGGTGACATTATGGACTGTCAAACGTTTCATGCTCGGCGTAGTAACTAAATGCGGGCAGGGCGCTGCAGTTCCGCTTCACTCCGTTTTCGTGGCTTCGTGGCTATCCATTTCGGATTCGGGGCCACAACGGCGCGCTTGACAAGCGGACTTGCGTCACTAAACTCGATTCAGGATAGACCTCAGGCAAACTTAACGGAGGAGTACCGTGAAAAGAAAGACCGTCATACGAAACGCGGCGCCGCTGTGCGTGCTGCTGCTGGTCGGCGCGCTTGTGCCGCTCGGCCGTGCAGCCGTCCTGACTACCGGCACACTGTCAGCCGGCACTCACACAGTCAGCGGGGACTCGGTGGAGATTATGGCCGAGGACGGCTCATTCAAGGCGTACGTGACTACGGGTTGGATAGTCCTTCCCGGAGAAACGCTCGCGTCCGACTTCAACCCGCCGATGGACGCCAAGCCAATGATGCTCACCTTGTGGTACTCACAGGATGACGTGGACAGCGTCTTGATGATAATGCCCCCCGGCCCGGTGCAGGATAGTTGGTATACCCTTCCCGGCACGCCGACCGAGGCGCAGGTGAAGTTCGATACCGGTTACGTCGATGCCATAGGCGAGTCCGGCCGGCCTCAGCACGTGCGCGCGGGTCTGACCGTCAGCCCGAGTATCGTCGGAGCCGGCGCTGTCATTCGCGCGGAGCGCGTGGCCGGCACGAGCTGCGCCTTCACGTTCTACGACGCGGCAGGCAACCGGGTTCGCACGCTCAGGACGCAGATATCGTCGGGAGCCGCAACCGCCACCTGGAACGGTACGGATGACTTCGGACACAGACTGCCCGAGGGCATCTACTACTGCTGCCTGGATGACCCGGCCAACGTAACGGTGCGCAAGCTCGTTCTCACCAACTAGACAGCACACCTCCGACTGACGCGAAGGGACGTGATTTCACGTCCCTTCGCTTTCCCGCTGCCGACCTGACCCGGCCGGCTCATGGCGCTGCTATGAGCGTCCCGGGAAGCTTACCGCCGAGCCTTCCGTGCGCTGTTGCCGGCCGAACCTTGACTGCCTGGATTCGGATTCCATAATCATCGCCGATGTCCAGGTCCAGGCCCGGCGCCGCTGATGAGCCCGCAATCCGCCTCAACTGGCGGCGCTCGCTGCTGCTGGCGCTGGTCGTGGCCGGCCTGTTCGCCGCATACCTGTCGGCGGAGCTGGCGCAGAACCACGAGCCGGGCTTCCCGCTCGACGACTCCTGGATCCACCTGACCTTCGCCCGCAACCTCGCCCGGGGCTGGGGCTTCGCCTACAACCGAGGAGAACCGGTTGCCGGTTCCACCGCTCCGCTCTGGACCTTCATCCTCGCGTTCTTCCACCTCTTCACCCGCAACGCCGCGGCGATGGTCGTGATCGCCAAGCTGCTCGGCGCGGCTCTCCTCTTTGCGTCCGCCGTGTTCGCCTTCCGGGTCGCCGCCTGGACTACTCCTGAGACTCGCGCGAACGCCGGCCCCTGCGCTGCTTGTGGGAAGGTCATCGGCGGCGAGCGAACCGGGTCGGCGGCCGGCCTGGCGGTCGCGACTCTCGGCCCGCTGGGATGGGCGATGATGTCGGGCATGGAAGTGACGCTGTCCGTGGCCCTGACTCTTGCCGGCATCTATTACTACCTCAGGTTCCGCGCCGGCTGGAAGTCCACGCTGGCGTGGTTTCTGTTCGGGTTCGCCGCGTGGGCGCGGCCCGAGAGCCTGCTTTTGGCTGCGTTCGCCATACTCGACTCGCTCGTGCGCCGGTTCGCACTAAAGCAGCGGTTCGCCTTCTGGCGCGGATTCGCCGTCTGGCTGGCGATTGTCTTCGCCTGGCTTGGGTTCAACTACTCGCTCTCCCGTACGCTTTTCCCCTTGACCTATTTTGCCAAGGCCGGCAGGACCAGCCTGTTTACGGCCATCGCTGTCGGCGACCTTCGGCAACTTCGCGGGCTGCTGACCATCAGTGCTCCGTCCTCGTTCGCCGACTTCTGCCTTCACCTCTGGCGCGCGAATCCGGTGCTCTGCCTGCTCGCGCCGGTCGGGCTCGTCGGCCTCATCGCATCAGCGTTCGGGCGCGGGCGCGCGAACGGACTCCTGATTCCGCTCGTGGTGCTCGGCTACGCCCCGCTCATCGGACTCGTCTCGCCCTCATACGGAGTGGCGTTCCAGAACGGCCGCTACATCGGCAACGTGACGGCGCTGGCTGGGGTTGCGGCGGCAGTCGGCGCCGCTTACCTCTGGCGCTGGGTTCGGCGACCGCGGGTCGGAGCCGCGATTACGGCTCTCCTGCTCGGTCCGGCCGTCTTCAACGCGGCAACCGTGTCGGTCGCGACCGTCCGGAACGTAACCCGGGCCGAATCGTCAATTAACCGGATGCAGGTGGCGCTGGGGAGGCTGCTGGCCGCCAACACGCCGGCCGGCGCGACTATCGCCTGCATCGACATCGGCGCCATCGGCTACTTCGCCGACCGCCGCATCCTCGACCTTTCGGGGTTGGTGACGAAGGAGCTGCGCGGCTTCGGGTACGACCGCGAGGACTTCACGGCCTTGTTCCGTGACTATAGACCGGACTTCGTTGCCATCTACCCGGCCGTGGCGCCCGATCTCCAGGACGCGCCTTTCCTGCAACCAGTCACGTACGCTGCCGTCCCGGACAACACCGCCAGTATGCTCGGCTTCCCGGCGCGACCGAAGGCGCTCGCGGGCGTCCTGATCCTCGACCTCGTGGTCGAACCGGCGCCGGTGACGATGACGGTCTTTGAGTGCGATTATCAACTGCTGCCGCCGGCCGGAGTTAGATGAGCGATTCGAGCCGGTCGGCCAGCCGGCGCGCCTGGATTCGCCGGTTGAACCGGTCGCGGCTTGCCTGGCTGAACCGGGCCTGGTCACGCTTCATTTCGTCCAGCGCCTCGACCAGCCTCGCGGCGTCAAGCCCACACACTACGCCGGCTCGAGTGTCGGTCACGAGCCTGCCTGCCTCGTCCGAACCCTCTCCCCATACCAGAATCGGGCGCCCTGCCCCCAGGTATTCGTACAGCTTGATGCCGACCGGCTGCGCGGGCTTGCCTATGTAGAGCAGCGCGCCCGCCCCCTTCATGAGAGCGCAGGCCTCATTGTGGGGCAGCGTGCCGAGCAGGCCTACCTGGGGGTCGCGTTCGTACCGGCTCCGCGTTTCCCGGTCAACCCTGCCCGCAAGATAGAGCTTCGCCTCCGGCCGCTGCCGCAGCGCCGCGACCAGGGAAGCGACGTCGTCCTGGTTCTCCCAGAGGTTGCCGACGTGGACTATGCTCAGCCCGTCGAGCCTTGCCGGCTCGACCTCGAAGTCGGTCGGGTCGAAGCCGTTGTCCAGCACCTCGCAGTGCTCATCCACGGCGCGCGCCGTCCCCGAGTTGACGGCCAGTACCAGGTCCGAGTGCCGCACCAGGTAGCGCCGGAGTCGCCGCAGGGCGGCGCGCTGGTATGGAGGCGGCGGCGCGAATCCGGTCGGCCACGGGTCGCGGAAGTCGCAGGCCAAGGGTACGTGGGCATGGGCCTTGAGCCGGACCCCAAGCAGCAGCGCCGTGAACGGCGGCGCGGTGGCAAGAATCGCGGCCGGCCTTTCTCGGTCGACTATGTGCCGCCCCGCGACTGAGCCGAACGGCAGCCAGCCAATCTTCGAATCGGGGAACAGCAGGTGGTTGAGCAGTCGCGGCGCCGCCCCGAGACTCTGCGACAGAGCCGGCGTCAGCTTCCTCGCTCTTCTGCGCAGAAGGTGGAACAGACGGTTCGGGTCCGCGCTTTCGGTTCGGTAGATGCGCGCAGCTTTGAGGTCGTCCAGCAGGCGCGGGTCATAGTGATAATAGGCGACCGGTTTGACCGTGAGTATCAGCGGCTGCCACCCTGCTTCGGGCAGGAACTTGCAGAGCTTGGTCACCCGCATCACGCCCGAGAGTCCGAGCGGCGGCGCATAGTAAGCGACCACCAAGAGGCGGCGCATCAGGGAAAGCTCGAAGTCCGAATGACGAAGGACGAATCAGTGAAGAAGAAGGAACGAAGGACCAACTGGTTCAGTCCCTGCTGCGCTTGCGGTCGAGAGTGCGCAGCGCGGCTCCGAAGATGAGGTTCAACTCCTTGGCTTCCTGCCACAGTCGTCGCATTTCCTCGCGTCGTGCAGGAACGGCTGCCGCCAGCATGGTCAGCCAGTACTTGCACTCACGGGCTTCTTTGCGGCAGATGCCAATCTTGTGGCGGAAGTCGCGTGGTGATTCCGCGTCATTGGCCTCGGCGTAGTTCGCGCCGATGCTCGTGGCTGCCCGCACCAGTTGGGTGACCAGCGGGGCGTTCACTGGAGACGACGCAACCGTCTGGCAGAAACGGATGGCCGCCGCGCCGAACCTGGTGGTCCGGCGTTCGAGGTCGAACTTCTCGGCCTTCTCCATGAACGCGCCTCGATTGTAGTCTCGCCCCCGCCGGAATCAAGCCGAACGCGCCCATCCTCCCTTCGAGCTTGAATCGGAATTCGACCTTCGGACTTGTCGGTCAGGTGCCGTTTCATCTGCGCCGTGACTTCTTCCGCCGGCAGCTCCACCGGCTCCAGTCCTTTGAGGAACTCCAGGAGCCCCCGGATGTCCAGGGTCAGCAGGTGGTCTTCTATCTGCAATTCCTCGGGCAGCGACCGGAAGAACGCGCCGGAGCCGAGGCTGTCCTCGAGCCGAAACAGGCTGCCGCTCACCACGTCTCGAACCGCCGAAAGGTCGGGAGCCGGGAACACGCCGGCCGCAAGCCCGGAGCTTGAAGCTTGAAGCTTGCGGCTCGGGCTCTCGAACACGAAGAGCTTGCCGTCCATGTCGCTGGTTTCGCGCCCCTGCGCGCTCAGGGCCTCGGACAGGATGTAGCCGTAGGTGGAACCGAGCAGGTGCACGAGCAGCAACTGTTCGCCGTCGCGGAAGTATGGGAACTGGTTGGGCGCGAGGTCCGGGAAAAGCCGCGCCTTCAGTACCGGCGCGAGCCGGTACGAGTAGCCGCCGGTTCCGGTCCCTTCGAAGACTTTGGTGTTGGACGAAATCGCGGCCAGCGGCCGCACCATTATCTTCTTCTCCTTCTCCCGATGCTCGACCAGCTCCCACGAGCGTCCGGCCAGCACGAAATGGTGGAACACGAAGAAGACCGTACCGACCTGCCGTCCGGTGGTGACGTCGTACACGTCGTAGGCGCCGAAGGTCTTGTCCGGGATGTTTGAGTGGACCTTGCCGGTCTGAATCTTCTGCTCAGTTGCCGGCCCGTTGCAGTAGACGCCGGGCCGCTCGGCCACGACTTCGCCCGCGTCGATCATCTGCCGGAATGCCCGGTCAATCGGCGCGTCGCCGCCCGCCAGCGGCCTGAGGATTCGCCGCACCGAGTCCCAGGTCGTGCCGATGCGCCGGCGCTGGAACAGGTAGGACGACACCTGCTGCGGTATCACCGACAATGCGGGCGTGTAGGCCTTTTCGTACAGCCGGCCTTCGCGCGCGCACTCGAACATCGTCTCGAACAGGAACTTCTCCCAGGGATTGACGTACAGCCCGAACGCCTGCAGGCTGGAACGCCGCCGGCGGTTGCCCCGGCCCAGCCGCTGCAGCAGCGATGAGACGTTGAACGGCGGCCGCACCAGCACCACTGCGTCAATGTCGCCGATGTCGATTCCCAGCTCGAGCGTGGACGTGCAGCAAAGCAGCCCGGTCTTCTCGCGGTTCATCGTCGCCTCGACGTCTTCCCTCGCCTCCCGGGTGAGGCTCGCGTGGTGAACCCAGACCCGGTTCGTGAACGGCGAGAGGTTGAGCAGCTTGGAATACTGTTCCGCGTACGAGCGGGCGTTGAAGAAGAAGAGGACCTTCCGGCAGTCGCGCTTCTGGAGTTCCTTGACGACCCGGCCTGGCCAGCCGTCGTCCATCGGCATCAACTCCGCGTTGATCTCTCGCTGGCTCGGCACGTGAACAACCACGGGGTCGGGAAAGTAGCGCTGGCCGATGTCGAGGTCGTCAATCGTGGCCGACAGCGCGTAGTAGCGGATATCGGACCTGATCAGCCGCAGCCGTTCGAGCAGCACGCGCAACTGGTCCCCGCGCGGCGTATTGTCCAGCAGGTGCAGCTCGTCCAGTATCACGGCGGAGAGTTCCTTGAAGATGGACGTGTGGCGGCCGAGCAGCGAGTCGAACGACTCGGGCGTGGTTATCAATAGGAACGGCAGCTTCGACTCGTCGATTGCGGGGTGGTCGCCGGTCTTGCGGGCAAGCCTCAGCCCCAGGTATTCAAGTGGCTCGTTAAGCCGGCGGTACAGGTCGTTCACCAGCGCCCGGGTCGGCGACACGTAGAGGACCGCCAAACGATGAAAGCCGAGCGAAGAACGGCGGGCTCCGGGCTTCGGCGTTCGGACCTCGGCGTTCGGACTTCGCGAGAGCAGCCGTTCGAGCGCCGGTGCAACCACGGCCTCGGTCTTGCCCGACGCAGCCGGCGAAATCACGACCACATTGCGCCCGCCGAGTATCGCCGGGATGGCCCGGACCTGGACCTCGGTCAGGCGTCCGAATCGTGAAAAGAACGGAGTCCAGGTCCGCGCTAGCGCCGCCCTGATCTCCCGCTCGTCCAGGCTGTCCGTGTTAGTCCGTGTCCGTCCGTGTCAGTTCTTCGCCGGCGGCAGCACGCCCCGGGCACGGAGCCGGGTCACGTCGAGCGCCTCGATTGAGAACTTGATGAAGGCACGCACGCCCTCAATGTTCCGGCGCGAAGCCTCGCGCAGCAGCCGCTTCTGGTCGAGGTCCGAGACCGAAAAGCCCGGATACGCCTTTCGGTAAATCATCACCATCGTCGAGAACGCGTCGAAGAGCGCCTTGTCTTCGAGCGGCTCGAGCTCGACCCGGTGCTTGATGCGGTTCGCCAGCTTGATGTAAGCGTAGTCGTAGGGGCTGGGCGTGGTGGCGAAAACGAGCAGCAGCGCCGGGTCGCGGTAGATGTAGGGCACCGGCCGCACCCGGTTGTGGACCATCCGGTCGTTGATCCGCTTCAGGTCCGGGTCGTTCTGAGCGGTCCGCACCAGGCCATCCATGAAGTTCACGCTCTTGGCCAGATACATGATGTCCCATAGGTGTGTCACCGTCTCGGCCTCATCTACCAGGAGCGCCAGTCCTTTCATCCCCAGTTGCCGCGCCATCCAGCTCAGGCCGGAAAGGATGTTGCAGTACTGGTCGGCGGCGGTCGAGAAGTCGTACAACGCCGGTATCCGCTGGCCGCCCTTCACCCGGAACGGACTCTTCGGCTCGGTCGCGTACTCCTTGGTGCTTTCGCCTTCGACCCACTGCCAGAAAACCTCGCTTTGCTGCTGCCCGGCGTCGATCCGGCGGAGCTTCGCCAGCACCGGCCCGAGGAATGAGTGGTCTCTCATTTCCAGGGCGGTCCCGCTTCGGAGCAGGTCGCGGAACCCGTGCTCGGTCTCGTCTTTGATGTAGCGCAGATTGTGCACCACCTCCCGGTATACGCGCTTCGGACGGTGGGGGCTGACTTCCGCCGGGTCGAACTGGACCAGGCTCGTGGCCATCCCCAGAGCCAGCGCCCGGTGATGGATGTACTCCAACAGGTGGGTCTTGCCGGCGCCGTATTCGCCCTCGACCATGAACACGTCGCCCTGCCCGCGGCCGAGTTGCGCCAGCGCCCCGTCCAGCACGGCAATCGGCCTCTCCCGGCCGAAGGTGAATGATTCGACGTCCCGGTGCGGCACGATCCCGAGCCGGAAGGCCTCGATCATCCGGCGCGCCTGGATGGTGTCGATCTCGACCAAAGCCGGCTGCGGCTCGCCCGGCATGAACTCGCCGATGTTTGAGAGCAGCCGCACCCGTTGCGCGGGCAGCCACAGTCGCAGCCCGCTCTGGAACTGGACCAAAAGCTCGGTCCCGTGCCAGCGGCTGTCAAGAATCTCCCCGTCGCCGAACACCGCATGCGACACCAGCCGCCGCCGGCGCTCACGCGCCGGGCCCGTCATGTCTGCGGTTCTGACTTCTGCCTTCTGAATTCTGACTTCCGACTTCGGTTGCGTCTAGAACTCTTCCTTCTCGACCTGTTCCTTGTCGGTCTGCTCCAGCCGCTGGGTCGTTACCCTGAGCAGCTTCTCTGCCTCCTTCCGCCCGAATTCCAGCGCCGGCGCCGCCCGCAGTTGGTGAAACGCGTCCAGCGCGCTGACCACGAACAGCCGCCGGTAGCCGACGTCGAACGCGAAGGCGGAGGCCGCGAGCTCGGCCAGCGTGCGGACGACCGCGTCCCGCTTCGCCTCGGCCAGCTTCACCTCGTAGGCTGCCTCGAACAGGCCGGCCAGCCGGACGCCGAGGCGTCTCAGGAACTCGGCCGGCTCAATCCCCAGTTCCTCTAGGTCGATGCGCACGCCGACCGGATTGGTCTCGTTGAAGGCTGTACGGAGGCGTTGCTTCAGCGCCTCGTACACCCCGCCCGAACCCTCCAGCAGCAGATTCT
>Ga0116202_10002906_pt1 | contig 10277 bp, 9 predicted proteins | sample LakKivw325mmetaG_FD_94479 | JGI IMG/M metagenome (GOLD analysis project Ga0116202, IMG submission 94479) | Anoxic lake water microbial communities from Lake Kivu, Rwanda to study Microbial Dark Matter (Phase II) - Lake Kivu water 325m metaG | ecosystem: Environmental > Aquatic > Freshwater >... | reverse complement strand
GCGGCCGTGGCGGCCGTTGTCGAAGACCGCGTCGACGGCCTCCTGGAGCATGCGCTTCTCGTTGCGGATGATGACGTCGGGCGTCTTGAGCTGCTGGAGGTTGCGCAGGCGGTTGTTGCGGTTGATGACGCGGCGGTAGAGGTCGTTCAAGTCCGACGTGGCGAAGCGGCCGCCCTCGAGGGGGACGAGCGGGCGCAGCTCGGGCGGGATGATGGGCATGACCGTGAGGATCATGTGCTCGGGCCGGCTGCCGCTGGTGCGGAAGCCCTCGCAGACCTTCATGCGCTTGGTGATCTTCTTGCGCGTCTGCTTGGACTTGGTGGTCTCGATCTCCTCCTCGAGGCTCTTCATGAACGCGTCGAGGTCGACGCGCGAGAGAACCTTGCGGATGCCCTCCGCGCCCATGATGGCCTCGAAGGAGTCGCCGTACTGCTCGAAGTAGTCCTGGTACTCGGCCTCGGTCAAGATCTGGTTGGGCTTGAGCGGCGTGTCGCCGGGATCGGTCACGAGATAGTCCTCGTAGTAGATCACGCGGTCGAGGGCGCTGACCGTCATGTCCAGCAGCAGGCCGATGCGGCTCGGGGAGCACTTGAGGAACCAGATGTGCGAGACGGGCACGGCCAGCTCGATGTGGCCCATGCGGTGGCGCCGCACGCGGGAGACGGTCACTTCGACGCCGCAGCGGTCGCAGATGATGCCCTTGTGCTTGATGCGCTTGTACTTGCCGCAGGCGCATTCCCAGTCGCGCGTGGGCCCGAAGATCTTCTCGCAGAAGAGGCCGTCGCGCTCAGGGCGGTAGGTGCGGTAGTTGATCGTCTCCGGATTGCGGACTTCGCCGTGGCTCCAGGAGCGGATGACGTCGGGCGAAGCCAGCGTGATGCCGACGGCGTCGTACTGGTCGGCATTGCGCTTCTCGTCGAAGATTTCCTTGGCAACGAATGGATTCAAAGTGTGCCTCCCGTGTTTAGTTTCTGGCCTTCGCCTTGTGCGCGGCGTCGGGGATGAGCTTCATGTCCAGGCAGAGGCCGTTGAGCTCGCTCATGAGCACGGAGAAGGTCTCCGGCATGCCCGCCTGCAGCGTGTTCTGGCCCTTGACGATGGACTCGTAGATGCGGGTGCGGCCCGCCACGTCGTCGGACTTGACGGTGAGCAGCTCCTGGAGGGTGAAGGCGACGCCGTAGGCCTCGAGGGCCCAGACTTCCATTTCGCCCATGCGCTGGCCGCCCGCCTGCGCCTTGCCGCCCAGCGGCTGCTGGGTGACGAGCGAGTAGGGGCCGACGGCGCGCGCGTGGATCTTGTCCGTGACGAGGTGGTGGAGCTTGAGCATGTAGATCACGCCCACCATGACGCGCTGGTCGAAACGCTCGCCGGTGCGGCCGTCGAAGAGGTCCGACTTGCCGTCCTGGGTGATCCAGCCGTAGTCGGTCTTCCTCGAGGCCTGCGCCAGCAGGTCGTGCACCTGGTCCTCGAGCACGCCGTCGAAGACGGGCGTGGTCGCGTACAGGCCCAGGGCGCGGCAGGCCGCGCCCAGATGCGTCTCGAACACCTGCCCGATGTTCATGCGCGAGGGCACGCCCAGGGGGTTGAGCACGATGTCCACCGGCTGCCCGTTGGAGAGGAACGGCATGTCGCACTCCGGCACGATGCGGGCGACGACGCCCTTGTTGCCGTGGCGGCCGGCGAGCTTGTCGCCGACGGAGAGGTTCTTCTTCTCGGCGATGTAGACCTTGACGGACTTGATCATGCCGCGGTCGGAGCCGGAGCCGGTCTCGATCTCGCGCCGCTCGTCAGAGGTCTTCTCCTCGAGCTCGCCGAACTTCGGGTTGTACTCGTCGATGATCTCCATGATCTTGACGCGCACGGGGCTGCTCTCGATCTGGATCGACTTGCGCTTCTCGGCCAGCGCGGTGAGCAGCGCCTTGGTGATCTTGCGGTTGGCCTGGATGATGACCTCGCCGGTCTCCTGGTCGACCACGTCGAGGGAGATCTTCTCCCCGAGCAGCACGTTGCTGAGCGCGACGGTCAACTCCTCCTGGAGCTTCTTGCGGCCCGAAGCGAGGTCGGACTCGACGTCCTTGAGCGTGCGCTTGGGGGCGGCGGGAGCCTCCTGGAAGATCGAGGCGGTGGAGGGCGGCGCGCCCTTGCGGACGTCGGTCGTGATCTTCACGTCCATCACGATGCCGTAGGTGCCGGGCGTGACGGTGAGCGAGGAGTCGCGCACGTCGGCCGCCTTCTCGCCGAAGATCGCGCGCAGGAGGCGCTCCTCGGGCAGCAGCTCGGTCTCGGACTTCGGCGTGATCTTGCCGACGAGGATGTCGCTGGGGACGACTTCGGCGCCGATGCGGATGACCCCGTTCTCGTCGAGGTTGCGCAGGGCGTCCTCGCCGACGTTCGGGATGTCGCGGGTGATCTCCTCCATGCCCAGCTTCGTCTCGCGGGCGCTGCATTCGAACTCGCAGATGTGCACCGAGGTGAAGACGTCCTCGCGCACGACGCGCTGGGAGACGACGATCGCGTCCTCGAAGTTGTAGCCGCACCACGGCATGAACGCGACGAGCAGGTTCTTGCCGAGGGCGAGCTCGCCCTGGTCCGTGGCCGGGCCGTCGGCGAGGACGTCGCCCTTGCGGACGACCTGGCCTTCGCGGACGACGGGCTGCTGGTTGAAGCAGGTGCCGGCGTTGGTGCGGCGGAACTTCTGGAGGGGGTAGCGCTGGAAGCTGCGCTTGGCGGAGCTCTTCGTGGGGCGCTTGCCGTCCTCGGAGACGACGACTTCGCAGGCGTCGACGGAGGCGACGATGCCGGGCTCCTCGGCGACGACGACGACGCGCGAGCCCTTGGCGGCGCGGTCTTCGAGGCCGGTGGCCACGTAGGGGCGCTCCGTGCGCAGCAGCGGCACGGCCTGGCGCATCATGTTCGCGCCCATCAAGGCGCGGTTCGCGTCGTCGTGCTCCAGGAACGGGATGAGGCCGGCGGCGATGGAGATCACCTGCATCGGCGAGACGTCCATGTACTGGACGCGCGCGTTGGGCGCCTCGGTGAACTCCGCCTTGTAGCGGCACATCACGCGCTCGTTGCGGAACGAGTTGTCGGCGTTGAGCGGCGCGTTGGCCTGGGCGATGACGAAATCCTCCTCCTGGTCGGCGGAGAGATATTCGACCTCGTCGGTCACCTTGCCGTCGAGGACCTTGCGGTACGGCGTCTCGATGAAGCCGTATTCGTTGATCCTCGCGTAGTTGCCGAGCGAGGAGATGAGGCCGATGTTCGGGCCTTCCGGCGTCTCGATCGGGCAGATGCGCCCGTAGTGGGAGGGATGCACGTCGCGGACTTCGAAGCCGGCGCGGTCGCGGGAGAGGCCGCCGGGGCCGAGGGCCGAGAGGCGGCGCTTGTGGGCGAGCCCGGAGAGCGGGTTCGTCTGGTCCATGAACTGCGAGAGCTGGCTGCGGCCGAAGAAGTCGTTGATCACGGCCGAGAGCGTCTTCGAGTTGACGAGGCGCTGGGGCTGGATCTGCTGGTTCTCGGTGGCGGGGTCGGAGGAGGCGATCGTCATGCGCTCGCGGATGACCCGCTCCGTGCGGGCGAGGCCGACGCGGCACTGGTTCTCGAGCAGTTCGCCCGCGGTGCGGATGCGGCGGCTGCCGAGGTGGTCGATGTCGTCGATCTGGCGGTCGCCGGCGTGGATGCGGATGAGCAGGCGCAAGGCGCGGATGATGTCGCCGTTGTCGAGCACGCGCAGATCGGGGGCGACGGCGCTCTCGCCGCGGCTCTCGTCGATGAAGTCGCGGAGCTTCTGGTTGAGCTTGTAGCGACCGACCTTGCCGAGATCGTAGCGGCGGTTGTCGAAGAAGAGGTGCTTGATGAGCTGCTTGGCGTTGGAGGCGGTGACGGGGTCGCCCGGGCGCAACTTGTAGTAGATGTCGCGGAGGGCCTCCTCCTCGCTGGAGGTGGGGTCGGCCTTCATCGTGTCGAGCAGCAGCCCCTCGTCCCATTCGATGTTGAGCATCGTCAGCGTCTTGATCCCGGCGAGGGCGATCTGCTGGAGGATCGAGCCCTTGGCGGCCTCGTAGCGGTGCGCGAGCTGGGCGTTCGTGGCGGGGTCGAAGACGTCGGCCGGGAAGCGGAGGTTCGCGAGCTTCTTCTCGTCCTTGAGCGAGGTGCGGACCTCCTCGTAGGTGTAGAAGTTGCGCAGGATGTCCTCGTCGGAGGAATAGCCCAGGCAGCGCAGGAACGTCGAGACGAGGAACTTGCGGCGGCGGCGGCGGCGGTCCATGTAGACCCAGATATGGTTGTTCGTGTCGAACTGGATCTCGATCCACGAGCCGCGATCCGGGATGATGCGAACGGAGTAGAGCGGCGTGCCGTTGGCGTGGATGGCCTTTTCGGAGCAGATGCCCGGCGACCGGTGGAGCTGGCTGACGATGACGCGTTCGGCGCCGTTGATGATGAACGCGCCGTCCTTCGTCATGAGCGGGATGTCGCCCATGTAGACTTCCTCGGGCGGCTGCTCGATGTCGACTTCGCTCTCCCCGTGCTGGCCGCCCTTCTTGGAGATCTTCAGGCGGAAGGTGGCCTTGAGCTGGGCGGAATACGTCCCGCCCTCGGCCAGGGCCTCCAGCGGCATCTTGTACTTGGACTCGGCGATCTCGTACTTCACGAAGTCGAGGCAGTAGCGCCCGTCGAAGCTGTTGATCGGGAACGTCTCCTTGAAGATGCTCTGCAGGCCCTGCGGGCGGCGCTTCAAGGGCGCGGCGTCCGGCTGGAGGAAGTCGTTGTAGGACTTGGTCTGGATCTCGATGAGATCGGGCGGATCAATGACGGACTTTAGCTTGCCGTAGACGGTTCTCTCTACCATCGGGTACCTCGACGTGAAGGTTGCTGAAAAACCGGGATGCGGGTTGTCCATCCCTCAAGACTTCGGGCGTTCTGACGCCCCTGGGGCTGCTGCGTTTCCGCCCCCTGCTGCCGGCCTGCTTCAGCGATGCGGTGGGCCGGCGGAATCCGCGGATTGGAAAGCAAGAACGGCGGGCCGGAGCCCGCCTTCATCCATCCGCTGCGGCCCGGCCGCCCGCGCGCACAGGGCGACGCGGCGCGGCAAGCCGCCTTGGGAACGCTATTTGACCTCGACTTTGGCGCCGGCGGCCTCGAGCTTCTTCTTGAGCTCGTCGGCCTCGGCCTTGGAGAGGCCGGTCTTGACCATGCCGTTGGACTCGACGAGCGCCTTGGACTCGGCCAGGCCGAGGCCCGTGGCGGCACGCACTTCCTTGATCACGGAGATCTTCTTGTCGGCAGGCGTTTCGACGAGCTTGACATCGAACTCGGTCTTCTCCTCGACGGGAGCGGCGGCGGCCGCGGGAGCGGCGGCGGCGACCGGAGCGGCGGCGGAAACGCCCCACTTCGCTTCGAGGGTCTTCACCAGATTGGCGATGTCGAGAACGGAAAGTCCGCTCAGGAATTCAACAACTTCTTCTTGGGTCATTGCTAGTCTCTTTTCTCTTGTCTGTGTAACCGCGCGCGTCGTTTCGCGCGTGGAATCCGGGCGGCCCGGGCTCGCGGCACCCGCCGCGTCAGGCCGCCCTTGGTTTTACGACACGGGTTATGCCGCAGATCCGTCCTTCTCTTCCTTCGCCTTGAGCACGTAGAGGACGCCCGTGAGCGGAGCCGCCAGAACGCGCACGAGGCTCGTCGCGGGGGCCAGCATCGTGCCGAGCAGGGTCCCGCGCATCACATCCTTCGAGGGCAGCTCGGAGAGCTGGGCCACCTGGGCCGCGTTCAGCGTCGCCGCCTCGAGCTGGGCGCCCTTGACGGACGCCTTGTCGTTCTTCTTGAGGAACGCCACGAGGCTCTTGGCCACTTCGGCGGGGTCGCCGGCGCCCGTCACCATCGCCGTGGGTCCCTCGAGGACGGCCTCGAGGCCGTCCCAGCCCTTGTCCGACGCCGCGCGCCGCAGGTAGGCGTTCTTGACCACCTTGATCTTCGAGCCGACCTTGGCCATCTCCCGGCGGAGATCGGCGAAGGCCGAGACCGTGAGGCTGCCGTAGTTGAGGACGAAGCAGTAGTCCGACTTGGCGACGAGACCGGTGATCTCCTGGATCGCCGAGAGCTTCTCCGGACGCTTGGAATTTGCCGCTGGTTTCATGTTCAATTCTTTCCTCACTCCTTGATGGCGACCTTCACGGGAACGCCCATGGTCGAGCTGACGGCCAGCTTGCGGATGTAGACGCCCTTGGTCGAGGAAGGCCGTTCGGCGCGGATCGCGTTGATGATCACGTTGGCGTTCTCGACCAGCTTGTCGGCGTCGAAGCTCAACTTGCCGAAGAGCACGCAGATGTTGCCCTGGCGGTCCATGCGGAACTCCACCTTGCCGGCCTTCTGGGCCTTCACCGCCGCGGCCGTGTCGTCCGTCACCGTCCCCGTCTTCGGGTTCGGCATCAGGCCGCGGGGGCCGAGCTGGCGAGCGAGCTTGCGGACGTTCTGCATCGCCTCGGGCGTCGCGATCGCGACGTCGAAGTCCATCCAGCCGCCCTTGACCTTCTCGATGAGATCGTCGTTGCCGACGAAGTCCGCGCCCGCCTCGCGCGCCGCGTCGGCGGCGGCGCCGCCGGCGAAGACCGCCACGCGGACCTTCTTGCCGGTGCCGTGGGGGAGACTCACCGTGCCGCGGACCATCTGGTCCGACTTGCGGGGGTCGCAGCCCATGCGAAGGCCCATCTCCATCGTCTCGTCGAACTTCGCGCCCGGGTGCGCCTTGACGAAGGCGATCGCCTCCTCCAGGGAGACGGCCTCGGCGGGAGCCAGCTTCGCGATGTCCGTGTATTTCTTTCCGTGCTTAGCCATGGTTTTAAGCCTTTCCTCAACCTTCGACGACGATGCCCATGCTCCGGGCCGTGCCCTCGATCATGCGCGCCGCCGCCTCTTCGTTCGATGCATTGAGGTCCTTCGCCTTCGCACGGGCGATCTCGAGAACCTGCGCCTTGGTCACCTTGCCGACCTTGTCCTTGTTCGGCACGCCGGAGCCCTTCGCGAGGCCGGCGGCCTTCTTGAGGAGCACCGCGGCGGGCGGCGTCTTGAGGATGAAGGTGAAGGAGCGGTCCGCGTAGACCGTGATCACCACGGGGATGATGAGCCCCGCCTGGGCCTGGGTGGCCGCGTTGAACTCCTTGCAGAACATCATGATGTTGACGCCCTGCGAACCGAGAGCCGGTCCGATCGGCGGCGCCGGGTTCGCCGCGCCTGCCGGCACCTGCAAACGCACGATGCCTGTCACTTTCTTTGCCATTGCTGTTTCCTTGGTTTATGTTCTCCCGGAGTACCCCACCGGTTCAAACGAACATCATTTTGTTGCGACATGAGGCTCCGGCGCAGCCGGCGCCTCGCGTTCGACCTGCCAGTATTCCAGATCCACCGGCGTTTCGCCGCCGAAGATCGTCACCATCACGGTGAGCCGGCCGTGGTCGTGGTCGATGGACTGCACGACGCCCGAACTGTTCATGAACGGACCGTCGGTGATCCTGACCAGCTCGCCGGGCTCGAAGTCCACCTTTGGCTTCGGCTTCTCCTCGACTCCGGCGACCTGGCCGCGGATGGCGTCGACCTCCGCCGCCCGCATCTCCCGGGGAGGCTCGCCCCCCAGAAATCCGATGACGCCCTGGATCCCCTTGATGAAGGACCAAACGGGCTCGTTGCGCTTCTTCCCGTCATCCTCGTAGACGGCGGCCTGGATGAAGAGGTAGCCCGGGAAGAGCTTCTTCACCACCGTCGTCTTCTTGCCCATCTTCACCGACGTCACGCGCTCCGTCGGCATCAGAACCTCGCCGATGCTCGCATCGAGCCCCAGCTCCTTCGACTTCGCCTCGAGCAGCCTCTGGACCTTCTGCTCCTGCCCGGTCAGCGTCTGAAGAACAAACCACCCCAGTCTCATGTTGGACTCCACATTCTCGGGTTGAACAACCTCAGGCGCCCAAGCCGACCAGCAGCTTGAGGAACAACGTCAGGACCTGGTCGCAGACGAACACGAAGAGGCTCAGCAGCAGAATCACGGCGCCCACCACCCAGGTGGAGTCGACCAGCTCCTTGCCCTTCGGCCAGGCGATCTTGTCGAATTCGAACCGGCAGTCCCGAAGGAACTCGCCCAGGCCCCTTGCCCCCTCCGCGATCTTGCTCATCTCAGTTCTCTCTCCCTCGTCTCGGCGCCGTGCGCCGGTTGACCGTAGTGGCCGCGCCTCTCCAGGCGCCGCTCGAAGTGGCACGTCGGGCAGGACTCGAACCTGCAACTTGCGGTTTTGGAGACCGCCGCTCTACCAATTGAACTACCGACGTATGGAAAAGCTACTTGGTTTCCTTGTGAACCGTGCGCTTGCGGTCGTTCGGACAATATTTCTTGATCTCAAGGCGCGACGACATCGTCCGCTTGTTGCGGGTCGTCGTGTAATTGCGGCGCTTGCACTCGGTGCATTCCAAAATCGCGAGGTCTCTGGGCATGGCGGCTAAACTCCACTGCTGGTCAAAAGGAACGTTGATATTATCACAGCCGATGGAACCGGCGCAAGAGGAAAAACGCAGAAAACGCGGTTCCCCCGCGAAGCCCATCGACGGCGCGGGGCGGCTCCGCTGGAACCGCCCCCGCCATGCCCTCTCGACGGGCCGCGGAGGGAACATCGTCCCCCGCGGACCCGCCGGGTGGCAGTCTGGACTACTTGATGATCTTCGCCACCGTTCCGGCGCCCACGGTGCGACCGCCTTCGCGGATCGCGAAGCGCATCTTCTCCTCCAAGGCGACAGGAGCGATCAGCTTCACGGTCATCTTGATGTTGTCGCCCGGCATCACCATCTCGACGCCCTCGGGCAGCGTGATGTCGCCGGTGACGTCCGTCGTGCGGATGTAGAACTGCGGGCGGTAGCCCGGGAAGAACGGCGTGTGGCGGCCGCCTTCCTCCTTGGACAGGACGTACACCTGCGCCTCGAACTCCGTGTGCGGCGTGATCGAACCCGGCTTCGCGAGAACCTGCCCGCGCTCCACGTCCTCCTTCTTCGTGCCGCGCAGCAGGCAGCCGATGTTGTCGCCCGCCTGGCCCTGGTCCAGCAGCTTGCGGAACATCTCGACGCCCGTGACGGTCGTCTTGACCGTGTCGCGGATGCCGATGATCTCGACTTCCTCGCCCACCTTGATGATGCCGCGGTCGACGCGACCGGTGACGACCGTGCCACGGCCTTCGATCGAGAACACGTCCTCGATCGGCATCAGGAAGGGCTGGTCCACCGCGCGAACCGGCTCGGGGATGTAGGCGTCGAGCGCCTCCATCAGGTCGCCGATGCACTTGCAGGCCGGATCGTCGGCCTTCTCGGCCTTCGTCGCCGCCAGCGCGTTGCCGCGGATGATCGGCGCGTTGTCGCCGTCGAACTCGTACTTGCTCAGCAGCTCGCGGATCTCCATCTCGACGAGCTCGAGCAGCTCGGGGTCGTCGACCAGATCCACCTTGTTCAGGAACACCACGATTCGGGGGACGCCGACCTGGCGGGCCAGCAGCACGTGCTCCTTCGTCTGCGGCATCGGACCGTCCGCCGCCGAGACCACAAGCACCGCGCCGTCCATCTGGGCGGCGCCGACGATCATGTTCTTGACGAAGTCGGCGTGGCCCGGGCAGTCGACGTGGGCGTAATGGCGCTTGTCCGAGCTGTACTCGACATGCGAGGTCGCGATCGTGAGGATCTTCGTCGCGTCACGGCGGCCGGCGGATTCCGAGGCCTTGGCCACGGCATCGTAGGAGATGTAGTTCGCCATGCCCTTGAGGGATTGGACGCGGGTGATCGCCGCGGTCAGTGTCGTCTTGCCGTGGTCGACGTGGCCGATGGTACCGACGTTGACGTGCGGCTTGTCACGGGTAAAGGATTCTTTTGCCATTGCGCAAACCTTGACTTTTGTTGTTGTTTGGGTTGAGGTACGTCTTCGGGTTCTTGGAGTGGAGCCCACAAACGGAATCGAACCGTTGACCTCTTCCTTACCAAGGAAGTGCTCTACCGACTGAGCTATGTGGGCCTGTTGCACTGCCTTGTCGGCGCAAAAGCCCGTCCATGCAATTCTCTTTTGGAAAACCGCAACGTCCGGCGACTTTCGGGTGAACAGGCCCGTACCATGAGACCCGCCCGCCTCTAATGCAGTTGAAACAAGCGGGTCAGTCTCCCATATTCGCCGTAAAGAGTCAACTAGAAAAAAACAAAAACGGTAATCGGTCGCAGTGGTTGGTGAATGCGTGTACGGGTGTGGAAGTGGGTGGGTATGGGAG
>Ga0116202_10002905_pt1 | contig 10279 bp, 7 predicted proteins | sample LakKivw325mmetaG_FD_94479 | JGI IMG/M metagenome (GOLD analysis project Ga0116202, IMG submission 94479) | Anoxic lake water microbial communities from Lake Kivu, Rwanda to study Microbial Dark Matter (Phase II) - Lake Kivu water 325m metaG | ecosystem: Environmental > Aquatic > Freshwater >... | reverse complement strand
GGATTTGAAGGGCTATTCGCGATCTTTGTAATAACAATTAGTTATTTGCTTAGAAAGCGTAAAAAGGGAAAAGGAGAATGAAAAGAAGAAAAAGAATCGCCCAAAAATTACCGCGGATGTCTCGCAGTTTAATGCGGGGTGAAGTGGATGGGGCATGAAGGCCGAAAAGAGCGTTTAGTTTTTAGAGGTACTGCTGGAAGTACAGCTCGCCCACAAATTTCTCGATGAAGTCGCGCTCTTCTTCCAGCTTGATATGCTCGATCCGCGCTGCCAGCGCCTCGCCATCCTCGCGTTTGCGAACCGATACCAGTGCCTGACGGGCGCCCTCGATCGCCGCATTGCCCACCTTCTCGATCTTGCTCCGCTTTATGGGGGGCAGAAGCCCGATCCGCATCGCGTTCCGGAGATTGGTGTAGTTACCGAACGCGCCGGCGAGGTAGATGAGGTCAATATCCCCCAGCGCGACCCCGTAGCGGTCCAGCAGGATCTTGATACCGACAGCAACGGCGGACTTCGCCAGATTGAGCTGATCGATATCCGCTTCGGAGAGGGTAATGCCCCGATCGATCTTAAATTCTTTCTCGGTGCCATAGAACTTGCCCCGGCCATCGATGAGCCGGTGCTCCAGCAGCTCAGCGAGGATGTCAATCAAGCCCGAGCCGCAGATCCCGATCGGCGGGGCATTGAGGATCGTCTTGTATCGCGCTTTGCCCTTCACGAGCCGCACTTCTTTTATCGCGCCACTGATACCGCCGATGCCGTACTTCACGCTGCAGCCCTCGAATGCTGGGCCTGCAGCACATGATGTTGCGATCAACCGATCCTGGTTGCCGAGCACGATTTCAGTGTTCGTGCCGATATCGATCGCCAGGGCGAGCTTCCTGCTTCTGTACATGTTCGTCGCCAGCACCATCGCTAAGGTATCCGCGCCGATAAAACTCCCGATCAGCGGGAGGCCATAGACCGCGGCCTTCGGATGTGCCGTGAGCCCGAGCTCGTGTGCCGCTTTATAGACCGCTTTTGTACTCACTGGCTCGTACGGACTTCTGCCGAGCGGCTCGACAGAAAAGCCGAAGAAGAGGTCGCGCATGACCGAGTTGCCGACGACCACGAGCTCATAGACCTTCTCCGGGGCCGTGAGTGCCGTGATCATCTCGTTGAGCACGATTATGAGTTCCCGTACCAGCTTCCTGCGCCCGGTTCGCGCGAATTCGATCCGTGAGATAACGTTGCTGGCATACCTCGTCTGCGGGTTCTCCTGCGAGATGACCGAGAGCACATGCCCGGTTTCAAGATCCACTAGGTACATGGCGAGCGTCGTCGTGCCAATATCGAGCGCGATTCCGTAGAGTTCACCGGCGTATGCACTAATATCGTCCGCGCCATACAGCACACGATCCCCTTCACGATGCACCATAGGTGCGATGGGGATCTCCCATAACCGCCCGGATTCTAAGATGCAATATGATCGGCGGGGGACACGAACACAGATCGGCTCCGTAGTCCTGAGCACCCTCGCCTGACAGGCTAACCGATGAACCTCACCCTCTATTACCTTCCGCTCGACCTCGGTCATCGGTGAGAGCGCGCCGGGTGCGCTATCCACTTCTACCAGGCATTGATTACACTTCCCTTCGCCATTGCAGGGCGCGTTGATCTCGACGCCCAGCTCGCGGGCATACTCGAGGATCGTCTTGCCCGCGACGAGGTCAGCAGAGAGGCCTGATTCTTTAAAGAAGATCTTCATGCACAACTCCAATAGTGCCGTAAGTGTTTTAAAGCTTCGGGCATTCTTAGGGTATTCTATGGACGCCACGATGGTGGACGCGCTGCTCGACGTCACCAGAAAGAAGATCGAAGCGTTATGCGAGAAGCGCTTGGCCGAAGGCGCGGACGCCTACGAGCTACTCGATGAGCTGACCCGGGGACTCCGGGAGATCGGTCGGGGGTATAAGGAGCGGTACTTTGATGCGGAACTCATGGTCTCCGGGTGGAACGCGAAGAAGGCCGTGCAGCTCCTCAAGCCGCAGTTGCAAGCGGGGACGAAACGCAAGCGGAGTCTGGGCAGAGTGGTGATCGGCACGGTCAAAGGTGACGTGCATGATATCGGGAAAGATATCGTGACCATTATGCTCTCCTCCGCGGGGTTCGACGTGATCGACCTGGGCATTGATGTGGCGAAAGAGCAGTTCGCGGAGGCCGTCAAGGAGACCGGGGCGGGTATTCTCGCGCTCTCCGCACTCCTGACGACGACCCGGGGCTACATGGCAGATGTCATCGAGCACTGCCGTGGCAATGATCTGGCCGTGAAGATTCTGGTCGGTGGCGGTGCGGTCAATGCTACCTTCGCACAGAAGATCGGCGCCGATGCATACGGAAAGGATGCGGTAGAGGCGATTCGAAAAGCGAAAGAGCTTTATCTCACTATTCACGGTGGAGAAAAAACACTTGGATGAGTGCCCGAGAGGGGGCATCCTATCCTTAGTTAAGTGCCTTCGTGCTCCGGCTGGAGGCATGCCCCTGCTGCGATGGTGTGCTGAAAGAGGCAGAAACCATACGGGGTTCTGCTTCGTCATGTAGTTACCATTTCGCGTAAGGCATCGTGGAACACCTGAAAGCTCCTGGAAGTGTTCTGATCAGGGGTGAGGTGCTGTGCAATGGCACGTGCAGCCTCGATCTTTCGATATCCTCCCTTGAAATATCCTGCCCTCTTAAGTGTTCTCTCAAGGGCCTCCCACGTGCCGCCGAGGATGGCATCAGGATCGCGGTAACCTGCCTTCCGGGGTACATTGGCTGACACTTTTGGGTAGGCTGCCCGTACCGCGACCCAATCCCCGAAGAGCCAGGCCTCCAATTCCTCGACGACCAGCCGGTTGACGACCTCATATGTCAAACCATGGGCGGCTGTTCTTGTTGTCAATCCTGCATCGAGAGCCATTTGCTCCAACTGACCTTTGAGTTGCTGGCAGTCGTCATCATCGCGGTCTACCAAGACCACAATCCGCCAGTTGTCCGGCAGCCACGACCGATATCCGCGTAATCGATCCGGCAGCCGGTCGAGCAGGTTCTGCTTGCACTGGAAAGGGTAGACCTCAAAAGAAAGTTCACCCAACAATCGAGGCAATAGCAACCGCAACGCCGCCTCCGTCGAGGGTTCCTCGACCAATACTTCGACGTGATCCACGCTCATTTGCTGGGCACCTTCTGCCTCAAGCCGCCCGCTTTAACTAACGGATCGCCGACGCCCAAATGTCCTTCCATCCAAAGCTGACCCATGGATGCGCCAGCCTTGACAAAATCGGAGATGCCCTGAATCTCTGAAGCCCGAACCGCTTGCGTGAAACCATTCTCATCGCGGTACAGTACGCGCACCTCCTCTGGCTTCATCGCGTCTAGGAAGTAAGGTGAATGCGTCGTGATTAAAAGCTGTGATCGACCCGTCGCTGCGCGGCACTCCTCGGCCAGTTCAGGAAGTAGCCGCGGATGCAGGAAGTTCTCCGGCTCCTCGATTCCGATGAATTGGGGCGGCTCTGGATCAAGTAGTACTGTAAGATAGGCAAGCATCTTTAACGTCCCATCCGAGGCGAACCGAGAGAGTATAGGCCTTTTGAACGGCGCGTCCTTGAGTTGAAGCAGCAGACGACCGTCGGGCATGGCATCCGCCTGCACGCTATCCAGACGCGGCACGCGTTCGCGTAGCGTCTCGAAAATCTGATTGAGTCGCTGGGGGTACTGCTCCTTCAGGTATTGGATCACGTTCGGCAGGTTGTCGCCGGTCTTGCTCAGACGCTCCTGAGGCCCAGCCTCCGGTTGGCCTCGCGTATCATCGATGGACAGGTACGACACGTACCAGTCGGTGATGAACTCGCGCAGTGCCGCCACCCGCGGATGCTCGGCGAACTGCCCCAATGTGTTCACCGCGATCAGGTCCGGAGAACGCAGGGGCGTCTCAATACGTTGGTCCTGCTCGTCCGGCGTTTCACCGCTGACTGCTTGTCCCTTCCCTTTCTTATAATCCAGGAAGCGGAAGGGCTTGCCACGTCTTCCTCGCCGCCATTGCAGCCATTCTTCGGCGACGAAAGGTCCCTTTCCTTCTTCATCGATGGCCAAGTGGTATGTGATGATCGGCTGCTTCGGCTGTTCACGGTACTTGAGTTCGATCATCAAAGGGCCATCCTGACCACGGGTCTTCAGTTCACTTGCCCGACCGCGTCGGTCCCATGCGTGGCGCAGGCCGAATTGGAAGCACTCGGACAGGAAGTTGAAGACGTCGAAGACTGTGGATTTGCCACTTCCGTTGGGACCAACAAGAACCATCATCGCCGTGATGTCTTTGAACTCGACCGAGCGTAGCGCACGGTAGTTTTCCACACGTAAGTATTCGATGCGCGCTGGCGCTCTCTTGCCCGGCTTATCTAGTGTTTCCTTAATCTTCTTTACCATTGCCTCTTCCTTTCGTTATTTCCACTTTAGACCGAACTTGCACGGGTGGTTTCTTTGTGGTGTCAGTCATCAGGCGCACCTCCCGATGATTCGTCGGCATCCAGAACGGAAAGCTCACCATAGATCAGCTTCAAGGCCAAGGCTTGATCAGCTTTCGTTTACCCTATTAGTGCCCTTTTTCCCCCCTTATTATTACTGCCTGATCTAAAACACATCGTCCCAGAGCCCGCATTCCATCGTTTTGATGTCGAACACACTTTTGGATATTAACAAACATAAGTTGAATTTGTTTAGGCCTCATATATATGTTGCGGCTTTTTTTTCTTCTACGCTTAATATTCCCTCGACCCACCACTTCATCTTCTTTCTTATCCTCGTCCAGGATGCCGCAAGGCCGTATCACGATGACGAAACCATTTCTTCGCCGTTGCTCGACCCTTCTAGCTCTTTGCTGGCGCTTACATCCCCAAAGAAGCGGTGAATCTTTACATGCAGCCTCGGGCTGATAGATAGCTGGCGGGGTATGTGGGTACAACGGTAAAATGCGATCAGGTCTTACTCGAGCCAGTGTTTGTACCGCTCATGCTCCTTCAGGAGCTCGCGCGCCTTCTCGCGCTCCTCTTGATGCCGTTTCAGGAAGGAGTACATGAGCTCCGCGGCCTCTGCCTTGCACGCTTTGCAGAGCCGGTCGCCGCTTTTGCAGTCCTCGAAGATCTCTTTGACCTGCTCGTCATCTTCCACGAGGTGCGAGACCAGGAGCTCGTAAATCGTGCACTCCTCGGGCGCGCCGCCCAGCTTCTTCTGCTCTTCTATGGTCACGCGTCCGCCCGTTTTTGCACGTTTCACCTTATCCGCCGCGACCTCCGGCGGCTCGGTGAGCGCGATATAGCTCTCCGGGATGCTGGAGGACATCTTGCCGCCCGTCAACCCCTGCATGAAGCGGTGATAGGTGGCTGCGGGTAAGCAGAACCCGTACCCGCCGTACTCCAGCTCCACGGCACGGACGGTCTCATCCACGGCCCGCATCGTCTCCTCGAGCTGCGGTTCCTCGATCCCCAGGAGGTCTATATGCAGCTCGTAGATCTTCTTCTCGCCCTCGAGCCGGCGCGCTAATTCATCAAAGGCACGACTATTCGCCTTCTTCGCCCGTATGCTGATGTACGGCTTCTGGTCGGGATCCTCACGTCTCTCCAACCGGAACATCCGCATGCGCGATGCGATGTCCCGCGTCAAGCGAATATGCGGATCCTGGTCGACGCCAACAGGAATGACCGTCGGTTTCGGGCCGCCATACTCGTGGAGCTGCGGCTGGAGGATATCTGCATTCTGCACCAGCACGCTTATCATATGTGAGATGTGCGTTTCGCCCTGGAACCCATAGATGGCACTGAGCTCGGAGAGATTGACCTCCGTGCCGAGATCGAACGCGAGATCGCGGAGCTGCTTATTCTCCGATTGGAAGTACAGGTGCCCCTGCTCCACGTCAAAGCCGAGCGCAATGAGGCTCAGCAGGTACTCGGTCACCCCGATCTCCCTGCAGTTCTTCCACGAGATGTTCCTGACCGAATGCGCCTCCATGTCCGCGATACAGGCGAACGCGTCTCCGCCCATCCGCTGATGCCAGATGATCTCGTCCATCACCATCTTACCACCGAGATGGACGCGTCCCGAGGGCATGCACCCGCTCATCACCGCAAAGGTGCTTCGGTCGCGAATGGCACGCAGCACGTCCTCGTACCCGCGATGCCCGACGATAATGCCGCGGCGCATGTAGAAGTGCGGCTCCGGTACCTGGTCCAGGAGCTCGGCGAACCGGGCAATCCCAAAGTCCTCGAAGAGCCGTGTATAATCCTTGATTTCCGTAACGCCCCAGGGATTGATCGCTGCCTCCGCCATCGCCTTGCTTGTTTTAGCCTCTCTCGCTTACCACTCGCTTCCTTACTTCACTTCACCGTGGTGAGTATTAAAGCTTGAATGACGCCTGCTCTGCTAGAACCTGCGGGCATTCACGTCATTCACGACTCACCAGGTCGATCGCATAGTCGTGGATCACGGGGTTGGCGAGCAGCTTTCGACACATCTCCTCTACTTCGCGCTTCACCGAGTCGTCGTCCTCACGCCCTTTCGCCGGCTCCAGCGTGAGCTGAAAGGTCTTCATCGAGCGCACGTGCTGTACCTGCTTGAACCCGAGGAGCTGCAACGCTTTCTTCGTATTCTCACCCTCAGGATCAGCCACGCCACGCTTCAGCATGATGGTCACCCGTACCGTTACGGCCATTGGTCTGCACCTCACTACGACGTGGATATAGATTGCCGGTAGCTTTTAAAAGCTTCGACACGGCAGGTATGCATTTTATCATTCCTCCGCCTTTCCTTTAGTATAGCTGGCCTATGCTCGAAATCATCTATATCAGCGTCATCGTCAGTATGCTCTGGTTCCTCTACATCTACCAGAAGGACGTCTTTGATCCCGAGCCGATGGGCAAGATCCTGAAGGCCGTGGCGTGGGGCGCGCTGCCCGCGGTTCTCCTCTCCTACCTCTTAGAATCCTACCTCCTCTTCTGGGCCGGACTCTTCAGCGCCCCGCTCGTGGAGGAAGCATGCAAGGGCATATACGTCTTCCGACTCAGGAAGAGCCAGTTCCTGGAAGGGCCGATGGACGGGCTGGTCTACGGCGCTGCGGTTGCGATCGGGTTTGAGATTGTGGAGAACCTGCTCTACAGTTTCTCCACGGAGTTTGGGATCGAGCTTGCCGCGGTGCGGTCGATCGCGGTCGGTCATATCTTATTTACCGGGCTCTTCGGGTTGATGGTGGGCATGGCGAAGATCCAGGGTAAAAAACGTCTGATCGCCTACGGGTATATCAGCGCGGTACTCATGCACTTCTCCTGGAACACGCTGGTGAGCGTGCACTGGGTCTCGTACTTCGTTCTCGTGCCGGTCTTCATACTTATCCTCAAACTGATCGCGGATGTCGCCTGGCGGTATGAGCTGGAAGCGTATCTCTCACCGCGTGAAGAGCTGGAATCACGGGCGCGCCAGACGATCTTCGAACGCGACGGCGCCTCGACACTCACCCTTGCGGACGAGCTCCAGCTCGATCCGCACCGAACTGCGCTCTTCATGAAGGAGATCGGCGCGAGATTCGATCGCGGGAAGAAGAAGTGGTACCTGATTGCGGAGCTGTCAGAAAAGCGGCTGGCACCGGTACAGGAATAACTCGCGCCAGCGGTACCTCGGACCTGGGTGCCGAGCGAGGATGCTACGTTCTTTTTCTGCTTCCGTGAAAGAGAAATATCGGTGGTGTAGTTCTTCGCAACACGCAGCATGAACGCATTCTCATTGCTGAATACGGAACTTCAATCGGTCTTAGGAGCGGCATTCTCAGTTCCCACGGAGCCGCAGGAGCTGAGCATCCCTCTCATCCTTGAGGGGAGGGATGTGCTCCTCATTGCGCCGACGGGCTCGGGGAAGACGGAGGCTGCAGTCTTACCGCTCCTCCACCGGATACTCGCCTACAAGCAGCAGCAGCAGCGAGCGAAGAAGGGCTTTTACGCACTTTACATCACGCCCTTACGCGCACTGAACCGTGATATGCTCTCGCGCCTGGAGCGCTGGGGCGAGAAGCTCGGGATCAGCATCGAGGTGCGGCACGGCGACACAGGCTCTTATGCGCGCCGGCGGCAGGCGCTCGAGCCGCCCGATGTGCTCATCACGACGCCAGAGACGATCCAGGCGATTATTCCCGGCGCACGGCTGCGTGAGCATTTGAAAGCCGTGCGGCACGTGATCATCGACGAGGTGCACGAATTAGCGAACTCGAAACGCGGCGCGCAGCTGGCAGTCGCACTGGAACGTATCGAGGAGCTCTCCGGCCAGTTCCAGCGCATCTGCCTCTCCGCCACGGTCGGCAATCCCGAAGCGGTCGCGAAGTACTTCGCCGGGCGCGAGCCGATGGCCGTGGTGAACACGGTTTCCACCAAGGCCTTTGAGCTCGAGGTGCTGAGCCCCAAGCAGACCGAGCAGGATAGGAGGAGCGCATACGGTTCTGGCGTTGATCCTGAGGTGATCGCGCACGTGCGTACCATACGGTCGATTGTGGAAGAGGAGCGAAATCAATCGAGCTTGATCTTTGTGAATACGAGGCGAGCAGCTGAGATGCTCGGGTCGATCATCAACCGTGTCGAGCCCGGGTTGATCGGTGTGCATCACGGCTCGCTCTCCAAGGAGATGCGGATTGAAGCGGAAGAGAGCTTGAAGAGCGGCAAGATCCGCGGGCTGATCTGTACGAGCTCAATGGAGCTCGGGATCGATATCGGCACCATTGATATGGTTATCCAGTACGCGTCACCACGAGAAGTAAAACGGCTGGTGCAGCGTGTGGGGCGCGCCTCGCACTTCGTCCACGCCACCTCACGGGGCACGATCATTGCACTCACGCCGGACGATGTCGCGGAGTCAGTGGTCATTGCACGACGCGCGCAGGCGGGCAAGATAGAGGAGATAGAGTTAAAAGAGGGCTCGCTGGACGTGCTCGCTCACCAGGTCTGTGGCATACTCCTGGATGCAGGCGTACTAACGGTACCGAAGCTCCTTGCACTGGTGAAACGAGCATATCCCTTCCGGAATCTCTCGCTGGACGCGTTGATGCGCGTCATCACCCAGCTGGAGTCCGAAGGGCTGCTGAAACGCGAGGATGAGAAGCTCTGGCGGAGCAAAGGGACGCGAACCTATTACTACGAGTGCCTCTCCATGATCCCTGATGAGCGTAAGGTGGAGGTCTACGATCTCGTGACCGGCAAGCTGATTTGCATGCTGGACGAGCGGTTCGTACTCAATTTCGCGGATACCGGCGCGCTATTCGTCGCGAAGGGCGATACCTGGCGGATCGTGGATACGATCATGGACGAAGAGGACGGGCTGATCAAGCTGAAGGTAGAGCCGGGCGTGCGTCGTGAAGGCGAGATCCCGAACTGGGAAGGCGAGGAGATACCTGTGCCATTTGAGATCGCGCAGGAGGTAGGCGCGTTACGGGCACGCATCGCGGCCGCTCTATCGACCGGGCAGGCCCGATCGGCTTTGAACGAGGAGCTCGCGCGCGACTATCAAGTAAAGGCTGAGTGCTTCGAGCCACTCATTGCACTGATCGAACAGCAGCTCGCGCAGGCGCAGCCGGTGCCCACGGCACAGACGCTCGTGGTGGAGATCGCGGCGAATGAGCAGGAAGTGGTGATCAACGCGTGCTTTGGGCATCTGGTGAATGAGACGCTTGGCCGGCTGCTGCTCACGCTGCTCGGCGCTCGGCTCGGCACGGATATCTCCATGGAGATCGATCCCTACAGGATCAAGCTGAAATCCACGCGACGGATGAAGCGGGACGCGGTACAGCAAACCCTGGCGGCGATCGAGCCGCAGTACGTGCAGGCGCTGCTGGAGAAGACCGTGAAGCATTCCTTCCTCTTCAAGTGGGAGCTGATGAACGTGGCGAAACGGTTCGGCGCGCTCCGCAAGAACTTTGATCGCAAGGAGGTCGCGGCTGATAAGCTCCTCACCCTGTTCGCGGAGACCCCGATCTATGAAGAGACAGTCCACGATCTCTTCGCCGATAAGCTCGCGGTCGAGCGAACGGCGGAGCTCGTGCAGCAGCTGAAATCCGGTGAGCTCCATGTGCACTTCGCGCCGCACGGGCTGAGCCCCTTGGGTGCCGCGGGCTACACGAGCTGGCGCGACAGCTTAACGACGGAACGGGATGAGAGCCTCATTCTCGACGCGCTCCGGAACAGGATCATGAATGACCGGGTGCTCCTCTTCTGTGTGAACTGCCGGCGCTGGGAAG
>Ga0116202_10002904_pt1 | contig 10280 bp, 7 predicted proteins | sample LakKivw325mmetaG_FD_94479 | JGI IMG/M metagenome (GOLD analysis project Ga0116202, IMG submission 94479) | Anoxic lake water microbial communities from Lake Kivu, Rwanda to study Microbial Dark Matter (Phase II) - Lake Kivu water 325m metaG | ecosystem: Environmental > Aquatic > Freshwater >... | reverse complement strand
GACAAACTGCGGGCAGCCATAGAGGCCCTCCAACAGGGCGGCAGCGCGGTGGCCACCGATGACCGGACGAGCGCGCGGGTCTACATCGTCTTTAGCCCCGGCGAGACGGACGGGGCCAGCGCTTTCGAGGTGGCTTACCTGTGCCGACATCTGCTCGGCGAGGTCAAGCACACGATCCTCGGCATCTCCTTGCTGCCCTCGGCCGTGGAAGGGGCCATCGAGGGCGAGGCCCAATGGGAAAGGCTCCGCGCCAACGCCTATGCCTGGTTCAAGGAGCATGAAAACCTTCTGCACAACCCCTCTTGGGATGTTCAATGCCCCGGTGGGGAGCGGGCCAGGCTGACAATGCCCCCCTTCGACCTCACCTTCATTGTGGACTTGGCTAACCAGGCAGGAGAGCAGCTTGCATCGGCCGATGAGGTTTATGCTATGCTCGCTCAGGCCCTCTTCCTGTCTGCTGGCGCTCCAGCCGACGCCGTCATGCCTGCCTCGGAGGACAAGGCCAGCGTCCTACGAGGCCGGTTCAAGGATCGCTTCCGGGCCTATAGCTCATTGGCTGCGGCCTCGCTCATCTACCCACGTGAAAAGGTGCTGGGCTATTGCCGCGCATCATTGGCGGGAGCCATGCTCAATGAGGGCCTGTTGGCCGAGCCGGCCACAGGGCAAGTGCAGTCTGCTACAAGGGAACTTCTGGAACGAGAGGCATTGACCGACGAGGGGATCCGGAAAACGCTGCAAGCTGACTGTCAGACGCCCGAGAGTGAGCCTCTGGCGATGCGCGAGACCACCACAGTACAAGCGGCCTTGAGTCTGGCCCAGGCCCAGGAAGAGCGCGACGCCCGGGCGCTCCAGGAGCAAGAGCTCAAGATGGATGAGGCGGCCGCCGGGCTACAAAACCGCGTGATGGCGGCTTTAGAGGCTGAGGTAGCGACTCTGGCCATCAATCGTGGCGTGCCCTTTGCCCGCGCTGTGCTCGGGCTGCTCCGAACAGAGATTCTTCGCTACGCTCAGAATGACATTTTCAAGGCTTCAGCCGCAAGCCTGGACGAGGCCAAGAGCAAGCGCCAGGCGGCTCAGGAGCGCCTGAGTAAGCTGGATCAGGGGCTGCGGCAGGCCCTGCGCAAGGTCCTGGCCCGCAAGGCATGGCGGCGCGACCTGGCTCAGGCCCGCGATGAGCTTTTGCATTCGGTGAGCGGGATCGGTCGCTTGACGCTCACCCTCGCCGCCCAGCGGAAAGCGAGTGCCCTCTGTGAGCAGCTCGTCGCCAGGGTTGGGGAGCTTGATGGCCGGCTGGCCCACGTACAGCAAACCCTGGAGCGCGCCCAGGAGAGCCTGAAGCGCGTCGCGGAAGGCTACCTGGAGGAGCCAGTAGCCGCCCAGGGTGTCTTTCAGCTTTCGGCGGTCGCGCTGGGCGCAGGGTACATCAAGCGATATTATGGCGATCATGTGCGGGCTCTCAGCCCACTCATGGTCTATCGCGGCTGGGCTGCCAGTCTCGCTGGCAAGACGCTTCCAGACATCGAGGCATGGAAAGAGGAGGACCTGACGCAGCAATTCCAGGAGCGCGCGAGCGTTCACTTTGCTCAGGAGCTGGAGGGAGTCTCCCTGCTTGAGGCTATGGACCAGTATCATGGGATGCAATCCCCGGCCATGATCGAGGTCCAACTCACCGATTTCCTAAAGCGCTGCCGGCCCTTCTGGCGCTATGATCCGGGTAGCGCGATCCATCCCTGCGAGGGGAAGGGCATTTTCGGCGTAGAGGATGCGGGCAGTGCTCTGATCCCAAGCAGGTACCAGGGGGGCCGAGAGTGCGCGCTCGTATCCACCGGCTCAAGGCAGCGCCTCGACGCGGCACACACCCAACATGGCCTGCCAGCCTTCTTGTTGCGGGGCATGGAGGAGTACAAGGCTTGCTATGACAAGCTGCACAAGGAGGGCAGTGATCTTGCGCACGCGCTCCCTGTGGAGCGGCTCACTGTGGACGTCTTCCCTGACAAGGATTTGGATGCCCGCGAGACCTTTGCCCTGGCGGCGGCCCTGGGCATGATCGTCCAGGTGGGCGGCTGGCATTACTTTGATCCCCAGAGGGAGTATGTCCGAGAGCACTTCCGCCCCGGCAAGGATTTCCTGATTGACCAGCGGCGCGATTGGGCCGAGGAGGCCTTTGTGCTGCGCGCGGATTGGGTCGAACAGGCCAAAAAGCTGGTAGAGGGCGAGCTTGCGAGCCTGGGCCAGGGGGAAGCGGTCAAGCTGCTCGACGAGCGGATTGCCCAATACCGCCGCGAGATGCCCGATGAGCTTCAGCACCAATATGAGAGGGAGATTCGCGCCCTCGAGGAGCGCAAAGCCCGCCTCCTCGGCGAGTGATAGCCCTCACCCCTGCCCCTCCATAAGGATGAAGGCAGAATTATCGAGGATAAAAGAGGCAGGATACAGAGTTACCTTGCATCCTGCTTCTTGCTTCATCCTTCCACCTTCATCCTTTCGGAGTCGGGGATGAGGTGAGGGCCATCTCTATGGTCGCAAAAAGGGCCGGCGCAAGCGCTTATAGGGGAAGCGCGACAGGTTGGCGCTGCACAGGCCGGCCGTGTCCATCTCGATGACACCGGCGGCGATGGGCATATAGGCTGACCTGTAGGCCACGGCCGATTTCACCACGATCATCTTTTGCTGCTCCGGGATGACTCCCAGGCCCCGCAACTGCACCAGGTCGAAGGGGGGCGTCTTGTGCTCGTTGAGGACGATGTTCACCCCCTTGACGCGCAGCCAGGCCGCGCGGCCCATGTTGATCTTGGAAGCCCCGAAGTGGTTGGGCACCCGCTCGCAGGGCAAGTCGCCCTGGTGCAGCCGGCGCACGACGCCGCTCACGGGCACGGGATCGCCGTGCCAACGATCCGTCTTGCCTCCTACCGATAGGCTGATCTCCGCCCCCTCGCCCGCCGCCCAGCAAGCGGCCACGGCCTCCGCGTCGGCCAGGACGATCGCCCCCTCCTGTACGTCGAGGGCCAGCATGGCCTTGAGGCCATCGGTGCCGTCGCCGGGGGTTCCGCCGCCGACGTTATCCGCCGAATCCACCAAGATGATCGGCCGGCCGGGGCAGCTCAGAGCCTCGCGCACGGCGACCTCCGGGAGGAGGAACTTGGGCAGCACCCCTTCGCTGTGCCGCTCCAGGATGCTCACCAGCTCTGAGGCATAGGCTCGCGCCAGGTCGAGGTCGTTATCGGTGGTCACAACGACGCTAGGGCCGGTGAAAGGGGTGTCACCGTAGGCAAAGCCGCCCAACACCGCAACGCAGACTACTCCCTCCTCATCCTCCATCTCCTTGCGTCGCTCGTGCACCAGGCGCAAAGGGGGGTCAGCAGTGCCCGTGGCCTGAGGAGGCAGCACGAGGGACGCTTGGGCCATGCTGGCCGCCGGCTTAATCGCCCGGCGCATCAGGAGGTCGAGGATGTCCGCTGCCTCCTGGCCACGGGGGTAACTATCCAGGTGCGGGTTGGTGTCGTAGGCCAGGATCACATCGGCCAGCTCCACCATCTGGGGACTCACGTTGCCGTGCATATCCAGCACGATGACGATGGGCACCTCTGCTCCCACCACGGCGCGCACCTTGGCTAGGATATCCCCCTCAGGGTCCAATTGCTTCTCGGTGAACATCGCCCCGTGTAAGCCCAGGAGGACGCCATCGAGAGGCATCGCCCCCCTTAGGCGCTCAACCAGCTCTTCCAGCATGGCTTGATAAGCCTCCTCGACCACGGTGCCCCCGGGCATGGCCGAGGCGTGGAAGGTGGGGAGCAGCTCCCAGCGGTGCTCTCTAGCTCCTTGGATCATCCCGCCGATAGTAGAGGGGCTGCCCGTCAGGGCGGTGAGGACCTCCTCGCCCCGGTGCAGGTGAAAGTCGGCCAGGGTAGTGTGCGGCTCGGCAAAGCTGTGCGTCTCATGCGAGATGCCGCCAATGGCGACACGGCGCGTAGGAGATTGAGAGGTGAATGTCATAGCCATTGCTCCTTGATTTTGTAAGAAAACGCAGACTTATAGAGCGTTGGTAGTTTACCCGTGAGGGCATGGGCCAACGTCTGACGGCGTCACTACGAACGCCGGTAGTGTACCCCTCAGGGCATGAGAGCGCCTGACGGCACTCCCGCAAACACTCGGCTGATATAGTATGCCGCCTCATCCACCCGCTCATCCGCCCCCGGCAGATCCCCACCTTGGGAATGATCCGTCTCCGGGCGGGGTTCGCGGCGCTCGGGGCCTGTCCGAAAGATGACCCGCTCCACCGTGGAGACGGGCGCATCGAACGTCAGCCCATGAAGGGGTGCCATCTCCGTGATGGACAGGTCGTAACGGTGCACGCGCGCATCCAAAGTTATAGATAGGTCATACCATATGTCCGGCATGTAAGTATGCACTGGCCCAAACTCGGAGGCATTCCTGGCGCGGATGCGCCCATCTGCATCGAAAACCAGGCGCACCGCCGCCTGCCCTCGGCCATCCACGACCTCGATGAACAACTGCCCCTTGTCGGCCTGGCGAGCCAGAATCCGGGTGCTCACCGCAACCCGGCTGCTTTCAGGAAAGACCCTCTCTGCCCTGGCATAGTCATAGGGGTCCGCGTCGCGCAGTTCCAGGCTCCTCCGCCCCCCGCCGGGGAAATCCACCACGCTGACCGGCGCCCAGCGCGGGCTGTAGATATTCCAATCCACCACTTCCCCGCCGGGGAGCATATTGTCAAAGGTGTCGTCCACGGGCGCGTCCACGCGGTAGCGCACGGGGATGGGGATGCGGCTGACCCAGATATCCTCCTTATTCACGCTGTAGGTGATCCATATATCCCCATCGGGGGGCGAGCCATTCCCCTCGACGATCCCCCGCACATAGTTCAGGCCGAAATCCTTGTAAAGCCCCGCGAAGCGGCGCGGCGGCACCTCGCCATTCACCAGAAGCAGGTGGTCGAAGGTCAGCCCATCATCACCCGTGACCAGCGCCAAAGGCCAGCGGTGCGAGTTGCGCGTGGAAGGGTTATAGACCAATGCATACCGGCCATCGGGGGTGCGCTGCCCCCAGACCTTGGCTCCGGCCATGACCAGCGTCGGCACCTCTACCACTGGCGACCAGGTTCTCCCCTCGTCGGCGGTCACGGCAGCCCTGGCCCACTTCCACAGGCCCACGACCCGACCATCCGGCAGGTGATAGTAGGAGAGCGCCTTATAGCCCCCCACCGCGTAAAAGCCGTCGGGGCTGCGGTCCTCCTCCCACCACTGGAGGGTCATCAGCCTGTCGGCCAACAGCGCCTCACAGGCGGCCACAAAGCCTTGATCTGGCGACGTTCGGTAATAAGGATAGCGCGTGTTCGACTCATTCCAGCCGGCGTGGCGGTTATAGCGGAGAAAGTAGATGGGACCAAACGAGCCATCGTCATAGACCTCGCGCGCCACCCGCCCGATCCCCCGGCCATCGTTGGGCAGGTCGGTCGGATGGGGACAAATGCCGTAAAAGCCCAACACCAACAACCTGTCACCGGGGGCTATGTAAAAGCCCATGCGCTGGTGCATGACCGAGTAGCTCCCCTTAGGCAACTCATGCTCTCCTTTGTAGATGCCATCAGGGATAAGATATTGAGGGAACACTACCCTGGGCTTCTCCCAGTTTCGCCCATCTGCCGAAGTCGTAAGGAGCGTTTGCCCTGGGGGAACGCTCTCCGAAACGGGGTCGCTCAGATATTCCAGGCAGAATCGCCCGTGCCAGTAGGCCAGCATGGGAGCATGGTTATAGGTCCAGCCATAGTCCTCGGCCGTCTCAGGATGGGTGCGGTCGGCACGCAGGACTTGATAGCTCTGCACGCCAATTGCCGGGCGTAGCTGGCCATGATGGTAGTCTATGTTGGCCGTCTCCGTGCCGACGTACCTTACAGTCTCTTCCAGTTCCATTTGCCCCCTCGTAGATCATACGGCCTGGCGCGCGAGTGGCTGAAGCATAAGGCCGGATTGGTGCTGCGTCAAGTGGGTGGATGCGCGAACTTTGCAGTTTGATATATTGACAAACTTCAATATACGGGCTATACTTGCAGGCATGAATGAGGCCAAACCCCTTTGCGGACCCGGTGCTTGCTGTGCCACCCAAGAGGCTGAAACGCGCCGTCTCTACACGGATCTCGAGAAGACAGCGGCATTGTTTCGTGCTCTGGCTGATGAGACGCGCCTGGCGATCCTCCGCCAGCTTCGTGAGCGGGGCGAGGTGTGTGCCTGTGATTTCCTGGCTTGCTGCCGCCTAGCCCAGCCTACAGTCTCACACCACCTGCAAGTCCTGCGCCGCGCGGGGCTGGTCAAGGCCGACAAACGAGGATTATGGGTGTATTATACCCTCAACGAGGAAAGACTGGCGTCGTTGAAGGGCTTGATCCCTTGAGGCGTGTTTTTTGTGGCTTGTTATATTGATGAACGTGGATATATTGGATCAAATTACATACGCATGGCAGAGGCATATGCCCCCACAATCTAGGGAGGAAGACAGTAATGGCTTTAGAGGTCAAACCGGAGGAGATTCGGGAGGTGGTGCGCGAGCAGTACGCGGCTGCGGCCAGGCAGGTGCAGGAGCAAGCCAGCGGCTGCTGCTCCAGCACGGCGGGCTGTTGCAGTAGCCAGAGCCGGATCTACAGCCATAGGGAGCTTGGCGAGATCCCAGCAGGGGCGGCATTGGCCTCGATGGGATGTGGCAACCCGCTGCTCTTGGCCCAGCTCAAGCCGGGCGAAGTGGTGCTCGACTTGGGATCCGGCGGAGGAATTGACGTCTTGTTGTCCGCCCGGCGCGTCGGGCCAACGGGCAAGGCTTATGGGCTAGACATGACCGATGAGATGCTCGACTTGGCGCGGGCCAATGCACGCTCTGCTGGGGCCAGCAATGCAGAATTCCTCAAAGGCCAGATCGAGGCGATCCCCCTGCCGGACGCCAGTGTAGACGTGATCATCTCCAACTGCGTGATCAACCTCTCGGCGGATAAGGATGCTGTGCTGCGCGAGGCTTACCGCGTGCTGAAGCCTGGCGGGCGCTTTGCGGTGGCCGATATCGTCGTGCAGGGCAAGCCCCTCGCGCTCGAAGCGCGGGAGGCGCTGGCCCTGTGGGCCGGGTGTGTGGCTGGGGCGTTGGAGGAGAGCGAGTACCGGCAGAAGCTGGCCGCAGCCGGGTTTGGCAACGTCGCGGTCGAGGTGATTCGCGCCTACACTCTAGCCGACTTGCCCGACGAGATCAGGCGTGAGGTCCCGGAGGGTCTCAAGCCGAGCTCGGGGAGCCAGGTCGTCTCCGCATTCGTCAGGGCGACGAAACCCGGAGGGCCGTCAGAGGGCAGCCATGGGTAGGGTCCGGGCCCCGTGTGCAACTTGGTGTGCTAGTGCGCGTATAGAACTATGAGCTGGGCAGCATTGTAAAGCAAAGGAGTAGGGGAAATGTCTAGCAGTAATACGCGTAACACGGGTAACCTGGTCGTAGCTTTGATACTCATAGGTTTGGGAGCGCTGTTCCTCTTGGGGCAGTTCTTCCGGTTCGACTTCTGGTCGTTCGCCTGGCCGCTGTTCGTCATCATCCCTGGCCTCTTCTTCTTTGTGGGCATGGTGTTGGGCGGCAAGAGCGCAGGTGGGCTAGCCGTCCCCGGCAGCATGGTGACTATGGTCGGGCTGATCCTCCTCTACCAGAACACCTTTAACCATTGGGAGAGCTGGGCCTATGCCTGGGCGCTGATCTTTCCCATCTCCTGCGGCATCGGGCTGATGATCTATGGCACGTGGAGTAACAGGCCGGATCAGCTCCGCACTGGCAGGGAGATGCTCAAAGTGGGATTGATCCTCTTCCTCGTCGCTGCGGTGTTCTTTGAGCTGGTCATCGGCATCAGCGGGAGAGGGACAATCGTCCGCTATGTCTTGCCGGTGCTCCTGATCGGCCTGGGAGCATACCTGCTCCTGGGGCGTCGCGTTCCCCTCTTCGGCGCTCAGCAAGGGCCGGCGAAGGAGGAATGAGGATCGGGTAGCTCGCATTTGCCGTCAAGCGCGCATGGAACGTAACGGCGGCCGCTCCCTACGTCTCATCACAGAGTGTGTAGGGGATGGCCGCCGTCCCATCCTTGCCTCGCTTCCCAAAATGCTGGGCGGACCCATTCGAGCTTTTCCCTTGCAGGAGAATCGCGTTACAATCACCTCAATGCACATGGGGGAACGTGCAATGTCCACGATGGACGCTTTTGTCACCGCCAACTATCCATGAGCCAACAATCACTCCCCGCACCCTACGCGCGGCGCTACCCCATCCTCGTGGCCTTGATGCTGAGCGGGATCATGGGGCCGATTGATGCCAGCATCGTCAATGTCATTCTGCCCACGATCACCGAGTTCTTTGGGGTCCATATCTCCACCGCCCAGTGGGTCTCCATGGCCTACCTGCTTGTCATCAGCAGCCTGCTCTTATCCTATGGCCGCGTGGGGGACATTTGGGGATACCGCAAGGTCTACCTGCTCGGCATAGCGGGCTTTACTGTGGCCTCGGCGTTATGTGGCTTTGCGCCGAGGATCGAAGTCCTCATCCTCTCCAGGGCCCTTCAAGGGCTGGCGGCAGGGATGATGACGGCCGTTCCCTTTGCGATCATCACTGCCTCCTTTCCTCCCACTGAGCGGGGCAAGGCTATTGGGATCAATGCCATCTCCGTCTCCGTGGGGCTGGCCGTTGGCCCCTCATTAGGAGGGCTTATCGCTTCTCTCCTGGGCTGGCGCTACGTCTTCCTGATCAACGTCCCCATTGGGATCGTGGGCTTTCTCTGGGCTTACCGCGTTATCCCCGATCTGAAGGGGCAGCCGGGCAAGATGGACCTCCTGGGGGCGGCGACCGCCCTCATTGCCCTGGCCTCGCTTTTGCTCTTTGTAAACCGCGTGCAGGGGAGTGGGCTGAATGCCACCACGGGGATCCTGTTGTTGATAGCCATGGTGGCTGGCCTCGGCTTTTACCGCGCGGAGCGCAGGAACCCCCAGCCGATGCTCGATCTGAGCATCTTCTCCAAGGCCACTTTTTCCTTCTCCGGCCTCAGCACGCTGTTGAACTTTATGTCCCAGTACGTCCTCGTCTTCCTGACCCCCTTTTACCTGCAAAGGGTGTTGCGCTATGCTCCGGGCAGAGTGGGCCTGGTGATGACCGCGTTTCCGCTGGCGACTATGGCTGTAGCCCCCTTCAGTGGGGCGCTCTCGGATCGCATCGGCACCAAGGTATTGGCCGCTACGGGGGCCTTGTTGTGTGCCCTGGGCGCTTTTTCCCTAAGCCAATTGCCGCCGACTGCCAGTTGGCCGGACGTCGTATGGCGGTTAGCCTTGTTCGGCGTGGGCACAGGGATCTTCCAATCCCCCAATTCGAGCGCCGTGATGGGCAGCGCGCCAAGGCGCTATCGGGGCGTGGCCTCGGCGATCCTGGCCACGATGCGCAACCTGGGCATGGTCCTGGGCATCGCCACGGCAGGAGCCGTGCTTTACACCTTCGCCCCGGCAGGCATCCTGCAAAAGCTGGCCCTCCAACCGGCTGACGTCGCGGCCTTCCTGCGCGGCCTGCGCTACGCGTATGGCGCAGGAGCGATCTGGGGACTGGCGTCGGCGGCTACCTCCCTGATCACCAGCAAAGAGAAGCCAAGCGCAAACCCCAGCCAAAGCTGATTTGTCGGTTTCGCTCGTTATCGGGTAGAATCCTGGTTGATGAGTGGAGCCGGATGGATAGTCGTTGGCAGACTGGGATGCACAATGAGTGAGCCGGAACAGAGACGAATTAGATCATAATTCCTCTCTGGCTTTCCCTCAATCCGGGCACTTATCCTGGAGGTTTAGCGTATGATCCCCAATCAGTGGTATGCGGTTCTCGAATCCAAGGAGGTCAAGCCTGGCAAGCCTCTGGGCGTGACGCGCATGGGAGAAAAGCTGGTCTTTTGGCGCGATGGCGTTGGCAAGCTGAGCTGCCTGCGCGACCTCTGCGCGCACCGGGGAGCGGCCCTGAGCCTGGGCAAGGTGTGCGGGGAGCACATCCAGTGCCCCTTCCACGGAATCCAGTATGATGCCAGCGGTCGGGGGCGCGTCATCCCCGCTAATGGCAAGAGCACGCCGGTCCCAGAGCGCTACAAGGTCCTGTCCTATCCCATTTATGAGGGTCACGGATTCGTTTGGATTTGGTGGGGCGAGGACCCTCCGGCCGACTTGAAGCCGCCGCGTTTTTTCGAGGACATTGACGAGCAGTTCAGCTTCAGCTCAGCGCACGACCCCTGGCAG